>Ga0307968_1005064_pt1 | contig 10598 bp, 12 predicted proteins | sample OrgLakmetagen650_FD_201834 | JGI IMG/M metagenome (GOLD analysis project Ga0307968, IMG submission 201834) | Saline water microbial communities from Organic Lake, Antarctica - #650 | ecosystem: Environmental > Aquatic > Non-marine Saline and Alkaline > Saline | place: Antarctica: Organic Lake... | reverse complement strand
GTGTGTGTGTGTGTGTGTGTGTGTGTGTGTGTGTGTGTGTGTGTGTGTGTGTGTGTGTGTGTGTGTGTGTGTGTGTGTGTGCGTGTGCGTGTGTGTGTGTGCGTGTGTGTGTGTTTACGCGCGTGTGTGTATGTTTGTGTGTGCGTTTGTGTCGAATGTAATTGAATTGAATCATCGCAGAATTCCTACGGGCTTTTATGAAATAACTCCTTGCCAGAAATGACATAAATTACCAAACTACTAAAAGGATGTCTTAATCGTTTTGTTGTAGCTAGTCTGCTCGCGTGAAAAGGCTCGCGAAGAGGCTCTGTTGTGCGAGGGGGAGCCCTGCGCATTGTGGCTTCTGCTTCTTTGCAAACTAGTGGTGAGTTCCACTGTTTATATACATTGCAGTGGGTGCTCGTGCTTGTGCTCGTGTTCTGAATTCTCAGGGGAGGCGAACCGATTTTCCCACTTGCCGCTCCCCTCCGGCCCCGCCATACCGAAAACTGCGCAGGGGCCCATACATTTTCCATCCGCTTGCATTTCCGTGTGTGCATCTGCCTGCTTGCACGACGACGAAATGTCGTTTTTTACACGCAAATCCCTTCCAGCAGTTGCTGCGTCCAAGCAATATAAGCAGCGCGCTTTATAACTTAATACACGTCTAAACCTTTTCTATGTGGTCACATAGACGGCACACAACAGGCTCGAATCACCTGCACCCAATGGTCACCCCTCCATTTCGGCTCTCATGTTCATTCTTTGCTGCCCTACTGTCCCTGCAGATTTTGTGTGAGCAGAGATGCAGTACAGCCCACCACGCAACAACAGCCTGGGGTATGCCATCTACCAGAAGCACGCTGCGCAAGCACAGGCATTTTCCGCCAGCAAGCAGACCCCTGCTGCGCCGCAGCCAGAGACCGACGAGCCGTCGTTCTCGCAGATGCAACGCCCCAGGTGAGCACACGGAAATCAGAAGCCATCTGTGCTGAGCGGTGGAAGTGGAAAGGAGCTTCAGTGTGTGCGAAGCATGGCTGCTAGTCATTTGGCACTTATTGTCCTGCCGAAGATGGACGGCCTTGCCCAAAGCTAAAATTGGAAGTCACCCGGTGGCCTGCTGCTGATACAGATCAGCTGATGTGCTCGTAGACTTAAATATACACACTTTTGTCCGTCCATAGAACAAGAGACTGATCATTGTTGCTGCACGTGTGAAACTTGCGCTGCAGTTTACTCGTGCAGCGTACCTATGAGTGCTTGTATTCCTCCTTTGTGTTGAACAACAACAAAAATGATACCGATAATCATTGGCCACTCCGGATCTGTGGCTACTGAATACTCCCTACTACAACTGCAGGTTTGACAGCATTAATGTGAAGCAGTACGGCATGACACCTCCCATTCCTGAGTGGGAAGATGGGGATGAGATGCACCACCTGACTGCCAATAAGGCAGACAGCCCCTCAGAACGGTACAGCCAAGGAAGAAGCTGGCCGTCTGACATGCCCCCTGCGCCTGTCACTCCAGGTGAGATATCTGTGTGTTGGGCGGAGTAGATGGGCTCACATGCTTGCATATGCACGTGTCATCTTGTTTGGAGCCCCTCTGGCTTGATCCGCGACACAGGCTGTTGTGTTTGCATGGATGCCAGGAAAGTAGGTTTGGCTTGCAATGCAGGATTTGGACGCGCAGTTTATTGTGGTTGTATGCATGTGTACGCGTGTGTGTGTGCGTGTGTGTGTGTGTGTGTGTGTGTGTGTGTGTGTGTGTGTGTGTGAGTGAGTGAGTGAGTAAGAGAGTAAGAGTGTGTGTGTTTGTGCCCATCACAATTTGCAGCATGTGCATCGCAGCCCTCATATTTGTACTTTATTCAAGCCACTGTTCTTCCCCTGAGTCGTGTTTATGAGAGTCCAAAATACACGTTAATTATGCGCCATTCGCGCTATGTGTGTATGTGTGCGTGTGTGTTGGTGCATCGGACAATTTGTGGCACGTGCAGCATGTTGCCCGTAATTGCCGCCTGTACTAACACAACGAGCGCATACCACAAGTTTCCCCCCACGTTTTTGACACCCAGGATTGTGTGTGTATGCGTGCAAGAGTATGCTTACTCTAATTCTACAGATCTTTTTGCCAGTTTACGACCTGGCTTGTGTTCAAACAGACCAGTCTTTCCCCTCCCTGACCTGCAAAATTCAGGGTTCAAGATGTGTGCGTGTGTGTCATCCCAAAATTGTGACTATAAATTGGGTACCTGTGTAAGCACGCTCACAGTGAGCAAACTTCGTAGTTGTCCAACCTAGGTTTGTCAAACACATGGCTGGCCGCCTGACATGTGCCCCCTCCCTACCCCTGTCACTCCAGATCCTCGCTGGGGAGGCGGCAACAGCCGTGCAGACAGTGATGAATCTTCTGAGCACGGGTACGCCGGCTTTGCACAACCCACTGGCCAACGGCGGCCAGTGGTTATGAACCTGGCTGCTGCAAACCCAGAGGCGTTTGGCTACAGCAGCAAGCCAGTCCAGCATCAGTCACCTAGTAGCTACGGCAACAGCGGGGGGCGTGGTGAGTACTGGGGGGAGGGGGCAGGTGTGGTAGGAGGGGGAGGGCATCACAGCCACCACAGCTTTAATGGGGGGATCACAGAGGACACAGCAGCCTCCGATGCTGGCAGCGACATGTACCAGGTGGTAGGAGGGGTACTGAATGACCATGTTCAGGCAGGACCGATAGAGGAAGATTATGGGCAGTATGAAGGTGGCATTGATGGTGGGGGAAGCATGGGAGGCTACTCAGGTCACACATACGAAGGGGAGGGTGGGAGGGAGCATCACGTGTCTCACGCTGAGAAAGGGCAGTTCTTGACAGAAGAGAATCCAGACTTGCTGCCTTTACCAACCCTGAGCCAGCCCGATCCTCAAATCTTTATGCCAGTCCCTCGCATTTCCACAACTCCACCCAGCAGCCAGCCCAATGGCCCGACCAGCAGCCGCAACCAGCCGCAAGCAACGCCCCCTGCAACACGCTCTGATGGCCACGTACAGGCAGCTGCCTCCCCTGTCACACGCACCACCAGCATCCGCTCCCGTGCACGCAGCGTGAACGTTCAGCCTGGGCAGCTGCTCTCTGCAGGAGATGCGTCACCTCTTTCTGAGGCACTTCCACCTGCTGCCCTCTCCCCCCCCAGATCATCCTCATCCCACCACAGCCCTAGGCTTGGCAGCGCCTCTCGCCTTCCCATCCCAGCAAGCCCAGGCTCTTCTTCGCCTAGTTGCCTGGCATCTGCGGGCGGAATGCATGAGGCTGGTCAGAGGGGACACATTGAGGAGGAGCCTATGGACACAGAAGCCCTGGAGGCTGACCTGGCTGCTGTGCTGCGTCGCCTGCCTGCCAGCTCACGCTACGGCTCACGTGACGGTGCGAGCGAGCTGGTGGCCTCAGGGGTGGTGCAGCAGCTGTATGCACGGGTCACCCGACTGCAGGTGAGGGCTCATTGACACGGGCTGTAGCAGTGCACGCAAATAAGAATACTGTAGCAAGTAAATGAATTCCCAGTTCTGTGGCCAGAACCCTCCCCCATAAAGAAGAATTGCACAGGCAGTGTATAACGCTCCCCACTTTAATTGAGGAAAAGGAGCTTTGGTACCAGGTAACATAAAACTCCTCCGCCAATGTAAAGAGAAGAAGAAAGAAAGAATGAAGACAGCAGGGCCGACAGTTTGCCCCGAATCCGGCTCCTGATGAGGGTTGGTAAAAGGTGCAGGAAAGGGCACGTGAAGTAGTGGACAGTTGGGCGGCGTAAAAAGATGACAGGGGGAATAATTGAGGCTATTTGGAAAGTAAAGCATTTATCTTTGTGCGTTCCCTTTGTGATTCTGGGGTTTAGTGTCCTCACTGTTCTTAATCTCAATGAGGTGGACGCCATGCTGACGTCTACCAAAATCTTTAGCTCGGTGTTGTTTTGGGTTGGTGGTTCTGCTGGTGGCTGGCAATGCTGCTGAGTTGCTCCCTCAGCTACCTCCTACCACTCCAAAAATCTTTAGCTTGGTGTTGTTTTGGGTTGGTGGTTCTGCTGGTGGCTGGCAGTGCTGCTGAGTTGCTCCCTCAGCTGCCTCCTACCACTCCAAAAAGCCTACCCCCCTCCATTGCTTTGTCAGTTACAGATTTTTGCGGAGAGAAAAGTGACTACACACAGCCAACATGGGACTATAGGTAGCATCTACTGTTGTGGAAGCTGCAAGGAGTTATGAGCTGCCTTATCCTGACCTTGGTCCATTGGCTGGTCCCAACCCTCTTGTCCAAGTCCCTCAGTACATTGTGGCTCAGCATCAACCAATGCTGATGTCCATTCTGTCACCTACTACAGGCTCTCCTTCGACGTCGCGAGAGCGACGCCCACGAGGCCAACGAGCGTGCACACAGCCTTGATGCGCAGCTGACAGATTCACAGGTATGAAGAGAACTCTTCGCTTAGATTGGTCAGGACTTCCTACCTTGCAATGCAAGCTGAACTTGAACAGCATTGATCTTGAGGCATTTGTGCCTAGTTAGATCTGCAAGTATTTCCATGGAAAGGCATGAAGATATTAGCTGCAATCTTCATGTATGGCAGAACTAATCATAACGGGCTTCCCTGCAAATCTTCTTCACAGGCTAACCAGTCCCAGCTGGATGCACAGCTGCTGGAGGCCAAGCGCAAACTGGCCACACGTGACCACGAGCTCTTCACACTGCAGCAGAAATCGAAAGAGGCTGGTGGCAACACTGCACGTGGCCGCTCGATCGGTGAGATTTCATACACAAGGGAGATTTACGTGCGAGTTTGCTGAAGAATTAGCACGCACAACTGCTTTGTATGCTGTGATTGAGTAAGTCCGTGGGTGCATTGTATGTCAGAGAGGGGAATTAGAATTGTCACAGGCTATTACAAATGCTAAATTGACAAACTGACGAGCGGACAAGAGCAAGAGAGTATGGATGGGGGGGTGATGCACGGGAACTTAGTCTATTTCCCTTGGAATGAACCTAACCCTATATGCACTTGCAGGAGGTGAAAATGGTGAGGAGGTGGAGCATATTCGTAGGCAGCTGCAGGAAACACAGGCAATTCTTGCCTCACGTGATGCTGAGCTAGAGAATGCGACACAGGCTATTGCAGGTATGCTCCATTCGCAGTTCAGCCTTTGTACGTGAAAGTGTACAAACTTCTAGGAACCCACTGGCAGCCTGGATTTCTGGCATGTGGCTAAGAATGTTAAACACAAGTAGCACGTGCTGTGCATCTTCAGAACGCAACCAAGAGCTGCAAGATGCGGAGGCTGTGCTGCGCACCAGCGAGGCTGAATTGGCCAGCCAGCTTAGTGCTGCTGCCGGACGACTCTTGCCTCTGGTGCAGAAGCAGCAGCACGGAACAAGGTAGGATGCATTGCTTCATGTTGTGAGAGACACAAGAGTTATATGCCGTACCGGTCTGGTGGCCGCAGCATAAACCCTTAGTCCAATCACTCACATCCCAATCAAATGCCCCTAGCCAAAACAAACATGTGCGTTATGCAGCCATGCGGACCTTGCACTGGCGGTTTCCAATGAGATCGCGGGCCTCAAGGCTGACCTGGAGGCCAAAACAACTGACCTGGAGGCCATGAGGGCTGAGGCAACAAAGGCTATGCAGGTGTGAGCACTGCCTTTTCTTGTATTTGTTCGTCCTTTTTGCACGCTGCGAGCAAGGAACACTAAAATGAATCTGACTTTCAACCAGCTTGCGTTCCACGCACCTTTACAGCTCTATTCCATTGAAGTCCAATCCCTCACAGTATTGTCATGTGTACTAGCCTGCATAAATCCTGCCTAGATCCCTGTTTTCTTATTTTGAGATATTTATAAGTAACCTACACACAGACTGCCGAGGGCGAGCGTGCGGCCCGGCAGCGCCTGCAGGCAGCCTCTTACAAACTCAAAGAGGATGCATCAAAAGCACGCTCAGAGGCACAGGCATTGGCGCACGAGCTTGAGGGCACACGTGCACAGCAGGTATGTATCCTCGAATCAGAATAGTAGGTTTTGGAGTTTTTCGCAAACATTAGTGTCGCTTGCGCACATGTAGAAAGGAGTTATGAGATTTGTTCAAGAACAAGAATTTTTTAACATACTTGCTCCAACCTCATACATTTGCAGCAAAAGAACCGTACTAGTGGCGCAAACATGCTGCAGAGCTTAGCCCTAGCTGCTCCTCCTACCAGCAGCCTGGCTAATTCTCATAGGAAGCCCAGTCAAAAGTTGGCTAAGCTAGCTCCCATGACCAGCCCAGGTACATACATTCGATACCAACCTCAGCCCTTTGCGTCATTAATCGATTGTGTTTTCCAATATACACTCCCAGCCTACGCATTGAGCTGGCTGTTTTTTGAGTGGTTAGCCTGGTTGGCTAGATGAAGTCGTATGTATGAAAACGTCGTTCCTATCCATAAATGGCAGAATGAACAAAAGCAGCGTTAAGTCTCACTCAAAATTATCCACTGTTGCTGTTGCATAGGTGGTGGGGAGGAAATGAGCGGTGATGCAGATGTTGCTTTGGATCACTGGCGAAAGGTAAGGCATCTCCGTTTGCTTCTCGTGTTTCTCATTGGTCTTTTCCTTTGCTCTGATAGATCTAAATTGTATTTATCTGCTTCTTACTCTCATTTACACTGCTCTTGTGACATTACACGAGTCAGATGCTAAATTGCAAGGTCTCAATTCTAGTTACAATCCGAGGTGGCCAGTTTGTTGCTGCATGTGACAGTTTCAGCAGCCACAATCAGTCGTTCATACTCTCTACTTGCTTGAAAAATTTAAAGTGGGAAGAAATGAGGATGCATCTCATCTTAAACGACAAACATTTTGTGTTCTCTTGAAATGTATAGTCTGTATCAAAGGAGCGCAACGAACGCCAGGCACTGGCAGGGCAGCTGGAGGTGTGTCGGGCCGAGCTACATGCAAGCAAGAGTGCAGGAGAGAGGGCTCAAGCCTCACGCCTTGCTGAAGCACAAGAGATGAACTGCAGGTGCGCAACGCATCTCACTTCCTGATATTTGTCCTCATTCCACATGGTGGTGGTCAGATGCTACGAACAACTTGACATGCATCGGAGGTTTAGTCACACACATTGCACCAACTCCTTCTTCTTTTTAAATAGTAGGTGTTACACACGATGCACCCTTTCCTCCATTTTTTACTAGTTGTTTCCAGACAACGTGCTTTTAGGGGGCAGCCACTACCATAATATCTGTACCTAGGGGATAAATGAATGGTTCCAAATCATTCTGATGAGCACAGAAGGAGTTAAACATCACACACACAATACACAGTGATGCATCGGAACTAGATCTTTCTGTCTCTGTAAGCTTTCACATACATATTCTGGGATTTGTCTGCTTTGCAATCAATTAACCAACCAAACAGCACACACACACACATGTCCCGACCTTGACGGCTGCTGTGTGTGACGTAAAACCCTCATGAATGCCCTGATCATTCTTCTCTCCGCAGGCTGCACAACACAGAAGCCCAGCTCAGGGATGTGCACCGTCGACTAACACATGCTGAACACAGACTAGAGGTGAGGGATCTCTATATGGGCTCCTAAAGGACAGAAGATTGCATGAAAATCCCACTTTCTGTATCCTTTTTGTGTTGAGAGGATACCTACAAAAGTGTATGCCCATCTCCCTGCTGTAGGACGCTCATGAGGAGTCAAAGCAGCAGCGTGGTGTGACAGCAGGGAAACTGGCCGAGCTGAGCACTGAGAGGGATGCAAGCCGTAGGGTTAAGCTGCAGGTGAGGCTTTTGTACAGTCACATGATGGGTATCTTTGTGGTGGAGAGGCAATGAAATTTGGGTTGCTTCTTGAAAATTTTGCTGCAAGATCATAACCTATCCATCATTTATTGCATGCAGGTGTCGGTGCTACAAGGCAGTCAGGATGTGCTGAAGAAGCAGTTGCAGGCTGTGCGCGCTGATTTGGTCGCAGCACGCACTCAGCAGCTGGAAAGTGCACAAACTGCACAGCACTTTGCTCAGCAGGTAAGCAAATGGCTAGCAACCATTGATTCATTTGAAGGAATGCTTAATGATTCCCTTCTTGACAACACGACTTGTGTGGGAAAGGACCTTTTATGAACAACTATCTAATGCAAACATGCATGTTTTACTCCTTCACAAAAGGGCACTCCACACTGCTCCAGACAGAAGTGCGCCACGACAAACTCTGACTTATGTTGTTGCTGTACACTAGAATCTCCCTACAATCACACATGCCCCCAGATTGAGAACATGCGTGCCCTGGCTGCCAGAAACATGTATGAAGCAGAGGATGAGACAGACTGCCTGTCTCGAGCCCACATTGACCGCCTGAACGAGCTGCGCTCCCACCCTTGGTTCACAATCGTCCCTTCTGGCGTCATTGGCTGTCTGAGTGAGCCAGAGAAGGCGCGCATGGAAAAGAGTGGTCTGCTGGACGAGGAGTATGAGGAAGGGGAGAGGGCAATGGGCACGCCGGAGCACAGCAAGAGCGGTAGCAAGGGCCTGCCGGCGGTGGAGTGGAAAAATGGGCTGCCCCTTGAGGTCGCCAACTTGCACATGCTTCAAGATGCTACGGAAGGTGAGGGAGAGGGAGATCATGGTTTTGTTTGTGTGGAGGGGAGCCAGGCAGGGGACAAGGGAGGAGGAGTGGGTCAGAATAGGAGCCGTGTGGGAGCTCGCCCTTTTGGCAGTGTGGGTTTAAAGCGCTTATCAGCAGCGATGATGCAGCAGCAGTGCCAGCCCTTTGATGATGCATGCGCTGCAATGGAGGCGGGTACCAATGATGGTGATGAGCCCAGGTTCGGTCCAGAGGCGGAGATGGGTCTGGGGGGAAGCGGAGAAGAGGGAGGCTTCTGGCAAAATGCAGGATCTATGCCTGGGGACGTGCAGCCCATGGACGAGGAGGGCTGTGGCGGCAGTGAGTTGGAAGAGGGATCATGGCCCTTGCCTCTTCCTCCTCGGCCCTACTATAGTCGTGGTATGGCATCAGAGGAGGAGCAGGAGCCCATGGATGATAATGAAGGAGGCCTGCCTAGTCATGGTGTGGCTCGCGGCTCTTTTGCGTTTGGTGGCAACTTTGGTGACAGCAGCCCACAGGGAAGCTACGAGGTGCGTGCGTGTGCTTGTGTGTGCTTGTGTGGGCGCATGACAATGGAAGGATCGAAAGCATAAGCTCGGCACATTGCGAGCTTAACATTCACCACCCAAATGATTGTGCTTGGGCACAGAGATTTGTGTGTGTAGTGACGGTGGAGCGTTCAATTGCATTAGCCGGGCACATTATGAGCTTAAATCCATCATTCAAATGATTGTGCTTGGGCACAAGGATGTGTGTGTAGTGACGGTGGAGCGTTTAATTGCATTAGCCGGGCACATTGTGAGCCTAAATGTATCATTCAAATGATTGTGCTTGGGCACAAGGATGTGTGTGTGCAGTGACGAGGGAACGTTTAAATGCGTTAGCTGGGCACATTTTAAGCTTAAAATTCACCATCCAAGCTCTCTTGCTCTTTATACATTTGCTCAAGTAGGTGGCTTGAAGGGTGCTTTACAAGCGACCAGGCCTGTGATGTTTGGGGTTGCATGGAACTAAAACAATGCACCGAGTCTGACCGCAATTGAGGAACCTTCCTCTTAAAAGTGTTGTTCATTCACCTCACAAGAATATACTAATATACTTGTATGGTTCTGGCCAACCCTTTGTCCTCACTTTCAAAATAACTATGTGCTTTTTTCCTATCTGCCTCACAGTTGCCGGTGGACGCTGTAATTGAGAATGGACACCTGAGTGTGCAACCCTCAGAGGGAGGGATGAGCTCAGGCAGGGAGAAAGTCCTGACCCTTTGAAGCTTCAATCAATCAAAGAAAGCGGAAAAGCACTGTTGCTATGTACCAATTAGGTACACCTTTGGTTAAAGGTTAAAACTGGAGGGTGAACATTATTGCGGGGACATAAGCGCGACAAATATTAAGATGTATTTTTCTGTGGCATATTGCAGCGCCAGACTTTAATCCTGTTTACTTCTTTGTTGTTGTTGCAGTCTGCTTCACACAACATTTCAATGTTTTTCTTTAATAAGTGACTGTGTGTTTATTGTTGTAGGTTATAGGCCACAATGATCTGTATGGATGGCATGGCACACGTTGTAAAGGAATACAACCCAATTCCGAAGTTTGGGTGTTCGAAATATCGAAATGTGAATCACATGATCAAATGTATAATTGGGCTCCTCAGCTCAAGCCCATTCAATTGGCACCCTTGTTGGGTGATCTGATTAAAGGGGGGGGTCTGGGTGCCTGGTCACAGAATTGCATGGAATGCCCCAAGTAGGCTGCGGGGGTGTGCCCAGGCAAATTACCAGCAACCAATACCAAACTTGCAGTTTACGCACTGCATTATAATGCAGCATTATACAATGGTTACAATGGCTACAATGGGGGGTGACCTTCAGCCAGGTTGTTTGGCTGATCGGCTGCTGACTGGTCTCGGCCAGCCACAAATAAATCCATAAGCTCAGAAAGAAAAAGAAAAAGTCTATTGTTCTGCTGAGAAAGGA
>Ga0307968_1005062_pt1 | contig 10603 bp, 7 predicted proteins | sample OrgLakmetagen650_FD_201834 | JGI IMG/M metagenome (GOLD analysis project Ga0307968, IMG submission 201834) | Saline water microbial communities from Organic Lake, Antarctica - #650 | ecosystem: Environmental > Aquatic > Non-marine Saline and Alkaline > Saline | place: Antarctica: Organic Lake... | reverse complement strand
CAACGCGTTGGTGTGTATGACCTCCGATATGTACTTCAACAAAAAGGGAGGCCAAGAATACTACCATCAACCCCCAAGGTAGCTGTTATTCGTAGCTGTTACGCGTAGCTCTTATACGTAGCTATTATACGTTGTGAAGCTCTTATACGTAGCTGTTATACGTAGTAAGACATCAATTGTGTAGCTGTTACACGTAGCTGTTACACGTAGCTGTTATACGTAGTAAGACATCATGTAGCAAGCTGCCATGTGTAGCGAGCTATAATGTTTAGGTGGCTGACAGGAGACTCGCAGGACAGCCTTGCCCCCTCGTTATGTTGCATACTATGCCTGTACCCCACCAAGGGGGACATCACTACGGCCTTGCCCCCTCATCGTACTGTATACTATGCCTGTACCCCACCAAGGGGGACACCACTACAGGTGAGAGAGACATTACTAAAGCCTTGCCCCCTTGTCCTATTGCATACTATGCCCGTACCACTACAAGGGGACACCACCACTACGCTACCAAATAAGTCTACACGTCAGCCTGTCCATAAAGAGGACACCCAACCATGCCCAAACACACTTGCACATACCCAACGTGACTTTGCCTCAAATATAAGGGAAAATACAACTGACAGCTGACGCACCTGCATGCAGCTGTTGTAGCTCTCATGCGTGCCGTCCATGTGGTCAAACACTGGGCTCTCTACGCCCATTTCCTGGGCACGTTGACGCTCCAGTTTCATATACGCGCCCCTCACCTGCTCAAGTGTGTTTGTGTGTGTGTGTGTGTGTGTGTGTGTTTGGTTGTGTGCGTATGTGTGCAAGTGTGTTTGTGTGTGTGTTTGGCTGTGTGCGTATGTGTGCAAGTGTGTTTGTGTGTGTGCAAGTGTGAATGTGTGCGTGCAAGTTTGTATGTGTGTGTGGAAGCAAATATGCGGTTGTGTGCACCCACCATCTGCTCATAATATGTATGAGCAGGCCTCATAATTGAGGAGGTGTGCGTGCTCATGGCAAATGACTAGGTGTACGCTTCCACCTAGTCGTTCTTAGAGCTCACACAATTGAGGAAATTTGCGTGGGTTGGACAGAACTGTATAAATATCAGTGTTGTGCACATACGGCGTCAATCACAATGGCACCGTTAATTACGGTGCTTAAATGACGTCTACGTCACATAACCGTAATTAACGGTGAAATTCATACTGACGGTTGGAAATCGTAAGTAACGGTGCGGCGTCAGGTACTCAGTGGCTCAGAGTGCCAACTCAAGCTCCGATTTCCCCACAAACAACATTTGCGATTGATATAAATATAAAATGTCCTCCGGTAATCAGGCCAAGAGGGCTCATGTGGCTCTGAGTCAGTCGAGCCTGGCCCGGCCTGGCCAGCTGCTGACGGTTCTTACTGTAATTTTCTCATTCCTGACGGTTTGCCACCGTAAATAACTAATCCCTGACGGTTTCCCACCGTAAATAAATGTAAAGCCGACCGTCAGATGTAGAAATTTAAAATCACCGTAAATTACGCCTGAGGATTAGTTTCTGACGGTCAAAACCGTAAATTACGCCTGACCGTCAAATGACGGTTGACGGCGTCAACCTTAAAGTGCACAACACTGATAAATATACACCGTATAAGACCGTGTATTCGGTGATATTCCTGCCTAAAATACCGTACATACACTATATACGGTGTGGCTCTGGCCAATCCAACACATGACAAAGTGTACGCCTCTACCTAGTCTTTCTTAGAGCAATTGTAGCTTGAACTACGATTGTTGTGTGCCTTGGAGCCGGAAACAATCAGATCATGGACCTGCCCAAAAGCCCTTGCACTGGAAGTTTGCTTTAACATATTGCCACGTAAAGCACAACAACCCAAGCACACTTCAGTCGTTAAAAAAGAGCACTCTATCAGCACGCGCCTCTCCTTTTGGCTGCTCAAGTTCTATATTTCGACACTCAAACACATACCAGTTTCACCATACACATACCAGTGATTTCACCACGTACATACCAGTTTCACCACACACACACACACACACACACACACACACACACACACACACACACACACACACCAGTTCCACCACATACATACCAATTTCACCCCCAGCACGTAGCCCTGCCTCTTTGCACGCTCCAGATCGTCTGCCACGCTCTTAAAAGAATCCTTCAGGTAAGCCTGCAATTGCAGCGAATACAAACAAGAGTCAGCAAGGACCACTTGCTGTAGTTTCCCATAGATTTTCCACAGTACAACGCATTTCTGCACGCCAGCACAACGCATTTCTGCACGCCAGTACAACGCATTGCTGCACGCCAGTACAACGCATTGCTGCATGCCAGTACAACGCATTGCTGCATGCCAGCACAACGCATTGCTGCATGCCAGCACAACGCATTGCTGCACGCCAGTCCAACGCATTGCTGAACGCCAGTCCAACGCATTGCTGAACGCCAGTCCAACGCATTGCTGAACGCCAGTACAACGCATTGCTGCACGCCAGTACAACAAGATTTGACAAGGACCACGTGCTTTGATCTTCCATAGACATCTTCCACAGTAAAGCATTGCTGCACGCTTTTCACAGCCGGGCATGTGTTAAAACCAGTAGACTATTGCTAAACCAGTAGATTAATGTGAAACCAGTAGATTAATGCTAATCCAGTAGACTAATGCTAAACCAGTTAAACCACTAGATAAACGTCAAACCAGTAGACTGATGCACCAATCACTGCCAATACTTCCAGGTTGTCTCAGGAAAGTTCTTCCAAACTGTGTGCACTCGCGTGCACAGATGAGGACACCACAAATATCTGAGACCTGCATTCACACCCACCCCACCTTCACCCACCAGCCCACACCCTACAAGCACACACACACACACCCAAACACACCACACACACAGCCACCCCCCTCCCCCCTCCCTCCCATTCACCCGCACCCACACACCCACACACTTACACCCACACCGAAACCCCCACCCACACACGCACCTGGTATGTGTTATACACCAAAGCCTCTTTATGGTTGTATTGCCGCAGCAGCTCCAGCGCAAGGTGGTTAATGGCCTGCAAGGATGGCGGCAAGAAAATGATGACACGCAGTTTTACGTACGCACCTTAGTAAGGAGCAGAAGCAGGGGAATGACGGCACAAGCATGATTATACAAGTCACTAAGAGTTGGTGTTTTAAGGGCACCACACACTTGTTCATGATCACACCTATTCAGGATCACAAGGCCAGGCAGCTTTTACTTCGGGCATACATGCTGACGCACTTCCGCGGCACGCACTAGCTGGAAAACCGCGTGAGCTTAGTATTGACAGAAATATCCGTGTTTCGATGCAGTTATCACAGTGCTATGTTAACGTCTGCGCTTACGCACTGCGACCACAACAAGGTTCAGAGGTCGTCCCACTACTACGTTGTTTGCAACAAACACAAGCGTGCATCAAACGGCAGTACCATGGCTCACTGGCAATGACAAGCAGTCTGTTACAGTGTACTGATCTGTACAACTTGTTGGAGAGAATGCCTCATCGTCACAGCTGGTCACAGATGCAGCACGTCTGAGGCACGCACCGACTGGTAGAACGTATGCTCTGCATCTACAAGCAGTCTCACATTGCACTGATCTGTTGTTCACATTGCACTGATCTGTTGTTCTTGTTGGAGTTACTGCCTCATCGTCGCAGATGAAGCAGGTCTGAGGCACGCACCGGCTGGTAGAACGTATGCTCTGCATCTACAAGCAGTCTCACATTGCACCAATCTGTTGTTCACATTGCACTGATCTGTTGTTCTTGTTGGAGTTACTGCCTCATCGTCGCAGATACAGCAGGTCTGAGGCACGCACCGGCTGGTAGAACGTATGCTCTGCATCTACAAGCAGTCTCACGCTGTACGCTACCGCAGCTTCAGCGAGCATCTTCAACCTATATTCAGGAGCAGAGCAGTGTGTGTTGCGCAGCGCACTGCGTGCAAACTCCTCCATGATCCTGGAAACATTGCTCCTGGTACCAGTTAAACACCAGGCCGTAAACAGGCATATGCAAACTCCTCCAGGATCCTGGAGACACTGCTCCTGGTACCAGTAAAAACACCAGGCCGTAAACAGGCATATGCAAACTCCTCCAGGGTCCGGGAAAAACTGCTCCTGGTACCAGTTAAAACACCAGGCCGTAAACAGGCATATGCAAACTCCTCCAGGGTCCTGGAAAAACTGCTCCTGGTACCAGATGGATACCAGGCCGTAAACAGGCATATGCAAACTCCTCCAGGGTCCTGAAAACACTGCTCCTGGTACCAGATGGACACCAGGCCATAAACAGGCAGATGCAAACTCCTCCAGGGTCCTGGAAAAACTGCTCCTGGTACCAGTTGGACACCAGACCATAAATGAGCAGAGGCGCACCTATTCCGCATCGCGTCCAGAAGCTTGATCTCCTCCTCGTTCAAAATGACGTCACCCAGGTCCCTGCGCCACTGTTCGTCTGCGGTGTGCAATGCGCAAGGCGGTATGCAATGCGCAGGGCGGTGTGCAATGCACAAGGCGGTGTGCAATGTGCAAGGCGGTGTGCAATGCGCAGGGCGGTGCGCAATGTGCAAGGCGGTGTGCAATGTGCAAGGCGGTGTGCAATGTGCAAGGCGGTGCACCTAGACTGCTTCAGACACGAACATTCAATTTCACACGCATACTTGCTGCAGATGAAGAGCAGTTCTTGCATCTAAGTGTATTTGTGTATTCGGAACGGGTGATGTGCAAATAAAAAAAACGTCTTAACACAAGCCCTCCAGGTTTCAGCACTCCACCCCCAGCTCACCATCATAGGCTGCACATTCAAAGGACAAGAAACACGCGCTGTTGCTTACACCTATGTGACCTATGCATGGGTTGGGGTTTATAACGCAAAATCAGCTTTGTACAACATAATCCCATTCTGTCCCTACTCATTCGCATCCTGAGGCACTTTATCCAATACGTCCTCTCCCTTCTCTTCAGCAAGAGTACTCAAAACAGCAGCCTCATCAAAGTAGATGTCCTTGTGTCCTTCCTACTGTTTAACAGGAGAAGGCGCTGAACAGCAGACTCGTCATGTACAAAACTACAACCAAAACAACATCTTTCCGCTCAGATGCCCTAGAGGCATATATACATATATAGCGATGTAACCTTACCTACCTAGAAAACAACATCTGGAGAGCACAGTGAGCCCTCCAAAGCATCCCACAAACTGACCTTGCGGGTCTCCTTCCTCTTTTTTGAGGCACTCTAAGATGCGTTTAGCCATGGCAGGCATGTCTTCCAAACGAAGGCTTTGGCACCATGCTACGTAGTCGATGCGGTTGGTGCCCTGCACCACACCATTAATGCATCAATCAGATCAACCATACCACAAACACTAACATATCATGTTAACCACACCATTAATGCACCAATAGGATCCATCAATCAGATCAACCATACCACAAACACTAACATATCATGTTAACCACACCATTAATGCACCAATAGGATGCATCGATGAAATTAACCATACCACGGACACAACTATATCACTAAAAGTTGGGAGAGTTATCAACTTAGGTATCTACAACGCATCCATCAGCGATTGCTAAGGGTTTGCTAAGGTAAGGCAAAGGTGATATCAAAGGTTTCGTTTTTCAACATAACTCAGAAGTTTACAAATTTATTAGTGCAGCTGTCGATCTTTTTGATTGATTTATTTGTTGGGACCTATAGGTTGAGCAGCCATGCCAGGCTGGAGGCCTTTGTAATCCACACTAAACTAAACTGAAATTAAGGCAAAGGGCTATACAAAAAACCAAGTGGATATGTTTCCGATTTTCAGTCTCAATCCAGCCTGCTCGAGCCAGTCTGCTCGAGCCTAGACTTTCTCAAAGTCAAAGAAATTGTATGCCAAATTCATTCAAGCCTGCACTTCTGGGTCCAATTGCATGCTCATGTCCCGGATTTCTCCAGCAGAAGAGAAATTTCTTCAGCAGAAGGTAGAGTTTAGATCCTGTTCTTAATATTTCACTCACTAAGCCCTTACCTCTGGGTCCAACTGCTCGTACATGTACCGCATTTCTTCAGCAGAAGCCCGGGGATAGATCCGCTTGTAGCCTTGCTGCGCGTTTGCCAAAAAAAGGAGTGCGCAGTAAAATAGTACGGTGGCTGGCTCTAGAGCAACTACTTGTGGCTCTACAGCGCTTTTTTGGAGGACAACTTTTCGTGGTCGCAGCCTTGCTGGCAAGGTTTGCTGGAGAGGCTTTTTATGACAGCGGGAGGCGGTTTTGTTTAAAAACGGTGCATGGTGGTGCACTGCCTTTTTCTGCAACCAGGCTTAGTTTTTGCTGCTCAGCTCCACACAATCGCTGTACTCACCTTGAACTCAGAACAGTCAACATAGCCGTCCTGGCTTGTGTCAAACATGGAGAACAAGCCTCACACAATGTTTATTGCGCTGCTGTGCTGCTCAGCTCCACACAATCGCTGTAATCACCTTGAACTCAGAACAGTCAACATAGCCGTCCTGGCTTGTGTCAAACATGGAAAACAAGCCTCGCACAATGTTTATTGCGCTGCTGTGCTGCTCAGCTCCACACAATCGCTGTACTCACCTTGAACTCAGAACAGTCAACGTAGCCGTCCTGGCTTGTGTCAAACATGGAAAACAAGCCTCGCACAATGTTTATTGCGCTGCTGGTGCGCTCCAGGAGTGCTGAGTTACCTATGCAAAGTGTAGGAAGGAAAAACAGGGAGCTGCAGTCACAGGCACGGCTTTGTGGTAAATGTGCAGGGAGGAAAGTAAAGCGTTGACATGGATCACCTGCGTTATGTGGCTCATTATATTTACTTCCAAGGCAAAGGCCTGGTGCTCAACCTCTTTGGCCTACGTCCAACCTCGTCACAAAAATTCCCACACACACTCAGCATCAAAACACATAACACATGTACCAGAGACGTACGAGAGCACAAGGCTAGGGAGAGTGACACATCAATGCTCAACTGCTCTGACGATTGGCTAGTAAATTGTACAGGTCAACAACCAACTTGTTCATAATTTCCTTTCTCAGCAGAACATAGACTTTTTCTGTTTCTTTCTGAGCTTAAGGATTTTATTGTGGCTGGTCGAGACCAGTCAGCAGCCGATCAGCCAAACAACCTGGCTGAAGGTCACCCCCCATTGTAAATTGTACTCAAGCCTGCGACTGAGGCAGGTGGCACCAAAGCAACACGAGCGACCTTTTTGATTGATATATTTGTTGGGACCTATAGGTTGAGCAGCCATGCCAGGCTGGAGTCCTTTGTAATTTTAACTATACTAAAGCAACACGAGCGACCATTTACCTAGTGCTGTCAGCTTGATGGAGGCAAAGGAGGGGGCCTGTGGACAAGTGCGGATGCTGGCTGCTGTCTTGATGGCCTCTAAGAACGCCTGGTGTTGATGAAACAGTAAAATTGCAGTCAACAAAAAGAGGATGCACACATTTCTGGCCACCCGTACATGTGGATGCTGGCTGCTGTCTTGATGGCCTCTAGGAGCGCCTGGTGTCGATGAAATAGTCAATTATAGATGAGAGAACCTAGCAGTCGCACGTTTTGACTGATGGCTTTATCTGTATAGATGAGAGAAATAGAATGCACACTTTTTTGGGTCGTAGTTCCTGTGCAGGGTGCACTAAGGATTTTAGTTTTGAATGATGAGCTCATTACCAGGACTGCAAGGTGTCCAACTCCAAGTCCAGCCACTTGACATGGCTTGCGGCTTTTTTTATTGATTATTTGTTGGGACCTATAGGTTGAGCAGCCATGCCAGGCTGGAGGCCTTTGTAATCCAAACTAAACTTGACATGGCTTGCGGCTTTTGGCCAACTACTTCTGCAACGCTACATCTAATTTTGGTGCTAGCAACTGACATTTGATCCTCACGGCTGTCCTAACTTTAGCAGGGTTCCCTCCATTGCCAACTACTGCAACGCTACATCTGATATTGGTGCTAGCAACTGACAATTGAGTGCCTTGATCCTCACGGCTGTACGGACTTGAGCAGAGTTCCCTCCATTGCCAGCTACTGCAACGCTACATCTAATATTGGTGCAAGCAACTAACATTTGAGTTACTTGATCCTCACAGTTGTTCTGAATTGAGCAGAGTCCCCTCCTTGGCCAACTGGCCTGTTCCTCTTTCCTGCCTGTGTTTTCTATCGTTTAGTTTTTACTACTTCCTCTTATTTGCGTTACCTGGGCGTGGCCGTCACTTTGGGCCTCACTGCAAGGTACATGGCAAGGGAGCAGAGAAACATGGGAGACAAATGGTGATAAACAGATGCGCTGAGGTTCGGGTTGGCCAGATCCGTATATATACACCGTATATGACCGTATATTTGGTGATTTCCCTGCCAAAAATACCGTATATACACCGTATATATTTATATATAATTCTGGCCAACCCTAGCTGAGGTCCATGTCAGAAGAGCAGAGACACGTGCAATTGTGATAGACGGCTGTGTCAGGATTAGGGTTGGCCAGAACCATATATATACACACACATATATACACCGTATATGACCGTATATCTGGTGATCTCCCTGCCAAAAATACCGTATATACAGCGTGGTTATGGCCAGCCCTAGTCAGAATGCATGGCAGAAGGGCAAAGACACATGCAGTTATGAATTATGAACAACAGATGTGTAAGGGTGCACGGCAAGAGACAGCAAAGAAACATGCATGATCAGCGATGTGTAAGGGTGCACGGCAGAAGATAGCAAAGAAACACGGAGTCGTAATGGATAGATGTGTTGGGATTCATGGTGTAAGAGCATAAGAGCTGAGAACATGGGACGGATGTCTAGAATAGATGTGTCAGGGTGCAAAGACAGAGGGCAGGGTACAATATATGCTAATTGTTATAAATATATATTTGTTAGGGTTCACGATTCACGGCACAACGTCAGAGAGTCGTGTTCTGGGTTAAAGATGTGTCAGGGTGCACTACAGAGGGCAGGGTACAATATATTGCTAATTGTTATAAATATATAGGGTTGGCCAGAACCATATATATACGGTGTATATACGGTATTTTTGGCAGGCAAATCACCAAATATACGGTCATATACGGTGTATACATACGGTTCTGGCCAACCCTATAAATATATATTTGTTAGGGTTCACGGTTCACGGCACGACGTCAAAGAGACGTGTCCTGGGTCCTGGGTTATAGCTGCGTCAGGGTGTGCACGGCAAAGGTGTAAAAGACATCATGGTATTAATTATCGTGGTAACAAATTGGGGTGTCATGGTAACAAACTGGGTACCATGGTTAACAAATTAAGCGCGAAGCGTAATTGCAGGTCGTTGGTTTTACTCTACCCATTCATTCTGTGTAAAGAATGGCCAGAACCCTGTATGTACATACGTCATAAAATGCTTCCAGCTGGGATATTTTGGAACAAAACGCAAGGTCGTATACGCTAGGTACAACACTTCTGGCCAAGCCTGGTTATGAGATGGGGTAAATTCCCCCATAGTTTTCCATTAAAACACATAGACCAGAGTCTTACTTATGCAAGGTCGATACGCCACTAGTATTCAAAGGCTGCTGCATGCTTCCAAGTCAGGCTATTGCGCAGTTATTGCCTCCGTCTCAGGCTGGCATACTGTACCAGTTATGCCTTACACGATCATGCTATATCCATGTACCAGCATAGAGCAGCTGCTGCTTCATTTTTTGTGCCAAGATTATTATAACGATACTGCATGCTTCCAGCAAATACACCACAATTAAGACAGCCCATGCTGTCTGTCCAAGATAGTATGTGTGCTTGCATACATATACACCACAATAATGACAGCCCATGCTCCTTCAAAACAATATGGTTATATGACGTTCTAAACAAGCGCACCTGCTGTAATCATACTGCCGAGCCACCACCTCAGAGGCCGAAGCAGGATCTGTATAACAAAAGGAGTGGCAACAGACCTCTCTCAGCTGTAAGAAAGCCTGGGTTAGCGGCAAGGTGACCCCGACGGGTGTGGTTTCCATTTGTTTGGGCTGTCCCTCAGACCAACAGAATTATTACAGAGTGAGGTATTCTAGCAACGTACCGGGAAACGTTTATGGTATAAACAGTCATAAACGGTGTATAAGTAGGCGTATATAAAGCTTTTGGTGATGTTACTGTCAGGTTGCATGACTCATGGTATATGACTCATGTATAGCGTTGGCCAGAACCGTATATATGCACCATATATTTATGCATGACTTATGGTATATGTTTGCATGACTTATGGCTTATAATATATGTATGCATGACTTATGGTATATGACTCATGGTATATGACTCATGGTACATGACTCATGTATAGGGTTGGCCAGAACCATATATATACGGTGTATAAACGGTGTTTTGGCAGAAAATTCACCATACATACAGTCATATACGGTGTAAATATACGGTTCTGGCCAACCCTATATATGATTCATGACTTATGGTATATGTATGCATGACTTATGGTATATGACTAGGGTTGGCCAGAACCATATATATGCGGTGTATAAACGGTGTTTTTGGCAGAAAATCCACCATACATACAGCCA
>Ga0307968_1005061_pt1 | contig 10605 bp, 11 predicted proteins | sample OrgLakmetagen650_FD_201834 | JGI IMG/M metagenome (GOLD analysis project Ga0307968, IMG submission 201834) | Saline water microbial communities from Organic Lake, Antarctica - #650 | ecosystem: Environmental > Aquatic > Non-marine Saline and Alkaline > Saline | place: Antarctica: Organic Lake... | reverse complement strand
TGTGTGCATTCCCTTGAGCCCCTCCCCACCACGCCCCCCCTCTACGGTTTATATGTCACTCATAGTGTGTGGTTTGTTTCTTAAGTACCGATTTGTAATAATTGCAGGCCAATGTTTCTTTAGTACTGATTTGTGATGAATGCAGGCCAATGTTTCTTTAGTACCGATTTGTGATGATTGCAGGCCAATGTTTCTTTAGTACCGATTTGTGATGATTGCAGGCCAATGTTTCTTTAGCACCAATTTGTGATGATTGCAGGCCAATGTTTCTTTAGTACCAGTTTGTGATAATTGCAGGCCAAGGATGTCAGTGAGCCACATCAAATCTTTTAGGCTTTTGTGCACCCGCGTTCATTAAGTTATCGTGCATATTGCTATCTTAATTTACCTTATTGGCTGCTTAATTTTGTAGAATTCACCATTCACCATTCACCATTTTAATATACATGCATAAAAAACGCACTTGATGCAGGTCACCATCCTTAGCTGCTGTCCAGTACACAACTTGGTGGGCCTCACACTCCTGACCCACACGTTTGAGCACCTGCAAGCATGCAAGCATACAACGAAAATGGTGATTGCAAGCAGGAAACCTGGCCTTGACTTGCACGCTTGGGCACCTGCAAGCACACAAGACGATCGCAAAAGCAAAAACAAATGGGAAACAAGGGCCTAGGGCGCCTCTCATTCCCCTGACCCACACGATAGAGCACCTGCAAGCACGCAAGCATACAACACACAAGATGATTGCAAATGAGAAAATAAATGGGGAACAAGGGCCTAGGGCGCCTCTCATTCCCCTGACCCACACATTTGAGCACCTGCAAGCACGCAAGCATACAATAAAAAAGGTGATTGCAAACAAAAAACCTGGCCTTGACTTGCATGCTTGGGCACCTGCAAGCACACAAGCATACAACAAACAGTACGATTGCAAATGCAAAAACAAATGGGAAACAAGGGACTAGGGCGCCTCTCATTCCCCTGACCCACACGTGCGAGCACCTGCAAGCACGCAAGCATACAATAAAAAAGGTGATTGCAAACAGAAAACCTGGCCTTGACTTGCATGCTTGGGCACCTGCAAGCATACAAGACGATTGCAAATGCAAAAACAAATGGGAAACAAGGGCCTTGTGAACCTCACATTCCCCTTCTCACATGTTTGAGCACCTGCCAGCACACAAGCATACAACAAACAAGATGATCACAAATGCAAAAACGAATGGGAAACAAGGGCCTAACGCGCCTCACATTTTCCTGACCCACACGTGCAAGCACCTGCAAGCATGCAAGCATACAACACACAAGAGGATTGCAATCGCAAAAATATATGGCAAAAATATATGGGAAACAAGGGCCTAGTGCGCCTCTCATTCCCCTGACCCACACGATAGAGCACCTGCAAGCACATATGCATACAACAAACAAAATGCTTGCTTAGACTCACCGCGGAGAGAAACAAGTTAGCCTTAAACCGCACCTGCTTAGTGGGCATGAGGCACGTGTGCTCAATTCAACACCTGTCAACTCAACTTAACGGCTAAAAGAACATCTAGACCTGAGCCGCATCTGCTTTGTACGCATAAGGCACGTGTGCTCAACTCAACACCTGTCAACTCAAATTAACGGCTGAAAGAACATCTAGACTTGAGCTGCACCTGCTTTGTACGCATGAGGCACGTGTGCTCAACTCAACAACTGTCAACTCAACTCAACGGCTGAGAGCACATCTGAGCCTTAAGCCGCACCTGCTTAGTCGGCACGGAGTACACCAGAATGTGGTCCGGGTATTCAGACTTCAGCATGTGCAAGTGCAGCATGACGGCGGTGAACGTCTTACCGGAGCCTGCACAACAAAAAGCACAGCATAATTCCAGTTACGTACGTATTACGTATGCTACACTAGTTAGTTCTGCATAACAGAAGCACAGCCTTAGCATGTTTTTTCTGGATACAAAAGGTTCCATGAATCAAAGATGCTTGTCAGCACACTGACAATGGATCCCCTGACTAGCACACTGACAAAACTTATGTTCGCCAATCCTGGGCAGCCCCGGCGCTTCAAAATAAATATGTATTAAACGATACCAGAACCACCTCGGAGGGCAAAACACGTTAGTTACCCGGGATGATATCGGAAAGGTACGGTAACTCACTTTACAATAAGCTACGGACACTACCGTAGGTTCACGATCACTTCGGAAATAAATTAATTGTTAGGCCAGAAAACGATTTTATTAATTCATGGAGGCCTCTCCGAACTGAATTCGAAGTGAAATTAATTATTTATAGTGATTTTGAGGGTGATATCGAAATGAGCTCCAAGCGCGCCAGTGTGAACCCCCTGGCCGGATTCTTAAAGCCCCAGCCTCAGCCACAGCCACAGCTTCAGCCTCTTCAACAAACAGCAGTAGCAGCACACAGGAAGAATTCACAGGGGCTCTCGAACTTAAAAAAGAATTCCCGACAGAGCCCTCCCGAAGTGCCCTCGAACCCAAAAATTATTCCCCAGACCCCCTCACGAACTGAAATCGAAAATTTAATTAAATATTTGAAAGTGTGGTCACGAAGTGATCTTGAACCTACGGTATTAAATACTGGCCGCACAGGCACGCTTAATAGATGCCACATGTGCGTTTTATTAAGCGGGAGCTGGTAATAACGAGGGCACATACCAGTTGGCGTAGACAAGATGACGTGGAGTGTTGGCAAGGCCTCGTAATTTATAAAAACCTACACGATCAACATATCAGGAACTGGCCACACAGGCAAGGGCGCCACATGTGCGTGGGAGTGGCTCATGTTTCCAATAAGGGCACATACCGGTTGGCGTAGACAATATGACGTGGAGCGGGGGCAAGGCCTCGTAATGTATAAAAACCTACACAATCAACATATCAGGAACTGGCCACACAGGCAAGGGTGCCACATGTGCGTGGGAGTGGCTCATGTTTACATCAAGGGCACATACCAGTTGGCGTAGACAAGATGACGTGGAGCGGTGGCAACGCCTTGTCCACCTGGGCGGCATATAGGTGCTCCTTGACCTGCATACAAAAAGACATCACGTGCTCTTTGACCTGCATACAAGAACCTGCATACAATAGACATCACGTGCTCCTTGACCTGCATACAAATACCTGCATACAAAAAGACATCACGTGCTCCTTGATCTGCATACAACATGACATCACGTGGTTGCAGTGTGTACACTGCCCCCTGCTCAAAATACATCACGTGCTCCTTGATCTGCATACAACATGACATCACGTGGTTGCAGTGTGTACACTGCCCCCTGCTCAAAATACACAAGCTGTGCCATGGTGCATACATTGAGCATACACTCACGCTTAAAACGCGTAAAAAACGAAGCCACAAAACGTACAAGTAATGGTACCGACCATGATAGCCACAATATGTACAAGTAATGGTACCACTACACGTGCTGCATGCAGAACATGACCATGATAGCCACAAAACGTACAGGTAATGGTACCCACCATGATAGCCACAAAACGTACAAATAATGGTACCACTACACGTGCCGCATGCAGAACATGCCCATGATAGCCACAACACGTTAAAATAATGGTACCACTACACGTGCAGCATGCAGAACATGACCATGATAGCCACAAAATGTACAAGTAATGGTACCACTACACGTGCAGCATGCAGAACATGAACAGCTACTCACCAGCTCCATTAGCTCCTGCTGCTGGGAGAGTATGGGCTTGCCTCCCATTCCAAACAAGATGCACACGAACACACACACACAGGCAACAACACACATGCGACACATGAACACGGAAACGCACGAGCATTCTCAGCTGCTCACCATGTCCATGAGCTCTTGCTGCTGGGGGTAGTGCATGGGCGTGGCCCTTGCGTGCCAATAAGAGAATTGCAAAGATTAAATGAACACTCTCAGCTGCTCACCATGTCCATGAGCTCTTGTTGCTGGGGGTAGCGCATGGGCGTGGCCCTTGCGTTCCAGTAAGAGAATTGCAAAAAATAAATGAACATTCTCAGCTGCTCACCATGTCCATAAGCTCCTGCTGCTGGGGGTAGCGCATGGGCTTGCCACCGGTGCCGACGAGGCCGTTCGCGCTTGACCACATCTCTTCCTTAGCCAGCTGCTTCACACTGGGAGTGGCCGACTCCACGCACACCTTCGGTGAGGGTTGTTTTATAAACACAGATATGTAAACTGGATGGCACATTGGTTTATATAAACATGAATGTAGGGTTGGCCAGAACCATATATAAACGGTGGATGTACGGTACTTTTGGCAGGAAAATCACCAAATATACGATCGTATACTGTGTTTATATACGGTTCTGGCCAACCCTACATATAAATGTTTAGATTGAATGGCACTTTGGTGGGGCTCTGAGCAATGACTTTAATTGCGAGCCTTAACCTATGACCCCAACCCTTTCTTCCTGCACACTAATCTTCATCAGCATGCATCAGCATTATATGATCTTCATCAGCATGCATGATTTTCATCAGCATGAGATAAGATCTTCACCAGCATTATATGATCTTCATCAGCATGCATAAACTTCATCAGCATGAGATAAGATCTTCATCAGCATGCATGATCTTCATTAGCATGCATCGGCATTTTTTACTCATGCAAAACACATTCTTTGTACTCCTGGGCCCTAAGAATAGTTCACGATGTGAACTTCACGCACACAGAATGTTCAACCTCCCCATAGCAGCTCTGCACTTGTTCGTTGCAGCTCACATTTACACATGCAGACACTCCAACATAACCCCCCCCCCCCTCTCTCTTTCCATAGCAGCCATCATACTGCAAGGCAACTGCAGGCAACTAATTACAGTTCACAAGCCTTTGCTACACTAATAAATGGATTGACCATTGAACCATGAGCAGGGGTATCATTTAAGGTTGCAGAAGGCGACCAAAAACAACTACACAAATCACCACAACTTACAAACATTTGCTGCACTACACTGGGGAGACCCCTGGCTGCCCAGCCGGAAATTGTTTCAGCGTAACAAAGCAACAGTGCACACTACACACAACCACAAATACCACACCTTTGCTGCACTCAACTGGAGGGACCCCTGGTCGTCCAGCCGGAAATTGTTTTAGCGTAACAAAGCAACAACGCACATTACTCAAACAACCACAATCACCACACCTTTGCTGCACTCAACTGGAGAGACCCCTGGTCGCCCAGCCGGAAATTGTTTCAGCGTAACAAAGCAACAATGCACACTACTCAAACAACCACAATTACCAAATCTTCGCTGCACTCAACTGGAGAGAACCCTGGTCGCCCAGCCGGAAATTGTTTCAGCGTAACAAAGCAACAATGCACACTACGCAAACAACCACAATTACCAAATCTTCGCTGCACTCAACTGGAGAGACCCCTTGCCGCCCAGCCGGAAATTGTTTCAGCGTAACAAAGCAACCATGCACACTCTACACAAACAACCACAATTATTACACCTTTGCAGCATTCCATTGGGGAGACCCCTGGCCGTCCAGCCGTGGACATTTCTAGCATAACAAGGCAACCATGCACACTCTACACAAACAACCACAATTACCACACCTTTGCTGCAGTCCACTGAGGAGACCCCTGGCCGCCCAGGCACAGACATTTTTATCGTAACAAAGCAACCATGCACACTCTACACAAACAACCACAATCACCACACCTTAGCTGCATTCCATTGGAGAGACCCCTGGCCGCCCAGCAGGGCATCCTTCATCACTGCAAGCAGACGTGCTGCCTTGCCAGATGCCCCTCCCTCTATGAAATCCTGGAGCCGAGATACCCAGGTGACGGCGTACGCAGCGCCGGGGGATGGGTCTGCCTTGAGAGCCTGCGCATGTTTGGAAAAGTCAGCTTAAAGATAGGGCTAACATATCAGCTTATAGTTATCACCAACATAAACACGTGACCGCATACGCAGTGCCGGGGGATGGGTCTGCCTTAAGAGCCTGCGCATGTTTGGAAAAGTCAGCTTAAAGTTAGGGCTAACATATCAGCTTAAAGTTATGGCCAACATAAACACGTGACGGCGTACGCAGCGCCGAGGGATGGGTCTGCCTTGAGAGCCTGCAAATGTTTGGAAAAGTCAGCTTAAAGTTAGGGCTAACATATCAGCTTAAAGTTATCACCAACATAAACACGTGACCGCGTACGCAGCTCCAAGGGATGGGTCTGCCTTGAGAGCCTGCGCATGTTTGGAAAAGTCAGCTTAAAGTTAGGGCTAACATATCAGCTTAAAGTTATCACCAACATAAACACGTGACCGCGTACGCAGCTCCAAGGGATGGGCTTTTGACTAAAGAGCCTGCACATGTTTAATGAACTATTTCCATGTTAAATGAACTATTTCCACGTTTAATGAACTATTTCCATGTTTAATGAACAATTTCCAAGATATTGCAGTCCAAGTTTTGGCCAGGGTGACTGTTGTACACGTTTAATGGTACTCCATGATTGACCAACCCCGTCATTTAAGATTGGTGTGATGATTCAATACCGTTTGCATCGTGAGATGGCGGTGGAATTATTCACAAGGAAAATATTAAGATTTAAAAGCTGAAGAAACAGGAGGGAATCACAGATAAAAGGCAAGAGTGACAAAGTTTTATCTCTTTGCTGCTCTACAAGAATTGGAGTTCAAGTGTTACAGACTGAACTCAGCAGTTCAAAGACGTCAAACCTTTGGCGCAAAATTTGTGAGTACCCTTTTAAACACATTCTAACAAACAATCTCGTCAAGCTTTGTGCTGCGTTTGGGTGTAAGTACCTCCCTCTCAGCGTTGGTGACATTTACACAATCGCACATAACAAATCTACCAACCAACAGCAGCCCTTCATTAGCAAAACCAACTCTTCATCCTTTGTGCTGCATTTGTGTGTATGGAGTGCCTCCCTCTTACTTCGGCTTGGTGGAAGGTCAGTTGGTTGACATTAACATAATCGCACAAACACAAACGCACTTAAAACAATCCACACGCACACATGCCCACACAATCGCACAAATACGAACGCACTTGAAACAATCCACACGCACACATGCCCACCTTGAGCAGCTCCTCTTTTGACACCAGCATCAGCTCCTTGGCCTTGGCCTTGGTCTGCTTTGCATCTCCCTCCCTTGTGGCTGCGTACTCGATGGGGTAGCAGGCCTTCATCACCTTTTTCCACATGTCTCCACTAGCTCCTTGCTGTGAAACAAAGTATTGGACACACACATTATACATGGCTCCTTGCTGTGAAACAAAGTATTGGACACACACACATTAGACATGCATTGTGCGGGTGTGTGTCCATGCTTATGGCTTACATTTCAAACGTAAGCACACCCAGACAAAGCAGCACACCCACGCTTGTTGCTGCAGCGTAAGAACGCGCATGCACTGCACCTAGTGCTGACCAGGCATCGTCACCACAGAGTAATGCACACGAGCATACACAGGCAAAGCAACACACACACACACAAACACGCACACACACACACACAAACACGCACACACACAAACACGCACACACACAAGCACACCCAGGCGAAGCAACACACACGCTCCTTGCTGCAGCGTAAGTACGCGCAAGCACTGCACCTAGTGCTGACCAGGCATTGTCACCACAGAGAGTATTGCACACGAGCATACACAGGCAAAGCATCACACACACACGCACACACACGCACACACACACACACACACACACACACACACAAACACGCACACACACAAGCACACCCAGGCGAAGCAACACACACGCTCCTTGCTGCAGCGTAAGTACGCGCAAGCACTGCACCTAGTGCTGACCAGGCATTGTCACCACAGATTATTGCACACGAGTAGGGTTGGCCAGAACCGTATATTTACACCGTATATGACCGTATGTTTGGTGAACACCCTGCATAAAATACCGTATATACACCGTATATATATATGGTTCTGGCCAACCCTACACACGAGTATACACAGGCAAAGCAACACACACACACACACGCAAACACACACAAACACACACCCACACACACACACACACACACAAACACGCACACACACCCAGGCAAAGCAACACACACGCTCCTTGCTGCAGCGTAAGTACGCGCAAGCACTGCACCTAGTGCTGACCAGGCATTGTCACCACAAAGAGTATTGCACACGAGCATACACAGGCAAAGCAACAAACACACAAACACGCACACACACACACACACACACACAAACACACACACACGCACACACGCACACAAACACGCACACACACAAGCACACCCAGGCGAAGCAACACACACGCTCCTTGCTGTAATGTAAGTACGCGCAAGCACTGCACCTAGTGCTGACCAGGCATTGTCACCACAGATTATTGCACACGAGTAGGGTTGGCCAGAACCGTATATTTACACCGTATATGACCGTATGTTTGGTAAACACCGCATGTTTGGTGAACACCGTATGTTTGGTGAACACCGTATGTTTGGTGAACACCCTGCATACAATACCGTATATACACCGTATATACATGGTTCTGGCCAACCCTACACACGAGCATACACAGGCAAAGCAACACACACACAAACACGCACGCACACAGACACGCACACACACAAGCACACCCAGGCGAAGCAACACACATGCTCCTTGCTGCAATGTAAGTACGTGCATGTCTACACTTGGGTTCAACAGGCGTTGTGACCACAGATTTTTACGTGCATGTCTACACTTGGGTTCACCAGGCGTTGTGACCACAGATTTTTGCACCCAAGTGCATGCTTGCTGCGCAATTTGCTGTCCATTGCCTTGCAAGTGTCTACACAGTACATGCAGTACTGCAATCTTACCAGACACTGCAGACAACATCAAGTGGATGCACAATTTCCAAATCTGTATTTTCATGAGATCAGTCAGCAGCCGATCAGCCAAACAGCCAGGAAGAAGGTCACCCCATTGTAACCATCGTTGGCATAATTACAATTAAGATGCATGCTCCTTGAAGATGCACACACACGCACGCACGCACGCACGCACGCACACACGCACGCACGCACGCACGCACGCACACACACACACATGCACAATTGAAGTCAAGGTTGCACAACGCTCTAGCAGGTCAACATCCTTATCAAGATTGCTATCAGCTTGCAATTGCAATGAGTCAAAATCCTTTGATCAAAGATCAACGAGAGATGAAGCAAAATATAAATGAAGGTGCATTCCCAAGGTAAATCCTCATCACACTGAACGCAAACCCACACACACACACACACACACACACACACACACACACACGCACGCACGCACGCACGCACGCACGCACGCACGCACACACGCAAGCACGCACGCACGCACACACACACACACAAACACACACACACACACACACACACACACACACACACACACACACACACACAAGAAGCTTGTTACAGTAAGCTCCGGGCAGCTTTCAGGCATGAGGTGCGTGGACAGACAGCACCACAAACACACACACACACACACACACACACACACACACACACACACACACACACACACACACACACACACACACGCACGCACGCACGCTCGCACGCACGCACACACACACGCACACACGCACACACACATCTAGTTCCATACAACTTGGAAATTGATGACGTCGCAAGATCACCTGCGATGAGACGTAAAAGAGCTGGAACAGGGTGGACGTGCTCGGCAATGCAGGGGCCTGAGGCTCGTGCTCGTAGGGCTGAATTTCTCGCATCAGTTTGTATCCCACGCTTGACTTCACTGACGAGATAACCTGCACATGTGTGTGTGTGTGTGTTGTGTGTGTGTGTGTATGTGTGTGTGTGCGTGCGTGCGTGCGTGCGTGTGTGTGTGTGTGTGTGTGTGTGCTACTATAATGAAGACAAGGGCAAGGTCTGCATGGACGCGTTTTGGTGCAAAATGATCTTTAAGCTCAACAGAAAATACGCAACTACATATACACACGCGTAAAAAAGTCAACAACCTGCAAGTGCTAAAACGAACAAACACTTACCATACCACAACAACATTGTCCCAAAAAACACTGACTGATTGCCCCTAGTTATTCATCTTGACCCAGTCATCCGTAGACAACCCGCATTCCACGCCAAGGACCTTTTATTTATTTATTGATTGATTTTGACCCAACAATCTGCAATAATCCTCATATATGAATTATTGGACACCTGCTCCCCACGCCCATATCCTCCGCCGCCAAGCATCAGAATTCTGATGTTCCAACATCAACCACACACACACACACACACACACACACTCACTCACACACACAGGCGCACAAATATATGCAGCAGTGCGGAATTCATATGCCAGCGTGCAAACATGACCAAGGGCGGTCACTCACCCCTTTGTTATCAATTTTGCTCCAGTCATCTCACTCACTCACTCACTCACTCACTTCTTTGTTATCAATTTTGCTCCAGTCATCTCACTCACTCACTCACCCCTTTGTTATCAATCTTGTTCCAGTCATCTCACTCACTCACTCACTCACCCCTTTGTTATTAATCTCGTTCCAATCATCCGTGGACAGCCGCACACACACACCCACGCACGCCCC
>Ga0307968_1005060_pt1 | contig 10605 bp, 8 predicted proteins | sample OrgLakmetagen650_FD_201834 | JGI IMG/M metagenome (GOLD analysis project Ga0307968, IMG submission 201834) | Saline water microbial communities from Organic Lake, Antarctica - #650 | ecosystem: Environmental > Aquatic > Non-marine Saline and Alkaline > Saline | place: Antarctica: Organic Lake... | reverse complement strand
TGTGTGTGTGTGTGTGCGTGTGTGTGTGTGTGTGTGTGTGTGTGTGCGTGTGTCTGTGTGTGTGTGTGTGTGCAAGTGTGTGGTGTGTGTGCACGTGTGAGTGTGTGCGTATCTCAAGCAGTTTCAATCGCACCTGTCATCAAAATACAGGTATTTATTTACCTGTATTAGTTTTATTCTCAAAAAATTAACTAGATTCAGTAGTTAGTTCCATGTCGTGTTCTGTATGTGAGCAGTTTTCCCCCAGTCAGGCCCTTCACTTGGCCCTGCACTTGCAGGGAGCCAACAAGGTAATTTTCCATGTCTGTTCCTGCTCCCCATTTAGGCCCGTTCAGAGAGGTTTGCAGAATTTGATGCAAACAAGCTACCATTCTTGTCCGCACCTCACAGGAGGATTACCAGTGTGCCCTGTGCCTCTCCACACTCACCAAGGACTATGACGGCAAGCTCTTGCCTTGTCTTGAACCAGGTATTCTACGGGAGACGGAAGGTGTTTGCTTGTTTTTTATAGAGGAAATGGCCGCCTAGGTTTTCAATCAATATACTTACCTCCCCTGCTATCCTTCTGCTATACTAGGTAGTTGCCTGCAGCCTTTAAGCCACACACCTGCTCACCCCCTTCACGCAACAGGTCACGCGCTAGCAGTGGACACACACCGGAGAGAGCTGTTTTGCCTGAGCTGCAATGACTATGTATACGTGGACAGTTTTGACAGGGCTGTGCAGGTGAGGCCTTGATTGATATCCCTGTTTGCAGCCGCAGATCATTTACCTCCCTTAATATCTGCTTGAGCAAGCCCTTGCTGACACTCCCTCGTCTGCCACCTGTTTGTAGCTCGTCCATGCGGCAGATGAGAATGTTCAACGAGGTGTGGCGCAAGAGGAGCCCAGCACCGGACCAGCTTACCAGGTAGTTAGTGCCGGCTATGTTGCACAACTGCGAGAGCTACGACAAAGGAATTTCTGCGTTGATTTGGCCTTTGTTCAACCACTCTCACAAGCTTGTTTTTGGTTTCAAATAGAACTAACGTTGCAACCTCATGTTACAAGCAAGCTGGATTACAGTTGTGAGGCCTCGTCGCAAGCTGAACATGTTTTGATTCAATATGACGTAAAGGTACCAGCTGCTTTAGACCTGGCAAAACTTTGACTGAAATTAATTCACCAACAATCGATGATGCAGATCCTCACAAAGCGTCGGCGGCTCCTTGAGCTCAGCCAAGCTCCAAGCTCGGGTGCTTCAGCTCCCAGCGGGCTTCTGGGTCAGGTATTACAAGGAGGAGGGAAAAAGTATGGTGCTGCTTAATAGCCGGAATTGTTTGCCTAGGAGCCACTCGGTCTGTTCATCATTTCCAGAAACGCAACCTAAATTAAGCACATCGCCTGCAAGCTGGATTTTGTGAACCTCCCCTTTTGTATGCGCGCAGGGGTTTAGTGAGGCAAAGTCCGTGGATGGGCTACCATTGGGCCTGCGTGGGCTGAACAACCTGGGGAACACGTGCTTCATGAGTTGTGTCCTCCAGGTGCGTACGCAGAAGGCTAAAACCTGTGGAGCTGATTGCTTAAGGGTTGCAAGGGTCAAGATTCAAGTGCATTCAGGTACCTCCAGCTCCTTTTCCATGTTGATGTGGGCAGTGGACATGTTGCCTGCGTTGATTCTTTCTTTCTTAGTGCTCAGCGGCTTTTTTGTTAAATGTACCAGGGTTGTTCAGTTCGGGGTTCGGTCAAAAGTTCGGGTTTGTGAACTTTCACGCATTTTAACAAATTTTAAAAATGCCGTCCGAGAGCTATAAAAAGTTCGTCGAACTTTATCCCCTTTTTTTCGAAATTTTGCGTCCAAAATTGTAGTCAAAAATGCAGGGAAAAGCCTTAGGTGGCCGTCAAACGTTCTGATTTTTTTGTGTACTGATTAAGTTTAATACACAGGGATGGGTCATACGGACTTCTGAGACGTCCCATACGGTATAATACGCTATTAATACGCAATACGCGTATAATACGAAAACGTATATATGCTATTTTGGGGGGTACCCTGGGCTTGCACCAACCACCCTCCAACCACCACACGAATTGCCTTCAGAACAGTATAATGCCTCCTGGTAAAGACCCTGAGTGGCATCGTGTTGTTGTTATGGGACAGAAGGGGCAGATTTAAGAGATGCCAGATGCCAGATGCCAGGATTCCGAGATTGCAGCAGCGGTGCCCCCCGCATCCGCGAGCACTTCATGAGGCAGAATCCCAGCGTAGGTGTAGCAGCATGCAAAGCTGACCCGGCAGGAATCCTCAGGGCGTAGTCGCAGCGCTCGCTAGCAATGGGAGAAATTGCCGACGCTGGCGCTCACAGGGAGGAGCATGCAGGAAAAGAGAGGCACCTGCACAGGACTACAGCAAGCAAATCAGCAGCAGCATCTACACAGTCATTGGACACCTGCAGCAAGAGGGCAGTGACCAAGGCTTGTGTGGCATGCAGCTGTTGCACAATTCATCTACGCTACAGGCATCACCTTCTGGGTTCTGGTAGCAATAGGCAGTGATCATGCTACGTTCTGAGGGGCTGGGAGTTCCTCTGGGGGGCTCTAGAGGGCTTGGAAGTGCCTCTGGGGGGCTCTAGAAAGCCTGGGAGTGCTTCTGGGGGGCTTGTGGCTGCAAATTTCGTTAAGTGCCCGAAATCGTATTATACGGAGCAATTTGAAAAGTACGGTTAAATACGTGATAAATACGATACGACGTATAATACGCCTACGCCGTATGACCCATCCCTGGTAATACATTATATGCATTTAAGACAATTTAAGCATGTTTTGGACGAGTATGATCACAGGAACCAGCAAATATCCTCCATTTTCGAAATTGCACATCGAACTGCTCGAACAGTTCGAGTGTTCTAGAACTTTCACGAACTTTATCAAACCCTTACTCCCAAAAAATCGAACTGAACGACCCTGGAATGTACTGCACACCTCACCCCTGCATGATCATGTCACCTCTACAGGCCCTCCTTCACGCGCCCCTGATGCGCAATTACTTTTTGGGGGACGGGCACAACCCTGCACACTGTGATGTTGAAGACGGCAAGCCTTGCTTGGGGTGTGAGATGGTAAGTTTACCAAAAAGGGCCAAGTGCTGCTGGTCGCTTGTTTGACGCCGGAAGTGCGTGATGACGGTTTTTTTGAGAGCATAAGTTCCTCTAAAAGAGTTGTTGTGAAAACGCTGCTAGAGGTCTGTTGCAAGAGGCCGCTCTGTGTTGTTGAAGGTCAGCCTTACATTTTAGCAGAGGCGTGTTTGGCTGTACTCTGCCGTCCTTTACACGTGCTCAAGATCATGGGTCGGCTCACACAGAGGCCACGCACTGATGGGTCATTGGCTACATTGCTGCGCAGGATGCTGTGTTCAACCATGTTTTCAGTGGCGACAGGCATCCTTATAGCCCGGCAGACTTCCTGTTCAGCTGGTGGACGGTAGCTGACCACCTGGCAGAGTACCAACAGCAGGTGTGTAGTGATGTGTTTGTTTGTGTGTGTGTGTTTGTGTGTGTGTGTATGTGTGTGTGTGTGTGTGTGTGTGTGTTTGTGTGTGAGGGTGTGTGTGTGTGCGCCTGTGCGCGCTTGCATATGCAAGCTTGATATTTTGACAGAAAATAGTAGGGTCCCATGCTGAAGTGAAGCGTCAATAAATTAACTTGGAATAGGAACAGCCCCAAAATAGTGGTCAATTTGTTTGCAAGGACTAGCCCTTTGGACTTCCAAAACATCTCTTGCTTCTGTGTTATAAATTAGTTACATTTTCCTGTCTTCTTCCTCCTTCCACCTTGTTGGTGCTAAACGGTAGGCGACTGAAGATCAAGTGCCTTTTAATCCTGGTTCTGCCACACTTGCGCTGCGAACAGTACAGAAGGACCCCTCCCCGGATCTTGCTCACCCTAAATCTAGAATGTGCATACCTTCCCATAAGCACCCTGCTCCTGCGCATGGCTGTGGTTTGCAGGATGCTCACGAGTTCTATCTGTCAGCTCTGTCAGCCCTGTACCCTGCAATCATCAAGTCATCTGCGGGACCACCGCTTTGTGGAATTGAACAAGCGTCCGCTCCATCAACCTCTGCACGTCCTGAGCCAGCTCTTCCCTCTCAGAATCATGCAGCAGCTAACAACACGGCTGTTCCTGAGGGATCGCAAGGGGACCAAGTCAAAGGAGCCACGTTTCATAGGTTGTGCGGGTAAGGGCTCTTGTCCTGGTTTTAGGTAGCTAGTGGCCTTACAGAACAACAGTGCGACCACTGGAAAATCTGTACTCGCTCATAGCCTGGAGGAAACGCGATTCTCTGTGACACTTGGAGTTATAAGTGTTCTCAATACCCCGTCTCTACATGTAGTAGTGTTCACTCATGGCTTGTAACTTGTGGCCCAACAACGCGCTCACTGTGTCACCCAATTGTCTGGCTGTTTTAGGCACACAAGTCAGACACTGTTCAACATTTTCCTGACGCTCATTCACTTCTTGGTATATGTCTTGCAGGCACCTCGCTGTGAATGGCAGCCCTCCGATTGGAGCTGCTGCAGCTCAACCTGTGCTTCTGGCACAGCAAACCAATGCTCCAGGAGACAAGACGCCAGGCACCTCCTCATCGCAGGCCACACAGCAAGGGCAGAACATACACGCCAACCACCCCCTACCTCCCTTGCAGCAGCTGCATGGAACCCAGCAGCAGAGCCAGCTGCCCATTGGCCCAGGTGTAGATCCGTCCGATGACAGGTACGTTGTGACTGCTTAGTTGAAAATAATCATATTTTGGGCACATGACAGGAATTTTGCGCACACATTCATCTCCACGACGCGCTCCTCTTCACACCAGGCATGTGACATCTACACCCTCCATGCCAAATTGCAGGATGCCACGTAATTTTGCCTGACTTGGCTACCTGCGACTGAACTTCCCGCCAACAATTTGGGTAAATTTGCAAACACAGGGGCAACAATTCCCTGTTGACATCCGTGCTCATGTGAAACGCAGAGGGAGGACAAACGAAGGTTTAAGCGGCGTCCCCAACCAGCCAGAGCAAGTGCATGGGCTGCAACAAGATGGGACACAGAGCCTGGTGGATGCTGTCTTTAGGGGCACGCTGCGCTCGGACGTGACCTGCACGTGCGTGTCTGGCAGCACACAGCACAATGCCTGCTTGAGAGCACGAGATGGTGCTCATACTTGGTCACACGGGTGTTCAGGAACGCTAATAGGCTACATGCATTGCCCTGCCAGGATCAGGATCAGGTCCTGGTTAGCATGCTCACTAGTTGTGTGACTTGCTTAAGATTACTTGCAGGTATTTGTTGTGGCTTATTATTTGATCATAAAGGACTGGTTCCTGTCACCTTTTCCTGCAGTGTGTGTGGTTACACCTCCACCGCCTACGACCCCTTCCTGGACGTGTCCCTGGACCTTTTTCCCATCCTTGAGGCTGTTAAACAGCACGAGTCCCAGATGACAGAGCTGCGTGGGTGCTCCCGCAGCAACACCGCTGCTGCTGCCTCAGGCTTTGGCGGCGGGCACGCAAGTACTCTGCTCAGCAGCCAGCCCTCTGTGTCAAACCCGTGTAGCTCTGCACCTTCCCTGTCAGGGACCACGGACGCCTTCTCCACCTTCTCTGCCGTGGAGGGCACGACTAATGCAGTAGGGGCGAGTAGATGCAGGTAGGTGGGGTATAAGCGCAATATTTGCTGTGTACGTGCACACTCTGCATGAGTGCGGGTTTTTCTTTTGTCACCATACTTGTCCATCATTATGGAAGTACCTAGGTAGATGCAGGGTTGAAAAATGGTATCCCTGAAATTAACTTAAAAGAAGCCACAATCTTTTAAGCACCTTCTGCAAGTATTCAGGTGATGCAATGCTAGCCAAACAGAATCATTGTCTGTAAATTTTGCTATGAGATTTCTTAAAGCTCTGCTCTTTGTTCAGTGATGGCATTCATTGGGGGGGGATGCTCTCCTGTTGATTCCGACACTCAGAACAGAAGCAAAAGTCCAGGTAAATAGCATAAATAACATTTGGACAGGGAATAGCGGACTTCAGTCGAAAATGGGCAATTTAAAATCAAACTCTTGCGAGGTCCTTTCAATTTGTTCTTGAACTCCACACAACAGAATCATTCCATTTGTTTCTCCCTCCGGTTCACTTGCACCAAGGTTTTACTTTGAACACTGTGCAGAACCGATTCAGCGGCTCCCAGGTCAAAGCCCACTAGGGCATCCTCTGCAGCAGGAGCAGCACAGGGGCCCATCTCAGTAGAAATCCAGGGACAGCAGGCCCAGCAACCAGGACCTGGTTATCACAAGGCCGACGTGGTGCGTGTTGTTCCTCGTTCCTACATGCATGCCAGACTTGTGTAAAAACGCAACCTATTTGAAGCGCGGGGAAATTTCAATGAACAGCTTAACGTATGGATTGTCAGCCTCAACATTCTTGAATGTTTCTGGGAAAGCACGTAAGAAGAGGCCTGTTTACCACTATGCAAGCCTCCTCCGTCATCACGTAATTTGCTATAATTGCAAGGGATTATTAAGTTGGCTGGCACCTGAGAGCAAGGTGCCAGCATACTTGCTCAACCTCCTTTGTTCCTCGGTACTTCCTCAGCATTTCTTTTTGTCTTCATCCCTTCCCCACAAGAGGAGCAGATCCCCTCCCGACTGTCTTCACCTCTCTCGCTCACTGCTAGTACTAACCCTGGAAGTTCTTATATACTTTTTGGGTACACTTCTCATCCCTATACTTGCTCTGCCAGTACAACAGCTATCACGCTGTAGGCTCTCATCCTTTCTCCCCTCATTCCTGCATTCACCCATCGTCTGTCTGCAGGGCCCTGGGGTGGCAGAAGCACTGCAGCAGGGCACCAAGGGAAAGCGTGCTGCCCACGAGGCATTTGGATTTGAACTGGGGGGGGGACGGCACAAGCAGGCAGGCAGTCCTGAAGCTGCCAATCATACAATCCTGCACTCCGCCGCACAGCCAGGTGGGGCATCATTTGATGTGCACCAGCCTCTGGGTCAAGCTGGAAGGGGCTCCCCTGCTGCTCAAAAGTGCCACCACCAGGGTCAGCACCATGCCAACACCACCACACCTGCAGCAGAGCTCATGAGCAGCGACGATGAGGTCATCATGCACCCCGCCCAAGGGGGTGGTCCCGCAGCGGCACGCATGCACATACAGGGTGCGTCCCAGCGCCGCCAACGTCATCATCAGCACCTGCCTCACAGCCGCCTGCACCAGTGTTCAGATGCTGCTGCATGTGGTATGGAGGCAGAAGGTGGAACAGCAGAAGGCAGTGGGAGCGGTAGCGGGGGAGGCAGCTTCATGGAGCACACCCCTTCTGCTCATCTCGCAGCTTCTGTCAATGGCACTTTACCCAGGCACTCTCAGCAGAAACAGCAGCAGCAGCAGCAGCAGCAGCAGCAGCAGGCGCCTCAGCCGAGCCTCAGCCAGACCTGTAGTGTGCAGTGCAGGGGCACGCCTGGTTCTGAGCCACATCCACACCACCACCAGCAGTTCACTTTCGATTCTCTGCCTGGGTTGCAGGGAAACAGGGCTCTCCCTCGCAGTTCTCCCTCACCCAGCCACCTGCAGCAAGCAGATGCAGCAGAGGGGCAGGGAGGGCGAGGAGCCTGGGGCGAAATGGGGCATGTGCAGGATGGAGTAACAGAAGGGGTCGACGGGGCATGGGGAGAAGGCAAGAGGAGTGCTGGCCTGAAGAATGCCAGTGGCGGTGGTAGGGGAGGGAGCGGGGGGCCCCCAAAGGGAAAGGGTTGTGCTGGTGGTGGTGCTGCAGGTAAAGGGGCCTCGGCAGTGGCAGCTCCTCGCGGGGCTGTGTCACGCACCACGAGCCGCTGCGGGGAGTGCCACACGTGCCTGAATAGGTACATGAAGAAGGCGTGCCTGCGCAACAAGGCCTTGAAGGACGGGGTCGCAGCTCCTGACAACGCAAGCGCAGTCTCTCTAGGCTCTTCAAAACCGCAAGCCCATGCTGGATCTCCCAGCCTTGAAGCACAAGGAGCGTCAGACCCTGCGATGATTTCCCCCACTCCTCACCCCATCCCTCCCAACAATTCTCCTTCTGCCCATTTTCCTTACAACCACTCTCCTCACAGGCGTCCTACTGTCCCCGCCCCCAAAGCTGATGCAGGTACTCCCACTCCCTCTCCTCCAGAAGCAACATCTGCAGCAGCAGCTGCCGCGGCAGCCACGGCAGCGACAGCTGCTGCTGAGGCGGCAGCGGCAGCTGCCAGACAGCCTAATGGCATACCGCATGTCTATGTCCAAAACAGGCAGCCTGCCATCGCACGAGGTGCCGTGCACACACAGCTGCACTCTCTTGCGCCACCGATTAGCCAGCAGCAGCAAGAGCAGCAGCATGGGGCAAGAACAGTGCACGGACCACCTCTTGCTCACCAGCACCCTCCCTTGGGACTACCCCCCATCAGTTCCTACCCCGCCGCTAGTCAGTACCAGCCTAACTCGTCTGCCGGACTGCCCCCCCTTCCCCCGGGTGCACAGCTGCATGCACAAAGCGGGCTAGCAGGATCCACTCGCAAAAGGGCACCGCCTACCACAAAGGAAGAGCCATTTGGGCAGGCAGGCGCGTCTTGCCTAGCCTATGCCAATGGGAAATCTTATGGGGATGGGATCAATGGCAGTAGGCAGCAGCAACCTAAGAACAGCACTACACGCACGGGTGGCCACGCACCCCAGGTGTGTGTATGTGTGTATGTGTGTATGTGCATGCGTGTCTATTTTGCTGACGTCCATTTACTTCTAGGCTAAGACCACCCCATAAGGCTGATAAGTATGCTAATTATCAGAAGATCCGGCCAAATTTCTGAAAGGAAATTATTTGATCAGACCTCTGCTACCTCAAATTTCCTGCTACACCATATCCCCTGCTACACCACACACACACACACACAAACACACACACATACACACATACACACACACACAGGGCAGCACGGACACTACTCAGGCAGGCACCCCCCCAATCATCACCCTGGCCTCCTGCCTCCAGCACTATGTGCAGCCAGAGATGCTGACTTCTTCTGCTAGCTGGGTTTGCAGCAACTGCAGCTGTGCACGGCCTGCTGTCAAGCAAATGAGCATTCTGCGCCTGCCCCCGGTGCTCTGCCTACATGTCAAGGTGACACTAAATATGCAGAGATGTGCCTGCTCCTGTGGTACGTTTTACCCACCCATGCTCCGTTAAATGTGCTTTTTGCGCGCGCACCTTTTATTTGAGTGGCAAGCAAGTTTTAGTACTGAAAAGGCAATAGTACAAGTGAGCCCCCAACGTAGAAAAGCAGATTTTGGACTGCTACGTCGCTCCCTTGTGTACAAGGGACCTAGATATTTTTGTAAATGCAACTTGTTTGTTCGTGTTAAGGGTTGGTCACAGCCATATATATAAATAAGACCGTATATAGGTATGTTGGTTTCCCTGATCAGATACCGTATGTATACATTTATATATGTATACATGTACGGTTTGGCTAATAAGGTTGCCAATCTTATTCGTGTTGCAAATTGTATTGCTGCCTCTGGCACTGCATCCTGGAGGCAGAGGTTAGCTTCTGCGAGCTTCACAGGCTTGCATGCTCGATTAAGTTGTCCTCTCTCATTCTGTTTTTGTTTATTTTTTTACCTGAAGTCGATGGTTGTTTGTGTCTGCAGCGCTTTGAGTACGCGCCCCAGAGCAATCGCATGCTACGCAAGCTGCAGAACTTCCTTTCCTTCCCGACACGTGAGCTGGACATGTCTCCTTTCCTGACATCTACCATCCTGCGCCAAAGGTACTTCACGGCTCCATAAGGAAAGCAGTACATGTATTCTTAGGGCACACAAGCCAACACCTACTGGGCGAATACTTGGACATCAAATGCTGTGCCTTTGACATAGGACACACCTTCCCGTGAGCATTAGGAATGCATTGAGCTCGCTTGTTCCCCAACAGATAACCCTACCAGTCCATATCCCCTGGTTGTGAATTCAAGAGACATCAAACGAAACAAACATGACAGGTGTACACCTGATTGAAATTGACTTCTGTGTAGACACTACTCCTACCTAATGAGCAGAAGAAGCAAGCACAAGTTGCTTATGATACACTTAGGCCGCGGTCACACGTAAAATTTTTCCTATTTTTTTTCTTCAAAATTTTCCTTAAAATTTTCACTTATAGGAAAAAGTTTAGCGGGCACACAGGAGGGTGAAGTCCTTGTAACTTTTGGACGTCAACTGTCAATCGTATTTTTTATTCTATAATCGGAGAGCTATCGATTGGTATATAAATGAGTTCAATCGGAGGGGGTCGGGAGGGGGGGGGGGTCAGGGGGGTTTCGACTTTTTGGGACCCCCCCTCCAGAATTTTACTGGGGCACTTTCCCAAGATTATAAATATATATTTGGAATCCTCGGCTCAAGAGCTGTCGATTGGCACCCTGTTTCAAGTGTCAGGTGGAACGGTTGAGGAATTGTGACGAGTTGAAGTTTGAGTGCCATTATGTTTGGAGTGTCATTATGAACGACTTTAAATGCCCAGTGGCAGGTTGTAATAGGGAGTTCAGC
>Ga0307968_1005057_pt1 | contig 10609 bp, 14 predicted proteins | sample OrgLakmetagen650_FD_201834 | JGI IMG/M metagenome (GOLD analysis project Ga0307968, IMG submission 201834) | Saline water microbial communities from Organic Lake, Antarctica - #650 | ecosystem: Environmental > Aquatic > Non-marine Saline and Alkaline > Saline | place: Antarctica: Organic Lake... | reverse complement strand
CCACCTCCTACCAACTTTGCATCTGGCGAGGCAGCGATGGCATATTGAGCAGAAGGCACGCCAAATACAGTGCCTTGCAAAAATGGATGATCATGACTGACAAACTGCAAACCTTGCTCGTGCGCGCACACACTTGAGGGAATAGATAATTGATGCTTGGAGGCCAGGTGTGCGCTGACATTTTGAAAGCCTTGCAATACAGATGCAACACCATTCTTTTCATGATGCACACCCCAATTCAGAACAAATGGGTTGGACGGCTTGGGCTGGTGCTGCTGTGTGCCGAACAGCATGCTGAAGGGCGCCTCACTGTCATTGCTGCTGCTGGTGCTCGGGAGCAGGCCTAACATGGAAGCAACATTGGAGGCAGTGCACAAAACTGCTCGTAGTGCATGCCATGGCTGCGTGTTTTGCCGGAAGGAGGGGGCAAGGGGCGCCCATGCCTGGATGTAGTCAGCACGTGCTGACGGCTGAAATGGGGGCGTAGGGATTATGGGGCTGAAGAAGGGCACGAATGGAATGAAAGAGGGCACAGCAGAGGCGTCAATGGCATAGAGGTGAGGGTTGGGGTTACGTCCCACAACCACTGCACGGTGCTTAGGCTGCTTCTTTTGTGTTCTCTAGCTTCAAAATGTGGGATATGCGTGAAAACACTCCCTGACTGAACCCTAGAATTGCTGCTATGCGATGATAGTTCATTGTGATGGCGCAGCGGAAGCTGAAGGAGATTTGAGGTTTTATAGGCCTTGGAGACCTCCTGCTGTCTGGGAGAGGTCTTGTCAGTTATTTAGTAGCCTGCCCTTATCCTTTGCTGTGAAGCGGTGAGGAGGCAGGTGTTCGGCCTGCCATGATGTCACTCCGCTACGCTTCAGTCCCCTGCGGCCCATATAGCCAATGACAGCTGCCGAAACTTTGACATTATTTAGATGTATAGCACTGCTGGTTTCTTGCAGGCAGGCAGGGAGTTCTCTAGCCCGCTGTCTACGCTTCATTTGCATTTTCTGAAGGGCACGTCAGGTGTAGAGCGATCTACCTCTAACTGGGCTGTACTCCAAGAATGTGGACATGAACCGTTGCAATTCTACTGGTTTCGGTCAGCTGTCAAGCTTTTGAATAGTATGCTTAATATCAATAGTGACACTTTGCGGAGAATGGTCCAGGCTGATCTCAATTTACAGCCTCGTTCAAGTGCCTGCTGGACTGCTCAATTGCTGAGCGCTTATCAAAGACTGCGTGGGTACAAGTCATATGTACGAGCTGTTCAAACTGTCCGTGCTATTCTTAAGCAAGAGTTTACTGCGGATTTGAAGCACAGGATGAGAGGTGCTTGGAGAGACGCTGAGTTGGTGGACCCCAACACGCACAACAACAAACTGGCCACTTATCATTCTTGGTTTGCCACCCCTTTTTCGAGAGATGAGCGTATGCCAACGATTGTACCACGGTATCTCCATCTTGATCTGTCCAAACATGTTATGCGCAATGTCAGTAGACTCCGCTTGCATGCGCATACTTTGAAAGTTGAGGCCGCAGCGTAGCTTGAAGGTGGTTCTCGCGTATGCGACCAGTGCCTTGGTGAAAGAAGATGAACATGCATGTCCAAAACGAGGTGCACGCTCTTTTATTCTGCCAAGATCATCAGGTTTGTGAGCTGAGGAAATGTTTCTTCTTTTTGTTTACACCTTTTTTTGAGGGCTTCTCAACAGCTCGCCCCCATTTGCTAGGGCTGCCGCTGCAACAGGTCAACAACCAACTTGTTCATAACAAGTTCCTTTCTCAGCAGTACACTAGACTTTTTCTGTTTCTTTCTAAGGAGCTTATGGATTTATTTGTGGCTGGTCGAGACCAGTCAGCAGCCGATAAGCCAAACAAACTGGCTGAAGGTCACCCCCCATTGTAACCATCGTAACCATTAGTCACACACACAATTGCAGACAATGTAACAAAAGTAATGAACGCAAAGGGGCAGATATACCTAATTTACCTTACTTCTGCTGAATTGCCAGAGACAGTAAACGTTAAAGGATAAAAAACAGTCCGTACAGTTGTGACAACATGCTTCTTAGAGTAATGTTGCAAAAGCTTTGTGGTCAGGCCATATATGGCCTATATAAGAGTCACCACAGGAGGCTTGCATCCGCCCTGACGTGTGATAACTTGATTACCTGCAGCAATCTCAATCTCAAAAATGGATTGTTATCCAACACCTGCTTCTTAATGATACAACTGCAGCTCAAGTCAACTTGCACAAACTTTTCGACAAGTCACGTCAAGCTGCAACATCTTTCCACTCCTCCCCCTCCTACTGCTTGTCATGCGTAAAACTTTTGCTCAGTGTTTTCATCAGCCCTGCCATCCACCTTCGTAGCACAGGTAAGGAAATGCTGATGTCGTTGCCGTGAAGCATGTGATTTACATTTGCAATGCTGACTTGGAGGGGAAGTGCTGACAAATGTTCCTAAGCTTCCCTAATTTCCTGAACGCAGCAATGTTATTATTTGAAAACATTAATGTGTATGTATCTCTATCCTTTTCTCAAGGTGGAATAAGATGCACCGTAACGACAAAGTGTTACAGGCAGCACCACACCACAACAGCGGGAATCAGACACGCACCTCACGTCCCCAGGCACAAGCATGTCGCCAGTCAGCGCAGCAGCGGCAATCTGCTCCTCCTCTCCTTCTTCAATTCGCTCCCAACTCCCTGCCCCCTGCTCACCACTGCTCCACTTGGAGTGCTCTCCAAATGCTGCATTTGCGGGGGCTACACTTTTGTCAAAGGCGGTTCCTCTGCCTGGATATGTGTGACTACCAGAGCTAGGTCCATCTATTGGATTGGGAAGGGGGGGGCCGCCAGAAGTCGAGGGCCGATTTGACGTGAATGGCGTTGAGGCAGGTGTTTTTGGTGACAGCATGAATGGAGTAAAGCCACCTCCCTGTGGATGGTTCCTCTGCACAAGGACAGCAGAAGTAGCAAATCAGGGGAGCGGCACATGAATCAGGGGAGTGACACATGAATCAGGGGAGCGACACATGAAGAATGTGGCTTCAGTTGCTGTCAAACTTTGTTATGTACTGGCCACTACAACACACATACGTGCACACATACGTGCCCAAGGCACTCTAAGCTGCTGTATACACATACCTAAGGTTGGCCAGAACCGTATATCTGCACCGTATATGACCGTATGTATGGTGATCTCCCTGCCAAAAATACCGTACATACCTATAAATGTATGGTTCTGGCCAACCTTATGTATGTTACACATATCTGAATGCCACAGGATATGCTCAGGGTGTTTGCAATATCAGTTCAGCTATGCGTTTCAGAGGTTTTACCCACCCCGGTGCTCTTGGGGCTAAGCTCTTTGGCCCTGGGACCACTCATGAGCTCGTGCAGCTGCTTCAGAGAAGCGAACAGCGCCTGGGACTGACTGGCTAGGGCCTGCCCAAAGCAGCAGGCATGGAAACAAAACAAGTTAGCTGCTAATGCTAGTATCAGATCAGATGGGAGCTGTTGTGCTGTGCATTCTAAGAGTGCTTTGAGAAACAGCTAAGGCAAGCAAGCATGCTGGCTCGTGTTGAATGGCAAGGGAGAAGGGAGGCAAATCTGTAGATCTTTACATCATGTCAGGAAGAAAGGATAACAGCTGGCAACTGATGGGGCAGGGCTGGGGGCGAGCGGCACACAAATGAAGGTTTAACAAAACGACGAGTGATTGAAGGTCACAGTTCAACCTTCATGCCCAAGGCAGGTTTGTGCACCCCTTGACTCAAGGCAGCAGTACTCACTGCTGATTGCTGCGCCGTCATACTCGGACGGGAGCAGGAGACACGCAGTTGCTGCAATCAAAAAACGAACGTGAGCGGGTTCTTGTTTGTATCAATGTGCATTTCCTACGTGCACCTCCGATTAGGAACATCTATCAACAGCAGCAATATGAGGTGACTGAGCGTGCGTGTCGCTTGATGCTTCCAGTCATGCGGTGGCAGGTGAAGCTTGCTTCAATCACCACCAATCGCCAAGGTCTAGCCCACCTGCTGCTGCAACGACTGCCGCAATGACTGCCGCAACGACTGCCTCAGCGAATTGCCTGCGCGCCTCTTTTTTTCTCTGTCACCAAGCTGTTCCTCCCTCTCCTCTGTGCCATCGTTAAAAGCCCCTGACTCATCCCCCCAGTCATGCCCCATGCTTAAGCCCTCCGTTCCTTGGGCAGTACACGTGCCCCCACTACTAGTTCGCAAAGGTCCCTGTCGGCTGTGTGTGTTGTCTTGGTGCCTGACATGAGGAGGGGTATTGCGAGGACTGCTGCTATGCTGTGCTCTGTCATCTGCCCCCCTCCTGCCTTCCACACCCCCACTCCAGCCTTGCGGCACTCCACTGGTCACCTCGTCATCATCAATGCCCTCTCCCCCGCCCATGGTATTTCCCTCAGACTGTGATGTGCAGGATAGGGGCGGGCAAAGCAGCAGGTCATGTTTAAGGTAGGCAGTAGGTCAAGTGTGAACGCAGTTGCGTCATGTGCAGGTGGGAGGAGGAAACATTTTGAAAGAAAACAAAGCTGAGACGTCAGAGGGCCTTAGTTAGAGGTCCATCGAGCCCAGGCACTGGGATTTTTATCGGTCATTAGAAGTGTGCATAAACACAAAGGAACCCCAAAACAGTAAGTAACGACTCCTGAACCTAGCTATCCTGAGAGTCCAGCTGTCAGCAGCAGACATATTCAAGCTCCTCTAGCTGAAGAGTTATTACAAATTTACAACTTGGGCAAATCTTTCATCTCCACTTCATTCTCGGCCTTCTCATGCCAAATAACGCAGGCGTCCATCTCATACGTCTGTAGACACAAGCCACACCTTTCTGGTTATGGTCCCCATGAGCACGCAGCTGTCATCCACGCCTGCCCAAGACAAGCCGCCTTGCAGCTGCTCATGTCCTGTAAGGTTATGCATATGTGTGTGTATGCATGTGTGTGCATGTGGATGCGTGTGTGTTTGTATGTGACTGCTCATGTCCTGTAAGGTTATGCATATGTGTGTGTGTATGCATGTGTGTGTGCATGTGGATGCGTGTGTATGTGGGTGCATGTGTGTTTGAACGTGACTGCTCATGTCCTGTAAGGTTATGCATATGTGTGTGTATGCATGTGTGTGCATGTGGATGCGTGTATGTATGTGGGTGCTTGTGTGTTTGTATGTGACTGCTTATGTCCTGTAAGGTTATGCATATGTGTGTGTATGCGTGTGTGTGCATGTGGATGCGTGTGTGTATGCGGGTGCATGTGTGTTTGTATGTGACTGCTCTCCAGGTAGCGTGCCCTGCTCTTGCTCCCACTCCTGCTCACCCTGCTGTGGCCCTGGCTGCTCCAGCCCGTGGTTTCTCCCCTCCTCCTCAATCTGTGATTGAGGTGCGGTACTTGTACCAGGTGCATTGCACGGGCCTGGGTCCAGTGTCAAGTGCAAGCTAGGAGGCTGCGGCAGTGGCTGTGCAGCCGCAGCAGCCAGGCGTTCCTCCTGCTGCTTGTGCTTCAGCGCCTTCAACTTCTGGATGGCTTCCGTCTGTGGGAGTTTGTGGAAGAGTGCAAGCATGAATCAATCTGTGTGTGCGTGTGTGTGTGCTAAATTATGGCATTGTGTTGAGGCACTGTGTTTGCAAGATTTTTGGCTTCGAGAGTCAGCATACCTGTGTACACCGTTGCACAGAACCATGTCCACATACGGTAAACTTACAGGGATAAGGCAAGGAACGCATCCATGTTTATGGTATTTCACCGCAGAGGTACATTCCGGCCAAATCTGGCGAGAACCCTGTTTATTTGTTGCAATACATTGACCATCATCAGCATTGACATAGAGCTGACAAGCACCAGGAGAAGCTGCGCCGCAATCTTTATACCTGAGCTGCCTGACGGTTGGCTCTCTCCTTCTCGACAGAGGCTCCATTTTTCCCCGCACGAGCGTTGCCCCACTGTCCTGTGCCTGTGGTTAGGGTGAGTATTGAGGTGCCCATGCGGTTGTGAACGCTCATTTGTAGGATGGACCAGAACTGTACCTACACTACATAGTTGTATAACACTGTGTATATATATAGACATTTCCCTGCTGAGATTACCGTTCATACACCGTATAAATATGGTTCTGGCCAAAGCAATGCATTTGCAATAGCGTGACGGAGAAAGCAGCGGAAAATTGGCATTGTCAGGTATAGAAGTTCTTTGGCGTAAATTGGCCAAAAACTTGCCAGGGTTCTGGCTCCTCTGTTACGCTGTGTTGGGTGTTGGTTACATTGTGAATTTTGAAATAAGTGCATTAAATAGAACTACGGAAAACGTCCCTGAGTTCAGCCTACAAAAATCTCTACCTAGTGTGACGCCTGCATGGCCATTTGCATGACCCACATTGACCTCCTGCCTAGTGTGACGCCTGCATGGCCACTTGCATGACCCACATTGACCTTCTGCCTAGTGTGACGCCTGCATGGCCATTTGCATGACCCACATTGCCTTCCTGCCTAGTGTGACGCCTGCATGGCCATTTGCATGACCCACATTGCCTTCCTGCCTAGTGTGACGCCTGCACGGCCATTTGTATGACCCACATTGACCCTCTGCCTAGTGTGACGCCTGCATGGCCACTTGCATGACCCACATTGACCTTCTGCCTGGGGTGACGCCTGCATGGCCATTTGCATGACCCACATTGACCCTCTACCTAGTGTGACACCTGCATGGCCACTTGCGTGACCCACATTGACCTTCTGCCTAGTGTGACGCCTGCATGGCCATTTGCATGACCCACATTAACCTTCTGCCTAGTGTGACGCCTGCATGGCCATTTGCATGACCCACATTGACCTTCTGCCTAGTGTGACGCCTGCATGGCCACTTGTATGACCCACATTGACCTACATAACCCACAGAACAAAAGCAGCGTTGCGCCATCCCCACCTGTGGGCAGCCCAGCCTCCAAGGCGATTGCATTCAATTCATCTTCCCCTTCCTCCTCCTCTACGCTGGCGCCCCCCTGCACGTAAAATAAGACAGCGCATACACGCTTGCATGTGACATTGAATTGCAGGCAAATCACCATCTTCTTACTCTTCCCTACGTTGATGCCATCTTGCAAAAGAGTAAGAGAACACGTGCATCTGTATATTGCGAGCATGGACTGTGCTACGGCCCTGTGTTTGCGTGTATATCCGATTGGAAATGAGTAGGGTTGGCCAGAACCATAAATATTCAGTGTATATACGGTGTTTTTTGCAGGGATATCATCAAATGTACAGATAAACGGTCATATACGGCGTACATATATATGGATCTGGTCAACCATGGAAATGAGCATAAAATGTATGTAATCCTGTCATTCCCTTCTCCCTCCTCTGCATTGACTCTGCCGTAACATAAGAGGATTTTTGGTGCAAAGGAGCCTTTCTGTAATACATAAGGTATAAGCATTTGCTCCACGCCGTCACCCTCTATTTCTCCCTTGCATTGCATTGCATTGCATTGCATTGCATTGACATCACACACCGAACGTGATTCCAGATCAAGTGCGCACAGGAGGAGCCTTTCTGTGATTCTTGGGCCGAGCATTTGCTCCACGTCATCAATTTCTCCTTCTCTTCTGCACTGATATCTGATATCACACACTGATTGTGTCTCTAGGGCAAGTGCGTAAAGGAGGTAGCGTGCAATTACAGGTTCAAAAGAAAATACACAAATGCGTACATACACACCAAATTTGAAGCGCACCTGCTGCTTTTCTCCCCCCCTCCCGAGCTTTTCCAAATAGTCAAGGTCACTTGTACCCAGTCCTTTGAGGAGCTCGTCTGAATAAGCACCCCCCTACAAGTAAACATGAGCACATTACCAACAAACACGGAATCAGTAGCAGATTTAATGAATAACAAGGCCGTGTGGCAACAGAACCATCAAGAGGGCTAGCTACTCACTAGTCACGCAAAAAAGTAGGCAACCAGGCATTAAACACGGTCTGACATTTGGTCAAACTTAAGCGGCAATGCAGCTGATGTGTTCCTTGCTCTGCCTCTTGAGAGGAAGAGCACACGTGCAACCGTTGACGGTTGCCTGGTCAGTCATCACCAATTCATGATTTACCAAAAGATGATGCACACATCACAATCAAGAAGCCACCATTGATTAATGATTTACCAGAAGATGATGCACACAATACAACCAAGAAGTCTCCGTCGATTGATGACTTACCAAACGATGATGCACACAATACAATCAAGAAGTCTCCGTCGATTGATGATTTACCAAAAGATAATGCACACATCACAATCAAGAAGTCACCATCGATTGATGATTTACCAGAAGATGATGCACGCATCACAATCAAGGTGTCGATTTACTAATTTACCAGAATATGATGCATACATGACAGTTAAACAGTTTGGAAAAAGTTTTGGGTGCGCACCTGGAACCCCTCCCTCTTGCCGCCATCTCCCCCCAGCAACGGCTGCGTGCTATTCAAGGTGCCTGCCCATTGTAAACCTGCACAACAAGGGTCGACACATTGACACACATTGGCACACATTGACACACATGGGCACACATTGACAAACATTGACACACATTGGCACACATTGGCACACATTGGCACATTGACACACAATGACACACATTGGCACACATTGGCACACATTGACACACATTGACACACAATGACACACATTGACACACAATGACACACATTGACACACATTGACACACATTGACACACATTGACACACATTGGCACATTGACACACAATGACACACATTGGCACACATTGGCACACATTGACACACAATGACACATTGACACACATTGACACACAATGACACACATTGACACACATTGACACACAGAGCCATCTCGGTTGAAGAAAGTGTGGCTTGTGGACAACACAGAAAGATACTAATGAAGGACGTGCCGCATAGAGGGATATGAACAATGCAGTGAGGGGATACCACAGCCGAAGGTGCAAAAAACCGTATGATATGCGATGCCTACTCCAAGAATCGTATGATATGCATTGCCTACTCCAAGAAGCTCCCCCAAATTGAAGGTAAATGATTGCAAGCGTACTGACGGAAAGGACAAACGTGATTTTGGTGACCCAAAAAATTCCTGTAAAACAGCTTCAAAAAAAAGTATGGATTTTTCACAGGCACAAACCAGCTACTGCTCTGACACTCAATTATTCAGCCTCCTTCTCAGCTTTTTATAGATGATTAATGCCTTACCTGCAGCCACGCTGCGCAGCTCTTGAGATTCGTCGCTGCCCCCTTGCTGCTCTGATCTGTGCACGCTGCTTGCCTGGCTCTGCTGCACACCCTGGTATCCATGTATTCGAAAGAAGGGGAATGATGTGGTCATCAGGGTAAGCAAACCGCATCCAGTGGCTTTAAGTATGCAACTTGATCTGCCGGCTCTGCTGCACACCCTGATATCCATGCATTTGAAAGAAGGAGAATGATGTAGTCATCAGGGTGAAATAACTGTATATAGGCTCAAACTTAGAGTCTGGGTATGCAACCTGGTCTGCTGCCCTGCATGCACCCTGCAAGCCAAGAATATTGTGTTGGCTGTGTCAGTATAAGGTCCCTGCACGTGCGTTTCCTCAGTGCAAGAGCACCTTAGTGTTCACGAGAAAATGATTGACCTACTAGGATGAAGGAAGTGAGTATCAAGCTGCCCACCTGTGCACTTCCATGGTGCAGTAATAATAAAAGTGCAGAAATTAGTATGCAACACACCTGATCTTGCGGTACATCAAAAGTGACATGTCACTCTTGCCTTTAACTTTGTGCCCTCTGTTTTTTGTTTTATATTTTCTTATTGATGAATTTCCTTGTCCTATTGCATCTCATGCTGCAATTACAGGATACGTTTTTTAAGTCAGAAAGGTTGGACAACTCTAGCTGCATTAAAATAGAGCAATTTGTCATTTTTAGGGTGCGAGGCGCCCCCATAATATGATAATTATATCACATTATCATAATACGCGGAATTCCACATAATATTATATTCTCCGCATACAGGAGGGTTTATATTTTTTGAACGACACATGACACGTATACTTTTTGGGGTGGACACCCCTGAGGCCCCCCCCCCCCCAAACCCCCCTTCCAGTGCCCCCACCCAAACAAAAAGGGTACCAATCTGCTCCTTTCTTAAGCAGGCACCCATCTGCATACTCATCATGACCTGAAACTGAAGTGTTGCAGAGTTATGGGGCAAAAACTGAGATACAGACGCCCATGCACACGTGACCTTCCAGGCACCCATAACTGGCGTGCACAGTCCAACATTGCTTCCATTTCTTCAGAACTCCACTGACTATCTCATGCTGGCACAATCCTGTAAGTTTAGGGTTAATTGCTGCTTCATTGACTTGACTCACCCCGCGGCCTGCACCCGAGTGTGTGTGCCTCTGACTTTTGGACATGTCCACAGACCCCCCCTTTTACCCAATTTGCTCAAGAAGAGTGCCAATCAACTGGACTTGAGCCGAGGATTCCGATGATATATCTGAATTCCGTGGAAGTGGCCCAGAAATAGATTTGACCAAAAAAACTAAAACCCCACCAGGCCCCCTC
>Ga0307968_1005055_pt1 | contig 10614 bp, 12 predicted proteins | sample OrgLakmetagen650_FD_201834 | JGI IMG/M metagenome (GOLD analysis project Ga0307968, IMG submission 201834) | Saline water microbial communities from Organic Lake, Antarctica - #650 | ecosystem: Environmental > Aquatic > Non-marine Saline and Alkaline > Saline | place: Antarctica: Organic Lake... | reverse complement strand
GCTCTCTCTTGATCTCTCACACACACACACACACACACACACACACACACACACACACACACTGCATCCTCCGCAGGGCGCCATCCAAGCAAGTGAACAGCTGGCCCTCTCATGCATGCGCACACACACTGAATCCTCTGCAGGGCGCCATCCAAGCAAGTGAACAGCTGGCCCTCAAGCTCGACCTCCGTGCTAAGCAGTCCAGCAGCGGTGGTGAGTAACAAGGCGTAACACTGAAGGCTAGTGCTATTGTGCTGTCAAGTGCTTGCGATGGTTAACGGACTTCCTGTTTGTGTTGTCTCTTGCTCGTTCTCTTTTTTTATCATAAACGCACTGCTAGCGCTTGAGTCACTGAATGATTTTTTTATTTGTTGAGGCACAGGATAATTTGCCGCACGCATCACTTACTTACATTAATGTACACACACCACACACACTCACACACACACACACGCACACACACACGAACACACACACACACAATGTACATGCAGAGCTGGATGCAGAGGCAGCAGCTTTTGGAGGGAATAGCGAAGCTGCACTTGATTTTGCCGCCCTCCGTTTGCCCACCAAGGTGTATTTCGCGTTTGTGTGTGTGTGTGTGTGTGTGTGTGTGTGTGTGTTGGTGTACGCGCGTTTTTAAATGTGTGCGTGTGTGTGTGCATGCAAGCATGCATGCGGGCGTGCATGTACATGTATGAGTGTGTGCATGTGCTCGTGCATGTGTGTGAGTGTGTGTGGGGGGGGGGCGCCTTTGTGTGTGTGTGCATGTGTATGCAAATGGTCTCCCCGCCGTATGATCTTCCCACGCGTTCACATGCATGCACACGCACTCCCTACTATCTTGATGCGCATGGTCGTGGTGTGTAAGAGGAGCCAAGCCACTTGCTGGACCACATGAAGGGCATGCTGATGTCCAAATGCATATGCACACACGCACACGTGCACACTCTCAAACATACACACATGCATACACATACATACACACGCACACACACATGCATACGCACACATGCTCACATACCTGTTGTGCGCATGGTCGTTGTGTAGAGGCAAGGCTGAGCTATTTGCTGGGCCACGTGAAGGGCATGCTGATGCCCAATTGCATATGCACACACGCGCACACACATACACACATACATACACACGCACACACACATGCATACACACGCATGCTCACATACCTGTTGTGCGCATGGTCGTTGTGTAGAGGCAGGGCTGAGCTATTTGCTGGGCCACGTGAAGGGCATGCTGATGCCCAATTGCATATGCACACACGCACACATGCCCACACACACGCACACACATACACACATGCATACACACATACACACACACATGCATACACACGCATGCTCACATACCTGTTGTGCGCATGGTCGTTGTGTAGAGGCAGGGCTGAGCCATTTGCGACACATGAAGGGCATGCTGATGCCCAATTGCATATGCACACACGCACACACACGCACACACATACACACATACATACACACACACACACACACACACATGCATACACACGCATGCTCACATACCTGTTGTGCGCATGGTTGTGGTGTGTAGGAGGAGCTGAGCCATTTGCTGGACCACATGAAGGGCATGCTGATGAGTAAAGAGGAGGGTAATGCAGCTATCAAAGCAGGGTGAGATGCCACGCATTTCAGGCAGATGTGTGTTGTGTGTGCATGTGCGTGTGTGTGTTGATGAGTGTATCAAAGCAGGGTGAGATGCCACACAATTCAGGCAAATGTGTGTTGTGTGTGCATGTGCGTGTGTTTGTATGAGTGTATATATGTGCGTGCAAGTCAGGGTGAGATGCCACCCCACCCTCACCACTGGTAGGTCCTTTGCTCACCTTTGGCTCTGCACCTGCTGGTGCGTGTGTGAGTGTATGCGTGTGTCTTGAAGTGTGTGTGTTTGTGCATGTGTGTATGTGTGTGTGTGTGCGTGTGTGCGTGTTTGTGTGTGTGTGTAAAAAACCGCATGGGTTTTTTAGCACAAAGATGGTTGGGCAGCGATGTGCTTGTATACTGTCTTGCTAAAGGTTAGTCCGTTTTTAGGCTGTCATTGTGGCTCCTTCTCCTTAACTACTGTGGAGGAAGTGGTGTCCGTGTGATTTTTTCTTTTTTCCCATAAAGTTAGCACTGCCGCCCTCCCTACCGTCCTCAAGGTCTGAAGGGGACTGGGGTGCTGAGAGTGTCCAAGTTCACACACACACACACACACACACACACACACACAAACACACGCACACACGCACGCACACACACGCACGCTCACGCACACACACACACACGCACACACACACACGTACAGGAACCACCAGCTAGCAGTTGACAAGTACACCGCCGCCATCGCACGCAATGCACCCCCAGTGTTTGCAGCTGTCCTGTATAGTAACCGTGCAGCTGCCCATCAAGGACTTTCGGCACGCACAGATGCAATGGCTGACTGTGCACGTGCGCGTGCGCTGGACCCTACGTATGTGCGAGCCACTACGCGGCTGGCCATGCTGCTGCAGGTGTGTGTGTGTTTGTTTGCGTGTGTGTGTGTGTCTGTTTGCTACGTGTGTGGTTGTTTATGTGCGCTGGATTCTACGTATGTGCGAGCCACCACGCGGCTTGCCACGCTGCTGCAGGTGTGTGTGTGTGTTTGTTTGCGTGTGTGTGTGTTTGCTGCGTGTGTGGTTGTCTATGTGCGCTGGACCCTACGTATGTGCGAGCCACTACGCGGTTGGCCATGCTGCTGCAGGTGTGTGTGTGTTTGTTTGCGTGTGTGTGTCTGTTGGCTGCGTGTGTGTTTGTGAATGTGCGTGTGCGCGTGCGCTGGACCCTGCGTATGTGCGAGCCACCACGCGGCTTGCCACGTTGCTGCAGGTGTGTGTTTGTTTGTGTGTGTGTGTCTGTTGGCTGCGTGTGTGGTTGTGTATGTGCACGTGTGAATGCGCTGGACCCTACGTACGTGCGAGCCACCATGCGGCTTGCCACGTTGCTGTAGGTGTGTGTGTGTGAATGTGTGTTTGTTTGTGTGTGTGTGTCTGTGTCTGTTGGCTGCGTGTGTGGTTGTGAATGTGCACGTGCGAGTGCGCTGGACCCTGTGTATGTGCGAGCCACCACGCGGCTTGCCACGTTGCTGCAGGTGTGTGTGTTTGCGTGTGTGTGTCTATAGGCTGTGTGTATGTGTTTTTGTGCGTGCGTGTGCGCTAGACCCTACGTGTGTGCGAGGTACTACACGGCTGGCCATGCTGCTGCAGGTGTGTCTGCAGGCTGCGTGTGTTTGTGCTTGTGGTTGTGTATGTGCGTGTGTGTGTGCGTGTGCGTGTGCGTGTGTGTGTGCGCTAGGCCCAAATTGTGTGCGAGTGTTAGCCACCACGCGGCTTGCCACGTTGCTGCAGGTGTGTGTGTGTTACTTTGCGTGTGTGTGTGTCTGTAGGCCAAGTGTGTGCTTGTGCTTGTGTGTTTGTGTATGTGCGTATTTGTGTGCGCTAGTCCCTACGTGTGTGGGAGCCACTTCCCGACTGGCTATGCTGCTGCAAGTGTGTGGATGCCAATGATGGTCAATGACAATGGATTAGGGCTGGTTAGAACCGTACACACGTACCGTTATTTGACCATATGCATGGTGCCTTCCTTGCTAAACACACCGTATATTCACTGTTTGCATGTGCAGGTGCACACACACACACACACACGCACACACACACACACACTCACACACACGCACACACACACACAAACACACACACACACACACACACACACGCACACACACTCACACAGACATACACACACACACGCACACACACAAACACACACACACTCACACACACAGGAAGTGCGACGCTGTGAGCTTGCTGCCGACCTCCTGTCTGCTATCCAGACTGAGCCTGGTACTGATGGTGGCGCTGCTGTGCTTACACAATCAGAACGCCAGGTGTGTACGTGTATGTGCGTGTGTGTGCACATGTGTATGTTTGTGCGTGTGTGCGTGTATTTGTTTGTGCGTGTGTGTGCATGTGTGTCGATGGAACTACTGCATCTTATGTACTTTTTTTCTGGTCAGTGGACCTCTCTGTGTATGTTCACACACACACACGCACACGATTACACACACACATAAAAACACATACACGCACACACACACATGACACAAACACGCACGCACACACACATCACATGCTCACACACGCACTCACGCATCACACGCTCACACAAACACAAGCACACGCACGCACACACATACGTAACAAGCATGCTCACACACACATGACACAAGCACACACACGCACACACACACTCACACGCACGCACACGCAGGCCATCACCAGCCAGGTATCAGCTGCACGCACGACAGCCACGTGGCAGAAAACACACGACCACTACCGCGTGATGGGTTTGGAGCGTACGTGCACAGAGGAGGAGGTGCGTACGCTTTTGTGTTTGTGTGTATTTGCATGTAAACATTGTACACGTGTGTGTGTGTTTGTGTGTACACACCTGCACATGTGTATTTTTGTGTGTGTGTGCCTGTGTATGTGCCTGTGTTTGTGCCTGTGCATGTGTGTGTACGTTCCAAAATGCGGATACTCACTGACACATTTGTGTCGTATGTAGGGTTGGCCAAACCTTTTGTGTGTGTGTGTGTGTGCCTGTGTACCTGCACATGTAAACAGTGAATATACGGTGTGCTAAGCAAGGAAGGCACCATGCATATGGTCATACGGTACGTGTGTACGGTTCTAACCCGCCCTAATCCATTGTCACTGACCATCATTGGCATCTTTTAGTGTGCTTACACCCTGTGTGCTTGTGTGCTTACACCCTGTGAGAGCGCGTGCATGTGTGTGTTAGTGTGCGTACGCACGGTTGTGTGGAACTCATTGCTGATTTCATCCTGGCCTGTCAAAAACCCTCTTTTTGCATATTGACAAGACGAACCCCACGCGACCACATACCCATCAACACAAACACACATACACACACACACACTCACACCCACATCCACACCCACACCCACACCCACACCCACATACCCATCAACACTCATTGTTCAACGGTTTATTAACATGCATACACAAGTTCATGTGATTGCATGACGTACCATAAAACTGCCCCCAAGTTCTGTAAACCGACAAGCCTACTTCCATGTAACGAGGCCTGCCTGCCTTTCTAAAACTCGTGTTTGCTTGCCTCAACCTATTGGCTACACTGTACGCATGTGCACAAGAGACGTACTGCAAGCCTGCTCTCAAGCTCCATATACCGACAAGCCTTCTTGCACGTAATGAGGCTGCCTGCCTCTCTAAAACTCGCGTTTGCTTGCCTCAACCGATGGGCTACACTGTACGCATGTGCGCAAGAGACGCACTGCAAACCTGCTCTCCAGTTACATATACCGACAAGCCTACTTCCACGTAACGAGGCTGCCTGCCTTTCCAAAACTCGTGTTTGCTTGCCTCATCCTATGGGCTACACTGTACGCATGTGCGCAAGAGACGTACTGCAAACCTGCTCTCCAGTTACATATACCGACAAGCCTACTTTCACGTAACGAGGCCGCCTGCCGTTATAAAACTACAACCATGAAAACCAATCATTACGCCTACGTCCTCACGGTATCCTCTCAATCCTCACGGCAGTGTTCACATGCCTCAAATCATCTTGCGCCCTTTACGCATGTGAGCAAAAGGTGTGACGCAAAGTCGCCCTCAACTCCCATTCAATCGACAGAGATGCCACTATGTGACCAAACTGCCTCCCCCTCTTGTATTACTAGCGTTTCACTCAAGCTTTTCTTACCGTGCAAACTGTACTGCAAGGTTGCCCTCAAATTCCATTCAATTGACAGACATGCCACTATGTGACAAAACTGCCTCCCCCTCTTATAATACTAGTGTTTCACTCAAGCTTTCTTACCGTGCACACTGTACTGCAAGGTTGCCCTCAAATTCCACCCTGACAAGGCTGCCTCTATGTGTCGCTACTGCATGGCACCCCCCCAATAATTGTCAACAATGTAGACTGCTCTAAATAACGCGCACACCACACACAGGTTCGCAAGACATACTGCAAGGTTGCCCTCAAATTCCACCCTGACAAGGCTGCCTAAATGTGTCGTTACTGCATGGCACCCCCCCAATAATTGTCAACAATGTACATTGCTCTAAATAACGCGCACACCACACGCAGGTTCGCAAGACATACCGCAAGGTTGCCCTTAAATTCCACCCTAACTCGGCTGCCTCTATGTGTTGGTACTGCATGGCACCCCCCCAATAATTGTCAACAATGTAGACTGCTCTAAATAACGCGCACACCACACGCAGGTTCGCAAGACGTACCGCAAAGTTGCCCTCAAATTCCACCCTGACAAGGCTGCCTCTATGTGTCGTACTGTTTGGCACCCCTCTTAATATTTGTCAACAATGTAGACTGCTTTAAATAACGCGCACACCACACGCAGGTGCGCAAGACATACCGCAAGGTTGCCCTCAAATTCCACCCTGACAAGGCTGCCTCCATGTGTCGATACTGTTTGGCCCCCCCCCTGTGTCCCGACAGCCACAAGGACTTTGATGGCAGCGACGATGGAGTTCAAGGAGCAGTGGTGAGTAGCTGACGCGCTTTGTTTATTTGTTTGCTGCATTTTTTTCTGTGTGGTATGTGTGTGTGTGTGTGCGTGCGTGAGTGAGTGTGTGTGCGCATGTGTATGTATATGTGCATTTGCGTGTATGTACGTGTGCAAGTATATGCTTGCATTCCCCTAATGCATGTAGATACTTGCACGCGCACACACACACCCAAATGCACATACACATGCACACACACACTCACTCATGCATACACACACACATACACACACACACACATTCACACACACACACACACACACACACACACACACACACAATGAGGGTGTGCCAGCCTCTAGTCGAGACTATACGAGGCTCAACCTCATATAGCCCCGACATCACTGCTGTCAAAACCTAGACGGCCAAGTAAAGAAAGTGTCCATTTTGGGGGAAATTGAGGAAGAATTTCTTTAAAATTGCAATGATCAGGGGTTTTATACAGGTATGGATATCAAGTGCTTTTATGTTATGTACACGCGGAAAATGGCACATCGCAATGTCACAGTCTTGTTCAGGGAAGCGTCAGGATTTCATTTCTCGGCGCCCTAGAATGGGCAGTAATTCTCAACATCATTTTATAATACTATCAGATGTTATTCCAAGTATATGGAACTTATTTCCGGCCAAGCTGCTGCGTGTGTGCCTAGCTGGTGCGTGTATGCCTAGCTGCTGCGTGTGTGTGTGTAGCTGGTGCGTGTGTGCCTAGCTGCTGCGTGTGTGCCTGTCCAGCCAACGCACCATGAGACATTCTTCAAACACTTCTATGAATTTTCTTTATAGATATATCAGACAAAAACTCGGCTCAATCCGTGCAAGTTTCAGAAAGTGATATTTAAACTGTAACGCACCAACTAGGGCCTATATTGACGAGCTTCGCCCTTGACGAAGTCCGTCGAGCCTCGCTGGCAAAATCACACACCCTATCTACCCATGCTCAACACACACATACACACACACGCATGCACAGACGCGCACACACACACACACACTTACACACACGCACGCACACACACACACACTTACACACACACACACACACACAGGTGCTGGTGGCAGGCCAGGGCACTTCGGTGGAGACCCGCATTTTGTCTGAGGCAAACTGGCTGTTCAACCTTATCGGTCAGGTGAGAATCGGAGCATCCTTTTCTCTTTCAAACATACTCACACACTTTTCGTGTGCATCATACTGTGTATGGACTCACTTACTTCTCTGTATGCTCAAACTCATATGCGCTCACACTCATATATGCTCACACTCATATGTGCTCACACATGTGCTCACACTCATATGTGCTCACACTCATATGTGCTCACACTCATATGTGCTCACACGCATATGCGCTCACACTCATATGTGCTCACACTCATATGTGGTCACACTCATATGTGCTCACACTCATATGTGGTCACACTCTTATTTGCTCACACTCATATGTGCTCACACTCATATGTGTTCAAACTCATATATGCTCACACTCACATGTGCTCACACTTATATGCGCTCACACTCATATGTGCTCACACTCAAACTTCACTGCTGGAATCAGCAGAAAGGCTGCAGCAACTTACACACATGCTTACAGAATGACTAAAATTGACCATAACCATATATATACGGTGTATATACCGTATTTTTGGCAGGGAAGTCACCAAATATACGGTTATATCTAGTGTATATATATACGCTGCTGGCCAACCTTGTTCATTTGAATGTTTGTACACACAAGCATACACGCACAAGGGAGGGAGCAGCAAGGTGGCCGTTCAATTTGTTGTCTTGGGAGGGAGGCAAAGCTCATCTCATTCAAACGTTCATTTGCACAAACATACACATATGCATGCACATGTGTACATGTGTATGTGTGATATTTCTGCACGTGCGCAAACACACACATGGACACACAAACTCACACGTGCATACACACGCACGCACACACACACGCATACGCACACACACGCGTGCACACACACGCGTGCACACACGCGCACACACAAACACGCACACGCGTACACACACATGCACACACACACACGCGCACGTCGCAGGCACACGAGGAGCTGTCAGACAAGGCCAAGCGCCGCAAGTTTGACATGCTGTTAGAAGATGAGCGGCCCCCTGTTTCAAAGACCAGGCCATTTGGCGCCACCACCAACCCTTACACCAGGTGAGGGGTCACGAAATTTTTTATCTGCACTTCTTTCTCGAAGACAAGGCCATTTGGCGCCACCACCAACCCTTACACCAGGTGAGGGGTCACAACATTTTCGATCTGCACTCCTTTCTCAAAGACAAGGCCGTTTTGCACCACCACCAAACCTTACATCAGGTGAGTAGGGTTGGCCTGAGCCATATATATACGGTGTATATACGGTACTTTTGGCAGAAAATTCACCAAATATACGGTCATGTACGGCGGATATATACGGTTCTGGCTAACCCTACAGGTGAGGGGTCACACAATGTTTGATCTGCGCTCCTTCAAGACATGTGTTCAAAGCGGAACGATTTAGAGAAGAGTAGCGTGGCCACTGCACGAAATCCGCATGGCCCCTGCACGAAATATTTTTTTGTACCGCACCAGTAGCCTTCTGACAAACGCACGCACGCTACATTGCAAAGCCTAGGCATTGTAAGATTGGTGCCTTTACACAAACCAGTGTAAGATTGGTGCCTTTACACAAATTTATCTAAGAACGGTGCCTTAACACAAAGCTGTGTAAGATTGCTGCCTTGACACAAACCTGTGTAAGATTAGTGCCTTTGCACGAACCTGTGTAAGATTGCTGCCTTCACACAAGCCTGTGTAAGATTGCTGCCTTTACACAGACCAGTGTAAAAATGGTGCCTTTACACAGACCTGTGTAAAATTGGTGCCTTTACACAAACCTGCGTAAGATTGGTGGCTTCACACAAACCTGTGTAAGATTGCTGCCTTCACACAAACCAGTGTAAGATTGCTGCCTTTACACAAACCTGTGAAAGATTGGTGCATTTACACCAACCTGTGAAAGGTTGGTGCATTTACACAAACCTGTGTAAGATTGCTGCATTAACACGAGGTTTGTGTTCACCAAGATTTCGCTCCCGGCTCATATCCTTCAGACAAACACACGAAAGCCGAGGTTTGTCTTTCTTGGACACAAGCGTGTGTCCTGTTTCACAAACAGGCCCTCCTCAAACAAGCGTGTGTCCTGTTCCACAAACAAGCGTTCCACAAGCAAGCGTGTGTCGTTTTCCACAAACCAAACGTTCCACAAACAAGCGTGTGTCGTTTTCCACAAACCAAGCGTTCCACAAACAAGCGTGTGTCCTGTTCCACAAACCAAGTGTGTGTCCTGTTCCACAAACCAAGTGTGTGTCCTGTTTCACAAACCAAGTGTGTGTCCTGTTCCACAAGCAAGCGTTCCACAAACAAGCGTGTGTCCTGTTTCACAAACAAGCGTTCCACAAACAAGTGTGTGTCCTGTTCCATAAACAAGCGTGTGTCCTGTTTTACAATCCAAGCGTGTGTCCTGTTCCACAAACAAGCGTGTGTCTTGTTCCACAAACCATGCGTGTGTCCTGTTCCACAAGCAAGCGTTCCACAACCAACCCACACACCAAGGAGTTTTGTTGCATTCGCTCGTGCCCGCGCGCGTGTGTTTGTGTGGGGGGATGGGTATGTGTGTGGGGGGGTGTGATCTCTCTCTCTCTCCCTCTCTCTCTCTCCCTCCCTCTCTCTCTCTCTCTCTCTCTCTTTCTCTCTGAGTAAATCTGACCCACTCCGTCAATAATTCACGAGTTTCAACTAGCACGCCGTATACGCGTGCGCACGCACACTCACACACACACACAAACACACACACACCACAAGCACACACACACCCTGACACACACACACATACACACACGCTGACACACACACACACATACACACACACTGACACACACACACACACACACGCTGACGCACACACACACACACATACACAGACACCTGCAC
>Ga0307968_1005054_pt1 | contig 10615 bp, 12 predicted proteins | sample OrgLakmetagen650_FD_201834 | JGI IMG/M metagenome (GOLD analysis project Ga0307968, IMG submission 201834) | Saline water microbial communities from Organic Lake, Antarctica - #650 | ecosystem: Environmental > Aquatic > Non-marine Saline and Alkaline > Saline | place: Antarctica: Organic Lake... | reverse complement strand
CACACACACACACACACACACACACACACACACACACACACACACACACACACACACGCACGCACGCACACAGACACACACACATACACACACACGCACGCACTACACACACACACTCTCTTTCAGTCAGTTTGCTGGTTGACCATGATCAGCCCATGGGGGATGGCCATCCAACAGCGTTTTAGCCCACTACTCTGCCTCCTCTTCATTCTGTTTGTAGACATGCAACCAAACAAATACGATATACGATATGATATTCCCTCGTCACCGCGCACCATCAGGCAACACGCAAAGTCCCCGTTGAGTTTTTTGAATGCGTACGGGCTACTACTGATCGAAAATTACTTCTGTGCACACACTTCCCCTACCCAGCAAGCAGAAAAGGCATGAGAACACATAAGCTGCTAATGCCTCGCTTACTCGGACACCGTAAAATCCTCCACACCATCCTGCTAGGAGAGCAACAGACACCATCTACAGCAGAAGCACAAGGAACCCACTCTACAGCCTCGAAGTTACTGATCTACCACACCACTCATGAAAAAATTAAGCCTACATGCAATCAGATCTGCAACAAATATCATACAGACGAGACGAGACTACATTGAACACAACCCCCATCAATATTTGAGCAATACTTTTGGTGGTGCGCAGGCCTCTGCCTCCCAACAATCTGATTTCCACTGAAAAGCTTCCCTTTTTTTTATTCCGCAGGTGGGAAGTTGTGTGGCCCTGCATCCATTGGATGGTGCAGAACACAAAACAAATTCCTTTCCTATTACTTGTCGTGCAGCAGGACACACAAAAACATCCTTTCCTAATCCGTGCTGGTGGTGTTTACACTATCTGCATTTTTCTTTCCACCAAAACAGGTCTTGTCAGAGAAAGTAGGACCCACATAGTACCAATAATGAAAGTTAGACGCAAAGGAACCACAGAGCTAAGGTTCTAACAGACATTATTTCCCGGCTATTGCCTGCCTTAATACTTAATCACATCGCTAGCGCTAAAGCACTGGACATGCTTATGCTCTACTAGACAGTCATTCAGTGATGCTTCTGAAAAGGCCAGAGGACCAAAGACCATCTCTATTGCACCCTCCACACGCTCCGCGCTACAGAGCCAGCTTGAAATGAGCCGCTGCCTACCTATTTCCCCTCTGCAGCCCTGCCTCCCCCCTCTCCAGCTTGAGCATCTAGCCATGCGCTCAAAGTGTGGTAGATGCACACAAAGGTGCACACCCGTGTGTATATATACCTATTTAACACATGCATATAGTCAACTGGATATTAGGTCCGGGATGTGAGTCGGGGGCTTGATTTGTGCCATTTACCTGGCTCCTGAAAAGTAGTGATAAGGGTCATTGGTTTCTGGTCCAAATATCACCGTTTTTGTGTCCCCGGGTAGGTTCAAGCTCAAACCATACCCATCCAGGGGGAGGCCACTTGTCAGATCAAATCATCGTCACCGTGTGAGTCCTTGAGTGCTATGAAAAACTCAGCACATCAAATAATACGTACAAAATAAGATTTAGTAGACCGGCATATAATTTCCTTGACAACATGATACAAGAATAGAGCTGCCACACCACAGTCCTGGGGTAGACATATAAAGCGTTCCGCAAGTTGCAGGGGCTGATCTGCGCCAAAGTTTCAAACTTGGCAGGAAAAATGCAAGAAATTTTACCCCCTGTCTCTGCGACCTTGTGTACAATTATGTTATTATATTATTATTTTAGTTTGTTACAAAGGCCTCCAGTCTGGCATGGCTGCTCAACCTTTAGGTCCCAACAGAAAAATCAATCAAAAAGATCAACAATATCAAATATTTGGTTGAACTGGTGCCATAAATGTTCGGTGCCCAAACATGAAAAAATAACGTGTTTCTCATCTCTAATCACGATTGATTGACGAATCCACGATTATTTAAATGTTTGCATCATTACATCATCAAAAATGTGTGCATCACAGAAACTCAAGCCCTGCGTTATGTGTTGCATAAGACTGTACAAGATATGTAAGATGTAAGGCAGTTGTTTTTATAAGGCTTAACTCATTTATGAGGCTTTAGGGTTAGGGTTTTAGGGTTAGGTTTAACCCGCTTAAAAACTAGTGCAAGGTTGTGACTTGTGTGAGCAGTAGTTAGGAGTCTTTTCTGGAAGCACGCTGGGATCTTATCAGCGTAAAACCTTACATTGTATCATTACATTATATATAATGTTTTTCTTGACCGTCGCAGAAATCCAATCCCCGCAATTTGCTTGCAATTGCAGGTGCTCCTTGACGCTCATTGCAATCCTTATAGATATAACCCAAGCCCTGGGCTACTCCCCCTTGCAGATAGCTGAGGTGCTCCAGTTGTTGCTGCAGATAATATATCGCTCAAGATTATTTCTGAATTTAACGAGCATAGCTGGCAGGACTTTACTTTCATATGCTTGTCTGAACGGCAACACGCATGCTGTGCGAGTAAGTTTGTGCCCTGTCATGAGCGTAAGTGGACACCTGATTTTTTGTTTATTTTGGCGTTGCTCTCCTCTCTTTTGGCCAAGCATGGACATGATTAAAAAATTACATGAATCTAAAAAGAATGCATCAGTGTCTAGCATATACCTATAAAACATTTATCTATCCAAAAGGCTTGCCAAGCTTAGAGTCAATGTGTCAAGAGAGCTGTGAGCAGGCACGACCCATTTGAGAATGTCGTTTGTTGACAAGATTTGGCCATAGAAATCAGTAGATTGTGGTCACATTGTGGATATTCTGGTCAAGAGCGAAGGTGCAAAAGGTCAAACGCAATCTGATATTGATAATAAATTTTGGCCGTGTTTGACTGTGTGGCAGGTCCTTCTGTCTGAGCCAGAAATTGACCTGCACGCAAGCCGTGGAGGAGTAAAGAATTCTCCCGCTTTCCTGGCATTGCACAACAGACAAGAGGGCATTGTACAGGTGAGCCTTGCATCCTTGCTGAATCAACCACGATATGATGCGGCGTATAATACGCCTACGCCGTATGACCCATCCCTGTTTTTTTATTATACCAAAATCTCTCTTGCTCCCTATTTTTTACTAACCTTCAGTTCGTTTCAACCTCCTAGTAGGGAGCTTGATATCTTCCTTTGACGACCTAGTATGATGTAATACGCCAACAAAAGATAAATGACTCTTTCCACCCGCTTCTCGGAAGAAAAGAAAATTACCTCCAGCTGTCCGGATACTTTCCTGGTTGCTCCCATCTTCGCGAAAACAAAAAAACAAAGACTAGTAATGGAAGAGGGGGGGTTCCTTAGGAGTTGCAGGGGGTAGCTGAGGGAGGCCGGGAGCACTTCAGCAGCACCGCCAGCCGCCACCAACAGATCCACCTGGAGAATAGAAAGAAAACTTTGCAGTGGGGATCAGGTGGTTGGGAGGCATAAGCCTGCATACCATCAGATTATTGCTCAGATATCTTTGGCGGTTGTGTATAATGTCTTGTCTCATCTGTCTGATTTTTGTTGCGGTTCTGATTGCAGGTAGGCTCAATTTTTTCATGAGTGCTGTGGCATGTAGACCAGAAATTCCGAGGCTGTAGAGTGGGTTCCTTGCGTGGCTGCTGGAAATCATGGTGCCTGTTGCTCCTAGCAGGATGGTGTGAAGGATTTTGCGGTGTCCGAGTAAGTGAGGCATTAACAGCTTATGTTGTTCTCATGCCTTTTCTGCTTGTTGGGTAGGTGAAGTGTCTACACAGCATTTATTTTCGATCAGTAGTATATCGCAACAAAACACTGCCCTCTTGGTTGCTACCCAACCTAACAGCACATGCTATAAAAGCTTCTTCTCGACCGTATGTTATCCTGTTTTTACCTAGCACTGTGTGCTCTTCTCGCGTAACCACCCGCAACTCAAATTTGCAACAGCTTGCTAAAGACAAGAAATCAAATTAAAACCAGTGGGAGGCTCACCTGATTGAAGTTTTGTGAAGACACTAGGCCTGATCCCCAACTGCAAAAATAAAAAGCACAGCACAGCGTGCTTATTGGTAACCTAATCAGACAAGGATATAGGGATGTCAAGCTCCACGTGATCCTCGTTGGAGTTATGGGGACCATCTACAAAGACTATACAGATAAACCTCTGGCAGACCTTAATCAGGATTACCATAAGAAGATTAAAAACCTGACACACAAACTGAATGAACACTCCATCAGACATGCATCCGCACTCATAAAAACAAGGTATGCACTGCAATATAACACAAGCAACAACAGTCGAGGATTGGGTCTGGGTGCTACGGCACACAACTCCCCTGATCCACATTAATTTCTTTTAGCTGTTTGCGCGGTAAGGGTTTGCCCGGTGCGGGCACCTACATAGCCCCCTCCTTCAATCATGCTGGCTGTGTTATCACTGCCAGCGGAGTCTTTCCTTTTCTATATCGCATTTGTTTGAATGTATATCACTTGGTTTCATAGCAAGGGGGTATGAATTGTTAGGGTCATCTGCTTGGTTATTGCGGGCAGCTCTTCTTGCATTTTAAACAGACCTTGTTTTGGTACGTGTTTGTTGGGTTTCGTTTTGGGCTGGTTGCCGGGTCGGAGTAACTAGTATGATTTCATCTGACTTGCTATACTTCCGCCGCTGTTGCGCATTTAGATTGGAGCTGCTCATTAGCAAACACTTTCTTGCTCTTATCTTGTTGCATTGCTAGCCTACCTCACTTCATGGCCATGGGGATATGCACGCCTGCCTCTAGTAAACCCCATTCTGATTCACTTAGAAGCAAAAGGCGTAGCTACAAATGCCATAAGTGCACCACCAAAATTGTAAGGATCCAACCCTCCTCTGGATAAGATGTTCGCAGCGGTGTGTGGCAACCACTCGACCATCAAAAAGACATGGAGACATTGCTGTTGGGCAGCAGAAATGTACATATCAGCGTGAGAACCCTCTAGCGTTTGTGTTGACCACAAAACACAAACCACAGGCTCTAAGGGCAGCTATGCCCGATTGTAGGCCTGTGTATGCCTGAGTATGCCTGTACTTAGGCCTATGCCTGAATATGGACCTCTCAGGGCAGCTATGCCTGACAGGCTCCCAGGGCAGCTATTCCTGAATAAAAGGTATGCACTTCGTTTAATTCAGTCGTACTGGAAAGCCGCAACATTAAAACACCTGTATATACACACAGCAAGGAGAAAGAGCAAAGAGGTAACATGAAACCATTTCCTCAAGGCTGTTTGCACCAGCAGTTTGAGGCACTAGTCAGGTTGGTTATGTCAATGCCCTCAAATGCCACTATGAATGCAGCACATTATGCAATCGATGCAAAACTTTAGGAGTGGACAAAACAGCGCGCACAAACATACACACAAAAACAAACACAAACACAAACACAAACACAATCACAAACATAAACACAAACACACACCCAACTGCTAACCCCACGCTCTTTCCCTCAACTTCACACTCCTGCGCCTCCTCCCTTTACAATGTGTGTCCTATTCATTTGAAGCACCGTGAAAAAGTGGCCACCAGAACGGTGGCTGAGGAGGCCATTGGTTATATTTATTCAGGCCCCTACGTTGGCCCTCGTTGCTCTGCATAGGGGTTGCGCCCTATGGCCTCGTCACCTGCACAGGAAATAAAAAATGAGTAACGGGAAAATAAGAAATGAGTAATGAGAAATGAGTAAATGGGAATGAGTTCACGGGAGTCGTAAACGAATGAATGCATGAGCAAATGCTGGATTATGAATAACGAACTAGGCAGGGTCGACCAGAGCTGTGAACAAGTGGTCGCACGAACGGTGGAGGAAAAAACAGCAGTGATCTGGCCAGAGCCAAAAATAAAGTATTGCTCTTATACTATAAATTAAAAAGTGGGGAGGAACGGCCAGAACTGCGGATGTATGAGTACGTAATGTTCGTACCATAATCTCTCCTTTTGATTATTACCAGACCTCTAGCAGACCTTAAGCGCTCTCAGACCTAATATCTTTGAGGCCATCCATGCTATTACAAACATACTCGTCGCAGGCACGGGGTCAAGACCCGGCTTCCTCATCGAACACTGGCTGTCGTTGCTGTGCGCATGCCTTAGCCATATTGCCAGCAAACAAGCAGTGCTGAGGCAGCACTGAAGGGATCTCAAAATGGCCATATTCACGCACATACATTGATGTCCCACACACTCATACATTATTGTACACACAAAATCCTGGCCAAATAGGACTGCAGAATCGATTACCACAGGGAATAAAGCCACGTGAATGCTTAAAACATGCCTTGTGCGTGCATGTTTAACACACATATATTAATGTACATACAATGTCCTGGCCAAACAAGACTGCAAAGAATGTATTAAAGAATGTTCACACTGGGAAGAAAGCCATGTGCAAGTGCGTGGAATTATTGCTTGCAAAACAGGACTAAATTGGCCAAGTATACCGTTTGTTTACGATCACTTCGGAAATTAATTAATTATTTGGCCAGAAAACGAAATTTTTTATTGATTCTTGGAGGCGAACTGACTTCGAAGTGATAAATTAATTATTTATAGTGGTTTTGAGGGTGAAAATCGAAATGAGCTCCAAGCGCGCCAGTGTGAACCCCCTGGCCGGGTTCTTGAAGCCTCAGCCACAGCTTCAGCCTCAGCCACAGCTTCAGCCATAACTAACAGCAGTAGCAGTGCACAGGCAGCATTCACCGGGGGGCTCTCGAACTCAAAAACTAATTCCCGACAGGGCCCTCCCGAAGTGCCCTCGAACTCAAAAATTAATCCCCAGACTCCCTCACGAACTGAAATCGAAAATTTAATTAATTATTTGAAAGTGTGGTCACGAACTGATCGTGAACGAACGGTATTAAAGTAAATTGGCCAACTTGATTGACTCGGATTCACAACCAAAAGGTGTGCAGATGCACAAGCATGCATGCGCACACACACACATACACAAACACACACACACAGACACACACACATACACACACAGGTACACGATCGTCCCTCCCAAATTAGTCAACGTCCATCCCTTTCATGCCACAGCTATCATTCTTAAAACATTAGCACACCTCTACGTAACAGGCACATGTCTTGCTTCTTTCCAAGCAAGACTCAATCATTCCACTATCTCGCCCTATCTTCTTACCATAGCAATAGGCTTTGCAGAACACATTTCCTTAAACTAATCTACTGAGACAAACCCCAATACCCTTGAAACCTTGAGGCTCTGTTCATACCTTTGGTCACTCCCCAATTGATGTTACGATTGGGAGCAGTTCTATTCAAATTAATGAAAACAACTACAAGTACCGACCTGAGCCGCTGTCATGCCCCACCTCTTCACAGTAATAAATACCTTGGTACGCTTGAACAACGACTATCCATTAAAACAAGTAAGCATCAAGTACTGAGTCACTATCCATTGAAGAGAATCAACTACTGTGTCACTATCCATTAAAACAAGTAAGCATCAAGTACTGAGTCACTATCACGCCCTGCCTGTTTCTAAGTAACAGATCCCGTTGTACGCTTAAGAAAGACTATTTGATAAAACAAGTGAGCATCAAGTAGCGACCTGCGTCTCTATCACGCCCGGCCTATGTATGAGTATCGCCTATGTATAGGGCTGGCCCAAACCGTATATGGGATTTCCGTCTACGTATATATATACATACGCCGTATAAACCGTATATATACGTATATTCTGTATAAACCGTATATATTCCATATATATGAAATTTCGACCATCTCAGAATTTAATTTCAGGGGTGTCATTTTGTAGCTCTTGAAGAGCTGTATAAACGTATCCAGTTTAGTTGTGCCAAAAAATCAAAGGTTGGGAAGCTATGCTTGCCCAAAGAGGCCAAAACACACAGGTATACACGGTCACTGTCACGAGACCCCTCCACTTCCCCCGCCCCATCAAATTACCCTGTTTGTGTATGCACACGTGTGTGTGTGTGTGTGTGTAAAGAGGTACATGCATGCATGCGTGTTGTTGTGCGTGCGTCTGTATTTGCACGCGTGCTGGGACTCGTGCATGCTCGCGTGTACTTGTGCGTGTGCGTGCATGTGTGTGTGCATTTGCGCTCGTGCATGCACACGTGTGCGTGCGCATGCTTGCATGTGCGTGCGCATGTTTACGTGTGCGTGTGCGTGTGCATGCTTCCGTGTGTGTGTGCATGTGCATGCTTATGTGTGCACAAATATGTGTGTGCGTGTACTTGCTTATGGTTGTATGCATGCGCACGTGCATGCACACGTGTTCGTGCGCATGCTTACGTGTGCGTGTGTGTGTGCATGCTTACATGTGTGTGTGCGTATGCTTGCTTACGTGTGCGCAAATATGCGTGCGCGCGTGCTTGCTTATGGTTGTATGTATGCGTGGGTGCGTGCATGCGCGTATACATTTGCGTGGGTGCTAAGGTTCGTACATGCATGCGTGTATGTGTGCGTGCGCGTACATGTGTAAATGCGCGTGCATGTACCTTTTCGCACGTACGTGTGTTTTGTTTGTGCATCTGTGCACACAGGTTTGCGTGCATGTATGTGTGCGCGTGCAGGGATGCGTGAATGCAGATGTGCGCGCATGCGGGGGTGGGTGCATGCACATATGCGTGAAGAGTGTGCGTGTGTCATTTCTGATCCTGCATCATCTCCGCCCTGGAAACCTTCAGTGGGGTTGGCTTGCATGCACTGCTAATACTTGAACTCTGGTGCTCCTGGTGCTGCTGCTTCTGAACCCCTTGCTGTCGAACCACCGGCTGCTGTTGGACCATCACGGATTCACTACCACGAGGGACACGGCAATACCACAAAACAATTGTTAAATAGCCCGGATGCAGGGCTTTGGATTTTTGCGGTCTCAAAGGCCAGTGGAAGGTCACTTTTCGACCACTCATTCAGACCGTATATATACGCTGGCTAAAATTCACATACGGTGTATACGAATACGGGTATGGAGAACTTTTATTTATACATACGTATATATACGTACCGTATATATACGGCGTATATATACATATATGGTTTGGGCCAACCCTACCTATGTATGAGTATCGCCTATATGTATGAGTATCGCCTATGTATAAGTATCGCCTATGTATGAGTATTGCCTATGTATGAGTATCGCCTATGTATGAGTACCGCCTATGTATAAGTATCAAATTTTGTGCTTAAACAAAGATTTTGATTGAATTTCAAGCACCAACCTGAGTCGCTATCACGCCCTGCCTGCTTCGCGTTGGCTTTGGCTTCAGTGAACCTGAAAGCAGCGGGCACAGCGCAAAAACAACAATAAGCTCAGCCATCGTAAAGAACAAGGCCGATGAAACGAAAAAGATGAGCGTTTATTTTGTGTGTGTGTGGCTTCTGGGAATCTGAAAGCAGCAGGCACAGCGCAAACAACAATAAGCTCAGCCATCGGGAAAGGCAAGGCTGATGAAACGAAAAAGATGAGCGTTTATTTTGTGTGTTTGGTTTTCTGGGAACCTGAAAGCAGCAGGCACAGCGCAAAAACAACAATAAGCTCAGCCATCGTAAAGAGCAAGGCCGATGAAACGAAAAAGATGAGCGTTTATTTTGTGTGTTCGGTTTCTGGAAAGCTGAAGGCGAGCAACGTTCAGACTGTGCAGAGGATTGGGTGTGCAGAGAATTGTGTGTGCAGAGGAGGCGAACAGCACTCAGACTGTGCAGAGGATTGGGTGTGCAGAGAAATGAGGATGGAGAGGAGACGAGCAGCACTGAGACTGTGCAGAGGATTGGGTGTGCAGAGAAATGAGTGTGCAAAGGAGACGAGCAGCACTCAGACTGTGCAGAGGATTGGTTGCGCAGAGAAAAGAGGGTGCAGAGGATTGGATTAGATAAAAAAGAAGGGCTTGATAAAAAGAAATAGCCACTGGGTGCTGTAAGGGACAAATCTACGATACTGGCGATATTATCATTCTTTCTTCTTGTTCTGGATAAGTGCATTTTAGCAAAAGAAGAAGATGTTATCAAAGTGACAAGATTTAGCAAAGATATTGGAAAAGAGCATACAACTTAAGCTCATGTCGTGACAAACACAATCCACATAATGCCTTGTGCACGTATAAGGGGACCTAGCCTTCCTTTAAGTTTCACACAAGTGTGCGTGCTTGTACGGACATGCACACGCACACACATGTACAAATGCACACACACACACACATGCACGTACACACACGCGCACAAACACACTCTCTTACACACATACACACACGCGCACACAGAGACACGTGGAGACGCAGAAACACGCGCGCACACACACACACACCAAGAGGGAGCTACAGGGCGGTCCGAGGAAGGGGCTGAGATGTTAGGGCCTTGGGCCATTGGAGCTATGCCCTGTGCGTACCTGTGCGAGCACGCACAAGAGTGTGTGTGTTATGCCCTGTGCATACCCCGACACCCACAGACACTCACCCCCACACCCACCCCAACTCGCACCCCCACTGACACATTCGCACCCTCACCCTCACCCCTAACCCCATGGACACATTGCCAGACACCCACCCCAACACCCCCACTCCCACTCCCACCCCACCCACCCCCAACACCCACATTCACACCTTCACCTCCACTCTCAGCCCCACAGACACCCACCCCTAACACCTACA
>Ga0307968_1005052_pt1 | contig 10616 bp, 9 predicted proteins | sample OrgLakmetagen650_FD_201834 | JGI IMG/M metagenome (GOLD analysis project Ga0307968, IMG submission 201834) | Saline water microbial communities from Organic Lake, Antarctica - #650 | ecosystem: Environmental > Aquatic > Non-marine Saline and Alkaline > Saline | place: Antarctica: Organic Lake... | reverse complement strand
AGAGCGAGCGCGAGAGAGACAGAGAGAGAGAGAGAGAGAGAGAGAGAGAGAGAGAAAGAGAGAGAGAGAGAGAGAGAGAGAGAGAGAACAAGAAGAAATCTTAGTACATATGCAATAATTATTGTTGTTTTAAGCTGGATGGGGATGCAGCAGGGAAGCAAGGTAACGATTAAAATCGTGACTTTATACGCATTGGAGGGTTAAGTTCCGAAACTCGAGGGCAGCTAAGAGGCATGTTGTACTAGGAGCTAACCACTTGGTCATGTTGTGCTAGACCGTTGACTTTGCGCGCTCTTATAAAGTTATTTCTGTACCTAGAGATGGTTGCAAGTATCAATATACACGTTTGTGCTTAATGAGACAGCGTGTGGGTGTGTGGGTAGTGTGACTCAACGTGATGTATAAATCGGCCAGAGCTACGCCACCAAAGTAGAGCAAACTACCTGCTTGGCCACATTGCTGCGAGCTGCTGCTGACTTGGCACGCATGTCTTCGCTCTGAGTAGCATCCGTCAGAGTGGCCCCCTGGCGGCTGGACGCCTCCCGCCGCGCTCCTTCACGCAACTCTTTAAACTTGTGCTCCTCGACCTGGGGTATTATTTATGTGCTTTAATTTTGAATGCAGAGGACTTGTACCTCAACAGAGGAACACCTGATCCGTTTTTGTGATAATGGTGAGGAATATAGGTGTCATTACTAGTTTCACAAGTCACAAGTAATTGAAGAGGTGCTGGGAATGTTCCCATGCGTGAGAAAACCTTCTCCGTTTTTGTGATTATGGTGAGGAATATAGGTGGCATAACTAGTGTCACAAGTAATTTAAGAGGTGCTGGGAATGTTCCCATACGTGGGAAAGAGGAAGATTTATACAGCTTGACTGGCTTGAGGTGTGCAGTGGAACTCATCTCGTTTGGCAATTTAGCATTATATGCATATAATAGGCGATGCCCGGGCACCAATTTCCAGAAAGAACTGCAAATTACAAACTCTCCATTGAAATAAGCCAGAACAAGTCAAGTGCAGTACGTTAGAACATAAGCAGGCTTTCGTCTACCCACACCTTCCCCCATTTCCTACCCTCTTGCCCAAATCTGTACCTTGCACCACCACTCATCGTCGAATTGCTACACGCATTCACCTGGCATCCGAGGAACCCACCTGTGATGCGCCTGCCGCCTGCTGCATCTGCTCAAAACGAATCTTCTTTGTCTCCGCAGCCATGCGTGCCTTCTCTACTGCATGAACCTCGTGCTTGCGCTCCAGCTTGCCGTGGAGCACTAGCACCCCGTCATCGTGCCTGGTACTCACGACCTGAAGACACACACGGGTACATTTTGATGGGTTCAAGGTTGCGCTTGCCAAGGAGGATGAGCATGCTATCCAGCGTGCCTGGTGTCTGGTGCTCATACCCCCACAGGGGACACAGAGACAGCACTTAGTGAGGTGTTTGAACCTGTCGCATGAACACCTGACCCACTTAAATGTGTCTAAGTCTGCTGTTGGCTGCCACCTCCTTGCACAAAGGGACTTGATCTCTGATACGCCACCTATGTCACAACAATGCTTTTTCGACCCCATGACTTCAAACAACAATGGACATCATCTGGTTTGAAGCACAAAGAGTGAAGGGCCGTGCTCATCTACTTTTATACACCCTGCAAATGCACACCCGATAATAGGCTGCCAGCCGCTCCTCCTTAGCATTGGGCACCAGTGACGTTCCGATCAATACTTGTCGGAATCCAATCAACAACTTCAAAGGCTCTCAACTGGAATCACACCTGCTCTTTGGTTGCCACATCCTCCTTGGCCGACGTGCGCCTCAGTTGGGCTTGAGCAGCAGCCACCCTACGGATGCGTTGGATGTTTGCAGCCTTGTCCAGGAGCAGTTGCTCCCTTTCCTGCTTGCTTGCCAGATTCTGAGCGCGCCGCCGCTCTTCCTGTGAGAGATTGTGAGTTTGTGTGTGTATGTGTGAGTGCTGCATGTAAATAACCAGGAAGTCGACTCTCAATCAGGCAGCTTCGGACCAAAGCTTGTTTCTAAAAATGGTGGCAAATGCAAGCTTGTTGAACCCGTTCCAGACAATTATCAAACACTCATGGTACCCAATACAGCTTGCTATTTTACATAGCATGTGCATCGCCGTCCTTTTGCACAGGCCGATTTTCCACCGGGGAACTGCCTTGTAGCGCCACACACACAGGCACTGCACAACAATGTGTGTCTCTCTTTACCCATAACCCACTACCCTCTCCTCCAGCTTCAACAGGTCAAGCCCTCAGCATCTTAGCCACTTTATTGCATACATGCACAAGCACGCACCTCCTCCCTTTCTCTGTGCTTTGCCACCACAAGTCTCTCTCTCAGCTCCACCAAAGGCATGGCCTCGAGGAGCCCATGGTCAGGTGTGACCGTGGGATCAAACTCGGTCACGTGCTGACGAGGCACCTTCAACGAATGCAAAAGTGTGTGCAAGCACGGTGGTGAGAGGAGAGATGTAAACAGGTGTAACCGTGGGATCAAACTCGGTCACGTGCTGACGAGACACCTTTAAAGAGTGCAAAAGTGTGTGCAAGCACGGTGGTGAGAGGAGGGATGTAAACGGCGTGGAATGGGGTCGAACTCGGTCACGTGCTGACGGGGCACCTTTAAGAGTTGCCATGCTATGTGTGCTGCTAGTGAAAGTAAACAAGTGGGCAGGTTGGTGATTGCTAGAACTGTGCAAACATGACAGCAAGCTGTAATCATATGCTTACTCATAACTCATGATGCACTGGTGCAACAAAAGCACGCATATGTTTCCTTGAAAGTACCTGAAAAGTTCTTGAAGTACCTGAAAAATACCTGAAAACATGCGACTGAATTCCTAGAGGTCAATGCCTGAAATACTGCAGCAATTCATCACACCTTTTCAATGGCTCGCAGCTGCATGATGATGTCACGCTTCTCTGCAATGTCCCTAAGCTGGGATTCCATCAGGGCCTTCGCGTTTGCTGCCTGTTTGTATGCATGTGTGTGTATGACGTGCGTGTGATGTCCTTACGCTTCTCGGCAGTAGCGCTTGGATTTGCTCAGTAGATCAGCTTAAGTGATAATGCCATCCCAATTACAATGCAAGCAACATCCCAGATCACAAACTTAATCAATGAGGGGAAAAGGCAGCAAAAAAGGTGAGCATCTTAGTATGCAATCCCGAACAACCAGTGGCAGTTGCAAGTCCGACAGGGGTCCAGGCACCTGAAAACAAAACGTTAAGAATTCATCATTCATAGATCTGACCAGAGCCAGTGTCTGGTATACATGTCCGGCAATTTGAAAGCTCCATTTAAATCATATAAATCGTTCAACGAGTTGTCATGAATTATAGGCTCAACACAAAGTCTGACCTGCTTGCTTCGTTCCTCTTCCGCTTGAGAGCGTTTCTCTGCCGCCAGCCGCTCTGCAGCTTGCGCCACTCCCAGGCGTGCATCCATCACTTCCATGCGCTTTGTCTGTTTGGCCATCATCTGAAATGCGTGTGCAGTGAAACAAGCTCATCGTGACCGCATGAACACAAAATTGCTTATGTGCACTTCCAACCGTACATCCATCACTCCTACTCACTTTTCTGCTTGACCATCACCTAAAAATATGTTGCACAAACGTTTGCTTTGAGTGATTGCAGCTCATTGCGACTGAACGTGTATGAGTTCAAAGCTGTGTGCTTATGCGCGTGTGCCTGGCAAAATAAAAATGTCAGCAGGAGGCTTGCATTCCAAACGTATGCACTCCACAACGTATGCACGCACTCAAATGCACAGCTCTGCACGTACTAGACGATACAAGGATATCACTCGAATTCACATCGATCACTGCCCAAGAGCCTTCCCACCTCATCTTGTTGCTCCTTTGCCCTTTCCTCTTCCAGCGCTCGCATCTCCTCCTTTAGCTGCCGTACTACGTCCTTGTTATCTGCGGTACCATTGTTCGGGTGTTTGTATTGTTACATAGGCATGTGTGTGTGTTTGTGTGTGTGTGTGTGTGTCCAAAATGGGTCAAGAAACATCTGTGGATAAACGTGTTTTGTGCAAGGAAGTACATACAAATGCAAAGGACATCAGTGCATGTGCACATTTGTACATAATTGCACCCATGCCAAATTTGTGTATTTTCATGCGCACTGGTTATAATGCCGGATGATGATGTCCACATTCTTTTCCACAGATTGCTGTCATTTCAAGTAAAAATCCTTGTTTGGGTGGGTTGACTTGACAAACTACACCAAAAGCCATCATCGTTCCTAAACCACTTAGGAATCCTGAGCGCACCTTCGTGTGCGCTAGCACGTGCTTTTTGTGCTAGCTCATGCACAGTACTCATAGCTGCTCGCCGAGACTCTACCTCTGCCTGCCGTGCTGCTTCATCCTGTGCGTTTGTGAGTGGGGTATATGCGTATTTATGTGAGCGTGTGTGTAAGCACACACATGTGTGTTTCTGTGGTGTGTGTGTGTGAACCACTAGGCCAGGCTGCAAACAAGAATAAGAATCCTTGCACAGCACGATAAGCAATACCGCTCAGAGTAGAAGCAAGTTTCTCTTATCCAACCTTGACTTGGTGCTGGAAAGCATCAATGCAATCAACACATCCCCTTTCAACTCTAAAACCAACACCAGTCACACATCAGCATCAATACTCTCTCACCTGGCTCAGCTGCTCTGCTTGCCAAAGCTTAAAGGCACGGCCATCCCTGAGCTCAGCCTCATAACGCTGCAGCATTGCAGCTTCCTCCATCTGCTTCTTCCGGTACAACGCATCCTCACGCAAGATGGCGGCAGCGTTCAGCTTCACCTGTAAACGTTTGCATGAATGTGTGAGTGCGTGTGCGTGTGCATGTGTGTTTGTGTGTGTGCGCGTACTTGCACATGTATTGCCACCCGCTTCTTTTGCTGCAGAATAAACTGATGCAGTACTATCATGCGCGCAGGACGGCAGTTGCTGCAGCGTTCAGCCTCACCTGTAAAATGTTGTGTGTGAGCATCTGCAGGGTTAGTTAGATACATTGCATGCAAGGACAGCAGCATTCAGTCTCATTGAGAGAGCCCGTATATGTTTGCACACACTTGTGGGCATTTCTTTGATCACATCTATAAGTTAACTTGACGATCGCTGCCCACTGCCAGAAAGCGAAGAGACCCTCTTATCATCTTTCAATTAATAGAAGCAAACCTGGTGCTCCTAAAACATGATGCTGCATTACATGAACACAGTGCGGCCACGTCAGCCGGATGATATTTTGTGATCTAGCAATAGCGCTGTTTCCTGCCAAAACTGCCAAAGAGAAGTAGGTACCAGCAGGAAAGCACCCAGATCCTGACAATCTGATTTGACTTCATATCTAACTATTATCTAACATTTGCCTATTTTTCACCAACAACTTATGGGGACACACCTCTGTTGGCCTTCGCCATGAGCTCTGCCAACTTAATTCTATGCGAATTGAAAGGAACCTGAGCAATGATGTTACCTCCTCTCCATGACCCAGCAGTTGTGGGTTGAAACTGGCCTCTGAAGACCTATAACAACTAACTGCTCTTAGCTCAAACCTGATGGAGCCTCTTACCCCTTCTTCACCCAAGCCACATGTGGCTGTGGCATGGCAGTAGCTTAAACAGGCTGGAAAGTTGACCAACAGGATTTCATACACAAATCAATTTTCCACCCTTTCTCACGCAATGTCTGGTGGTCACAATGGCATTTTTGTTTGTGCCAGGCTAGGGGTTCGGGATGCATGGTTGTCTAACACGCCCACTGACCAGCTGGATGTCGCCACCGTATAATTAAGAATGCAGAGACGGCTATAGTCACCTGAGTTGTGGGTGGGGGAGGCATGGCGTTGGCCTTGATGGGTTGGAAGGTTAGCTGCCGTGTAATGTCGGCTTCTATCTCTGCACGGATCTTGTCTAGGTTGGTGGGCCGTTCCGTGGTATGTAGCTTGAAAGGCGTGGCGCTTGCGTACTTGGCTTCTTGTCGTTTGCGATTGGTCTCCTTTGCTGCCTGCAGAGGAAATAGATCGTTCTAGGTCACAAGAGCATTCGATGCACACACCCTTTTGCAGTGTCTACTTAGGCTCAAGTAGGAACAGAAAGTTCTTGCGCCCAATTACTGCAGAAAAGCTTGGGGAGTGCATCAAACATTTGGTAGAAAGAAGGGGGTGACTCCTTAAGAGGCAAAGATCCTTGTTAGCTTGGCGGGCTACATTTGACAGAAAGTTGGAAACTGCTCACAAGGGAATGGAAACTGCCGGCCGGCCTGGATGGATTACAAACACCACTCTGGCAAGCATTTGAAGGATCACCATTTCGGCACAGGGATGCCTTTCTTGATACAGTCAACGAAGAAGCAGACAAGGTAAATTGCAGCCGGGTTGGAAGGTTACGCCTTACCCATGCACGTAAGTATTTACATACCTAAGAGCCACACCAGAAAACATGACCATGAATGCTCCCCACCTGGATTGCTAACTCCTCTTTTGTCGGCCCTTCCAGGCGCTCAGGCGGTGGTTTGCGTTTGGGGGGCACCGGTAGTGGCTCTTCTATAGGTAAGGGCTTAGGGCGCGGTTGGCTGCATGTGTCAAGGGCATGGGTAACGAACCATTGTTTTTTGAAAGGAGCAACCAAAAGGTTTGAGAGTGGCATTGGCTAATGGCATGGCTGTGCCAGCGTGTGTATGAGTGTGTGCGTCTGCGTGTGCATTTGTGTGTGTTTGTGTGATGCATGTGTGTACATGTAAGGGTCGGCTAACCACTTTGTTTCTTGTGCTGTGTATTGTTGTGGATGTTGTGTGTAACATTTATAGAATTGGCGCGCACCTAATATTCACATACATAAGTGCATTGTGTCATTGAGGCTGAGTTTTCATGGAATGCGCGGTCAGAGAGTATATGCACAAGGTGAAGACCAGGTATGGTCTACCATAACCGAGCAGTAAGCACTAAATTTGAACAAACAGTCTGTCTCCATAACCGAGGGAGGAGGCCCTTTCTCCTGAGTAAAGGGCTTTTAGTTACAGTGGGGTACAGTATGATTCCAAGCACTTGTCCTGTGCGTACAACAGCCCATCCCCTGACCTGAGGGCAAAGGGCTTGGCTACAGTGGGATGCAGGCGGCCTGTGCCAGCAGACATGCCAGGAACTGTGCTGCCTTTAGAGCTCTCTGACAAATGTGCTGAGCCGGTGTCCTCCCCCTGGGAGGCACAGTTGTGTGTGTATGTGTGTGTGAGTGTGTGTTGTAAGACACATGTGCCTCAAGGTTAGTAAGCGGTCAAGTGCCTCTGATGGTGTTGTTGCCTTTTAAGCTGTTCCACATGCACCTCTACAATCTCTTCTCCTTAGAATGTGCGCGTGTTTAGAAATATGCACACAAGCTTGGCGTTTGGACCTGTGACTACCCAATGGCAACTTAGTGAGCAGCTTTTGCTAGGTATTTTCCTGTATGTGTGTAACGCAATCCGTTGCTTCAGGACAGGCAAAGGCAGATGTGTAACTTTCCCTGTTGAACAAAATTGGTTTCATCATCAAAGAAACAGGCTTGATAGCTTTTGTGCTGAATTACCATTACAAACTAATTCCAAGTTGGATCTGATGGACGAAATTGATTTGATGGACCAAGTCAGATCCTGCACGCGCACTCCTTTCACCGTTCCAATTTGTTTCATTCAATCATTTTGCTCCCATAGAGTGAGCTTATTGTGTCTCCCCATTAATGTTACCCATAGCTAACCCACCCGTGTAGCCATACACGCGCCTAAGATATACGGAGTAGTAAACGTAACCGCTCTACGACTCACCCTGCGCTTTGTGAAGTACACACGCTCTTCTAAAGAATCTAACAGCTGGGCGACCTCGGGCTTGAAGGCTAGGAGGCGGGCAATGATGTCATCGACAAACTGTTCACGTGAGCAGGGAATCAAATCAGCTGTTTTTAACAATCGTGCATAATTGGTTAAAACTGCAATGTAACATACCGTACTGCTCTGTAGTAATGCGAGTCCAAATAATTGCGAGGCTGATGACCGCAATTTTTGCAATATTAATGCTGCAAGTTTCACACGTGTTGTGAGTACCGTAAGTTGGTTTTGGCTCACCCTATGATCATAATATTGTTCTGTTGATTGTCAAATAATCTAGCAGGGCATACACAATCAAGAGGTTAAAAGGTAGCCATGTTCTTTTAATCGGCATTACTCAATTGCAGAGCTACAAGGTGTGGGGCGGTTTGACAGGTTGTATTTACATGTGCTAGGTCAAGTCAGTAAAATAGGAACACAAGTACCACCAAGATACACGTCACGTCATTCACTACGAAATTCATGGTAAAGTACGGGCATCTCATGCCCCATACTATGACCACCCATTAAGAAGACACTGAACTTTGACACATAAAGCACCAGCACAATGAGACCTGCAGGCCCACTCAGGCACATTGCCCACAATTGATCAGAAAGTGGGAAAACACGGAGAAATACAAAAGTCAAAAGAGGACAGGCTTTCAGGGACTATAGACTATTAGGCAACAGTTGAGGGTATATGCAGCTTGACAACAAAAAAAAACTGAGTGCCCTGACTATCAGTGCTGCAATGCTAAGCTGGACCGGTCACACCAACTTGCACGCACCTACACACACCCAGATGCCGATGCCCATGCCCACACGCACACCCACACCCACCTGCTTATCATAGAGCTTGAGCCAATTGTCGCGCAGGGGGCCTCGCAAGTAGCGTTCATCAAACAAATACTTGAAGAACACCACCATTTTTTGAGGCTCCTTGGCATCCACCAGACGCCTGAAAGAGGAATTCCGGTCGGGTACTCAGATATGCGAGCAGTACTTGTAGCATCACCAGCCAGGCAAATGGAGCAAGCTGCAGCAAGTGATACTCCAAGTAAAATCATAAAATATTAAGTATATATATTAGGTTCAAGTCAAGCTCAAGTGTTGTACATAGAAGACTGTCAGTAGCGCGCCTTGTGCCTTAAAACAATATACAACCTCTGTATGATTTTGAAGCTTACTAGCGCTCCTTGCGCCTTTAAAACAGCATACCACCTCTGCATGATTTTGAAGCTTGCAAGTCCAACTTACTTGAGGTTTGAATAGCCGAGCTCATCTGCTCGGAATACCGTCAGGTATCCAAATATTTTGTACATGTCCATATCCTCTCGCAGTGCAGTTCCCCTGCAAGCAAGATGATGCCAATTTTGCGGTAATTTGGTGAATGAAAGGATGCGAAACAAGGACATTACAAAGGTGCCTAGTAAAGCAAATGTCCCTTCGCTTCCACTTAAATGCCGGCAACTGTCCTTTGGAAGAAGTACTCCCATGCGAACCACGGCACAAAACCTTACATACTTAGTTTAGGCATAATGTTATAACTATTTTTACACTAGCCAGCACGCCCGCACCCGTTATAATGGTAGAAGGAGTCCATAATGCTGCCCAAAAATTGGCGGTACCGTATGATGCCATACACCACTTGGCGCAAGAATGTGTCGTCCTGTCCAGCAGATGCAGGGGACATTTTATTGTTTTGTGTTATCATTTCTAATCAGTGCACAAGAAGCATTCTACAGTCCTGAATGCAGTGCAACGCCCTCATTCGTAGCGGGAACTAGAACCTTCTCGGCTTGTGTATCCATGTTATAAAGGACGGATTGAGGCTGCCCTCTTCACGCCTTTGTTCTTATTTCTTATTACAGCTCTAGTTTTTCACTGGCGTCAGGCCACCGACTTTAGACAAAATAAAAGGCCGTGAAACAGAGCACGGACTCCACAAGAAGCAAAGTCTTGCGACCCTGTGCTTAACTTACGTGTGGGTTGGTGATCTGCATGCGTACGATGCTCTTGTCCACGTGGGTGTCCAGGGTGACCTGGGCGGGGTTGAAGCTTTTGAATGCCTTCTCAACCACCTCCAGCAAAGCCTGAGGACCCATGCTCCTGCCCCCCTGATCATGGTGCTGTTCGCTGCTGCTAGAGCGTGGCCGCTCCGGGGAGGACTCCGCAGAGGTGATTGCAGAGTGCATGGCAGCGCCGTGCTGGGTACAACGGTTATTCAAGCCTTACACCTGTGCAGTTAGGTTTAAAAGCAGATACAAGCCTTTATGCATGCAGGCAAGTGGGAGGGATAACCGAATACAAGTCAACAAGGGGAAATTCCTTGCATACAACAACATACATAAATGCTGCAGCTGTTGCTCACTGGGTAATGCTTTAGATTTCTTCTTCTTGCTTTCCATGAACCTACCCACCGAAGGTCTAAGGATTTACTGCATAGAGAAGCCTGAGATACTTAGTTAATATATATTATTATTTCAATTACCCTAATACATGATGAACAAACATTCCAAAATTGGGAAAGCAAATGCAAACCCGTTCCAACCTCAAGAGAGAAAAGCCGTGCTGAGGAAATGGGAAGACAAAGTGAGTGTCATGAGTGTGCATGTGCATGAGCATGTGCAGGTGTGCGCGTACGCGTGCATGTGTGTGCGCGTGCGCACGCATGTGTGTGTGTGTGTGTGTGTGTGTGTGTGTGTGTGTGTGTGTTTGTGTGTGTGTGTGCGTGTGCGTGTGTGTGTGTGTG
>Ga0307968_1005051_pt1 | contig 10619 bp, 12 predicted proteins | sample OrgLakmetagen650_FD_201834 | JGI IMG/M metagenome (GOLD analysis project Ga0307968, IMG submission 201834) | Saline water microbial communities from Organic Lake, Antarctica - #650 | ecosystem: Environmental > Aquatic > Non-marine Saline and Alkaline > Saline | place: Antarctica: Organic Lake... | reverse complement strand
GATCGTCGCTCCCCCCCTTCGGGGGGGTAGGTTCGCTCGCAGAGTCGGAATTGGGTCGGACCCGTCCCGCCAGGGGCGGGGGAGGCCCCCGTCCCGCCCGGGGGGGGGGGGGCCGCCCCCCCCCCCCCGCCCCCCCGGCGGGGGGGGGGGGGTTGTGCCCTGCAGTTTTGTTTCGTCGTAAGTGTTGTCGTGTTTTGTCGTGTTTTGTCGCAAGTGTTGTTTTGTCATTTTGTCGTAGAAGCACAGGCGTGGGCGGGGGGGGCGGGCCCTGAAGTGATGTTTTTGTGAGGGTCGACACTTGGATGGTGTGTATCATGTAAAATGAGTGCAGACACTTGCGTGGCGTGAATCACTGAGTGTACGTCACTTTCGTGTCGTGCATGTTGTGGGCTGCATTGTGCATGTTGTGGAGCAGGACGTACCACGTGAGATGTGAGCGGTCAGGTGAAGGAGAGGGTGCGAGAGTGGCCAACAAGGATTTTGCAAGACGTGAGGAGTAAGGCTTCCGGAGTAAATGCAAGGCTAGGTGAGTATTTAAGTATCGCATGCGGGGTGGGGTGGGGGATTGGATGCTGCACAGCATGAACCTCACACAAGCAAGCAGCGGTGGTTGTTCCCTGCACAGACCATTTGCACATTACTCCTCAAATTTGACCGTGTGCAATGCAGGCCATACGATGGGTTACAGCACACAAAACTCTCTTATTCAAACATTCACACACATAATAGGCCCATACATACACATATACGCACTCATACTTGACACACACACATAGACAATCAGTAAGCTGCGCTTACTCTGACCATACCAACTGCACACACACACACACACACACTCACACACACACACACATACACACACACCTGCGCAGCTACTAAAGGCGAGTGCTGCAAGAAAGGTGGGGGATCCAAGGGCTGAGAGGGGGTTTGGGGAGGCAGATTGACAGGGTGTGAGCTCAAGGTGGATTGCTGCTGCTGCTGCTGCTGCTGAGGTGACGAGATGGAGGGAGGGATGGCATTTACAACTGGGGCTGCTGCTGCTGCAGCAGCCTGTGTGTATTTGTGTGTGTGTTTGTATGTTTGTGCAATCGAATGGGAGTGTGTACGTGTGTTTGTGTGCGCGCGTATGTGTGCTATGCGTGCGTGCTTGTTTGGGGGGGGGTAGACATTGGGGTGCATGTGCACGTGTGGGAGGAAAGCAGTGAGCAACATTGACTGCACTCAGCACACAAATGCTGGTGCAAACCCAGCCCCACACCTACACACGCACATGCGCACACTGACACAGTCTCGCACACCACACACACACACCCACACCCACACGCACACGCACACGCACACACACACGCACACGCACATTCACACATGTACACACACATCCCTCCCCACCAGCACGCACCTGTGAGTTCCTCATCTCTTCCGCCCCCTCCTCTTCACTCGCCAAGATGCGCTTGATCACCGTGGTCACATTTTCGTGGGCTTCGCTAGCCTGCCTGCCTGCTTTTGCTCCGAAGCTGTACCCACGGCGCCACGTGCTGCGTAGGGTGCGACGATGCAGCTGCACCCATTCGTGTTGCAGGAGCGTGCGCGCATTGTGGCGCCGCTTGGGGTCCTGAAAACGTGTGTGTGTGTGTGTATGTGTGTGTGAGTGTGTATTTGTGTGTGTATGTGTACGTGTCTGTGTGTATGTGTATGCGTGCGTGCGTTGCGTGATTGCATTGCAGTGTGCAGCTCCGTGCTTGCATGTGCACAGTTGCACGTGAAAAGTAGCTCCATCTGATGTTATTTTGTCAAAGATGCTGAACACCCCCACACAGCAGGAAGCACTCCCATGGGACCGCGTCTCCAGCCAATAACCATCCAACTACCTTTTGGAAGCAGGACATAAGGAAGTCTTGCATGAGGGGGGTGATGTTCTCGGGCAAAGGAGGGTGGTCATCCTACGACCAAGAAGGGGGCACGTGAATAGCTGTGTGAGTTTCATGTGGACCAGGAGGTCACGTACACACACACATACACACATACACACACAGGCACACACAGGCACACACATACACAATATACTCACACACCCACACGCTTCTTGAGAGTGCACACAGAGACAGAAAGGGAGCAGAATACACTTTTGCGTGGGCACAGCACCCGTATGCCCTTAAATGCTAAGGAGCATTTCTGTGTGTGGGTTTGTGCGTGTGTGTATGGATGGTGTGTGAGCATGTGTGGTTACATATGTGCGTGCAAACATGCATATTTGTACGTGAACATGTACGTATGAGTGTGTGAATGTGCATACATGCATGCTGAAGGCCACGAACCTGGACAATGCGAAAGAGGGCACTCATTGGCTGGAGGTCGTAGTAGGGAGGAACTCCAGTGAGCAGCTCCACAATGAGGCAGCCCACACTCCAAATGTCTGAGGCAGGAGTGACTTGCGTCATCTCAATGACCTGCATGCATGTAGTCATGCACGTGTCGTGCGTACGAACATGCAAGTATGTATGTGCATGTGCGTACGTGTGCGTGAAGGTGCATGTGTGTATGTCTAAGGCCACATACAGCCCACACTCCAAATGTCTGAGGCAGGAGTGTCTACGTCCTCTCAATGACCTGCAAGTGCGTTTAGTACACACCGAGGTTCGTGGGGTTTTACAAGCGCATACACTAACAAAGCCCACAATGTGTGTTCGTGAGTGTGTGTACTTGTGTTTGTGCGTTTGAATGTGTGCGTTTGTGCGTGTTTGCGTGTGTGTTTGTGCATGTGTGTCTGTGTTTGAGCTCGTGAACACCTCTCCAAAGGAAGTGTTCAAGCATACGCACAGAGGTGTGCTCTTGCCACTCACCTCCGGTGCCATCCAGTAGGGAGTTCCTACCACATGCTGGTGGATCTCAGTGCGGTGCTCCTCCAGCTCCCCCAATTTGGTAGCGACTCCAAAGTCTGCGAGCTTGACCAGGCCCTGTAGGGAGTATGAGTGTTTGCGGCTGAATGTTCATAAGCATAGTGCACGTGTATGATAACGGATATGCAACTGCTAAGCGCGCGTGTATGCACATGCATGGCTAAACGTGAATCAATGTGTTGTGCTCGTGCGTGCGACTAACTGCATTTGTGTGTGCTTCAAGCCAGGTACTAACTTGTGTGAGCGTGCATCTCACGGTTGTGTTTACTACAGGGAGAGAGCAGGGAGATAAGAAACACACTGGGGCCCACTGCGTGATCATGGTTTGGTGTTTATTAAAAGTGTCTAAACAGTCAGTCAACTTTTTACTCCCACCTAAATGTTTGCGGACTCCAGGCAAGCCAAGGCTTGCATTAGAATGGATGCATAAGTACGAGCACGTGCATGCTTCCAACTGAAATGCAATCGCTAGCCCACGTGCGTGTGTGTGTGTGTGTGTTTGTGTGTGTGTGTGTGTGTGTGTGTGTTTGTGTGAATGTAAGTACAAATGCGCTTACCTCTTTGGTGGTCAGAATGTTGGCACCCTTGATGTCCCGATGGACCACGCCCTGGTCATGCAGATACTGCAGGCCCTGCAGGACCTGGGCTATGTAGACAGCTATCAAGGTCTCTGGGAACACGCCAAACCTATTGGGCTTGATGATGGCACTGAGGGCGCCATTCTCCATGAATTCCAGGATGATGTAAAGGTGTGTCCGCGTCTTGAAGGAACCCACGTACTTGACAATGTTCTTATGGTTCAGGGTCTTGAGCAGCTCTATCTCACCCATGACACCCTGCAAGCTGCCCGAGCTGATGCCCTCCAGCGCGATTTGCTTGATGGCAACAGTGTCACCACTTTTCAGGTCAATGCCTTTGTACACCTGCCCGAACGCACCCCTGCCTAGTTCTTCACCCATAAGAAACCGCCCGCCTAGCGAGGAGCCCGCAGTGGAACCCCCGGCACCGGAACCCATCATTTTTTATATATACTAATAATCCCCAATTGACATAATGCTCACTGTGGTCGTGGCTGGACCTTATATAATTAGAGAGGCAAGACGTCTCAGCAGTGCGAAAGATCGTGGAACATTCTGCTGGTCTGGCTGGGCCGATTTTAGCCCACTTTGTTTGCACCACCTTGGTCCTTAATCCTTATTGAGGGATTTGGCAGGCCAACCACCGAATGGCGTTATGGAACTGATACATACGGAACTGATATATATGATACTCGGACACTTTTTGGTGGGAAATGACCCCAAATTTGTGATCCCAAATGATCGGAAATGATTGAAATGTTTTTGGGGTCTATAAATATGTTAATGAAGCGCTAGTAGACGATTTGTAATATCGTGGGGTGTATTATGTGCGACTTGAGTTATTTATTTGGCCTTTTTTGTCTGTGGATCGCTGCGGTGCAGGAGTTTTAAAGAACACTTTCCCCTTCGTCTTTACTGCCTGCCGGCTTTCTTTTCATAATAAAGCCTAACACTGATTGTCAAAGGGGGGAGGCTGAGGCCAAGATGGGCATGCTTATCAAATTGCTAGGTTATGTTTCCCAAGACGAGCAGCTTTCAAGCTCAGCTCTGTTTTTCGAAGCAGCTGCTGAGCTTGAAAGCGGGCAGGCAGAGGAGGACACATGTCAAATCAAATCAGCGTGTCAGATCTTCATAACTTCATAAGGGATCACCAACAACCCCTTATTATTAATGGCATTACATTTCTAGAGTCCTTATGATTCGAATGAATTATTGATGCAGAAGGTCCGATTTGATAAAGCGGCGTGTGAGTAGCATGGCCTGCAGTGAATGATGGGGCCGCAGGTTATATGCATTTCTGTTTCCCCAACTCCCATATTGTTTCAGCCATGACTGGTCTGATACAAGAGTACATGTTCAAAGATAAGCTGCAGAACTGTGAACCCATTGACCTCAGTCGTTTTATTGTGGACCTCAGAGGGAGACATTTGGAGTTGGACACCCCACTCTGATGGCTCGCTGCCCAAGAGAGCACAAAAGCAAAATTCTCACATATAACAGATGGTGTGCACTACCCCCGAAAAAAGCCCTGGCTGCTCATTTTCCCTACAGCCTTCCCAAGTACACGTTCCTAGACCTCCCACGAATGTCATTCACAGTGTTGCCCGTTTCAGACTGCGTGTCCACACCCTTCGCTTTGAGACCGCAACATGGAACCCCACCTCCTCCTCTACCTGTGATTTGTGCGAAGCTGATGATGATGTCCAGGATGAACAGCAAACCTGTAACCTTAACCAGGATGAACAGCATGCTATTTTCCACTGCACACACCCCCATACAGTGTCTCTTCGCAGGAGATTTAAGTCCTTATTCTCAGAGGCAAGAGCACAGGATGTATGTACTTTTTTTCTTGTAAACTTCATGTCTGAGCTTATGGATTATTGTTGCCTGGCGTGGACCAGTCACAGACCTTACCTTACCACAGGCCTATCAGGCACAGTCTGGCTAAAGGTCCTCCCATGTAAATCTATATCTGTCATGTAGTCACTATCGTCTGCCACGTGAACACGCAGACAGACATAATTGATGCTCGTCTGTTACAGCGGGAGTTCACTCATGGACAGGTGCTGCGATGGCAAGGTTTACCACAGAAAAGATATAACATCGTTAAACAATCAAGCTGCTTAATGACGTAGTCCATCCTCCGAGGCTATAGGAGGGGAGGGCGCTTAGATCATGGACACAGTTGGCCTCTTTGCCTTGTAGATGGTCTTCAGCTCTGGGGCTGATGGGCGGATGAGGTTGTATGTCAGGGGGAACTTGATCTTGGAGTCGTGGAACTGCAAAAGCACAAGGAGACGGCTTGTTAATGTGGGCTCAAGGCAATATTTGATACAAATAGGCAAGGTTGAAAGTGATGCCCTCTGGTCGCGGGGGGTGAGGGAAATGGCAGGGGAAGAAGAGACTGCAGCAGCCCCAGCTCCAGCAACAGCACCAGCAGCAACAACAGTGGCTGAGTGCTGCAACAGACAGTCCGGTCTGTTGCAGCACTCAGCCAGTTCTCACACAAGTGGCGCGGCAACGTCCTAAAGACCATGAAGCTCATGGTAGGTGCTTTTCACGTTTGCAGCCTTTGAGACCCTTGTGTTGCAGGAGACTTAAAAGTGGCAGCGGACAAGGAGGAAAACAAAGATACAATTTTGTTGGCTGCATCTTCCAGTCTTATACATTTCCTTGTGTCCTTCTCCTTGCGCACGCAGCCACAGCACCTCGCCCCTGAGATGACACGTAACCCAGTGAAGTGGTGGAAGGACTACGGCGAAGGAGTACGCCTCGTGCAGGTACGTTTCGTGGCAGAGTTCATCACCCCAATGTCTAGGCAGCGTGCTTTTTTCTGTGTTTGCGCATAAAACTTGGTTGATTTTCTGTCTTTTGCTTGAAAATTATGTCTAAAGCATCCTCCCTTCCTCCCACTTTATTGTGCAGGAGATTGCCATTCCTGTCCTGAGTATCCCTCCCAATTCATGCGCTGGAGAGCACGTTTTCAGTACGTTTGCAAACATCTGGACGGACAAGAGAAAAAACTTGCTTATGGGCAGGATGTGGCTCATGTCCTACATCTCCTTCAACACGCGTGTGATGAACAGAAGGTAAAAGGAGGGGGGAGGGTTTGCTCAGTTGCAGAGCGCATTTCAAGGGAAGAGGCAAGAAAAGAGGGGGGTTGGATCTGTAAAGGAAAGAGCAAGGGCTTACACCTGCGTATTGCATATTGCATACTTGCATATTAAATTTCTGTGTGTGCAGGAATTGGAAGGAGCTCTTTAAATGCTTGTGCTCAGCGGCAAGAAGGCAGCTAAATTACGCCTTAGCAATGTACACAGGATAACGTTGCAACTTGCAATGGCACACAGGGACGCCGACATTGACCTTGTCACGCTGGAGCAGAAGGACTTCAACAACTGGCTGGACACTGTTCGCGGAGTTGAGGAAGAGGAGCAAGCATTGGCAGCACAGGCAGCAGCAGAAAATGCACGGCTTGCAGCAGGAAATGCACAGTTTGCAGCAGAAGCTCACGAGGAGAGAGAGGCTATGATTGGGTTTGATGACTGAGACGCTCCCGCAGTGTACAGCATAGCAGCAGCCAGGGGAAAGGAGACAGTGGAGCAATTAGCAGGATTAGCAGAATAGCAGCAGCCGGAAGAAAGGAGACAGCTTTGAATTTTGATGCCTATTATGGACCTTTTGGTCCTTTTTAGAGCTTTCGAAACAGTGTGGGCTTACTTAGCCATTTGCAGAGCTGAAACAAAGCTCAATTTTTAATTTTTTGATTGAGGCTTCAAAGTTTGGACCGTACTGTACGCCGTACTGTATTTTACCGTATATACGGTCTAAAATTGTATAAATACGGCTGTACGCCGTATTTCCGTACCGTATAACCGTACACCGTAGTGGCACAGCACTGGCTGCATCACGCCTAACAAAAGGCACCCACTATAACTTAGCCCTAGAGAGACTGCTGTTCAGGGAGAAAAGGTAAAAACCTAATCCAATTTGTAATTCGTTAGTTTAGCTCATATATTAGGGTAACCAGCTGAAGCGCACACGATGAGTAGACCCACGTCTATAAGTAAAAACAGGCACAAAACACCACCTGATTCGTTTGTGGACGTCCATTTACTCCCCCTTTCGAACCGTAGGAGTACATCTAGCCTAATACACCAAGGCAAGACGAACAGCCCTAACCATTCCTCTTTTGAAATGTATGCCATGCCCAAACGCACCTGTTGGGTGTTGGCGCGCTTGCAGTCCTTGGCGGGCACTGTGGCGGTCTTGATGATCTGGATGCATGGGTAGCGCACGCGGTGGCGGGCAGACATCTCCTGCAAAGCAACGTGGCAGTTCAGCATAAGCACACTGGTTAGCAGCTTATAAGAAGGGGTCGAGGGGGTAACCAATCTGCCTGCTTGTGCAAATGTGGTGGCTGGTTGGTTGAACATGCATGAAAAATTGACGAGGCATGGAAGGGGAGTAGCGTCAGAATGTGCTTCTGTGCAAACTTGTGTGCGCATGCTTGTGGTTTGTGCGCGACAAAGCTGTATAAGCTAGCTCAAGCTTTCCGGGCCATGACTACCCTAGCCCCTAGATAGAGCATGTAGCATTGAAGCCACTCAGAGAAAATTCGATCCAAGAGCTGGCACCAAACAAAAAACTGCCTGTCAGCGGCAATGTGCATCATACAGCATATAAGCTTATGCAGGAAGATGGGTAGCACTGCATGCCAGCCGAAAAATTGTGTAGACGCAGGTGCTCTTCAACTCACCTGGTACAGCTGGGAGACGGCACCGTTGAGGGTGGTGTCACGGTACTCCTTGTACATGTTGTGGTAGCCAGTTCGTGACTGGTAGCGCACCCAGATGCCAAAATTCTTCACTGTCGTAGGGCGCTTCTCGTGGATCTGCATGGAGAAAGTAAGGGAGATGGTATGCAAGCATGGATTGTCAGACATCAGACTGCAGCATTAATAATTAACTCATGTACATTATGTATGTTGAACAGTCAGAGTTAGTCCCCACAAGTGGGCGGAATCGACCAAGTAACACCGTACATTTCTCTATGTGCATATGTCCGTGTGAGCCTGTATTACATGTTGCAAATTGTGTAAGAACTGTGTAGCTTTCACAGGATGGCAAGGCCCTGACGTCTGCCCTTAGGGCCTGTACTGTTACATGTGAGAAAAGGTAGCCATTAAAAGTAAACAAAACAGTACAGGCTTTAAGGGCAGGCGCCAGGGCCTTACCATCCTGATAAGCTCATTAGGAAGCGGCCCTGATATCAGGATGCAATTAAACAAGTCTACTGCTTACTCCGTTTATACAATTGTCGGTATTGCGGCAATCATTATGCGCGGTTCCCGGCGTTTTAGCCTTTTGAGAGGGCATCCGTTTGTAAGAACAGCCCCACATTGTTGAGGTGTGTGTGTGTGTTTGCTGCATGTGTGCTGCCACTGTATCAGGTTTGTAAAACCCATGTACGTCAGCAGCTTGCATGTGCATTATGTATCTGTGTGCACGCGCACAAATGTATTCGCGTACCTGTTGTGGTGTTTTATAGTGACGCATGTGTGTTTGTGTGTGTGAACAAATGTGCGCTTAAGAATGCATATCTGCATATGTGAGCGTCGAAAAAAGTGCTGGTGTGTGTTTTTGGGTGTGTTTGTTTGTGTGTGTGCGCGTGTGTGTGTGTGTGTGTGTGTGTGTGTGTGTGTGTGTGTGTGTGTGTGTGTGTGTGAGTGTGTACGCGTGTGTGAGTGTGTGTGTGTGTGTGTGTGTGTGTGAGGCACGTACAACCAACAGTGCTGTTCTACTCCAGGCTGAATTCCCCTCAACTGACTTGACAACAACTTTCCCCAGGGGAATGACAGGATTAGCCTTCCTTCCCCTATGCTGCTTTGCTCGCCATTCCCTTCCCCACCCAAGCCGTCCTGCTGCTGTTGCTTGCTGTGTGAATGCACGCTGCGTGCGGCGTCGGAACAGAAGAACCTGTTGTGCAAGTGTGGCTGTGCCCTCTCGTAGAAGCCTGTCGGCTGCTTGCAGTAAGAGAGAGAGAGAGAGGAACGAATTCTGGCTCGCCTAGCCGTCCCCCCCCTTCCTCGCTCTGGCTCCAGACGGTAAAGTGTGCGACCCTCTAGGTTCCGCGAGTTGCGCCTCACGGCGAATACCCACATGGCGTGTACCCACTCTCTGCAAGTACTTGTTTCACTCACCTCGTTGGCGGACACGATTTGGCCGTTAGCCTTCTTCACACGGCGCAGCTTCCTCAGGAAGTACCTGTTGGTGTGATTGGGATGACGGGGGGACAGGCAGGAGAGGGCAGTCAGGGGAGAGGCCCCTCAGCAGCATGCATAAACAGTGTGCTTTTTAAATGCCACTCGTGCACAGCAGCAGCAGCAACCGTCAGCACACTTACCAGAACTTGCTCTTGGCCCGGATGGCATCTGGCGCCCACACCTTCATGCGGTACACGGTGGGGGTGGGCTCCTGCTCAGTGGGCATGTGGCGTCCCACCACCTGGTACTGGTGGAACTTGTGGATTCCCTGGGTTGATGTGTGTTGATGATGTGTGTGAGGTATGGGGCAGGCTCAGGCAGGGCGTGCATGAGGGATGGAGCATGCTTGTTCTCTAGTATGCTCGGTCTATGGTTACCTCCTGCTGAGCGACCATATTTGCTAATTTTTACAAGAGACAGAAATGGGTTCACGCGAGTTTGCATCCGAACAAAAACGAGCGCACACATTTCGCAAACAGCTCTTGTGACTTCAAGGTCAGTCATTTATCGGTCATTTATCGATGAGCAAACATTGCAGCGGGAATGCGTGACGCGACAGATCAACCAATGCACGGCGAAAGCCACGGCATAAGGTTGTGTATAAAATAGGAATAATTGTGTAGTTTTTGAATGATGAAGCAGCTGGAGCCTTTGAATCTGTCGCCTCGGGCGCTGGGCATGTGCCATCTCCAAATCCCGGGATCTTCACCTGGATCGGTGTGGGGCAACAGGGTGTCTGCAGAGGTATGCAAGCGCTCACGCTTGCGCGCGCATACACGCGCGCACACACACACACACACACACACACACACACACACACACACACACAAACACACACACACACACACACACACACACACACACACACACACACACACA
>Ga0307968_1005050_pt1 | contig 10621 bp, 9 predicted proteins | sample OrgLakmetagen650_FD_201834 | JGI IMG/M metagenome (GOLD analysis project Ga0307968, IMG submission 201834) | Saline water microbial communities from Organic Lake, Antarctica - #650 | ecosystem: Environmental > Aquatic > Non-marine Saline and Alkaline > Saline | place: Antarctica: Organic Lake... | reverse complement strand
ACCACTACCACCACCACCACCACCACCAAGACTAACAATAGACAAAACACATCTCGCCTGGTAGTAGGCGCTGATGTATACGCTCACACTGCCTTGTCCACCACCACCACCACCACCACCACTACCACCACCAGCACCACCACCACCACCACCACCAACACCACCACCAAGACTAACAATAGACAAAACACATCTCGCCTGGTAGTAGGCGCTGATGTACACGCTCATACTGCCTTGTCCACGTCCATTGCCACCAAGATTTACAACAGACAAAGCACATCGCGCCTGGTAGTAGGCGCTGATGTTTACGCTCACACTGCCTTGTCTGCGTCCACCACCACCACCACCACCACCACCACCATCACAAACACCAAGACTAACAGCAGACAAAACACATCTCACCTGATAGTAGGCGCTGATGTATACGCTGACGTTGTTGCTCTCATCCACGGTCCCGCCAAAATTAAGAGCCCACTCGTCAAAGCCCACAAACGTGGTGAATTTGAAGAGCATGTACCTGAAAGAAGTGGTGCAATAAAGGTGCGACCAGGTAAGCAGAAGAGGCTGAAGATCATTTTCCTGGAAGAGGTGGTGCAATGCAAGTGCGATCAGATAAGCAGAAGAGGCTGAAGATCATTTTCCTGAAAGATGTGGTGCAATAAAGGTGCAGCCAGGCAAGTTGAAGAGCCTGAAGTGCATGTTTTGAAGGAAGTGTTGCGATTCAGGTGCAATCCGGTTAGCAGAAGAGCCTGAAAATCATCCTTCTGAAAGGTGTGGTGCAATAAAGGTGCAGCCAGGCAAGTTGAAGAGCCTGAAGTGCATGTTCTGAAAGAAGTGTTGCGATAAAGGTGCAATCAGGCAAACTGAAACAAGTAAGTTAAAACAGGTGAGTTGAAGTGGGTAAAAGCCTGTTTTAGAAAGTACGGTTGGAGACGTAAGGAAAAAAATCTAAGTGAGGATGAAAAGCAAGACGGCAGCAGATACCGCTCCCTGAAGTAATAGAGGAAATAATATGAAGTGACAGAGGAAATAATATGAAGTAACAGAGGAAATAATATGAAGTAACAGAGGAAATAATATTGAGATGGACCGGGCACACAAGTTAAATGAGAGGAGTTTTCTCGCTGGGCAGAGTGCCTCTTGGGTTGGATGTTTAAACAGTGGCCGTGGTGTCGAGAGGCGATTTGTCAATGGCCTTGATATGAAGAGAAGTCAGATCAGGGAACTTTATCTAAAAAGGAGTTTTTTCGGTGGCCTTGAAGTCGGAATGACTTTGGTCGGTGGCGCCATGACTGAGGTTAAACAGCGGCCTTCAAGATACTATAATATCAATATAAATTCCAGCAGGGGCCTTAATGGTCGATATGGACACCATTTGTCACTCAAAAGACCAATCTATCCAACAAGACGTACTACTCTAATGGACCTTTATTGCAATTCAGTGCGCACTGGCTGGCGTGCATCTGGTGAGTGGTTTTCCGGCTTACTACAGTCTACAGTCTACGGTCTATAATCTACAGTCTACAGTCTACAGTCTACAGTCTACAGTCTACAGTCTACAGTCTACAGTCTACAGTCTACAGTCTACAGTCTACAGTCAGGATCATTGCTTAGACACCATGCATGTCGCGCAAACTGAGTACAGATACAAACTTGCTAACTCTTACACGTAGTATTGTGCACTTGCGCACCCCATATGAGTAGGGTTGGCCAGAACCATGTATACACGGTGTATACACAGTTTTTGGCAGGGATGTCACCAATTATACGGTCATATACGGTGCATATATACGGTTGGGACCAACCCTACATATGAGTTGCTATATACACGGTGTCTAAGCAATGGTCCTGGCTGTGGAATGTAAGTCAGAAGACCACTCACCAGATGCACGCCAGCCAGTGCGCGAGCAGGACCATGCCTCTCATGGGAGTTGCCTACACGCACAGTGTCTAAGGATGGGTTAACTGGGTCAGTTTCGTCAGAAGAACACTCACCAGATGCATGCCAGCCAGTGCGCGAGCAGGACCATGCCTCCCATGAGAGTTGCCACACGTATGGAGTTGGCACCCTTCAGCCTATCAAGTAGCCGGAGCAGCCTGGGGGGAGGGCGTGGAAGGCGGAAGTGGCAGTGGTGTGAGCATAGGTGCGATGAGAAGCAGCGTGGGATCTCCAACTGCAGCGAGGGGGGGAAACCGGAAACGCATGCCCACCCACCTTCAAACACACACACTCACAAACACACACACACACGCACATGCACACACACACGCACACGCACATACACTCACGCACGCACACACACACACACACACACACACACACACACACACACACACACACACACACACAAACGCACACGCACACACACACACGCACACACACGCACACACACATACACACACATGCATACACTCACGAGCAAACGCAGACGCAGCTGCATTTGCCATCCACGCCTGGTTGGTTATATAAAGCACAAGTATGCAAAGATCCAATGGGGACTAGGTAAAAAATTATGCACCCTACGCAAACAACAGCATCCAAATTTTATGCCCACAAAGTCATCCCCTCACTGACCCACAAACGCACATGGTGACCAGCACAATTGCCCCTGCTACCCGTGCCTTTTCAGATGTAACAAGTTTGTCCCCTCCCCACGCACAATCAAGCGCATGCTTACTCATCATACTACTCAACATGCAAGCTCAACAAGCAAGCTCAATGTGCTAAATCAACATGTCAACTCAACATGCCAACTCATCATGCTAACTCAACACGCTAGCTCAATGTGCTAACTCATTAACCTGGTCTCAGCATGCATGCCCATGCATGCTCTGGACGTGCACACCTTCCCAGACGCAACAAGCGAGGCGTGCGAAGAAATCCCAGGGCGTTGACTTCATCCCCTGACAAAGTCCCCTGGGTGCCAGCCATGACGATCTCCTCGTACGGGATGGTGGCAAACCTGTGTTGTGTGATATATATAGAAAATAGTCACACACACACACATACACATGTTGAATGTGTGATGCTATTCTTCAGATGCATTGTCGAGCAGCCGTGATGATCTCCTTGTACAAGATGGAGGCAAACCTGTGTTGTGTGGTATATATAGAAAATAGTCACACACACATACACATGTTGAATGTGCGATGCTATTCTTCAGATGCATTGTCGAGCAGCCGTGATGATCTCCTTGTACAAGATGGAGGCAAACCTGTGTTGTGTGGTATATATAGAAAATAGTCACACACACATACGCATGTTGAATGTGCGATGCTATTCTTCAGATGCATTGTCGAGCAACCGTGATGATCTTCTTGTACAAGATGGTGGCAAACCTGTGTTGTGTGGTATATGGTATATATAGAAAAGAGACACACAGGTTGAATGTGTGATGCTATTCCTCAGACACATTGTCGAGCAACCACGATAATTTCCTTGTACAAGATGATGGCAAATCTGTGTTGGTGTGGTTTAAGGTAAGAGTCACATGGACAAAATGTGCAATGCTGTGCTTCTGACAAATTGTGTTCTGACACAGGGAAGCTGTGGCATTATTTTGGCAGGAGATGATGGGAAACCGGCGCAGGTGTGGCATATAACCAGGGATGTGTCATACGCCGTATCGTATTTAATGCGTATTTTACTGTATTGACTATTCGGGCCGTTTTGTATGATGGCAAAATTTGCCATTAATGTCGATTTTGGGCCTTTTTAGGCAATTTCCGCGCCAATAACGGCCTTTCTGTGCTCTAACGTTATTATTTATTAACAACATATAATATGTTGGAAAATAATTGAAAACGTTTTGGGTAATTTTGGGGCGAACCGGGACCATTTTGGGTCAAAAACCGGCACTCCCAAAATTGCTTAAAAATACGATCGTATTATACGCGTATTTTGTATTTATGCGTATTTTACTACGTTCAAAATGACCGTATAACACATCCCTGCATATAACCAAACAGGTTAAATGTACAATGCCTTCGTTCTTGCACCCTACCAAGGTCCATTTTTCTTGACTTAAACTCAAACCCTCACATAATGATGACAGCAAGGCTGAAAGGTAAGGACATGATGTGCAGCACACACCACACGCCAGGCTGAAGGCTCTAGTGATCCATACTAAACTAAAATGAAGTGTAGCAAACTTGTGAGTGGCCATGCAAAGCTTACACACAGCAGTCCACAGTACCCTGTCATTTTTCCCGGGCTGCTACATGGAATTTTGCACAGGGAATGGATAAGCAAACCTGCGCTTTGTTGGCGAAACCCTAGCAGCAAACCAAGCGTTAAATGCGGTTGTAGGGAGTCGTTCACATTTTGTACGATACATACAGATTTATAGTTTGTTACTGTGTTACCACCATGTATGTTGTCCTACATTGCATTAGAATGTGCCGCAGAATATGCCGTAGAATATGCCGTAGAATATGCCGTGATTACATCGTCACGTGAGTGGGGCGACGCATACCACATCGGGAATAATTCCCTCTGCACGGGTGGGAGCAGCAGGAATCAAGGCCAACCTAATCCTAGCAAAGCAATCATAACATCGAGAGTATCTAGAGCATTTTAAGTACTGGCGAAGGGATTCAAAACATCACAAGTGCTTGGAGCTGGTCAAGCACTGGCAAGGCATCACGAGTATTTGGATCAGTGTTGTGCACATACGGCGTCATTCAAACATGGCACCGTACATAACGATCGTAAATAATGGCGTTACCGTCACTAAACTCTGACGATTGACGGCGTAATTTACTAATTTTACCGTCAATTTGACATAAATTATGCCGTCAGCGTCATTTACCATTGACGCCGTCAAGCGTCAGGTGCACAACACTGATTTGGATACGTCACAAGTACACTTTTTTTTATTACCAGTACTTGGAGCAGTTAAAACGAAGGGAACAAAATGCCATGACAAGCAGCTGTCCTTTGCTGCAGGATGCACACCACCCAGCAGATAATGTGGCAAACCCAGCCAAGTAATGTGGCAAAATTCAGCCAAATGATGTGGCAAACCCAGCTAAATGATGTGGCAGACCCAGCCAAATGATCTAGCAAACTTAGCAAAATGATGTGGCGAACCCAGCAAATGCCTCATCATTCTCACAGCTTGTAGGAGAGTGGGAATCATTGCCTACGTAACAGGTTTTATTCCGACAACACTCACAAGTCGATCCAGAACCAGAACTTGAGGTAGTTTGTGGCAATCCTGTCAGTGTCCTTAACCAAGTGGCCTGTTTTGTCCACATACCTGCAGAGGCAGAATGCGGTGTACATTAAACCAAGATAACTTGAAAGAACTGTGTGTGTGTATATGATGTGCTCGGCTGATCTGAAGATTTTTCGAAGATTTTCAATCCAAGAGCGGATTTTCAATCCAAGAGCGCGTCAGCATGCATCAAACCAGGTGGTTCGGCTGAGCTGCAGAGGCAAAATGCGGCGTTAGTTAAACCAGGATTACTTGAAAGAACTGTGTGTGTTACGTGCTAAGCAAAGACTGCTTGAAAGAACTGTGTGTGTGTTACGTGCGAAACCAAGATTGCTTGAAAGAACTGTGTGTGACATGGTACGCCAAAATTACTTGAAAGAACTGCGTGTGATATTTGACGTGCTAGGAGGCCTGCCAGCTCTATCTACAAATTGGTGTTGTAAAAATGAATCAGGTAATCCAAAGTAGTAACTGAGGCAAGCATATGCCATATATTTACACACACACACACACACACACACACACACACACACACACACACACACACACACACAGACTCACACAGGGGGAAATACCAAACATGGTACGAAAGTTGGCCAATACGTGAGCCCCGATATCATGCACCCGAACACACACACGCAGGGGGGCATGCCACACTTACGCAGTACGGAAGTTTGCCAAAATGTCAGCACCAAATATGACATCCACCATCACATTGACAGCTTCAATAGCAGGGTCCGCAGGCAGACCAAAGCTCACATCCATCGGCACCGACCATGCGTTGTACAGCACCACTGACATGACGACAATATCCCACCTGCATGTGACACAAATTGCATGCTTGTTGTTCACATTAATGTATGTTATGCATCGGGTTGGCCAGAACTGTATATACATATATATATATATATATATATATATATATACACACACCGTATATGAGTGTGCATTTGGTAATTTCCCTGCCAAACTACCGTGTATACACCGTATCTATATGGTTCTGGCCAACCCTGGTTATGCACAGTGGGAGGCAAACACGGCTAAGGAGTAGGGTCGGCCAGAATTACACGTATATACTTCAATTGGCAGGGAAATTTCCAGATATATGGCCGTTACAATAAATTGTGTACACACAACCTTGGAAGCTCCTGGAAAAGCTTTGCCACCTAGACCTGAGTAAGAGATGGCCTACATCTAGGGTTGGCCAGAACCATATACATACGGTGTACATACGGTATTTTGGCGGGGAAATCACCAAGTATACGGTCATATACAGTGTATATATGCGATTCTGGCCAAACCTAGAGATATCACAGGGCTATGTGTAAAAGCGGCATTTTAGCGTTAGTTGACTGCATGGGTCCATACCCCTGCAAGGACACAGACAACAAACGGTAGCTTAGAGTGAACAGAGTGGCGCCTGAGCTCAAACGTGGTGTGCAAGGCACGTTTTTTGTGTGTCCTCTTGAATGCGTGTACGTGTGTGTGTTCGTGTGGACACAGGCAACACATTGTAGCTTAGAGTGAACAGAGTGGCGCCTGAGCTCAAACGTGGTGTGCAAGGCACGTTTTTTGTGTGTCCTCTTGAATGCGTGTACGTGTGTGTGTTCGTGTGGACACAGGCAACACATGGTAGCTTAGAGTGAACAGAGTGGCGCCTGAGCTCAAACGCGGTGTGCAAGGCACGTTTTTTGTGTGTCCTCTTGAATGCGTGTACGTGTGTGTTTGTGTGGACACAGGCAACACACGGTAGTTCAGAGTGAACAGAGTGGCGCCTGAGCTCAAACATGGTGTGCAAGGCACGTTTTCTGTGTGTTTTCTTAAATGCGTGTACGTGTGTGTTTGTGTTCGTGTGGACACAGGCAACACACGGTAGTACAGGAGGGCGATGGCTTTGCACGAGTGTAGATGATGTGTGAGGTACTTAACTATGTGTGATATTTTATGCATGCATCCTTGTGTGTGTGTGTGTTTGTGTGTGTGTGTGTGTGTGTGTGTGTGTGTGTGTGTGTGTGTGTGTGTGTGTTGGCAAAGGTACAATGCTGGACAACAATGTCTTACACTGTTGGGGTGTGAGAGAGTAAACAATGACCGTTTGGTACATAGATCTTGTATCAGAAACCCCAAAGCTCCCGGAAATACACCGTGCACACATATTGCTTTTAACTCGAATCATGCATAGGCTGACAGAATGCATGTGAGTGTGCATGCAGGTGCTTAAAGCGCAAGCGTACTCAAAGCGGGTACTTAAGTGAGTGTGGAAAACAAAGTGTGCATGCAGGTGCCGTATGTACATTCAAGTGTCACAAGAGTAGGTGTTCACATTGTGATCACTCCGCAGCGTGATCTGTCATCTATGAGCAGCTCAAGCACGCCTCCCACACGTACTCACGTGTGGACAGGCACACACAGCTACACGTGAATAAGGTAAGAGCGTGCATAGGGACATGCGCATGCAGTGGCCACATCAAATGCATGAGCAACTTACGTGCGCCTCCCACACGTGTGTGGCCTGAACACAAGGTTGTGTTTGGTTGAAGTTGGGGCACGTCGTGCATATGCAGTGGTCATATCAAGCGCGTTTGCCACTTACGCGCGCCTCCAAACTGTGTGCGGGTTGAATACAGGCAGCACGGCATTGAACCAGTTCAAGACGCCCGCAATTTGATCCCAGTAGCTCCCCTTGGCAACTCGTAACTGGGCGTGGCGCTTGTACTTCTGAACAGGCTCGCCTGTGTCATGGAGAAGAACGCAAGAGTTGAAAGTGAAATGCGTGCCTGCATGCGTGTGTGCGTGTGTGTGCCTGTGCGCGTGTGTGTGTGTGTGTGTGCGTGTGTGCCTGTGCGTGTGTGCCATGCGTGGCAACCCACAGGCATATGCACACGCATACGTCTGCATGTGTGTGGGCGTGTGTGTCTTGCAGGGGTGTGCGCGCTGTTTCTAGTCAGTTTCTTTTGTTAGGCATCCTTTGTGAGCCAGCTGATCAAGCACGGCATGCAGGGCTAGGGTTGGCCGGAACCGTATTTATGCACTGTATATGATCAGATACTTGGTGTTTCCACTGCCAAAAACACCGTATATATATATATATATATATATATTTATATATACGAAGGACGGACGTGACCTAGTGCTTTGCGGCCTTTGCCACAGACCAGACAAACTCTCGGCAAATTGGCGTCCGTGCGAGCGCGAGGTTTAGGGTTTGAATCTGGGCAAGACCAGACCAAAAAGACCGCGTCCCTTGGGCAAGGACGCCAGACGCTGCACAGACCCAGATTGACTCCACGGGCTACGGTCGGGACGTCCGTAGCTAAGCAGGGGGGGATGTAACGATACATACACTCTCCGAATGTCCAGACCGGTATCTCAGACAAAGACGTCTACTTTTACATTAATATTGAAGAATATATACATGGTTCTGGCCAACCCTATGCAGGACCCGTTGCTTCGAAATATAAAGTCCCCAACAAATGTCCTGCTTGCACACCGCTAACTCAAACATGCTTTTGGCAACCTTTGTCGTGCGTCTAAATTCCTGTGATTGTTTTGAACATCTTGCTGGATGTTACTTTACTGCATTGATGAAATTGGCCTACCTTTGTGTCGTGCGTTAAAATTCCTGTTTGTTTTTAACTTCTTGCTGGATGTTGCTTTACTTCATTAATGAAATTGGCCTACCTTTGTGTCGTGCGTTAAAATTCCTGTTTGTTTTACACGTCTTGCTGGATGTTACTTTACTGCATTGATGAAAATTGCACATCTTGTTGGATGGTGTTTAGTCACATGGTGAAAATTATATCGTACCACAACCTTTACCCCTTTTTTTCCCACTGTGCCTCTTCTCAAAATGTGAAGCATGAAAATCACAAGGTGCCGTTTTATCTCTTTGTAGCTATCCTTTGCAATTTAACAAGCACATCAGGCCACCTTCTTGTGATGATCCACTTACTAGCATTACAAACGCGAACTTCAAAGTACATATTCAATATACACATTCCATTTCGGTCCGAAGCGTACCAGTTGCTTTCACAAGGCTGGATTTCTGGTAAAACTTAACTAAGTCGATGTCCTGACATGTGTTCCTATATGTCTCTTGCATCCATCCCGAGTTGAGGATTGTTCGGACTCCAAATTCTTTTTGTTCCATTTCGTGTACAGGATTTTTAGGACTTCAAATGTTCTCTCTTGCATCCATCCCATGTTGAGGATTGTTAGGACTTTAACGATCACACATTCTTCAAAGAGACTGCAAGACAAAGGGCTGGATCCTTGCACACCCTGCTGAAAGCCTGAATTCCCCATGACCAGCAACTCAATGCACAGAAAACTTACATACTCCTACAGAAATAGCAAATATTTTGAGCGCGACCCCAAAAAATACTCACCAGCCATCCCGCTCTTCAGCGCTCCTGTGTTAATGCTTTGTGCCAGGTTAGCTTGGGAGAACACGCGGCCGTAGTCCTGATGTGCCAGCCATGTGTCGACAACACCTGCAGGGCATGAAGTTTCACTGACTGTTTGTGCAAGCCCTTCAAAGGAGACGTAAAAAAAGGCGACTGGAAGCCTGAGCCAGCTTGGGAGAACACGCGGCCGTAGTCCTGATGTGCCAGCGTTTTTCGACAACAATGCAGGGCATGAGGAATTACTGACTGTTTGTGCAAGCCCTTATAAAGACTGTTTGCGCAAGCCCTAAACCCATACAGAAAAGTGACTGGAAGCCTATGTCAGTGGGAGAAAATGCGGCTGTGGTTACTGTGCCAGTAGGTTAGCCAGAACAAAATATATACGGTGTATATCCGGTATTATTGACAGGGGTTCCACCAAATACACGGTCATATACAGTGCATATATACGGTTCTGGCCAACCCTATGTGCCAGCCATTTGTCGACGATGCCTGCAGGGCACAATAAAACTGCCCACTGATTGTGCATGCACTTGAGAACACAAAATCGGGAGGAACACCGGTTGAAAATGAATGATATACGCCGTGCAAACACAGAATGAATGGTAAACACCAAATGAATGATATACGCCGTGCAAACACAGTATGAATGATATACGCCGTGCAAACACACACATGTATGGTTCCAATTGACCCTACTTCTAGTCACGAGCGGCCATCCATCCAACCCTACTTCTTGTCATAGGCAGCTATCCAACCGAGCCTAATTCACATCATAGGCAGCTATCCAATCGACCCTACTTCATATCGTAGGCAGGGTAAGGGTTTAGGGGTATAAACCCTCCACCTGCGCAAAATTCCGCTGCTACATGCACACAGCACACGCCATAAATGGTACACGCTATAAACTGTACACGCTATAAACTGTACACGCTATAAACGGTACACGCTATAAACGGTACACGCTATAAACGGTACACGCTATAAACGGTACAC
>Ga0307968_1005045_pt1 | contig 10629 bp, 5 predicted proteins | sample OrgLakmetagen650_FD_201834 | JGI IMG/M metagenome (GOLD analysis project Ga0307968, IMG submission 201834) | Saline water microbial communities from Organic Lake, Antarctica - #650 | ecosystem: Environmental > Aquatic > Non-marine Saline and Alkaline > Saline | place: Antarctica: Organic Lake... | reverse complement strand
TGTGTGTGTATGTGTGTGTGTGTGTGTGTGTGTTTGTGTGTGTGTGCGCGTGTGTGCATGCGTGTGTGCGTGTATGTGTGTGTGTGTTGTGTTTCTGTCTGTGTGCGTGTGTTTCTGTGTGTGTACGTGTGTGTTTGTGCGTGTGTATGTGTGTGACTTGTGTGTGTGTGTGCGTGCGTGTGTGCGTGTGTGCATGCGTGTGTGCATGTATGTGTGTGTGTGTGTGTGTGTGTGTGTGTGTGTGTGTGTGTGCGTGTGTGTGCGTGTGTGCGTGTGACGTCTCACATGCCTCTGGCAGTGGTGAATTACCTCCTGACCGTTCCTTGAATGTGGAATTGGGAGAGCCATGCTTGGGAGATTCATAGCCCCCATTTCCCCCACCACCAGCAAACAGCGAGCGAAACATGAGCGAGTAAATTAAGACGTCATGCACATTTTATTATTAAAAAATACTACGATGATCCATACTCCTAATACTGATCGAACTGCTCTTTCAAAAGGAAGCGAGTTTTGCGTGTGCTACCATCTCTCATTCATGCATTGGTATTCTCCGTGTGGCAGTCCGTGTGCTTCATGTTGATAGGTCCTATCCCTGCTTCGATTTGATGCGCTCGATTTGATGCGCTCGATTTGATGTGCTGCAATGTTCCGTTGTGCCCTCATCAACAAACACCTCCTCACTCTTTAACGGTGCAATGCTGTACATATTCAGCCTAGCAGTCGCACTTCGACTGAGGGCATAATTTCAGCCAACCTGTGTGATCACACCCAAAATTCCCGCCCAATTTTCCCCTAAAACGAACCTCATAATTTTTCGACTTTTAATGGTTCAGAGTATAGTAAAAAGGAATATACACTTCTGCACAAAAATAAGGGTTTGGGATTCGCTGTGTGCGTCAGGGGCTGGATTTGTGCCATTTCCCTACCAAAATAAAGGTGGTTGTGTACGATACGTATACTCTCCAAATGTCCTGACCGGTATCTCAGACTTAGACGTCTATTTTTACAGGTTGCACCCATACTTGGGTACAGAAATGCATTCCAAATTTAAGTTTTTCACCATACTTTTGATTGCTCCCAACAGGTTTCGGGTCAAACCATACCCATTAAACAAAAAAAGGGGGGTGAAATTCTGCCCCCAAAGGGCTTAGTGCGTGGGCCTGTTTGCTGGGCAAAATGGACCAGCCATTGAAAACACGCTTTCTGGCCACCACCTGAGTGTCAGGGGACCCAGAGATGCCCTGCCTACTTCCCAGAGATGCCCTGCCAAGTTTTATGACTTGGAATGCTGGGGATGGGTCAAAACAGTGGGCACTGCTAGGCTTTTGCGCTGATGATGGCAGTGATGATGATGATGATGATGATGGTGATGATGATGCTCTATGGCTTGAAAATGAAAAAGGCAGTGATGAAGTTGAGGATGAATCTATTTTTACTCTTGATCCCGACAGTGTGGCAGTTGTTCAAGTTGAAGGTGAAGCCTCAGTTTTGGAGAACATTTGATATTACCAATGTAACATCAGTACATTTCTCCTCCTCCTGTCCCCCCGCCCTAAGTGAGCCTCATAAAGGCCTTCACATTTATTTAACACTCACACACTGCGGAAAATTTTTGAAAGGCAAAACCGCAACTATTTCCAAAGCCCCTTAGGGCAGCCCGCACTTATTTTCAACAAGGCTTAGGGCAAACTGGAACTTTGAAAATACGCCTGAACAACACTGGTGGGCAGCGAGGAATTTTCTGTGTAGCAAGGATCTGTGCTCAGCTATGATCTGATTACATATATCTGATTTGCTTGACCAGATGACTTTGTTGCAAGTAAACTAAAAAAATTGACAAGCTCACCTCAGGAGTCGGCGGCTCTGCATTCCATGCACCCAGACGGGCCCACCAGAGCTTTGGTTTTTCGTAGTTCCCCTGCCAAAAGGGGGGTCCATATCAGGGCCATCACCCCAGACCCCTGCACCTTTACTGGAATGTCCCCGATATTATTGCAAACCCCCTGGTAAGTTGCTGGTACCGGGGAGGAGCTTTTGTAAATCGTCCTTTGATGGGGACCTCCCCAGCACACCTGGGCACTTACCCGCACAAATTGAGTGTGCAGGGGTGATTAGATGGCGGGTCTGACTTGTAACCTTGCTTGTAACGAAGGAAATTTGGCCCCTTTCTAGATCTAACCTGGGCTCAATTTCCATACCTGCCCATCTTTCCACCCTTTTTTGCAATGATCTAGTTTATGCACAGATGTACTCCACAGGAGTATCGAACGTAAATATGAGTGAGTGACCTAATAGCTGCGACCTGAGTAAAACGGAGAGCAAGCAAATCAAGCGGATTGACGCATTGAGGAAGAAAAGAGCACATTTTTAATGAAATTTCCCAGTTCAACGGACGTCAATCGACACCCTAAACCTAGGCTAAAGTGGCATTTCCCCTGCAATCTTTGATCTGGAACAGCCTGGCCTCAACCTCCGCAATGTGAAAATACATTCGGATTTTGGCACACCGACCCTCATCCTACTGCGTGTTACAGCGAGATATCTGTGCCGATTTTCAGTGCTGCAAATCTTTAAACGATCGATGCAGGCTGTAAAATCCATTTCCCACTGCAGCAAAAAAGGCACCAAGCCTGGGACCATGCCACGTTCTTTGTAAATGCGCTATCTGATTTCAATTTCCCTCGTTATACACGATTATTATCGTCTTAGCCAGGCGATTGCTGGTGCAGAGTTCGTCTATAGATCTAGCAGCAGAGCCCGCAGCAAAAGAGTGATGAACCAGACCATGTTTGATTTTCCATTATAACTATTTCGAAGCTAGAAGTGCAGTTCTAAAGGTTATGCTTCGAATGTTAGAACTCGACGTCGACGCTAGGGTATTTCGAATCTAGAAGTGGAGTTCTAGGTTATGCTTCGAATGTTAAAACTCGACTTCGAAGCTAGAAGTATTTCGAACCTAGAAGTGGAGTTCTAAAGGTTATGCTTTGAATGTTAGAACTCGACTTCGAAGCTATAGGTATTTCGAACATTCGCAATACCCCCCCTCAAATTTGGGGGGGGGGTATTGCGAATGTTCGAAGTACACTTCAAACCTAGAAGCCCACTTCTAGGTTAGAAGCTTTATAAATTGAAAATGGTAGAACTCACTTCTAGCTTCGAAGAGCACTTCTAGATGTAGAAGTGCACTTCTAAAAAAGGGCCTTTCGTGAGTGCCAGACCCTCTCGTTGTGCATGTGCTGCTCCTCACACATGAGTTTATATATAATGTTATTTGCCTCCCTCATTCTTGGTATCCTCAGTGTGACAGATCCATGTTTTTACGTGCCCAAAACTCAGATGATTCCCCCTCTTTTATTTATTGCGGTCGGTTGGTCCTGGCAGATACTTAATTAATTACTTTTTCTGGTTTTATCCGTACTGCAATGTCACAAACAGCGTCGTGCCTTTTTTCCCTTTCCAAGGGTTTTTTTTGTAGGTGCTACAAGTCTGGTGCTACAACAACAATTATCACAGAATGTTTTACACATTTTACATACGCAGCCTAGCAGTCGCACGTTTTGACTGATGGCTTCATCTGTAGACTTTGTAAGTGTTCTCAGATAGGCCACCAAAAAGACAAAATACATTCAACATTCAATGGGGAGCACCGACAGCGCAGCCATTCTTTTCTGTTCTTACAATGAGAAAGCAAAAATAACGACCACTGTGTGAACAACTTGAGACGCTGCTGATCTAAGCTCGCTTGTTTTACCATTAGGGCAAACAAGCAAACTGATTGTTAATGCTAACAAGACAAAGTCAGTTTAAAGGAACCTTCACATTGAGTATAAACATTCAAGATCTCCACGACGGGTGCCCTTTTAATAGATGTTCCGTTTAAAGAAAGCCAGAGAGAAAAGCTCCGCAGATTTTCAACCTAGCTTCAAAGCACACGACAAAAATAACCTACTTTGCGTCCTGTACAATCAGTGTATGCAAAGCCACAAAACATCCCACTGTGTTCCCAAAATGTTGAAAGGCACTTGAGTACTTGTTGCATACCATCTCATTTGAATAATTTAGGACATGATTGTAGCACAAATTGGCACTTGCCGGAATGTTTGAGCTTCCTTATTAGTTTTTGAGCAAAAAAGCAATGCTAAAAGAAAGAGCCCTGCGCATCTATAGCCTTTTTGCATCACTTCATTTGTGCAAGCAAGACTATATGCCACCTCTTTCACCCACGAAGGGTGATTTGAACATTTGGCAGCAGAAGGGTGAGTGCCTGCGTGGTGGACGGCACAAACTTGTAAGTATGGCTGCTGTAAAACAGGGTGGAGGCAACAAGACGCCCACAACATGTCCCTGCCAAAAAGTGCAAAAACGAGGTGCAAGCCCATGGAGTTGTGTGCAACACACTTTCACCTACCTGCAGGTGGTCCAGCTGGAGGCTGTGCTCATTGTCGATGAGGGTGACAGACGCCAGAGACGTCCACTTGGATGCGTGAGAGGCCCACGACACGCTGCTGACCGCCCAGAATTTTTGTTGGAGCAACTGCTGTAGCTGCTGCGGCGTTGCTGTTGCGTGGTAGTGCTGCTGCTGAGGCAGATGTCCGGCAGGGGGAGCATCAGGCCCTTGGTCGTGCAGTGGGAGGTTTTGCTGGGCCTGCTGAGCAAGTGGCGCACTAGGTTGCTCTGGTGGCATCCCTGCCATCAGCAGCGATAAGGCAGAATGCAGCTGTTGCTGATGGTGGTGCTGCTGCTGTGGCAGCGGCGCCTCATGATCAAACATCACCCAGCCTGTGTGTGAGTGTGGCTGGTTGGAGCCCATAGAGGGTGGCAGGACGAGATCATGGCCCTGTGCTTCACCCTCCCCCCCTCCCTCCTCCATTTCTTGCTGCCCCTCCCTCATCAGGAGCTGTAAGTGACTGATTTGATCCTGGGCGCGCAGTGTGGCGGATGGCATGATCGTGAGGGCAATTGAACATTTTTACTTGTGCATGTATGTATGTGTGTGTGAATGAGTGTGCGCGTGTCTATGCATTTGTGTGCATGGAACCATACCTGCAGCTGGATTATCTGCCCTTGTGATTCGCCCATCTGCTGCTGTGCTTGGCCAATCTTGTCCTGTATAATGTTCATCTCCTCCTGCAACTGGGTCACCTGATGCAGGGACACGTCTGCAGCTAGCTGCAGCAGCTCTTGCAATTGCGCTTCCAGCAGCTCCAGGACCTCCATTTGCTCCTCCAACTGCCTTTGGTGCTGCTGCAGGTTCTGATGCAAGGCTTCTAATTGCTGCTCCTGCTGCTGCTCCTGCTGGTGAATCACGGAACTGCACGCTTCCCAGAACGGCTTGATCTGGTACACAGCATTGCCAACCACCCTCGCCAAGTGGTCGGCACTCAATACCAAATCCTCTCCAGCTTCCTTTTGTTGCAAAACAAGGTCAAAGAAATACAGGTGAAGCAGAGGGGTGGTGTTTATTGAAGAAATTGGAGTGAGAGGGCACGTTCGTTGGCATTTTATTGTGCTCAAGTAAGATTGAGCAACAGAATTGAGAGCACCGTACAACAAAAGAGCAAGGAAACAAGTGGTAACAAGAAACAGGAAGCGCTTTGTTGACAGAGGCGGTGTGAAATTGCGTTGCAGTAAAAAAATGTGCTTGCACCACAAAGATGAAAACTTCGACGTACCCGGCCACGATTACGATAGCTTTTGCTGCTCAAGTCATAGCCTAGATGTAACTTACTATGTATAAATATAAATATGATATGTTTACTTTAGATGTGTACTAGATGTATACTTCAGATTTACTAGATGTATAGTTTAGATGTATCTAGATGTACACTTTATCGTGCAAGCTGAGTGCAGCTGGACGCGCAAAAACGCCTACTTCCCTAGGACACCTACACCCTTCCCACCTGCAGAGCTGCATGTGCTTCACAAGTCTGGATGGCCTCTGCGACAGGCAGTAGCAGCAGTTGTAGTTGCTGGAGGCAGTGCTGCAGCCCAGCTATAAATGTGAGGCCAGGGCTGTTGTGTTCTGAGCTGCCTCTGAAATGGGAGGATAGAGAAAGCTGCAGGTCTTGGTCTTTGGAGGCCCTGTCAGAATTTGAAATAGGGGGTAGTCGGGAAAAAATGATGGTTAGCAAGAACAGCCTCGTCAACAAATTGGAAACTGATGAGCTGCGGGGTCTGCAAGTGAAAGCAGCTCCGTACTTGAAGTGGTGGCACTCAAGTAGGGGTGGACAGAACTGTATACACACACCATATAGTACCGTGCATATGGTAAATTGTCTGCTTAACTATGTGTATGGTTTTGGCCAACCCAAAACATGAACTGCTAGCTAATGTGGCCCTGGCACTCCATTTACACTGTGCACTGAACGCTTGGTGTAATGTGCTCTGAGTGCACTGATGTGCATGTAGAAAGTATATACCGTACCTTACCGTACTCATCCCGCCAAAAAAATAAATATTTTATTGGATTTTGCACCTTCCCTGCACCCCAAGAATAACTATTCTCCCCTCCCCGCATCAACCCCGCAGGGTTTCTGACCCAATTAAGTTACCAGACAGTATAAAAGCCACAAAAGGTCAAAAACAAAATCACCGGTCAGTTGCATGCTTGTTTGCATGTTATTTTACTATCTCCAATCAATCCTCTCTGTTCTACTACCCCTTTGCTGCCCCCCCTCTTTTCTGCTCCCTTTTCCTCTGCTGCTCTTCGCCAACGCTGTTGCTGGTGCTGTCCTCACTGCACTCGCTATCCTCGCTGCTGCTGCTGCTGTTGCGTGCAGTGCTTGTGCTTGCACCAGCTGATGGTGCTGCTTGGGTACGAGCAGCCTTGGTGCGTGACCTTGTTTTGTGCACCAGCTGCCCCAGCTGCTCATCTCTTAGCTGACTTGACTTGTCCAAGCTGCCTTGTACCCCACTTTCTGGATGACACTGGCGATGCTGTCCTTGAACTCACACAGCTGCTGGTGGGAGGAAAGACGTTATTTAAACCAATCCCGCGTCAACCCCGCAGGATTAAAAATTATATATATTAAACGTTACCGCACTCACCCCGCAGGGCAAAACACGATATTAATGCGGGGTGATATCGGACGGAAAGGTACGGTAGTAAGTAGAATGAAACAAAGTAAAAGTAGAAAATTATCAGCCCAGGCACTCTGTAGCCATATCTTGTGCTCTCGCCAAAAGACGCTTCTTTTTGGCAGTAGCCTTGAAACTCACAGTGCACAATCCTCACTGTTAACACATGCCCTCCAACTGCACTACTAAACAACACATCAACGTACTCAAAGGTAGCAAGTAGATGCGCACCTGCAGTGCAACAGCAGGATGTTCAGACAGCATGTGCAGATTGCAGCCAGGGACGTTTGAACGGTGTCAATCACGTCTGGCTTCTGGTGATCCCAAAACATTTGCGGGAGGAACGCCTGCAGTTGTAGAGTTTTTGAGGCACACATCATATCAAGGAAGTTGCAGCCCACCAATGCAGCTCATACCAAACAAACCTCTGCAGCATAAGTTGGTTCTGGGAGTGCACACAGGGGGTGGCTGTCCTTGTCTTTGCAGGATACGTGCCAACTACAAGGTGAGATCTGGCAGAATAAACGTTGCCAAAGGCACACAACTTTTTGAGCACAAGTGGCACAGGGAGCGCGAGGTTGATAGGGAAGTACAGCTCCAATTTCTGGAGGTGGAGTGCGATAGGAAGTACCTGGGTGCTACAACTCTAGGGGAGCCAAAGGCAGTACGTAGGTGCTACAACTCGTGTCTTTTCACAGGCACTTGTCCAAACAAAACACCGCAGAAGCCTTGCAAGCCAATCTACTTTGCCTTTATGCAAGGCCCCTTCTTCCCACTCACCTGGGCATGAAAAAACTCAACAGCTAAGTCACTGATCCTACTGGCGATCTGAGCCTGCGCCACGCGAATTAAATTGTCCCCCTCTCCTTCAGCCCACGAAATGATGACCTGTACGTCATGTCATTATATAGCAAAAGCACTGATGTGGATGGCGCAAGCAGAGGCTTCAAATTTGCTCGTAGAACATTCAGTTGTATGAACATAATTGCGTTAGGTAAAGATGCCACTACAGACAGGGCACTTGCTAGCTGTTCGTCAAATTTGCATGTCATGCCGCCACCCAAACACCTCACACATATTTCAGACATATCACCAACACACCTGCAAGAGCACGCACGGGGTAACATACAGTACACAACCTGCCACATGCAACAGCAAGGGCACGTTTCATGTCAACTATTTTATTATGATTTATTATTTTTAACCGCCTAAAGACCAACCTTATTATTTTTATGACGGCCTAAAGACCAACCAGCTGTCATGCCAGCTCCAAATGTGTCTATAGTGTGTAGGGGCTGTTTGCTTCCTGTTGTGTGCCTGTCTGAATTTTCTACTTCATAGCCTAAAGAACAACCAGCTGCTACGTCACCTCCAAATGTGTCTATAGCTGTCTATATTGTAAGACAATGTAAGTATACCATGCACATTTTCCACAGAGCGTGTTCCTTTGAAGCACACCTCTAGGTTGCGCAAGTTGGGCGTTGAGAGCACAAGGCTGGGGACGATGAAAGGCGAAACCAGCTTGAGCACCTCCAAGCTTGTTAAGGGGGATGCATTTGTGGGGAACAGCTCTGAGATCAGGGTGGTAGCTAGGGTAGGGTCTAGTAGGAGCAGAAGGCTGTTCAGTCTGCAGCGGAGAGGGAAATCAAGATAGCACTGTTTATAGACTCCATATGAGTAAATCTCTTTCACCATACTTGCTGTAGTCACGGCATTTCTATGCACGCAAGGTGGGGTTGGGCAGTAGGTTGCCGGTAGCGTGTAATGCAGGATGCAGGTGATTGAGGAGAGAGCAGGAAAGCACAGTCGTTCAAGACGATGTTAGCATCATAACCTTGCTACGTGGCCTGGAACTCACATTCCACACATACACACAAATACACGCGTTTGCACGCACACATAAACCTACATCCACACACAAATTCACACACCCACATGCACGTACACACACATACACACATTTACGCACATCCTATAATACAAACTCGGATTCATGCCGTGACGCTTGCTTGTGCATTCCCATCTCACATACTAACGCGCCGCCAAGGATACACAGGAGGCTGATCGACACATTGCAAGGTACGCTTGACTCACTGTGTCATACTGAGGGTGCGCAGGTTGGGTGCCAAAGATGACAATGGCTGCTGCCACTCAACGGGCTGCTCCACAAAGTGAAGGCTGAGGCGCTCCAGCTGCTCCAGCACTTGAGCAGGGTGCACCCGATTGATGCGCCCTGTGGATTTGGGTGGCCAGCTTTGGTGAAATGGCTTGTGTTCGTAGCAGTGTGTTCATATAAAACCTCGGAGTGCAATTAAGGTGCTCAAAGGAGATTAGGTACGCACACACACATCCATCTAGCAATCATACAATGTTCTGAGCCAAAGACCCTCTGCCTAGCATACACATACCTGATCAGGTACATAACCACTAAGGTGCATAACCACTAAGGTACATAACCACTAAGGTGCATAACCACTAAGGTGCATAACCACTAAGGTGCATAACGACCAGACCCTGTTTTACAAGCATGACTAGCAATAAACTATGAATCACGCACCAACGCTGAGGCTCTTGAAGTTGGGGTGGGCCTGAAGGCAGGCCGCCAGGCTCTCAGTTAGCTCAAAGTGGGTCAGCACGAGTTCCTGGAGGCACGTGTTTGCCCTCAGAATGCTGCAGATGGTCAACACAAAAATCAAACGGTTATTCACACGTACATCAAACAAAGCGCAATCAAGCTTATTCTCAACTCCAACAAAAATGGGTCAGCCCCAGCCCTACTGCACAGATTATACCAACTCCGCGGTCCATATTTGCATTACCTCCAGAGGCGCACGCAGATACCTTGAAGAAGGCTTGATAGCCATGCAGCCAGACAACAGCAGGTCTTCAGTGCATGGTGCACAAATAGACACAGCACGGAGAAGTTTCAGTTAGGTGCTTGCACATGTGCCTAACCAGCACTTACAAACATTAGTGAGGGTTTAAAGGTTTGCTCACGTGATACAAAGGTGCAAACATTGACACATTGTAAGCACACTGCTTGCTGCATGGATGCAACTGCTGCTGCTGTGTGCCTGGTGTCAACATGTGCTGGTGTCAATATGTGCTGGTGTCAACATGTGCTGGTGTCAACATGTGCCTGGTGTCAACATATGCTGGTGTCAACATATGCTGGTGTCAACATGTGCTGCTGTCAACATGTGCTGCTGTGTGCCTGGTGTCAACATCTCCCGGACATGCAGTGGACAGACACCATCTCATGCCGTGGCCTGAGACAGACGCGTCTTAACGTTACAAGACAAAATTACAAGTGCGAGCGAATTGTCAACTGCGACTCAACTACTCAGAAGCTCTCTCTCTCTCTCTCTCTCTCTCTCTCTGTGTGTCCCTCTCTCTCTCTGTGTCCCTCTCTCTCTCTCTTTCTCTCTTTCTGTCCCTCTCTCTCTCTCTCTCTCTTTCTGTCCCTCTCTCTCTCTCTCTCTCTCTCTCTCTCTCTCTCTCTCTCTCTCTCTCTCTCTCTCTGTCACACACACACTCACACTCACACACTCA
>Ga0307968_1005043_pt1 | contig 10630 bp, 10 predicted proteins | sample OrgLakmetagen650_FD_201834 | JGI IMG/M metagenome (GOLD analysis project Ga0307968, IMG submission 201834) | Saline water microbial communities from Organic Lake, Antarctica - #650 | ecosystem: Environmental > Aquatic > Non-marine Saline and Alkaline > Saline | place: Antarctica: Organic Lake... | reverse complement strand
AACATTATAATGCCTCCTGGTAAAGACCCTGAGTGGCATCGTGTTGTTGTTATGGGACAGAAGGGGCAGATTTACAAGATGCCAGATGCCAGATGCCAGAATTCCGAGATTTCAGCAGCGGTGCCCCCTGCATCCGCAAGCACTCATGAGGCAGAATCCCAGCGTAGGTGTAGCAGCATGCAAAGCTGACCCGGCAGGAATCCTCAGGGCGTAGTCGCAGCGCTCGCTAGCAATGGGAGAAAATGCCGACGCTAGCGCTCAGAGGGAGGAGCACGCAGGAAAAGAGAGGCACCTGCACAGGACTACAGCAAGCACATCAGCAGCAGCATCTACACAGTCATTGGACACCTGCAGCAAGAGGGCAGTGACCAAGGCTTGTGTGGATGCAGCTGTTGCACAATGTATCTACGCTACAGGCACCACCTTCTGGTTGTGGTAGCAATAAGCAAGTTATCATGCTACATTCTGAGGGGCTGGGGGTTCCTCTGAGGGGCTCTAGAGGGCTTGGGAGTGCCTCTGGGGGGCTCTAGAGGGCCTGGGAGTGCTTCTGGGAACCTCTGGGGGGCTTGTGGCTGCAAAATTCGTTCAGTGCCCAAAATCGTATTATACGGCGCAATTTGAAAATTACGGTTAAATACGTGATTAATACGATACGATGTATAATACGCCTACGCCGTATGACCCATCCCTGATCCCTGACAGTACATGGAAATCCCGTGTACGGGCCAAGCCTTATTATTGACATTCTCCTTTTCCACCAACCTATCACTACCTAATTCTACATCCTGACCTCTGATTCTCCTGTACTTCCAGCTCCCTTACAACAATGCTCTGGTATTCGTGGCGACTGAGGGGCTACTGAAGCCCCGAACAAGGCCTGCCAGGAGAATGAACCCGAAAGAGCTGAAGCGAGACACTTACCAAACTGCAAAGACTGGGATACCCAGGGCCACAATGAACATGCTTGGCATGAAGATGTTCCACTTCTTGTGGAAGTTTGGAATCTGCAAGTAGTGAATGCAAGAGAGTTAGTCAGTGTTACTTTTAAGCTTGCAGGGGTCTGCAATTGTTGATGCGTGCGCACGTCTTGTTTGCTGGCTGCATTCAGGGCATCAGGTGTCCTGTTATACCGTTGGCAAAGGATGAAGGCTTACTAGCAAACTCTTGGCGCCTCTGCGTGGGTAAGCACAGAGCCGAGCTGGTTCCTCACCACACACTCATCTCTTCTTTGAAGTCCACAACTTGTGTGACAAAACATCCCCTCACAACACATCTCACATTTACTTGAAAGTCACTGTCTATGTGCCTTCCAACAAAAGGCCAAACAACATCACAGGCACACACTGACCAAGATCATGGACGCAACATGAAGTGTCGCACCAGTTTAAGATATTTGTGTGCAAGTGGTGCGTTTCCGATTTTAATGGGGCACATTGGCCACAATTTGCTCCATCTTAGTGTTTATGGTTGCAAAAAAACAACCTTGACATACTGCTTATGGGCGTAGAAACAATCTGGTCAATTGTTGGCTCTCATCATTTAATGTGAGTCCCTAATCATACTATTAAACCACATGCATAGGACCTACGTACACGAACACAAGCACATGTGCACGCACACACGAACACACACACGCACACGCGCGCACACACACATACACACACACACACACACACACACACACACACACACACACGCACACACACACACACACGCACATACACACACAAACACACACGCGCACGCGCGCGCACACACACACACACACACACACACACACACACACACACACATGCACGCACATACACATGCACACACACACACACATATACACATGCACACAAACGCGCACGCACACACCCACCCACACCTTGGCGTGGTTCATGTAATGAGGCCCATGCTCCCAGTCCTGCAAAATTCATACGTGCTGCCTGTTATGCAAGGTTTTGCCAAACGGCTCATGGCCTTCCTCATGCTTGTAGGACACACACATCAACAGGTGCACAGGTGTGTGTATGTGTGAGGGAGGCGCGTTTGCAGGGTTTCCAGTGTTTCCACTCACGTACTGGTATCCCGGCCTTAACCCGTGGTGTCCATCGCCCTTGACGAGCTCTGTGTGGCTCATACCTCCTCCTCCTCCTTTGCTGCCTGCCGCCTCCTTCAAGAGCCCAGAGGTACGAAAGCTCCTCGCACCCATGGGGAGGAGTTGTGCAGCGGCCTGCCTTACTGAGCTTGACATCTTAAAAACAAATTAATTTAATTACCAAACAGGTTTTGCTGGGTGTTTTATTCCTCTGCGCGGGACCCACTGCCTTTAAAATGAGGCCCCTAATTTTTTATCTACGATTCAGTTTGGCTAGAGGCCGATCAGGTACCGCGTAGTTGGGAACCGCATGTTCGCGGACCTGCCTGACAAAATTAACTACAGGCAACGCACGTGCATACCAAATATGGCGAGCTGTGCAGCGTGCGAGCCGAAGGAGACCTTTGTTCCTGTCAAACAAAGGTCAGGGATAGGTACGTGCTTCTTTCAAATCATGCTGCTTCTTGTAAAATGTAACAAATGGTGAATTGAAAGCATTTTAAGACCCTCCATTATTTTCCTCTGCTGCCGCTTCCGCCCTCGCTTCAGCCAGTGCCCTTTCCCTCTCAGCAGCACGCCGCATTTTCTCAAGAATGGCCCCCTCCACTCCTCCAGGTCCCCCCGACAGCCCGCCGCCTGAACCGGGTGGGGGCCTGCAGCTGCTAGCTCCAGGAAAGCTGCTGAACGCGCCGCCGTGATGACCTGCTGCCGTCTGCGAGCCCTGCGTGCTTCCAGCACTTCTGCTTCTACTGGGATCTGGAATGGGAAAACTGCTGCTGCTGCTGCTGCTGGGAATGGGAAATGAGGAGGCCGGGTGGCTCTTGTCAGGCGCCACTTGCGGAGTGGGGATGGGAAACGAACGAGGGGCGGGCGTAGAAGAAGGAACTTGGGTGCCCCCGCTATTAGTACTAGCAGTAGGAGGCGCGGTAAAGAAAGAGGGGGGTGGGGGCCGTCCCGAGCTGGAGAGGAACGTTGGAGATGAAAGAGGCGGCTGAGGAAAGTCAGGATCTTGGCCGGAGGCTGCCTGCTCTGAAGGGGCGACCTGTGAGTATGAATGGGTGGTGACATTATCGGCAAGGTGGTTTTTGACAAGGGTCTTGAAAACAGAAGGCGTTTGATTTGTTACAAGGGTAGGCGAAGAAACAGATGCTCAGCTTGTAGTACCTTGAGCAACGGCATGACCAACAATGGTGCAGCAGGGTCTCCATTCACGCTACTGACGGCGGATTGGGTGGCGTGCTTGCTTGCCATCACCACAAGAGCAGAGACCTGCACATGATACGGTAAGAGAGTGCACAAAAGAAAAAAGATGAAGATGATTGCTAAATTATTTGACAAGGCAGGTCGCCCCCGTGAAAAACCCATGCTAAGTACTTGATGTTATATCTAAATCATGGACGTTTGCTGGAAATTTGGCATTCTGGGGGATTCTGGGGGGCCCGCTGCGTTTTTGCATTCACTTTGGCAGGGAAAAGGTGCATTTCTGAGGTTGCCCTGATCAACTTCTGTTTCAGGACTTAAGCATTATAAATATTATATAACAATGCTGCAATGTCAAATTTGGGGCAGGGGTACTGGGAATGCTGGCGAGTGGAAGGCACTCACACAAAGAAAAAGGAAACAAGTAGGGTGTGAACCTGCGGATCACAAAAAATGGGGCGGAGCCTGCGCTGCATTGAAGTTGTACCTAATGTAGTGAGAGCGATTCAGGGGGGGCACTCCCTCTGCACCTCACTGCTCCTGTTTAACCATTTCTGAGATGGCAGCCGGGTCCTTGCAATGAAGCGCGGCATCTTTTGTTAGACAATTCAGGGGGGGCTGCGCCCCCCCTGCACCCCCCCGCTCTTGCATTTGCACAGTCCCTGTCATACCATACCGTGTCTGTAGCTGTTTGCTTGCCAATGGTGTGTCAGACCTCCACTATACACCTCAACAGCTGTGTATCATGTGAGCGAGCAGTTCAGGGGGGCTGCAATCCTTCTGAACTGCTCCTCTGAACGCCTGAGCTCCATACGGTTGTTCAGAGCCACCACCTCTGACTGGGCTGCTGCTTCCTGTGCCTGCTGAGTGGCATTGCCAGGCTGAGACTGTTGCTCCAAGTGCTGTGTCAAGTGCTGGATGCGGGTCCTCTCCCGGGTCCTCGCTCGCCTGTCCTCCCGAGTGCTGTGAAGCTGCTGCCGTCTCTGCTCTGCTGCTGCAAGTGCTGCTAGCGTGTTGGGGTCGGTCGGCCTTCTACCACACTCAACAACACCACTGAAGAAGGGCTAAGAATATGATGGGAAGCATTCTAAATATATGATAAAAACACCCAATTGAATCTCGGGGGGAACAGTGACACGCGACCCCTTGGAGTCACAAGTGGAGGGGGGTTTGACCGGGGTGTTCCGGAATCAGCGCAAAATTCGCTTCTATTTCGTACAATTTTTACACTCTGAGGTGGCATGAGAGGCTCAAAGCTCTATTCTTTCAGTCAAACTTTACATGAACATAAGGGGGACTATGCCCCAGGGGGCTCCGCCCCAAAAAGAGAAATATGTCGCTCCTTACCTACTGCGAGTTTCAACCCGATTTTTGCTCTCAGAGTTGCGGCCAAATTATATGACTTCGACGAAGTTTAAATGAGGTCAATCGGTGGCCTGGTTGATTTTTGACATATTTTTTCCCACCTGACATTGCTTTTTCCAACTGTGCCTTCCCATTTAGTCCATGACCACAGCGTGCGCCTGGGTCCGGGCATCCCGTTCCGAATGCTCACGCACCCCACGCACTTCACCCCACCCCAACTCACACCAGAGTTGTATCCCAGCTGCTGCACCTCTCCCCAACCCTGAAGCATCTGCTGAAAGAACAAAAAATCAGCTATCCAATGCATGTCTCAGGTCACGGAACGGTGGAGTGGGTGCAGAGATATGCTCGCGCAAAGTAAGTGAGACTGTTTGGCTGGCAGAGGGGTGAGTTTTTCACGGGGGCGACCGACACTGTTTAATTAGACTACCCCAAATTTGAAATAAAAGAGCTGTTATCAAGCTGAGTCTGCCCCCTTCCCTCGTCAGCCAATTTCCCTCAAGTTTCTCCTTGCCCTATCACGGCAGAAAAAAATATTACAGGCGGTGATAAGTTGTGGAGAGTTTCATTGCCTGCGAGGTTCTCTTCCACTTCTTTTTATGTAAAGCAGTTAGCAAAGGAGGCTTTTGTCGCCATTTGTTGATTGGCGGACATAGAGCATAGGCACAGGGCGAAACACACCAAGGCAACCGTGTTCATACATGTTCAGCACACAAAAACGTAACAGAGAAGGTGTTCAGGTACATATCGGAGGTCTTACACACCATTGGCAAGCCAACAAAAAGGGAGGCCAAGGATACGCGGCCGGGGAGGTCACGGGGTCGAGGCCCGTTGAGGGGTTAGAGTAATAGAGGCGGAATCGCCGCGTTTGCTACAAGGACGCGTCCGGGATTTGGCACTGGGAAGACGCGCAACCTTGGGGGTAGAAGGGTATTCTTGGCCTCCCTTTTTGTTGAGGTACACATAGAAGGACTTATGAAACGTGTTGGCTTGCCAATGGTGCGTAAGACCTCCGGTATGTACCTCAACAGAAGGTTAGGCTGGAAGTGATTCATTCAGCTACAAACTTGTGTTCCCCAAACTTGTTGCACGAGTCCGTCCTAATCCAGTTTGAAGGGAACAGGGCCTTCAAGGAGAGCTGTTACCCAGAGAGGCTGTTTTTATAAACCTTTAGTACTAGCGACCATTTACATAGAAAAGGCAGTTCCATACTTGCTCACCAGAGATTTAGAGGTACTGGGATTATTATCAGAATCGGCTCGTGTTCCTTGGCAAGCATGGTTAAACACACATTTCCATGTTCATTCCTAGGCCACAGCACGAAGGTTCAAGTTCAATCAAAACCACCGTTATTATGAATGGGGATTATACTGACTGTAGTGTTGAACTGAATCACTACTGATATGTTAAATGTCAAGCAAATCCAAGGACCGGGCTAATCATCAAACAGATTTTCCGACAAGCTCCGTAATTTTGGATGTAGTATCTCAATTTCCATCACAGTAGCTTGTAGGTAGTGAAATTTATGTTCTGAGTCTGAACATTTGCGCAACAGTCACTGCTCAAAAGCTGCTCTGTGGGTGACATTCCATACAAGTTAATCGTTGACCTGCTCACTTGCAGGAGGGGCGCAGGTGCCTGCCACAGAAATGTGGATACAACTAGCGCCCAGCAACAGAACGTGTGGGGGGGAAGAGAGGGAGTGAGGGGAGGGGGGGGGGTATTATTGCACTCCAGCCAACAAAGTTCGTTTCTATAAATACAATCTGAAGGCTGGGTCTGGGGGCTAGTAGTGCTGCTGGCAGCACTGCCTTGTCTTAGATCTTGGATATATGAGCAAGCGTAGTGGTGTGCAAGGTGTACAACAGAAAAGTGTAACCTACCGTAAAGGTGTACCAAGAAATGAACACAACCCACCTGCCGCTTTTTTTTGCTGCTGCGGATGACCACGTCTTCCACCACGCCATGCACGGCAAAGATGCGGCGCAATTCTTCTGGAGGGTAGTCACGTATGCTAGAGTCCCAGACCACTTTCAATGTACGGCCAAGTTGAGATTGGGTCGCTTCGTCAGGCTGCAGTTTTTTTTTGTGGAGGTCAAGTAGTAGCGTTTCACGGGAGTGTGAAGAAAAGCCGGAATGTTTTTGTTATTGTGCTACAAATTTCCCAAGAGTGGAGATTGAGACTTGCAAAAAAATGGTACGTCTTGGCTTAATATGATGAAGGGGTGGGTGTAAGCGGTGATCATACAACAAACCAAATTTATGGGTCTCACACACAGTCACCAGCAGAACCTTGAGGAGACCGTGTTTTCAGACCACATCAGAGGAGGGGCATCAGCTCTTGTGATCAATTCTGGTCAGAAGCACTGCTTAACACAGAGCCGCCTCTCACAAGCTCACCAAAGCAAGGAATATGAGCAGGACGCTTACGATTGCATGCTTAGAGAGAGCGGTGTTTGGCTCATCACTAACCGCTCTGAGTCTCCAGTGTGAGTTGAACCAGCAAAATATAAATCTCTAGGCGGGTGAAATCAGGCTGGCTGGGGTATTGTATTCAACATGTGCTCCTTGTTTTGACTAGCAAAAAAACTAGAAGCGTTCTGCTTCTAGCTGCTGCTGCTGCTGCTGCTGCTGCCATTATCTGAGAAAACCTTACATCTGCCTGAAATGCCACTCGAGCACACTTGTGCTATTACTGCATTAACGGTTGCAAATTTGCAGCAGCGCCAATCCCTGTCCATATGACCATATATCATACTGTTCTCCACGTCAGGCATCTTTTTGTACCTCCTCTTTGCCGTGTGTTGACCATCCCTTGAAAGTTTGAAGAGGCATGCAATGCCATGTCTACCAGGCTTGCACATGGCGGTGCTTTTGGCTTATGTGTGCACGCATAGCAGCCGCCATCTAAGCCTCCCTAGATATCTCAAAGGGCTCACTAGCGACACAGAAACACACACACACACAAGCACACACACACACCTGTGCGCTTGGTACATGCGCGCTTGCACTAGCAGCAGCGACGGCCTCTGCAGCTTGCCGTGCACGCACAGCAGCCGCCATCTGCTCTTCCTCTACCTTCCTTCTCAGCCGCTGCAGCTCTGCTTGTAGCCGTGAGCGTGCTGTGTCTTCCTCCCGGCTCTTGCCTACCACCTGCAGGCACACAACAAGTAGTCAGTCACTCCTTATGACATGGATCAAGTTTTAATAGTTGGCTGCGGTCTAAAAATCATTGATCTATCTAATCATGGGGGCCCACGAGGTCTTGCGCTTGTTGGTCAGTTAAAGCTGTCTGTAGGTAATTATCAAAATTTTACATGTCACACAACACATGAATCCGGCACCAAAGAGCAGCGTTTATGTATGCCATGCCTTTAAGCAGAATGGCAGGCAATTGAGCTCGCACTTTGCCATTCATAATGGTGCGGGTGGGTAAAAATATTGCTTGGCCTACTCAGCCTGCGCGCCGTCTAAAACAGGCATTTCAAAAACTAGCCAGCACAAATGCCCTAACACCCAACACTAGAACCTGAGCACTTCAAGGATTACTGCTGATCCATAGAGATGTATGCTCACACCAAGCCTCTCCTTCCCTCACCTCCTTCTCCTTTCGATCCAGGTCTGCTCGCAACTTTTGTCGCTTTTTATCTTGCATTGAATGCCGAGCTTCTCGTTCCACCTTTGCCCTGCAAATTCAGAGAGGGGAGAGAGAGTGTGTGTGTGTGTGAGAGTGAGAAAGAGAGAGAGAGAGAGAGACAATGTGTGATTTGAAGATGTTGTTACGTCAAGTGGTGGTACCTAGCTTTATGTTTAGACCGTACAAGCATTACATCATCTGTCATGAAATGGTAGAATTATAACAGTATGGATGAAGTAGGGGGCTTCCAACAGCGTGACTATATCAAAATCCCTCGACTCCAAAACGACAGTAGAGAACTAAGGTGCTGGCACACACACGTGCACACGCGCGCACACACACACATACACACACATACACACACACAGACATACACACACAGACATACACACTATATAGCACCCTTGCACGCACACACACACACACACACACACACATGCACCAAAAAATCCAGCAGTTCTGAAAAATCTTTGCTTGCGTTCAGGTCCAATAGACTTCAATAACCACTTCACCAACAGGAAAGGCACCTATTTAGGACATACTTGACATACTTAAATTTGGTGGCTGCTTAGCAGTCATGTCATAAATGTTACAATGTCTGTTATCCTGCGTGGGTACCTGAGGAAGTTATCCAGTGCCTCCTTTGTACCGGCATCTGTGAGCACTCGGTACGCACTCTCTACTTCCCCAAACTCAGCAGCTGCACGTAAGAATGTAATGAGAATTTTGCGATGTGCAGATGTGTATACGTGCATGTCTGTGTGCGCGTGTGCTAATCAACATTGGTATCTGGAAGTAAGCGCGTGAAGGCGAGGAGCCAGCGTTGATAAACAAGTTAGTTGATAGAGGCACACGTGTTTCAAAGGACATGGCAATTTGCATTTTATGTGCAAGCCCCCAAACACACATGTTCCTCCTCCCACCTGCTTTTGGATTGTTCTTATTTTTATCAGGATGTTTCTTCAAGGCCATGGTTTTAAAGGCCTGCAAAGTGCGCAGGCAGCAAAGCAAGTTGAATTGCATAGCAAATATCAAGGCACACACCGGCACACGTTCTTGCACACAGACACACACACACACACACGCTAACGTGCACACACACACACACACACGCTAACGTGCACACACACACACACATGCAAGCGCGCGCGCACACACACACACACACACACACACACACACACACACGTGCGCACACACACACACACACACACACACACACACACACACACACACGAGCGCGCACGCACGCACACGCACGCACGCACACGCACACACGCACACAAGCACACGCACACACGCACACATGCACAATCGTACGCATACGCATGCGTAGGCTCACGCGCAAGTTCACGCACCCAAAAACATCATACCTTTCTGATTTCCTCATCTGTAGCTTCAATGCCCTTGTCCAGCCCCAGTGTGTGATAGGGTGTTTTGCCTTCTGTCCACTCCATTTTCTGTTGTAAAAAGTAAGTTAATTTTTATTAATTACGGACTGTCAAAGGTCAAATACCTACATTTATTTTCTCTAGCAGCACCTGCAGGGATGAGCTTAAAGCCCTGTACCCGTTGAAATCCAGTCTTGATGGGCTCCCTGAGTCACGTCCTGGCCTTACAGCAACTGGATGGGAAAAGCAAAGCAGCGTCCGCGTGTCATGACGAGCTCATCCAGCATCTAAAGCCCACGCGGGAGTATTCTCACGTGCACTCCATCGCAAACACGTGCAGGTAAACTATCTTGCCTCTTGTGGGGAAGGGAGTGAGCAGAAATGAGGTCCAACTTTGAATTCTGACTGCAAATAGCATGCGCACGTACACACTCATACTCACAACACGTTATGCAAACACCCCAAATTTAGCGGTTGACTTTCTTGAAGCAAACGAAACTGTGATCTTGGATCTTCCCCTTTAAATGACTGCATGCAGCTGGTCTCCTGATGGAGCGCTCTTAGCCACCGTGTCAGGTAGACTTAGTGCAGTGCGTGTGTGTTTGTGTATCTGTGTGTTTGTGTGTCTGTGTGTGCTTGTGTGAGTGTGTGTGTGTGCGTGTGTTTGTGTGTGTGTGTGTGTTTGTGTGTGTGAGTGTGTGTGTATGTTTGTGTGTGTGTATGTGTATGTGTGTGTGTGTTTGTGTGTGTGTGTTTGTGTGAGTGTGTGCGCACGTGCGTGTGTGTGCGCTTGCATGTGTGTGTATGTGTGTGTCTGTGTGTGTGTGTGTGTGTGTGTGCATGCGTGCGTGCGCGCGTGCGTTTGTGTGCGTGTGCGTGCGTGCTTGCGTGTGTGTTGTGTGTGTGTGTGTGTTTTGTGTGTGTGTGTGTGCGTTTGTGTGCATGTGTGCGCAT
>Ga0307968_1005042_pt1 | contig 10630 bp, 7 predicted proteins | sample OrgLakmetagen650_FD_201834 | JGI IMG/M metagenome (GOLD analysis project Ga0307968, IMG submission 201834) | Saline water microbial communities from Organic Lake, Antarctica - #650 | ecosystem: Environmental > Aquatic > Non-marine Saline and Alkaline > Saline | place: Antarctica: Organic Lake... | reverse complement strand
CCCTCCCCGGGCAGATAGGGGCAATACCCGTAAATTGGGCACATCTCCCCAACCACTCCACCGTTTTGGGAGCTGAAAGTTGAATTGGATAGCTTGATTGTTTCTTTACTTAACTGCAAAGAAAGCAAGACGAAAGACACAGCGGGTGTCTCGCAATAAAAAAATGTAGAATACAACGCTACAAAAACAGACACCATTGCTCACGCACTGCACCAATCCGCGCCCTTCACATTTTTTAGGGCTTGATTATTCGGTCTTAACTCTGATGTGAGTGTGGGGATTTTATAAGGAGCCGGAAAAGCACAGGCGGAAATTGCTGTATGTCACGCTACACAAATTTGCACCAGAATACATGTAATTGATGTTTTGGTCCGCAACTCTGGGCGCAAAAACGGGGGGAAAACTCACAGCAGATGTGGAGCAACAGATTTTTATGTCTTTTCCCCCTGTGTCCCTTGTGTGAGTGCCTCCCACTCGCCGGCTTTCCCAGTATCCCTGCCCCAAATTCGACCTTGCAGCATTGTTATACAACATTTATAATGCTTATATCCTGAAGCAGAGGTTGATCAGGGCAACTTCAGAAATGCACTTTTCCCTGCCAAAGTGGGTGCAAATTACGCACCGGGCCCCACACAGCCCCCCAGAATGCCGAAATTCCAGAAAATGTCAATGGTTTAGATATAACATCAAGTATCTTGCATTCAGGTGAGGTAAAGGGGGAGTTGAATTGGGTGAACAGCTTATTGGCACTGTTTTGGGGTGACTTTGGCGTGGGGACGACCAGGTGGTGCACCCCAGGGGTCAGGTTTAATTCTCAGCAACAGCAGTCCTTTTGGTCATATTTGTTAGTCTGCCTCTTATAAATTGGGTTACACTTCCTTTGCTTCCTTATATAAATGCGTGTTTTTTGCATTAGTAAACAGTTGTATTGGTGTTATGGTAGTGGAACCTATTTTTGCACTGAAATAGGCCATTTTTGGGTCTTTCTGGCTTGAAGCAGGCATAGCTCCCTATTTTTTGGGTATAAAAGATTGGGTCATGCGTGCTCAGCTCTTCAAGAGCTGCAATATGACCCCCCTATGAATGAACTTTGAGTGAATCCATTTCCCCTCATGTACACGGAAATACAACCTATATACAGTATATGGAATCTCATGTGCGGTTTGGGCTAACCCTATTCATAAGCTATGAACTATAAGCTACGAATGATGCAATGCAGTCCTGCAGCCTCCTGCGAATTTCCCCTAGACGGGAAGAGGCTACAAGACAAATGTTAGTAGCTATATGCACGCAAAACCCAGCACACTGACACAAGCACTCCCTCACCTTAGGTGGCTCAACCTCATTTCTCCCCAGTGGCTCTTGCAGCACCCTGAATAGTTAAAGTAATAAAGGGTAAGCGTGAATTCAGTCTCAAGCTCTGAGTGCTTGCTTGCAGAATCAAAATGACCACAAATTCTACAGACAAACCAGTCCTCCTTAGCATTTAAATCAAGCCTACCCTCTGACAAGGCTCTTGAACTCGCAATGCTACGCCATCTTGAGACAAATTAAGGATTTAGCCTGGCCATAGCCTACACTTACCAGTTTGTGATGTTGGCAACAGTCGTTGCGGCAATGTTATGCAGTGCCTCATAAGTCAGGAAAGCTGAATGGGGGGTCACAAGCACCTGCGTGCGTGTGCGTGTGCGTGTGCGTGTGTGTGTGTGTGTGTGTGTGTGTGTGTGTGTGTGTGCTCGTGTATGTGAATGTGTGTGTGTATGTGTGCGTGAAGACCATTTAATTGGAAGTTTAAAAGCACCACACACTTTGCTACAAAAGTGAGGATGCTGGCAACAAGCCATGGGCCTGTGCAGAAACCAAGATACTCTCACCTGTGGGTATGACAGGAGGGCGTTGAGCTTGCGGTTGTAGTTCTTCATGCGATGCTTTGTATCAAACATAGTCTGCAGAAGAAAGGGTGATCCCAAAAGGTGAAAATGCAAAGCACGTGATTGTGACTACTGACAAGAAAAATGCTCTCAACCAACTCCAGCAGCACTATGTGCCCCCATTCACACAAACATGCAGAGCTGCCATCCATCAAGACATTGTCCTATCAATTAATGATCTCATCGTTTCATTGCAGTGATAGCGCCCTCTTAAAAACAAGCATTTCATTTTGATAGGGTTTAGGCTTACTGACTGCCTTTACTCCTGAACTCAGTGCACCATGCCGTAACCACTGTCTACAAAATCACATGCGCTCTCAAGGTAAGCAAAACACAAGTGTACAGCACGATCGCCCACTTACATGATCGACGAAGAAGATGTCGCCTGCAGGACAGAGAAGCGGCAAAACAGGAGAAATTAGCAGAGGGGGGACACTGGGCAAAAGCCCAAACATACTCCTTTTTGCATGAAAGGTGCAACTACTCACACGTCACTTCATCAAATTGGACCCAACCTAGCTTCAAACTGATGCTGACTTTATAAGCTACTTGAGCATGTGCTCAGATTTAGACAAGTCACCCTGCGCACAGATTGACAGGACTGAAAGCACATGTCGTGCACCTGTACCCTAGATGGGTGCTTTCCAGGGGTAATGGCACATTAATTTGCATCTCGCCAACCATTTAATCTTTTTGCCCCGCTTCTCTTGCAGTGTTTTTCTTTTTTTTTCAAGGACTTTAAAACAACAAAGATCACTCAGTTTGGTGCGCTGGCTAGTCAGATGCAGCATATGGCTGCTCAAAAAGTAGGGTTCACGCCGCAGCTGCTGAGGCAGGTGGCCCTAGCTGGTAAGTTTCAAGCTCAGCTGCATTGAGATCTAACATATCAGAGCTGAGCTTGAAACTTACCAGTTAGGGCCACTTGCCCTGAGGCATGCAAAAACCGTACCATTTTTGGCCCTAGTGTCCCCCCTCTCAGAAATTAGTGTCAAATGTCAAATCCATGAAACTAGTGCCAAATGCCCTAGTTACACATCCTTTTTAATTTTTCAAACACTGATCCATTTAGTCTCCACATTTCCACATCCATTTTATCTTCACGCATTATAATCTGATATACCGTCCGCCCTTCCCTGGTCTCACGCTCTGGTGCCCTTCTACCCAGCCAGCAGTCAGCTCAATCGACTAAGCAATTTCCTCGTCACAGCCTATCAATCATGGTTCTCTGATCTCTGGTCACACCCTTGGTTCTCAGATAAATTAATGCCCTCACTCACCTGAAAGCGCTTCCCTATCAGATGTTCTGGCATTCATCAAAACAGCTGTTCTGGAGATTCATCAACCTTAAACCTCTCCCTTGCAGCCCTCCCCTCACCTTCATCCTCATACACAGCCCTTCCCTCACTTTCATCCTCATACACAGCCCTTCCCTCACTTTCATCCTCATACACAGCCCTCCCCTCACCTTCATCCTCATACACAGCCCTTCCCTCACCTTCATCCTCATACACATCAAGTCCAACGCTGCCCAGCTGTCCGTTTTCTAAGCCCTCAAACACGGAGTCCGTGTCCACGAGCCCACCCCTGCTGACGTTGACGAGCATGGTCCCTGGCTTCATCATGTCAATCCTGTGGGAAGTTGGAAAAGAAAACAGAGCGTACTTCAGAACACGCATACTTGCCTGCAAATTCCTTCCCTTTAAACCGTGCAGATGGACTCCCGTTTTTCAGCATACGGTATCAGTAAATTTGAGATACATACACAACCCTAACAATTCGTCAGGCGCATTTGCAATCCGGTCACATGTCTGACTCCATCTGCATTTACAAATTTTGATGTGAAGAGTCTGCTACCTGGCCACGAGAGGACACAAACTAAGTATGCATAGATAACAAGTAAAAGAGTTCAGGACAGCTTAGCTCCGCTCACCCATATACCTGAGGCGGTACACTAGAACAGATCAGCATGCATTCAGGAATGCTGTGGAATGCAGCCACGCAGGCAGGCAGACTCACGTTTCTTTCTTGATCAAGTGGTAAGTGCTGGGCAGCAATGGGCAATGCAGGGACACGATGTCGCACAAGGGCAGCAGCTCCTCCATGCTCATGTACTGCACGCCCATCTCGAGCACTTTAGGGTTTTGGTACACATCGTACGCAATGACGTTGCACCCAATTCCCTGTAAAGCACCGGTGGAAGAGCATAAAAGCAGATTGCATCAAAAGTACAGAGGCGCCAGCTGCATTGCATGCTGTTCATTGAAGGAAGTGCAAAGTGGGGCGAGGGTGCCTTGGGTCCAAAAAGCTCAGCCTGTTTCACGTGTGATGTTTTGTCTTATGATGTCCTCCAAACAAGGATGCAATCACGCACACGTTGCAGTGAGTGAGAGGCCGTACACCGTACATATTCCGCTGCATGCTACTTCTGCAGTGGACGCTACAGGAGCACAGCACGACAAGGTTCAACATAAAAAGATGGCTTTGGCCTGCACGTGATGCGAGGGGGAAAAGCAGAGATGCTCACCTGTAATATGCGGATCGCTTCAAAGCCAATGGCACCAGTGCCTATGACGCCCACGGTCTTTTTGTACATCTCAAAGCCCACCAGGCCATTGAGCGAGTAGTTGCCTTGAGCCGTACGCTGGTGGGCGTGTGAAATGCACCTGCAGGGTTCCAAGAGTGATGGAGCACAGAAAATGCACACCGGTGAGTGCTGACAAAAGCTTGCAGGGGAGGTCCATTGGCACACAGGAAGAGCTGTACACCACAGACACTGCAGACTGGATGGAAAGAGAAGGCACAAGTGCCATGCGCTCTTTCTTCCGGAAGATACTAGGTAAGAAGCCTAAACGGTAAGAGGCCTGACCGTTTGGGATACATAAGAAAGCAAAGAGCAGGCAAGGGGGCACCTTGTCATGTGCCATGTCGTGCTAATTAGATGGTCATGTTTACTTAGGCGACGGTCCTTTGTGGAGCTTGTTCTGCGCCTCTAACCCTGTCTTTCCATATCATTTCAGGAGGCATTGCTACCACAGACATAGCTTCCTGAGCAAGCAGCACGACATTTTCAGGCAGTTGAATCGCACCTGTTGAGCGCAAACATGTGCGCCACTGCGTGTTCGGCAACAGACTGAGGGGAGTATGTGGGCACGCGCGCGATTTTGATGCCCATTTTGTTGGCAGCCTGCACGCAATGACACAGTTAAACTAGAAAAGATCTGCATACTTACACACAACGATCCAATTGCCCAGTGCATCGGTAGCCTGCACGCAACGGCGCGCTGCACAAAACGAGATGGATCTGCACTTGCACGACCGTGTTGCCCACTGCATTGGCAGCCCGCATACAAGGAGGCGCTTAGGTTACAAGGGATTTAAATACCTGTGCTCTGTACTTGCAGACTTTCAATAGCTTTTAGGTTGAAATCTCTTCCGTCAGTTGAGGTTGCTGTCGTCCACCGAGGGTAGAGGAGCAGACTCTGAGATTCGTCCTTCAGCAAATTAATTACGAGGCAAGACACGCACCTCTACGTCCACGCGGTCAAACCCAGCGCAGCGCAGCGTGATGAGCTTCACACCAACCTCAGCCAAGATCTGGATGACCTGTGCGTGCGTGTTGTATGCACGAGCAAAGCCACAAGTCAGTCGGCTGATATGCCATCCAAAGAAAAGCCTGGTTAAGGCAAGACAAGAATTTGAGGAGCAGCAAGAGCGACGGATGTCCCGCCCGGTGTACGCAGACTCACCTCCTTGGTGCAGGCGTCGTTCACAAAAATGTTGATGACATCACAGCCTTCCGCTAGTCTAGCAGTGGTGGGGTCCAGCTTGGCCTGCGATTGTATCGGGAAAGATGAATATATTTGGTTGTGTGTGTGTGTGTGCGTAAATCTATGCGTGTGTATACCTACGTGTGTATATTTGTGTGTTTGATTAAGTTTGAGGGTGCCCTTTGTCCAGAGAGCTCATGGGAGCGTTGATTGAGGCGGGACAGCCTGCTACAGGCTTCAACCAAGCCTGATCCTACCTCAATAAATTCGGTCTTGGGGAAAACCGACTTCATTGGCCCCTTCATGAAGTCTCTTACATACTGCAAAGGTGAATGGAGACGCACAGGGTTGGCTTTAGCAAACATGCGCTTGGTTAGTTTTTACAGCGTGGATTACGACGTCTTTCTAGCAGGGAGCTCACCATACATATGTTCATATACGGCGTTTATGTATGGTTTTGACAAACCCTAGACACGCATGAGCTGTCAGGACTGAACATGGGGAGCGAGATACTAGTGTTCCCTAAGCCAAAAGCCTCCAACACAAGCCTCCAAGACGAAATACATGAAAAAGTAGTTTAAAAGGTACCTGTTGACTGGAGAACACTGCCACGCGTGTGTTGGTCAGAAGCGAGGCCTGGTCACTCGCCGATTTGCCAATGGGACTCGGGCTCATAGACTTCTCACGGGTGTGATCTTCCACAGAAACTTCCTGAGCATGTGAGACGCCCAATGTTAGCTCAATCAAACACACTGAATGGAATGAAATCAATATTGTGGACTTGCTTAAGCTTACTCGTGTTGCTCTCTAGATTCCATTCCAGAATGAGTAGAAGGCACAGTTAGGTTGTGCTGCAGGGTGGTGACAAGCTGCAGAGCTCTCTGGCACGCACGCGCACACACGCACACACACACACACACACACACACACACACACACACAGACACAAGCACATAAGCACACACAGGCAAACACACACATACACACGCACATAAACACACTGACACAGGTCAAACTGATACTAAAAGTACGAGCTCAAAGATGTACTTGCAACTGCCTTCTTGGCCCTTTGAAAAAGCACCACTTCATTTCATTGCTATCAATGCTATCAATGAGGCCGCACTCCTCCTCTGGAGGAGAGTTGGACTCCTACTCAGAGCATTGGAATCATTTTGCTCTTTGACTCAGAGTGTCCTGCACGCGCACAGTTCCAAGCCCATGATTTCTATTACGGCCAGACCCTCTCTCGCGCACCTTGCTCGCCGATGCCTGATGTCTGATGACGGCGGGCCTTTGGGGCTTTCGAAGAGACAACCCTACAGATGAAAAACCCGTGTTGCATCGGGCAAGGCGGTTCTTGTGGGGATGTGGAGCTTGAGGCGCCGAGCTGGCTGCAGGCTTTGACAAAACTGAGGCTTTCGAAAAGCAGGTCTGATGCCCGAGCATCATATTGAAAGACCCCGGCAATAAGGAAGAAAAATATACAAATTTGAATATGTCTGTGGAGCAAAACTAAGCGTCGAGATTCTCCATCATTTTCCGCAAAGGGATTATAAAGGAACCTCTTATTTTTTTATTAAATCGCATCTGCATCGAAATTGACCCGGATAATGCTTGCATAGCAGAGGTTCGACCCGCCAAAACATGATCAGGTTCATCCTCCTCCAGAACAGGGCGGTGAGTTAAAAGTGAGGGAGTGACGCACGGAGCATGGTGTATGCTCACAATGGTTTCCTCTTCCCTGCGTGCAACTTCCATTTCTTGAATGACCCAGTGCCTCGATGCTCTCCAGCATTGACTGTGACCACCATTTCTCCTAGAAAGGCATGAGCTCAAAGGCCCTCTGGCCAGTCACTTTGGTTCCATGCGATACGATTGCTTGCATTACACCCAGCATACACACACACACACACACACACACACACATACACACACAGACACACACACACACACAGATACAGATACAGATAGACACACAGGTACAAACGCACACACGCACACACATACACGCATACAAACACACACACACACATACATACCCATACCCACACACACATTCACTCACAAACACACATATAATACGCACACGCACATGCACATGCAAATTCATATTTATGCGTATACATGCATACTTACAAAACACTTACACAAATGTGCAAATGTGTGCACACACAAGCATACATGCTACAGACACAAGCTTACGTGTTTGCTCACAAATACACGCAAATACGCACTAAACACACATGTGCGCACATGCGCACTCATGCGCTAACTCTCGCATGCGCATCCACACATACACACACATGCACGAACGCACATACCTACATGCTCATGCACACATACTGGTATATGCATTTACTCACAAACCCATACATACATACATACATACATACATACATACATACATACATACATACATACATACATACATACATACATACATACATTAACTCACGGGTCGAATAGATGCATCTGTGCATGAGAGCCACTCAGACATGTAGCTAGGGTTGGCCAGATCCGTATATATATACACCGCATGATATAGTGTATACGGATATTTCTCAGCTAAAATCACCGTCCATACACCGTTTATATATATGTTTCTGGCCAACTCTACGTTCAACGTATAGGCTGCTTTTTGTGTTACCTGCTGTAAATCCACAGCAACTTGTAACGAATCTGACCCTACAGGATACGCATGCAAACACCTTCACAATTAAAAAGCGTAGAATATTTAAGGCCAACTCTATCAATTACAGGGCCGCACCCGGCTGGCCAAGTACTATGCCCCCATCCCTGACACGGAGAAGAGAAAGCTCGAGTACGAGGTCCATCGCCTGGTCGTGAACAGGGACCCTAAGCATACCAACATGGTCGAGGTGAGCTGGGGGCCTTTGCCTGACACCCTGCGCTTAGAGGCTCTCTTTCAGGCCTGGCCATAATGTTTGATTGCTCCATAAATGAACGTACGCAAGGAGCTTCCTCCCTCGCTCAACAGCAGCACAGGCATGGTGTACAATGGTTTTGGCCAATCCTTGCTTCCTTTGATGTTCCCTTCCTACCCTGCTCGATGTGGTTGAAGATGACCGCTGCAGCCTAGCGTTCATTCCTTTAAGGGCGGGTGCTTGTTACCATATGATTTAGTTGCAGTTCTAATAACTTGTTCTGAAAATTTGTCCGAAGCTTGCACCTATTATAAGGAGCCTGGAGGTGCCACGGACGTTTTCGCTGTTTTTTGGTTGTGCTTGAGGCACCACAGATACACAGATACGTTCTAAACAGCTTTTCCGAGTGGCACCAGCGCTTTTGCTCCCCTAGCTTGCTTACAACAATGCCCATGTCTAGCTGCAGCACACAGGTAATGGACGCTAGTCCTCCTGAACCCTTGTTTGATCCCTAACCCCCCCCATTCCCTCCTTCCCATCAACTTGCAGTACCGTACCTACAAGGTCATCTACCGCAGATATGCAGGCCTCTTCTTCTCCATGTGCATCGACGTGTCTGACAACGAGCTGGCCCTGATCGAGGCCATCCACTTGTTCGTGGAAGTCCTGGACCACTACTTTGAGAACGTTTGTGAGCTGGACTTGGTGTTCAACTTCCACAAGGTATAGGCTCACGAGGCTGTCAGGCATTTTTTTTGCGGGGTACCTTCTGGGAGATGGCAATATCCTGGATTTTATGATACAGTATCAATACACCCTTTTGCGAGAGCGCATATCACGGGCTTGTGCGTCAACCTGTTTCCTCTTCTCTAGCTTGCCTCGTGACTTTCTATTACACGCTGGTTGTCACAGTCCACCTTTAAGTGGACCCTGCGTCAACTGCAATCATAGATGGCCTGAGCTGAGCTGTGCGTCTGTTGCTCTAGGTCATGGAATACCTGCGCATTTTCCCTATCTTCATGACTGCATTTATTGATTATAGCTTGTAAGTCACTGTGCACCTTGCTGGTACCTAGTTCACCAGTGACTTACAACTTACCACTTACCACTGAGCTTTTGCCATGCTCTCAGGTGTACCTCATCCTTGACGAGTTCATTTGCGGTGGTGAGATCCAGGAAACGGCAAAGAAGGTGAGAGTATGTTTTTAAAAGGCATCGAAAGCCATTAAGTACTTGAATCTCTCTAAGAAAGGCGTGCATTGCTCCTGTAAATAAATAAATTGAGGAGACGGTGTGGAATGTGGAAGCTGCAAGCCGTGCACCCTTTGCTACCCTGGAATTCCATGTCTGATCCTGGAGCCTTGACACTCTTGAACAGCACAAGCCGCCCCTATCTCCATTCTGCCTATCGCCCATCTGCAAATTTGTCCTGAAAGAAAGGCCCTCTCCCCAATTTGTTCCTGCATTAAGTACTAAAAAAAACATGCAAGCGATGAAGTTCTCTCTTCAAACTAACTAAGGCACAGGAGCCACTTCAGTACCAATTACATGCCACACCTCGTACCTTAATATGCCTGCCAACTCTGCTCCTCCTTTGTTTCTTGCTGTCGCAGGTTATATTAGAAAGGCTGGAAGAGTTGGACAAGATCATAACCTGATCTGGAGTTTTGATAAAGGGTTCGCCAAGGTGCAACTGGTGAAATTGCTGACCTGTGTGTACTGCCTTTCATATGCGTACCAAGCATTTCTCCTCCTCCTCCTGCGCAAGCAGCTCTGCCTGACACGGTGTTGTGATGATCATCACTTTCAGAGCTGCAGATGGGTCCCCCTAAGACAAGCCTGTAGCCAGTCCTTAACTTTGCAGAATGGCTGATACACTAGTATTGTATGGCAATGAGAACTAGCTAGCTGCTGCATGACATTCAATATACCATGCAGGACAAGTAGCGATTTATGATTTATAATACTTTTCCTATTTTGTTACTTTAAAAGATGCTCAGCTTCTTGTGTGGCTCTGTCTCGCATGTGCTGTGTCACAGAAGAGGGGA
>Ga0307968_1005030_pt1 | contig 10646 bp, 8 predicted proteins | sample OrgLakmetagen650_FD_201834 | JGI IMG/M metagenome (GOLD analysis project Ga0307968, IMG submission 201834) | Saline water microbial communities from Organic Lake, Antarctica - #650 | ecosystem: Environmental > Aquatic > Non-marine Saline and Alkaline > Saline | place: Antarctica: Organic Lake... | reverse complement strand
GATCGGCAAGATCGTGCTGACAATGCTTGTAGCTGCTGCCAAAATAAATCAATCCTCCATTGTGCCTGCCTTTGATCAAACGAGAGTCCCACGGATAATTCAAGTACTAAGTAGTTCTATGGTTCGTAGTTAATGGGACCGCGCGCGGCTCTCGTGAGAAGCGAGGAGGGCTAGGAGCGGAAGTGGAACCAAAGAGATAGTGAAACTGGGTAAATTTATTGAAGTGGATACACTGCTCTCAACTCTCTGAACTCTGAACTCGTCCGTCGTCGTATCAGTATGATGATTGATGATGAGTTCTCGGATTCTCGTTCTGTGACGAGAACCTTCTCTGTCGTCGTCATCATCTCTCCTCGTTCTCGCTCTTCCAGCTTCCAGAAAACTTCATCTTCCTTTCTTAATCCTATACTTATTAGCTAGAAGCAAGGGTACTAGTAGAAGCGTGGGCCTCAGCATTTGCTCACAAATCAAGGCCAATGTCAAAGTTTAAGTGGGCTCTGAACAGTAGCTTGTGAGGCTTGGAAGTAGAAAGCTACTTTGTAGCATCAAGGTTACCCTTGGTAGTATCATAACTGTAGCTGAAGAGCCACGTACAGGTACTTAGCTGCTTCGAGAAGACAACTGAACATAAAGTTTTCATCACAATGAGTGGCGTGAGTGCTGAACCGTTAGGTTTGAATGGATTACGAGGCAATATATAACACTAGCACTAGGATATTCGCCTTGTAACTCGGGCTCGAAGCGTGTTAAAGGCTCGTCCTAGCACAGCAATTCTCCTGCGATACCATGAACACGCCAAATTCAACAAGGCAGCAGGTACGAATGTTATGATTTGGATACAATTTTCGTGATTTAATTCATGGTATACTTGCGCACTGCTTAGGAACGGGCTGGCGTAGTCACTACCGATACGTACTTTTCAAAATCAGCGAACTTTCCAATATTCAAAGTAGTTCTCGGCTGGATTGCCCTCACCGTCATTATTGGCAGCACAGCTATATACCTTTTTGAATCTCAACACTTTGAATTTAAAGACTGTTTTTTTCTGGCTGTAAGTGCAGTGACATGTACTGGCCTAAGTACATTCAACGTGCTTGAGCTCTCGTCATATTCGCTTGTTATTATTACAATACTACCGATGTGCGGATCTGGGATCTTCATCTCCATTCTCCCTGTGTTGGTACGTTCATTACTAGTCTGCAATCTTTAGGTCTCAACGAATATCATCACTAAAGACCTTTCAATTCTAGGTGCGGATGCATTATTTAAAGCGCCACATACCACTTGATTTGGATACATTCAACATATCAAGATTCAGTCGCTTGCCCTTATGGGTTGTAGAATACAAGTCCTTGCAAGTCATTGTAACCATCGTTGCTTACTACATAATATTTTTTCTGGTGATCGGAATTTTCTCTTTTTACGTCTCCATCGTGCGGTTTGGGGAAGAATTCACAATGTACGATGCCTTGGACCCTAGCTCAGAGCAGACTACTTCGAGCCCTTTTGGGTTTTCAGTCTTCATGGCCGTCAGTGCGTTCACCAATTGTGGCTTATCGTTGCGACCCCTATTTCGGTCCACTCATCGTGGGAGTCACATTGACCCTTCGATGCTCTTCCTTGTCGACATGCTTGCTCTCGCTGGGAATACGTGCTTTCCAGTCTTCTTGCGCTGGATCATCACGTGCTTGAGTTACATAGCACGGCCGAAGTCGAACAGGAAAATATATTTCCGATACCTTTTGTTAAACGGACGCTCGCACTATTCTTATCTCTTCACGAGCCAACAAACATGGCTCCTCTTTTCTTTTCAGTTTCTCTTTCTATTTTCTCAAGGCATCTGCTTGCGCTTCATCGGCAAAGGCGTGAATATGAGTCAAGCTGTTTTTATGTCTATCAATACTCGGCACTCTGGATTCTCTGCACTTGAACTTGAAGAACAAAATGCAGCTATACTTGTGCTCTTTCTCTTTTGCATGTTCCTCGCGCCAACACCTTTTGTTGTTGTATTACGGCGATCGTTGTCAGAACAATCAACTAGGAATCAAGTGCTAGTCTCGGACGTGGCATCCATTGATAATGCTGAAGAGAATTTATCCAGAGATCTCAATGATGAGGACGAAGACGGCCCAATGAATTCGTTAGAAGACCACACTCCACTTGTGCCACCAATAATTGATCTAGAAGAGCTGTCTTCGCCAGACTCGCGTGACAATGCGGCGGATTCAATCATCGAAGAACATCCATTGGACTCACCCCAGCCAAGCACCTTCCCTACTCAGCCCCCCCCTCAAGCATCACTCGTGAAACGATGGAGTTCGAGCGTCCTCGAAGGTTTACGACTTCAACCAAGGCAAGAATTGTCGGCGCACGACATCAATGACCGCCTACTAAGTCGCAACCAAGTCATGGATTTGATGGATTATGCTACGGCCGACGCGCACAATTCTTTTGGTGGCAGCAGCAGCAGCAATGACGACAACTCTGCGAACGGTTTCGGCATCGAACATGATACGCGCCACGTGCTTTTAAAAAGGTTCGGCATTTTGAAGCGTATTGAAAAATTATTTGCCTGCGCCGGTATATTTCTCAAGTGTAAGTGCTCACCGCTTGCAAATTTGCCTTTCACAACTCCTTGATTATTTCTTCTGTAGGTATGGCGGTCGTCATGTACCCATGCGTGTGCGCGTGACTGCTCGCGTGAATGCTCTGGCCGCATCCTGGCGCGGTCTAATCGCTGAAGCGCGAGAGAATCGCTTCCTTGGGCGCGAACTGGCCGTCATTTGGCTCGCTTGGTTTCTTGTGCTTTGTGTCGAGAAGTTTACGCCATCCGGCGAGGGGGCAGAGGGCAATGCCATCTTCAGCAGTCTCTTCGAACTTTGCTCCGCGTACGGCAATGTGGGCCTGAGCATTGGGAGCCCGAACAAGACAAATGCGTCTTTTTCGGCCGACTGGTCGTGGTGGAGTCAAGTCGTGCTGATGCTCGTCATGGTGACTGGCCGCACCCGCGAATTGCCCAACGCTGTCGACGGCGCCTTGGAGCTTGCAAACGGCCAGGTACAATTATTGCAACTTGAAAAGCAACTACTGTATATGCGCCTTCGTTGCGCGTTTTCACTGCACTCATGACAGGCCTGACTTGTTACCTTGCGCGTAATTTCAGGTAATTGCTGATACTTTTTTGCGTCCTGGAGCCTTTGTTCTTTCTGCCCGTCCGAATGAGATCGATGCAGCTTCTTCCGTTAGGTCGGGAAGTGTCCGCAGCGCAAAATTTCATCTACCGATGCCAGAAAACAATGAAAATGACGAGACAAATCTAGATACGACACATGTTGCAAATAGCTCAATGGAAAGAGACAGCAACGCGGATGTACACGAAGACAATCTTTTAAGTTAAAAAGAATTAGTGTCCCTTTGTCTAATTTTCTTCGAACCGACCCTCACAGAAACTGTGTCTGATGTCCGGATTGACTTCGTACGCGCAGGTAACGTACAATATGCAAAAACGAATTCGCGATATCGCAGTCATAACAGTGCGAATATATCTTATAAGTATTTCTTCTTTTAAAATGTTGTGATAGGAATTCGCGGGAGTGTTCAAATATTCCTGTTTCCATCAGAAATAAGAGCGAGCTAACAGGTTGGCATTGAGCATTACGAATTTCTGCCTTCGAATTGGAATTGGGCTCTCTAATAACCTAATAACGAATAACCTCAAGTCAGAATAATGCGTCAAAGGCCAAAAAATTTTCCATTCCTTCCCTTATATCCCTTTGAACATGTTTTTAGCTCTATTGTTTGATATTTGTAAGCCAGCACTACAGTAACTGTACAGTATGATAGCTCTTCGATCGGGAGTGGAAACTCGGCGGTAAAAGTTAAAAGTTGGAGTGAGTACATCTCTCAAGTTTGTTTATTTTGGAGATCGGACAATCGGTGGTCACCATTGAAAGAAAGACTCATGGCGAACGCCCTTGTTTTGACTTTGCTCTTCGTATACGCTGGCATACATCGCAGGTGCCACACCGGCGAAAAGGTGCTACCTCGCCAAAGTAGTCAATGATGTAACGCCGTCGACAATCTGCATCTGTGTATTTCACCATATGTTCAAGCTTCGAATATTCGGCAGCTCTTTCCATCTCGATTTCGCCCTCGACCACCTTACCAAGATTGAGTGGAGCTTCAGGCTTTAAAAGAATGACTCCACTGGATTTCTCAGGGGGTTCATACACCGCCAGATATCCTTTGTCTCTCAAGGCTCGCAATGAAGTCAAAAGCTGTGTTCGATCAATGTTCAGGTTGGTGCACAATTCACCAAGATTGATGCTCAATTCTTTGTGCTCCACGCCCTCCAGGCGAGCTTGAAGACGCTGAAGGACAACACCTTGCCGTCCTCGCGGTAAAGGTTGACCAGGGGGGTTACCAAGTTGAATGCGAGCTAATCTATCTGACATGTGGATTCTTTTCAAAACGCCATTTTTGATCAATATGTTGACACAAGAACCGGCACCCTTTTCACCTCCCACTTCGTTTCGAGCATGCCGGTCCAACCTTTCTGCGAACTCTTTGAGCGTGAAGAACATTTCAGAGCCAAGGTTTTCTCGAGACATCGCAGTCAACTCGTCGTGAACAAAATTTAGAGCTTTCAGAGTCGGGTAGCTCGTCTTGATAAAATATTCCTGCGATAAGTTATCATGGTAGAGTCATGTCATAAGACTGAAGATTTGCGATATCGAGAAATCGAAAAGGTTACCTGAAGATTTCGGTCGTTCGCCGAATAAAGTAATATTGTGCGAGAAGGTTTGCCGTCTCTTCCAGCGCGGCCGATTTCTTGGGAATAAGCTTCTATCGTTCCCGGAATCTGGAAATGTATCAAGGTGCGGATATCGGCTTTGTCTATTCCCATACCGAAGGCGTTCGTTGCCACAACGACATCAAGTTCACCAGAAATAAACTTGTTTTGGACGTTTGTTCTTTCTTCGCTGTCCAGTCCAGCATGGTACATTCCTGCATCAATTCCTTTTTCTGTCAAATACTCAGTAACTTCTTCGACGCTCGCTCGTGTTCCACAGTACACTAGCGCCGGTGACATGGCAACCAGGGATGATACTGATTTCATTTTTTGTTTGTTGACATACTTGGTTGCAGCCCAGATATTTGGGCTGGAGCCTACCTTTATATCTTTTATAGCCATGACGAGGTTGGGACGGTCAAACCCAAGGATAAATTTGCGAGCATTGGAAATGCCTAAACTTGCGATGATATCCTCTTGCACGGCTGGTGTTGCGGTGGCAGTCAGCGCAACCGTTGGAGGTGGTGGGTTACCTAAGAGACTTCTTGCGTGGCCCAATCTTCCATAATCCACTCGAAAGTTGTGGCCCCATTGTGAAACACAGTGGGCTTCATCCACTGCAAACAAGCGAACGTCCACATTAGCCAGGGCATCCAGAAATGGTTGGGATTGAAAGCGCTCAGGCGTGATCAGCACAATCTCAAATTCGTTAGCCACGAATTTTTCAAGGAAGTTTCGTTCTTCTCCGAGCGAAAGATGCGAGTTGAGTAATCCAGCCTCAACACCTCTAGCTCTTAAGGCATCGACCTGATCCTTCATCAGAGCAATCAATGGCGACACAACAACGCCTGTGCCTCCACGCAGCAATGCAGGCAATTGATAGCATAACGACTTGCCTCCCCCAGTAGGCAGCACCTAGTAGAAAAGAAGAATCGGGGCATTTTAACTAGATATTTTTAAAGTATCTAGAGACGAATAAAAACTGCTTTGATACTTACCACCAATGCATCTTCGCCACGATGTATTGAATCCACAATCTCGCGTTGCCCGGGGCGGAAATCAGCGAGCCCGAACCGGTCTCGAAGGGTCGCGAGCACCGGGTCATCAGTCAGCGGGGGCTTTGCCGAGAGAGGTGTGCGCAGTCTGGTAGGCCTCCGGCAAAACCGCGAGGATGCGATGGCTGGAGTGGTGAGGACTACTCGAACAATGGATAGCATACCGAAATAAAATTCAGGAACTTGAGTCTACGAGATTACACCGGAAGGAAAAGATTGTTGTCTTCGATCGTGAAAGCGAGGTACGCAACCAGGACGTAGCAAGCTACTGCAGCTAAGCTTAAAGCTATTAGTGCTACATACAGAAGCTAGCTTTTTAGGTCAAGGAATCGAGGATCGAGGATGTCAAAGGTCAAGCAAGACAAAGTCGTTCTGGTTCTGGTGAACCAAAAGAAGTGACCGTGAATCGTGAACAAACGACAGGATAAAAAAATGTTGTGCGTTCGATTCTCGGCCCTTCACGTGCGCTTTACACTTTACACCATACTAGTTCGAGCCGGTCATAAAGCTCGGCTTCTAAAGAGCTCAGCTGTAGAATCTTTACGTGTACCTGGCTAGCTTTATAAGTATCGGTCCTCATCCAAGCTTGCTACAGATAGACACGATGCGAGTGCTACCAAAAATTAAACTTCATTAACTGCCGCTACAGCTTCAGCAGTAAGCAGCGATTTTCAGTATTCGTTAAGTGCGATACTAGCAAGATTTAACGAGTCCTTTAGAAATTAGAAAGGAACAGCTCCAAGATCATTATTATGGACCTCGCTGCTACGATTCACGCTGCTGCACACTCAGGCAATGCTGAAGCCCAGCGGCAGCTTGAAGCCTACGTTGAGTTTGCTCCAGAGGCCTTAGAAGGCTGCGTAGCATTCATTGGAACATCGGGCACAGATATCAGCTCTCGATTTTTTTCATGCTCTATGCTAGCAGCCATGGCACGAAAAAGCCGCATGCCTCCTGGGCCCCAGTGGGAGACTATATTGGCGCAGGCAGGAGCACTAGTCGGCGTCGAGGACGCAGCTGCAACACAGCTCTTCGAAGCTCTGGGTGCCGCAGCGGTGCGCGCCGGCAGCGAGCCAGCTATCGCATTAGCAGCACGAGGCGCCGCTGGTTTCAAACCGAGCTGCTTGCTGTTGACGTGCCTAGCGTCCGAGGTGGCCCGGCTCACAGTGCATGCTCCAAATGCTGCCGTTGCGGCGCCAGACAGCGGTGCAGCTGGGTCCGTTCGGCAAGCGTTGCGAGCTCAAACTGGACCCTTAATGAAGCCTGTGAGAGCATACTTGAAGGCGTGTTTGGCTGGGGGCGATTCTTCAGGAGCTACGCTTGCCATGCAATGTCTGGTACGTTTCTGTGAGTAGGCTTTAGAAATCAAGTGCCTAAATGTGATTCAAGTGGTGCAGAACGATTGGTCGTGCGTCTAGGCACATGCTTCATCAAGTATTGATTCGAATTTATCTAATTCTGCTTTGAAGTCTTTGATGAATTAATCGGCTATAGGATCGTGCTTTTTTGTCTAGAGTCTAAGGCTTCCGCTGCTTGTCCTATTCATCGACTGCGCAGGTGGCGTGGGCGAGCGGCATTGGTGCGTCATTTCGCGCACTCGCCGGTGGCATCGACGCTCCAGAAGTTGACCTAGCAACGATGCTAGCTTCTGTCCTTGATGCATCCACTGCAGCGCCCGTGCCCTTGCTTGACCCTACGGCAGAGTTATTGGAAGCACTTTTCGAAAGCAGTCGAGCACAAGGCGAGCCTTGGTCGACAGCTGCGCTGGAAGCCTTCGCACTCAGCACAGCGGCTTCTGCGAAAGCTTCAGCCGATGCTGCGTCGCTTGCTCTGGCTAGAAGAGCAGTGGCAGCTGTAGCTCAAGGCAGCAGCGATGGCAACGACGACGAAGCGGCAGGTGAAGCAGCGGGGGCAGCTGCGGTCGCACGCTTGCGAGCTTGCGTAGTGCTCGTGAGCGCAGACGCAGCCAGGACTCGGCGGGGTGGGCCCGGGAGTTTTGCGCTGCTCGACGCACTAGCCCACGGCGCTGGACTACCCGGGTCTCAGTGGCGGCCATCGCGGACCAGCCCAGGGGCACCAACGTGTTTGCGCCGCGCAAGTGCTGTGTGCTTGAACTATTGGGGAAGAGCGGACTTCCGTTCGTCGCACACGACTACCCACCCCGCACTGGTTGGAGGAGAAGCTCACCAAGCACTCCTTGGTCGTCTGCTAGCGCCTAGTGTGCATGCACCACCGTCAGTAGGTGCAGCGACGGCGGCTAGCGATGCAGGTGACGACGAAGATGTCGATGAAGACGAGCTCTCTGAATGGCATTCATTTCGAGAGCAAGACGTTGCTGACGCATTGAGCGCTTGCCATTTGGCTCTAGGGAGTGGAACATACTTGCAGGCTGTGCTAGCTACCCTGCATGCTGCCGTCGCTGCATCACCAGCAACATCACCTCCTCATGTCGATGAAGGAGGAGATGAGATGCCAGCGTTTGCCCTTTTTGCCATGCGCGTTGTGGCCATCGAAGCAAGCCGCCGAGCTCTGCTGGCTCAGGCACCTGAAGCGACTTTAATGGCGGCTACCAAGCGAGATCCTCGCCTCAACAACAGCAACAACAACAGCAGCAGCGGCGCAAGCAGCAGCGCAGGCAGCAGCAGTCCAGCGGATGTAGCTCGCGCGGATGCGAGAGCTGCGGACGCAGCGCTCTTGGAGGTGGTTAGCATGCTCTTGGCTGCAAGCAATCCTTCTCATGCTAGTGGAGGTGTGGGAAGTGCCGGGGCAGGTGTTGAAGTAGTCGTTGTAGTAGCATCAAGCGCGGACGCATGGTCCGTGGCCAATTCGTTGGTAGCTGGTGAAGCCTGCCGCCTGCTCGCAGTGCTTGCAAGATGGCTGATGGAAGCACCTTCAGCGCAGCAGGCTCAGCTCTTGCCTCGCGCTCTAGAGTTTGCCCTGGGCCCCGCACTGGGGCCTTTTCCTTCTTCTTCTTCTCATGGATGGGTGCAGCAGCACCGAGCAAGCAACGGCAGCACCAATACGAGTAGCAATTCAAGCACTGCCGGAAGCCCTGAAATGTTCGCCGGGGAGTGCGTGCGAACCCTGTGCTCGCGCGCTGCTGCGATGCTTGCTACTCCAGCGCACCTGACTAATCTCAGTACAGCGCTTGAGTCTGCTACAACGCAAGGTGTGCTGACGGATCCCGAGGCGAGATCTGCGTGCGCTTCCGGTCTGAGCCGCATCTTGAGCCAGCTGTCTCCGCCCGACGCCACTGCCGCCCTGAAGGCTATTGCTGCACCGTCTCTGGCGCGTTTAGCTGCTGCATGCAGTGGTGGTGGTGCAGTGGGACAACACCAACAGGACGCTATGGCTGCGGCTGCAACTACTGAAGTGCGCGTGCTGGCCGTGTTTGTGCGAGGCACTCGAGCTGCGGTAGATCCTCTGCGAGACCTCCCCACTGACCCTTCAAGTGCTTCTGCTGGTGGTGCTGCATCATCGACAGCGGACCGTAAAAGTCTTTTGCTCGAAGCTGAAGCGAGCCCCTCTGTAGCCCTCTTGGACGATGCGTGGCCAGTGCTACATGCTACGGCTGGTACTCTCACTGCTGCTGGCCCTGCTTCTACCGGGGGTGGCAGTGTGACTGTGTTGACGGCCGCGCTGGTGGAGCTCCTGTGGTTTGCGGCTGTGTTGCCTTTGAGGAGACGCACCGACGTGCTCGCAGCCGCTTGTGGCTTAGCGGGGCAATTGACCCCTTTCGCCCCTGCTGAGGTCCTAAAGCTGGCAGAGGAAGTGGCAGAACAATGGGGTCATCGGGCCGAGGCTGACGCAGCAACAGCGGCGAGGTTGGCAGCAGCAGCAGGCGGTGCAGGAGGAGGAGCAGGAGCGGGAGGATTGGGATTGGGTCCAGTAAATTCGGAGGCAGTCGCAGCGAGACTGCCAGCCGACAGTCACGGAACGACATTGGCTGCCCTGGCGATACCTACCCTAGGCGCGGTGGCACAATCGTTGACACAAGCACTCACCAACTCGAGCAGCACTACCACTGGCACAGCGAACCACACGGCTTATGCGTCTGACCTCTATGTAGCCTTACTGAATGCAGCTCGAGCCTACGTGAGCCACTGCCCAGCTACTCTAGCTCTATGTGGCAAGACTGCTTGGGAAATGCTTACCGACCTTGCTGCAGCCGTAGCGTCGAGGCCAGAATTAGAACCTGCGATGGCTGCACTTCGTTTCCTTGGCCTCGTGGTCACGCTCCAGGTGACCAACATTAAAAGAAAGAAGAAACAAGCGCTGTACAAGGAATTTGACCGCTGTATTATTTTTGCGTCTGTGCACCAACATATTTCGACATGTTTCAAAAGAGTGCTCAGGCACCTCTGAACTGTCGTGTCTGTGCCTTCTTGCTTGTCTTCTTCAAACAGGAGCATCTCAACGCAGGCACAGTTGAAGTTTGTCTCATGGGAAGCGAAGACGCTGCCACACTCACCGACTCAAGCAGTCACGCAGCTTCAACCTCCCCTGCGCCTGCCGCGCTCGCCGCTCGGTGGCAGCTCGCCGGCCCACCTGCACTCGCTGCAGCGGAGCGCCACGGCCCGTCCCTGGTATTGCGCTGCCTGGACTTGTGCTGCGGCGGTGGGCCGGAACCCCTCGTGGAGCCAGCTGCGCGTGCCCTGCACGGCCTCCTAAGCGCAAAGCGAAGTGGTGTGAGCGCCGCGGCGCGCTACGCGTGCCAGCAGCATCTACCGAGATTACTGCATGCGCGTCTGCCGCCTTCCGCACAGGAAGTTTCTTAACCTGGCCATGATAGCGCAACA
>Ga0307968_1005026_pt1 | contig 10649 bp, 8 predicted proteins | sample OrgLakmetagen650_FD_201834 | JGI IMG/M metagenome (GOLD analysis project Ga0307968, IMG submission 201834) | Saline water microbial communities from Organic Lake, Antarctica - #650 | ecosystem: Environmental > Aquatic > Non-marine Saline and Alkaline > Saline | place: Antarctica: Organic Lake... | reverse complement strand
ACACAGGTGAGGAAGAAGGCGTGCATCTGCGGGGGGGGGGGATGATGTACGACAGCAAGATAACACACACAGGTGAGGAAGAAGGCGTGCAACTGCGTGGGGGGAAGGGGTGATGTACGACAACATAATAAGTCAGACACGATCAGGAAGATGTCAGCAATCAAGATACACAGTTGAGGAGCGTCAAGGCGTGCACTTCGATAGGGGATGGCAGCAGCGTGCAACGGCATAATGACACACACACTTTACAGCAGGTGACCGGTGAAGCTGGTTCGACTCCAGAAGGCAGTTCTTAATATAAGTAGTAATATACACCCACCCTACTGCCTTAGCCGTTGCTTAACTAGAGTACGCTACGCACTTTGTAACACTGCATTGCTGCACACATGACGTTTCATCTGGAGCAAACCGTGCTTATTCGTACAGCACTGCAGCACCATATACCTAGAACAAGCACACCTGCACATCAACACAATGCTGTGTGTTGTATGATCGATGCACATCAACACAATGCTGTGTGTTGTATGCTCGATGCACGTCAACACAATGCTGTGTGATCGACACACATCAACACAATGCTGTGTTGATTGTATGATCGATGCAGCACCAAACACACTTCGTATACGAACATGTACTAACAACACATACGAACACATATAGCATAGGGAAATCTCTCTGATAGGATACCACACACGTATCACCTCAGATCAACACACCTGCACAGCGCTGCGATGCTGCACGGCTGCGGGGTTCGAGGAGCTGACGCTTTCTTTGAGGATTTCAGATACGGAAGAGGACAAGAGGTCTAGGTTTGTGCACAGCGCCTCTACCAGCAGTGCTTTGGCCTTTGACGCGACAAGGTCAAAAATCCTACGTGGGCATGGAGGCAGATGGCATATTACATATTGGTGAATTCAACAGGGCATCACTCCTCTCCCAGCCGTGCTTTAGCCTTGGCCGTGACGAGGTCAATGATCCTACGTGCACATGGAGTCAAACTATATAATACAGGTTATGTGGGTAACGTAAACAAAGCACAATGCCTCTACAAGCAGCGCTCAGGCAATGGATGCGACTAGGTCAAGCCTGTTGAGGTATTGACGCATGAAAATGGTTAAGAGCAGTTTGGGCAGTTATTGCGGCAGCAGCAGCAGCAGCAGCAGCAGCAGGAGGAGGAGGAGGAGGAGGAGGAGGAGGAGGAGGAGGAGGAGGAAGAGATGGAGTAGAACTACCCAATAAATTGTTGTATGAGCAGCCTAGAAAATCATGGCACGAGAGTTCCCCCGTCAACAGTGGAAAGGCGCTTACCTGTGTACTGGGAACATGGAATCTGTCTTTTACCGTAATTGTTTCTATGTTTGGCTACCCAAGGGTAATCGTGTGAAGCATAGAAGTGGCAGCTTTCTCCTCAAACCAAAGAGACCTCAGGGAGTGCTTTACCTTGCGCTCACATGCACCCTCGCCGAGTGCTTGACCTGTAGGTGCTGGCAGCAGACACTCACTTGACGGTGTAGTACAAGTTGTCAAAGCATTCCTGGTCGATAGCCGCGTGCAGGGGGTCATTGCCATCTAGCTGGAAGAGGAGCTCTGCAATGACGCGTGATACGTAGAAGGTTGAGTAAAAACCATACTCCACTTTCCAAGCTTGAGCAACATGTTATTTAGCCATACAGCAATTGAAAGGGCTTGTCATTGTCAAACAAGTGCCTTTAAGGGCCTCACCCTGCGTTTTTTCAGTCACGTCCTCCTCGGTCAAGGAAGGAGCATCCAGAAGTGTAGACACGTGAAGGGTCAGGTCATTCTCACGCTCCAGATCCTCAGGTTTTTGTGGAATGCTGTCATCAAAAGGGAAGGAGTTGGTTTTACATGGAGCCTTTTGTGACATCAATTTTTCGCGCTTGTGTGCGTGTGCGTGTGTGTTTGTGTGTTTGTGTGTGTGTGTGTGTGTGTGTGTGTGTGTGTGTGTGTGTGTGTATGGGTGTGTGTGTGTGTGTGTGTGTGTGTGTGTGTGTGCGCGCGTGTGTGTGTGTGTGTGAGTGCATGTATGTGCGTGCCTTTGTATTAACATGTGTGAATGTGCCATGTGCCAATAGAAATGCGTGTTCTACATGTTACTGGCAGTAAAGCGCAAGACCGCATGGTTGACCAGGCTACTAGGGAGCCTCTGCTTTTTCCTGAGACTCAAACCTTTGGTCATATTCACATACAGCCATTTTCACTCACTTGAACACGCGCATCTTGAAAGTCTCAAAGCATAATAACTGACGCAGTTTAAATAAGCACTAAATTAGGCACATGCTATTAATAAGTATAATCGTACCCTGCGTCAATTTGTACAGCCTTACAAAAGTCAACGCACAGCATACGTCGCAAGTTTTGCTGGATTGGTATAAAAAACATAATAATCACAACTGACATGGAATCAGCACAAGGCGTTTTTGTCGCCCTGCCGAATGACTGTATCTCCCTTGTGCTCGACTGCTTGAAGCCCGTCGATCTGTCTCGTGTTTCGTGCACGGTGAGTTAGATGCACGTTGTTTGACACTAGTGAATTGCACTTGGGAGGAGTGTTCTGGACATCTTTGAACACACAATGGTTACGTTAATAGCAGGAACCTCTTGCATCATTGTCTCACCTCTCCACTGCTGTTCAGTACGCAACTTCCTCAACCAAACCACGTGCAGAACAAAGAGCTGGCAGGTGCAGTGCGCGGAATGAGCATCTGGCAGGAGCTTGTTTGTGCAGCGTGGCGTTTAACGCCCTCCCGTCACAGTGTTTGCAGTGGAGACTGGATGGGAATGTACAGGTAGATACGCGGTAAACCTTTTGGTGATGTATGACTAAGCACGCCACAGCGTGCAAAGCGCGCATACAGGAAACACACGCAAGCAAAGCAGGTGCAAGCACACACGGCACGATTGAACGGTTTCTCTTACGCAAATCATAAAGCAGAACTCTTCCTGTGTGAATTTCCCCCCTCTGGACACTCGTCAATTATTCCTGTCACCCTTGCAGCTCACACATGGCACTGCCTCAGTCGTTCCGCTTGTCCTGTGACATGATCGGGACTGCCACCAGCTCTGCCAGAGACGCAAACGGACTACCTGCATTTGCGCTGGCTGCATCCTTTGACAAAGTACGTAAAAAATTCAATGATCTGCTTGGAACAGTTTTGCGCAACCCTGTCAAGGGGGAAAAGCATACGTATGTCCTAGGTCGTGAAACGCTGTAAGTATGCGCCATGGCACGACACTCTCTTGACTGAGCTCATTTGGTGTTGTTTTGCTTGAAACCTGCAGGTGGCCAAGAACTTGGTCATAGTGGATTCACACGCAAAAAGGCCATCTGACTGTCAGTCCAAGGTGTCTCAAAGCCGTGAGCTCATCTTGGCCAAGCAAGACGCGACCTGGTGGCTTCAAGAGGCCCCTCAGGTAGGTGTGTGTATGCATATGTGAATGTGTGCATGCAGGCGTGGGTGCGAATGACATCGATCGATTGTGGTCACGCTTGCACGTTCTGGATCATCCAACTGCCACGGGCACACACGCATGTGACCCACCAGTACTTCTAACCTCCCACTACCTGCTGTCCCTGCATAAAGGTTGTAGTAGCCTTTGCACGCCACGCAAGAGAGGCGTTGCTGACAGAGGATGCACGCGCACAAACTGTAGCATGGAGGCACCGGTTGCTGAAGATGCTGCTTGATCTGAGGCCCGCTGGAGTGCACCCCTCAATTTTTAACCGGTTAGAGAGGTATGGCACGGATTAGCTACATTAAAAGGGACATCATTTGCATTATTTGCAAAATCTCTTTTGCATTTGCCAAGCATCGCACACAACTAGGCGCACGGGAAAGAGAAGGGGAAAGTCTTGGTTGTTTTAAGAGTAGTTCCCGAAAGCATGCAGTTGCTCACTTGCCTATGATTTGCTCTGGCCAACTAGCTGGAAGCTGGAAGGCTGAAGCCAAGACACTTGCTGTTCAATCTTATCTGCAATGTACTGTAAGAATAGGCTGTGATTTTGTGCAAAGGCCCAAAGTCACAGTAGCAGCAGCGCATTCTACTTTACCAGAAGGTGACCACCGGCGCATGCCAGTGTCTTTCAAAACCAATCATGTACGTCCCCTTCAATATCTTCCCCCCTTATTTTCTACAAATAAGACGTTGGTGTCCTTGAAAGCTGAAAACGGTGCACTGCACAACATGCCCCTTGATGAGGACAAACTCATAACTTGCATGCCCTTTGCAGTGAAATTGAGCTGCTGGAGGGAAGCTTGCGTAATGGGTCCTTAAGTGGCAAAGCTAGCCAGTTTAGAGGCATCTATGAGCTTTAGGGAAGGTAGCAGGTTCTCTCTTCTGTATATTATTTTTGTTTATTATTGTAGTCCTGCGGCATGTCAAGGCTGAACGCAACGGTGACAGCTCATTTCTTAACTTGTATTATATTGCCGAAGAGGAAAGAGGGAATTATTTCTAGTGTTTATTAGGTGAAGGGATTTACAATATCCGACTCCAAAGTGCCTTCTTTTCCGTATTTTTAAAAGGATAGTGGTTTTTCTCTCCCATGTGATTTTTGTTTGTCTTCTTCTGCATCAAAGACAGCGCTCAAAGACTTGATTGGCTCTGGAATGCTCTTGGATTCGTCTAGAACTCATTTGGAATTTTGAAGCAGTCATTCCTTTTTACTTGGCTTGACATAGCTTGGCTTGTTCTCTTCCGCTATAAACGGGCAATATATATTGCGTGGCTGCCACACTACTGCTCCTTCCCAAGGCTGAAACCAATGACTCAGACAGACCTCTCGGCCTCATTGTGGTTACACGTTAATATGACTGAACGAACAAATAGTAATGGAGACCTTACTCGGCACAGGGGCTCTTGAGGATCCCCTCTTAGAGTTCACATGTTGTCAACTGATTACCAAAACTATCAAATCCAGAAGATAAAGGTTATCAATAAGACTGGCCATCCAGCTTAATGAACAAGACATAAAGAAACTCTCAACTTCCAACCAACTCAACTGCTCTGTCACATGATTCGTCGCTGCCAACGATTGGGCGTGACAGGTTAGAGGTGGGCGTTACAGTGCTACAAAGACTGCTAAGGAAGCAACGCGTTATTCAGAAGCAAGCTCCGCGGTCAGCACGACTTCCTGCTGACCTTTGCCGTCCGACGCACGCAGGACCTTGACTTGGACTTGCTGCCCAATCTGCGCCTCATCTAAGACCTTGGTGATGTCTGGGGGCGCCTTGATCCCCGTCCCGTTAATCTGTGTACATCACACATTTTTGCTTAATTTTCCGTTTTTGGCGTGTCACATTGGTCAAGGGGAGAGCAAACTCCCTATACCACGAGGCCAAAAAAAAGCTAAGAGAGACGAAAATTTGAAGAATAGAAAATGAGAGAGGAATGGCTTGAGACCACAAAACCACGGAAAGTAGGGAGCACATGCAGAAAACTCATTGATGGTCTTTTGACTTCTGTTTGGCGTCTGTTTGATTTTGATATCCAAAGACATCCAGACAGCAATTTGGCCCCATTTTGTGTGGCGTACGATCTCTACTCACTAATGTTCAGAACACTTCTGTGCAGTCCAGCACCAAACAAATTAAAGTGACTCTACACGTATCGAGAAAAGTTGGAGGGTAGTCCAGTGAAAGGATGGGTCCGAAATTGCTCTGGAATATTATCCATCAAACGACAACAATAATCGAAAAACGCACACCAGGAAGTTGACACCTTATGAGTGGTATGAAGCAAGCAGTTAGTAAAAATGCTCGTGCTGCAAACCCTGCACATATGTAGGGTTGGCCAGAACCGTATATATACGTATATATACACCGTATATTTGGTGATTTCCAAGCCAAAAATACCGTATGTACACCGTATATATATATATGGTTCTAGCCAACCCTACACATACGGCTACAGCACCAGCACCCGCATGGGTGTGTTGTTCCCACACACAAGCTGATAGCTGATAGCAGTTCCACTTATACATGCTCCCCACTTATGCACATACCCCCCTTTTGCATGCCCCCAACTTATACACGCTCCCACTTATGCACGCTTCCAGATTCTGCATGCTCCAAATTTTTGCACGCTCCCCACGTATGCATGCACCCCACTTTTGCACACACTCACTTATGCACGCAACCCCACATATGCATGCACCCTAATTTTGCACGCTCCCAACTTATGCACGCAACCCCACATATGCACGCTTCCAGATTCTGCACGCTCCAAAATTTTGCACGCTCCCCACGTATGCATGCACCCCACTTTTGCACACACTCACGTATGCACGCAACCCCACATATGCACGCACCCCAATTTTGCACACACTCACTTTTGCACCCAGCCCCACTCATGCACGCACCCCAATAATCACGTCCCCTGTAATGATCCCTGACAGTCCTCTTCGCGTGGGCAGCATGCCTGCTTTGGCAGCAGTCCCGTTTGGCACGACAGATTGGACGAGGGCCCCTCTTGTCACGCTGAGGCGTGCAGCTACAGCAGCGCTGGCAACCTGGGGGGGCATGGAGGGGTAGGCTGTGTGTGTGTGTTTGTGTGTGTGTGTGTTTGTGTGTGTGTGTGTGTGTGTGTTTGTGTGTGTGTGTGTGTGTGTGTGCTCTCACTGGGTGCATGAGGTAAATCAGTCCTGGTGCGCATGATGGGCTCACATGTTTCAGTTGAGCATAAATATGAGCACGTTGTTTTGGATAATGGATGTGTTTGTGGGTTCATTTCTGGAGGTGATATATTAGCAACCATCCGCTTATGCACCTTCAGTGCAAGACAGCACGAGCATAATGCAGCTACCAAGGTTGGCATGTCACAGCTGTTTCTATCTTTTTAAACAACAGACACTGCTTTTACTTGTTTCGGTTCCGGTCCAACTGCTGCACTTAGGCCTGGCAGGATACCCATAGAGGGCTGCAACCCCTTTTAACAATTTATGGCATATTAGTTAAGGACAAGTACAGAGAGCATCTATTAAGGCCACACATTTTTTAAGGCCTACCTGGATACCCAACGAAGGTCGCACCACCCTCCCACTGGTAATGAGTTGAGGCACCACCCGCGACACTGCATCTCCTGGAATGGCAAAACCTACGCCCACGCTGGTGCCTGCCAAAGAATGTATGTGTGTTGTGTGTGTGCGTGTGTGTGTTTGTGTGTGTATGTGTGTGCACGTGTGTCTCTCTCTGCGTGTGTGTGTGTGTGTGCGTGTGTGTGTGTCTGTGTGTGTGTGTGCGTGTGTGTGTGTGTGTGTGTGTGTGTGTGTGTGTGCACGCTTGTTTAAAGAAGAGATACGCCTCTGTATGGGCCTGTTTGTGTGGGTGTACGTGTGTACATATGTGAGTGTGTGTTTGTGTGTGTGTGTGTGTGTGTGTGTGTGTGTGTGTTGTGTGTGTGCGAGAGCTTACTATCAGGCAAAACTTGAAGTGATTGTAGGTGCTGGTGCCTTTGTGTCTCTGTGTGTGTGTTTCTATGTGTGTGCATGTATTTGTGCTTGCCCTTACGCCTTGCTGTAAATCAAAGCTGCTTCTTCTAGCTGCGAGGGGGGAAATGACTTCCACACTGATGTTCCTTGTGCTTTGTAACTCATTCATGCAAAAAAGCCTCTGGATGCATACATGGTTAAGGGACAACAGACACACATGCGTGCAATCTTGCTGCACCTGTATTCGTGAAGATAGCTGTGTTGATGCCAATCAGTCGACCAGCGCTGTCCAGCAACGGGCCCCCACTGCTACCTGCGTGCGCAGAGTGTTTATGTGTGTGTGTTTATGTGTGTGTATGTGGATGTGTGTGTGTGTTTATGTGTGTGCGTATGTGGATGTATTTTGTCATTTATTTTGTGTGTCATTCCCACTACTACCTGCGAGCGCACACATTTGTGTAGATGCCTAGATGTGTGTGTGTATGCATATGTATGAGTGTGCGTGCTCTTGTAAATGTGTGTGTGTGCGCGTTTGTGTGTGTGTGTTGTTCCCTGCCATGGCAGGGTGCGTGCCAGATACATGCACAGATGCGCACAGCCATAGCCAACTCCACACCACACCACACCACACACCACACCTGGGTTGATGGCTGCATCCGTTTGGATGCCCCCCGGAATAATGCTCCCCACTACGCTTTGGACCTCACGATTGAGGCCACTCACAACTCCTACCGTCAGTGTATGGTCAAAACCAAACGGGCTGCGGTGCATGTGCATACGTGTGCGTAATTATGCAGGTATCTATGAATGTGTGTGTATGTGCGTGTGTGTGTGCGTGTGCGGGTATCAATGAATGTGTGTTTGTGTGTGTATGTGTGTTTGTTTGTTTGCTGTGCATATGTGCCATACTTGCATGGATGAACATGCTTAAGTGAACATGTGTTGCGCATTTTGTTTGTGGGTTTTACCCAATCTTGGATCATGGGGAAGGGCAGACGAACCAGCCTAAGTCATTTACTTATGCTGGATGCGTAATAATGGAGCAAAGACGAGTGTTTTTTAGGATCATAAAGTTCTGAAACATTTTTGATCGTATAAGTCTGACTGTGAAAATCATCTTCACACTAAAATCCACAATCTCCTTTGCATTGAATCAATTGTAATCACGGAGGAGATATCGTCACGCACTGCCATCCACACAAACCCTCATCACACATGCACATTTTGTAATCACACACAAACCCTGTCATGAATTGTTCAAATCGCGATCGCTCTCACAGGCCAATTAGTCCACATTATTACATTACCATTACTTACACAAACTCCTATCGATCATACATACTGCAAGCACTCTAACACACACGGCCATCGATCACAATCCTATCCACACTCCACCCACACTCACCATCCAATCGCCAACACCTGTGCAGCAATGGGAACAACGTTAGGCCTTAAAATTTAAAGTGAGTCAGCAGTCCAAAGAGAGGTTCTGCAAGCAGTGAAAACCACGTCTCACATAAGTCAGCGCAGTAAAAACCACGCCTTACATAAGTCAGCGCAGTGCAAACCACGCCTCACATGAGTGTAATGCGCAATGAAAACCAAACGCCTCAGCGCAGTAAAAACCACTCCTCACATAAGTCAACGCAGTGAAAACCACGCCTCACATAAGTCAAGGCAAACAAAGCTTTTCAATGCTGCTGCTGTTAGGTTGAGTGAGCACGAGCAGCTAGCAACCCACTTCAGTGGGCACAAGCAGCAAGCAACCCACTTCAGTGGGCATAAGCAGCAAGCAACCCACTTCAGTGGGCACGAGCAGCTAGCAACTCACTTCAGTGGGCACGAGCAGCTAGCAACCCACTTCAATGGGCACAAGCAGCAAGCGACCCACTTCAATGGGCACGAGCAGCTAGCAACTCACTTCAGTGGGCACGAGCATCTAGCAACCCACTTCAATGGGCACAAGCAGCTAGCAACCCACTTCAGTGGGCACGAGCAGCTAGCAACCCACTTCAATGGGCACGAGCAGCAAGCAACTCACTTCAATGGGCACGAGCAGCAAGCAACTCACTTCAGTGGGCACGAGCAGCTAGCAACCCACTTCAGTGGGCACGGGCAGCAAGCAACCCACTTCAATGGGCACGAGCAGCAAGCAACCCACTTCAGTGGGCACGAGCAGCTAGCAACCCACTTCAGTGGGCACAAGCAGCTAGCAACCCACTTCAGTGGGCACGAGCAGCTAGCAACCCACTTCAGTGGGCACGAGCAGCTACGATTAACTATAAATGTGACATTTGTTCACAGTTCGTACGGAGTATGGCAGCAAGATGTCAACCACTCCTTCGCCTATCAAACATTTTGAAAACATGCCCGGAAAACTTGCATTATCTATGAATTCATTCCTGTCTCCTCAAATTCTATGAATTCCTGTCTCCTCAAAGAAGCTTCGTCGGCCCTCCCTTACGGTGTCAGACATCCCAATTAAAACCCCTGCCTGCCATGGTTTCAAGCTGCCCGGCCATTTCAACCATCCATCCATCCTGTTTAACCAACTTCAATCAACCTGGCTATCGTTTCTACACTGCCTCTCAACAATCTATATTTCTCAGTCGTGCCTGCCAATTGCCACACCTAATGACCCACTCCTACACAACCTAAAAACACTCCCTCACACTCCCTCACACTCCCTCGCACGCCATGCCTCAACTTGCCTAGGCATTCCTGTCACACTTCCTACCTTCTGGCCACTCTGACCCGTCCACGCCACCCAACCACTACTTGCACACCACTTCCGTATAACTCACTGCTTTCCGTCATTAGGAGAAAGGCCCAGCCAAATTGTTCACATCTCCTACCTATTGGCCTACCCACAGTAACCCGGACCGCCCCTCTACTATTTGCGCACTGGTCACGTTTTACACACTGTGTTGTTAGAAATAGCCCTGCCACTATATCACACCTCCTACCTGCTGGCCCACCCGCAGCAACCCAAACTGCACTGCTACTACTTGCGCACTTGTCACGTTCTACACACTGTGTTGTTAGATAAGGCCCTGCCATTTTTATCACGCCTCCTACCTGTTGGCCCACCCGCAGCAACCCAAACTGCACTGCTACTACTTGCGCACTTGTCACGTTCTACACACTGTGTTGTTAGATAAGGCCCTGCCATTTTTGTCACGCCTCCTACCTGTTGGCCCAC
>Ga0307968_1005025_pt1 | contig 10649 bp, 11 predicted proteins | sample OrgLakmetagen650_FD_201834 | JGI IMG/M metagenome (GOLD analysis project Ga0307968, IMG submission 201834) | Saline water microbial communities from Organic Lake, Antarctica - #650 | ecosystem: Environmental > Aquatic > Non-marine Saline and Alkaline > Saline | place: Antarctica: Organic Lake... | reverse complement strand
GTGTGTGTGGGTGTGTGTGTGTGTGTGTTTGTGTGTTTGTGTGTGTGTGTGTGTGTGTGTGTGTGTGTGTGTGTGTGTGTGTGTGTGTGTGTTTGTGTGTGTGTGTGTGTACACGTGTGTGTACGCGTGCGTACGTGTGTGTGTACGTGTGTGTGTGTGTGTGTGTGTTTGCTTACATGCGTAATTGTGTGTGTTTTTGTGTGTGTTTGCTTACGTGTGCGTAATCATATGTGTTATGTGTGTGTTTACGTGTGTGTGTGTGAGTTTGCTTACATGCGTAATTGTGTGTGTTTGTGTGTGTTTGCTTACGTGAGCGTAATCATGTGTATGTATGTGTGTGTGTGAGTGCGTGTTATATGTGTGTATGCATGTGCACGCGTGTGTGTGTCTGTGTGCGCGCGTATGTGTATGTGTATGTGTATGTGTGTGTGTGCGTGAACGTGTGTGTGAATGTGGTGTGTGTGTGTTCGTGTGCGTGTGTGTGTGTGTGTATGTTTGTGTGCGTGTATAATTTGTGTGTTCGTCCACTTGTGTGTATATTATATGTTTGTGTGCGTGTTTGCGCATGTGCATGCACGTTTTCTGTCATACGTTAAGCAGGCGAGTCTGCAGATGAATTAAGCTCATCTAGTTGCTAAAATTGCCCCTTCCTTTTCCACAGAGGACAGTGCATCTGACGTAGTGGATGACATCAGTTTCAAAGCCCAGCTCCCGGCCCCCACCGGAGGGGGGCTCCCAGCAAAGCCCCCAGCAAAGGCCCCGAATTCCAAAAGCAAATCCCCTGCCGAAGATACGAATGAAAGCTGGATGGACATCTCTGGACTGTCTGACAGTGACATCGAGGAAGAAGACTCAGGTATGTATCTCCTGTTGTTTGCTTGTAACCTGCTGTGGCATGCAAGCTCACACGCAGCACACAGCACACTCGTGCACAAAATGCACCAGTGAGCACATAAGTGCACATGCTAAAGTTCATTGAAGACGTGAAATGCACCCAAACGCATGCACAGGCACGTGTAGTGCATGCAGAGCTTTGCTAAAGGTCCACAACAAGGATTGAAACATGGCCATTCACAAGCAGCATAGCCATGTGTGTTTCTGATATACCTTGCTACCTTGCAGAGTTGCCCTCTGTGCAGAAAGATCAAGATGCTGGGATTAAGCCCAAGGCAAAGCCTCAGCCAAAGTCAAGTATTCTATCACCCAAGAACGAGCACGTGAAGAGGAACCACGGAGACGCCCAGGACAAATTGTCTTCTTTCGCAGGTAGGTAAAAGCCTGAACTGGATGTGTGTACGTGTGTGTGCGTGTGTGTGTGTTTGTGTGTACGTGTACGTGTGTGTGTGTGCGTGTGTGTGTGTGTGTGTGTGTGTGTGTGTGTGTGTGTGCTCAGTCATATGCCATATACGTAGGGTTGCCGGAACCGCATCTACCCACTGTGTATGATTATGTACCTAGAGTTCCCTGCTAGAATCATGCTATATACAGTAGTCTTGGCCAGCCCTGTGCTCGACATCGTGTTTCAAACTCTCCCTGAAGTTCCTCTGAATAGTGGTCCCCCTCTCGCTGTTCGTGAGATATTCAAAGCGCCAATTTGCATGGAATTCGACCCGTGTATCCTTCCAAAAATGCTCAGGCCTTAACACAAGTGGCCACACCCAAACCTCGCCCAACCTCGGGAGCTCAGCTGAAAGTGGCAAAAGGGCCAGCCCTCCACACGGCAAAACTAACACTGATCCCCCTTGCCCCTCCCCTCCCTCCCCCAATGCCACTCCATCCGGACGAACATCTCCTGCGCCTCACAGTAGCTACGCAGATAGCTATGCTGATGATAGTGCAGCTGTCAGCTTTAGCTCAGGCAACAGCACGCCTCGTAGCACACTGCCTGTGCCTGGACAGGTGTGTGTGTGTGTGGGGGGGGGGGGGGGCTGCAAGTGTGCTTGTGGGGGTAAGTGTGAATATGCATGTTTGCAAATATGGCATAAATGTGTGTAAACTGGTATGCTTATGTAGAACCCTAGAGTTACACGCATGACCTGGTGGTGGTACTCTTTGCTATGTCAAAGGAGCAAGGAGGGGCGGAGAAGAGTGGTGGCACGGCCGAAGGTGATAGCAGGGCAACGCAAGAAGGAGGCTTGGAGTCAGGGGCAAGGAAAGGTGAGGCCAATGGTGCACCTCCTTCAACGCAGCAACAGCAGCAGCAACAGCAGCAGCAACAGCAGCAGCAGCAGCAGCAGCAGCAGCAGCAGAAGCAGCAGCAACAGCAGCAGCAACAGCAGCAACAGCAGCAGCAGAAGGACGGAGATACCAAGCAGGCTGAGGGAGCGGTCCCAGCACCTGGCCCCCATCCAGCCTTGCAGCAGCCTGAAAAAGCACAGCAGCCGCCAAAGAACCCCAACGAACAGCAGGGCATCTCCTTTTCGACTCTAACACCTCCAAAGTCTCAACACCGGCCTGAAGGACTCAGGCCAGAGCCCTGTGAGTCTCCTGACATGCAAGGTGAGTGGGAAGCGTTTGCATTGAAATTCCCTTTACACACGCCTAAAGCTTCTTTTGCCTTAAAATGGGTGATAGGTGCAAACTTGTTGTGCACGTTGCTGTGCGCAAGCTTCGCTTTGGCCACCTCAAACTGGCCACCTGAACTTGGAAGGGTACCTTTCTGGGGCACACTACGCTCACTCTTTTGAAGTTAAAACACTTGTCAGAGCACATTGCACTCTGTACACTCCTTGAAATAATAACACTTGTTTGAGCACGCTGCACTCTGTACACTTTTGGAGGTGGTATTGCTTCTTTGGGCAAACTGTTATAAAATTCACACTTTTTGCAGCCAAAAACCGAGCCACAATCAAGAAACAGCAAGAGGCTCTGGCTGAGGCAGAGAAGGCTTTTACGCAAGGAAGCTTGAAGAGCACGTGCACTGAGGTAATTGTGCGCTCTATTTGCGTGGTGAACATATGAGTGCATAAGTATGCAGTACTTGCGCCCGTGCGTGTGTGAGGATGTGGGTGTGAACATGTGCATCCGCAGGCGCATGTGTGGATAAGGTACCTGTATTTGTATGCGTGTGGGTGTGTGTGCAAGTTTCTTGGTTGGAGGGAAGGGGTATGTGTTTTGTGTCTTGTCTATGCAACAATCTAGCTGCAGCAAGATTGCTGATAAGTGCAACACGTGTATCGTAGCAGATAATACGCATGCGCTAGATAAAGTGCAGGCACAGCATCAAAAAGCCTTGCTCATCCTATTATAAACTGGTCAGCAATGCAGTGTACAAAGCTGGCCATAATAGGATGATGAGGCCAGCTTGTCAAGACATGAATTACTACATATTTGGTATAGCTGACTAACCAATTAGGTAGTCAAAAAGTACATGAAAATCATCAGATGATCTACTCACAGATGAGATTCATGGTACAGCGTATGTGCATGCACACAAATAACGCATCAGAGTTTCAGATCATAGCTCTGTTCACTTGTGTCTCCGCGTGCAGACTGGTATTGACATCCCCTCACCCCTTCAGCTCTTCATGATGTATGACAAGGACGGGTACGCACTTCACGTGTAACTAGCAGTGGACGTTTACTTAATTAATTGGCATGCAATGGAGAAGCGCAATCCAGATTGATTCAAAGTAATTGCTCATTGCTTATTGATTTGACTGCCTAGTCATTGCCTACACCTCACCTGGAGAAATGATATTGATCCATTTATTTGCTCATGGCCTGAGCCTCACCTGGGAAAATACGAAGCAGCAGAGATGTTGAGGCAAGCATTAACTGCCATGTGCATTAGTTGGCGTGTTGGGCCCACAGCGCTGGGGCTTGGGGGACTTCCTTCCAGCCAATATATTCCATACCGCTGTTGCTACTGTATTAAATTGTATGACAAAAAAGGAAAAAGGATTACTAAGAGGCAACAACTGGAAAATTTGAAGGCATACAAGATAGCTGAAAAGGCTGCAAATTTGTCTGCAACAAGCCCTCCTAAAGTAGAGCTTAGTACCAGGACTTTGATTTGGGCGGAGTTGTCTCCAAAAGTCCAGTGGAAGCATGCAAAATCCTGTTGCAGCCATAGCTGCTAAAGAATTGATGAATAATCGTTAAACAATTGAAACATTTGTGAACAGGGTCCCTGAAACACAGAACACCTGCCAAAATTAAAACTCTACACCTGCATGAATTGCCAATTGAGTAGCGCCCTTCGTCTTCGTGGTGACCACAGAACTGTTGTCAGGCCAGGCTTCCAGGTGTCTCGGGTTTCAATCCGTTTGGGTAATGTGAGCATTTTGCTGCCCAGCGGCAACCATCTCCGTTTTTTATTAATGTTGTCAGTGTGCACTGGGATCTTCATTGTGCCTGTGGTTTGTGTTAAAGTGGTCAGAGAGCTCGCGCTTACAAAAAAGAAGAGCACTCACTCACCTCTGAATACCATGTGCATGCAGGAGTTGCTCTGTGGAGGTCACAGAGTTTGGACAAATGCTTTTTGACCTGGATGGACTTGAGGTGTGTGCTCTCATGTACCAGCTTTGAAGTTTGATTGCAGCATTACACGTCAGAGTTGCTTCACTGCCAACAGCTGCTCTCCAGACGGTTGTCTGTTGTTGGTGGTCAGACATTTGGAGACGCTGCATTGGGTGGCTGCAGGACGTCAATGAGAGGACTAGGAACCAGTACATCTTCGACGAGTTTGAGACCGCAGACCTTAACCATGACGGCGTGATATCCATAGACGAGTTCTACTTCTACTTCTACCGGGAGCTTTGCTTCAAATTCCCCATTCTGCGCTCTGGAGTGAATCCAGGTGAGGAAGGAGAAAGACTACGCAGCAGGCCTGAGCTGACTAGGCATAGTAGCAAAAGCATGGCAGCATGTTTTGCCACCATGAACATTTTTCATCCACCACCACCACCACGCTTGCTTCAGAAGCTGCACTGAGATATCATTCACGGTGTGCTTCCTGGCTTTTACAATGCAGGGGCGGACTTGTTCAACATTTTTGTCAAGTATGCCACATTCGGGCGTGCAGAGCGGTCCGAGGAGATGACCAGCAATCAGGTACAGAAATAATATGTCTTGAAATGATTTATGCCAGGATAGCAAGCATCTTTTCCTCTTGCTGGCAAGGGGTCTGTACTGCTTGTTAAAATGCTGTTAGAATTCTGTCCTGTTAGTTAAAATAGTTCCTATTCCTCCTCTTCCTCACGCATGGCTCTCCAGACTTTGCAATCCTGCTCATCCCACATACATGTTACATTTGTGTGTTTGCGTGTGTATTGCCCACGCAGTTCTCCAAGCTGTGCAAGGACTGCAAGCTTATCAACAAGACTGTGCTGAAGGCCGACATAGACATCATCTTCTTCAGGTGTGTTTGTGACTTATTTGTGGGGTACTGCAGTGTGTTATGAAAATTGACCTATGTAGCAAACTTGACCAAAACTTTTGGCAAAAGCATAACACTTTGGCTAAGACTGAACTTTGCTTACAAGTCAAGTCGGAGTTACTATCTCTTTCTTTCTCGTTTCAAAGCAGTTTGCGTTTTGTTGCCTTGAATTATAAACTAAGAACGGGAATGCCTGACTTCCTTCCCAATCAGCAGCTTTGATGGAGGCACACGTGTACTGTCTTGGTCATGCGATAAAGAATATTCTGAGAAGTCAATGGAAGGAAGTGCAGCAATGGCAATGGGAGGAATTGCAAACATCATGATAATGACGCATGTAATTAGGTTTCTGGGTTAAACCCGTGTACATACATTGCGGATGACCGACCATGTGGACGGCGATGGTTCAGCAATACTTTACTGTGTGTATACCAATAAGTACATGGTTTAGGTCAATCCTACACATCAGCCTTGCCCAACCACGTCCAGGTGTCGTGCTGAAACAGAGGTGCTAGAAGCTTTCCGGCCAAAGATGGGCTCAGAGTACACCACGGCAAGGATGATGTACCCGCAGTTCTTGTTTGGTCTCCTGAAGGTTGCAGAGAAAAGGCGTAGCGGATTCCAGGAGGTGAGCGTGCTGTTCGTGCGTTGTAATGCAAACTGGGTGACAATTAAAGAGGTGGCAAGAGGCCGGTTTGTACTGTGAAAGGTGGCCAGGAAAACAGGTGCTGTGTTTCCCTGGGCGTGAGCATGCTGTCTGTGCGACGCCAAGAACTGGGCAAAGTCCAGAGAGGGTAATGAAGGGGCGCGTGCAACTTTGAAGAAGCTGCGGCTTTAATATCATAGCAGTAAAGGCCAGAGATCATGCCTTGGCAGCAATGGCATGGAGCTAATTTTTGTATATTGATGTAATCTGTTATGTTTCAAATAGCACTCATCCTCACCCAACCAACCTTTGCTTCCAGGTTGTTGCCAAGATCATTGAAAACGTCTCTGCTGTCCCACGTGCTAGCATGGCAGACCTCCTGGTATTTCGCAATACGGGTGATCCAAAGCAGGTGCGCGTGTGTGCATTTGTTGGTTGGTGTGGGCAGGTGTGGGTGCATTTAGAAAGGAGCTTTTGGGGGGAAGGGGGGACAAGACAAATTTGAATGGATTTAATCCGGACCTCACAAATTGACCGAGATTGTTCGCTTTTTCCCCCTGAGGAGGGCTGTAAGGTCCACACACCAGATTTTCAAAGTTGTGTGTATGCAGCCTGGCAAGCAGCAGCAAAAAACTCATGCTTCAGCTCTTGAGAGTTTACAAACACACACACACACAAATATAGCCTTCCTCAGCTCAAAGAGTAAGGGTTGTGCAGTTTTGGGTTTTACAATGTGTGCTTGTGGTTCACTCTTAAAACCTCTGTCTTACCTATTCTGTATCCAAACAAGAAAGGCCCAACAAATCATACTACTGCATGAAGAAGCATGTTTCAATGGGTACCACATGTCGAAAAAGCTGCATCTGCCTTCCTTAACCAATACCCTCTTCTGAACTGAAGCACGCATCTTCATTGTTGTGGATTATACAATGCTGTGCTGCAGGCAGAGGAGTGGATCGAGCGCCCGCGAGGGCTGCCGCAACTGCCTCGATTGGCCAATGATTCATCTGAGCGCGAAGCTGCCCTAGCCAAAAGCCTGAAGCTGCCCAGTAGCAAAAAAAAGGCAGCGAGGGAGAGCGCGACTCCGGGGTGGGTTGCATGTGTGTAAGAGCTTGTTTGCTATTGGTAGTTTGTGTCAAAAGAGATGACGATTACCAGTGAGACAGTTTGTACTTAACGCTTTGTACAACGGCAGAGAAATAGACATGGATCAAGTTTGGCTCTGTGCGTTCCTTATTCCACTGCCTGCAGGCTTGCTACATCACCTCGTGGGCCGCAAAGGCACGCGCAGTAGGCACTTGTGTTGGGTTGGCCAGAACCGTATATATATACACCATATATGCATATATGCCGTGTATGACCGTATATTTGGTGATTTCCCTGCCAACAATTACCATATATCCAACAATTACCATATATCCAACAATTACCATATATCCGCTGTATACATATGGTTATGGCCATCTCTACACATATGGTAGAACAATAAACACGTAAACGTCATAGTAACACAATTTTACTGTTCCAACAAAATGCCTGCTTTGCAGGGAGTCACAGCAGCCGCAAAACGGAGAGGGTCTTTCTCCAGTGCAGGAATATGTAGGGGACGAAGAAGAAATGACAGTAGATAACCTCCGAATCAGGTCAGCCTTGACCCTGACTGTTGAGCTCTATTGTAAAAACGCTTTGACAGAGATAAGTTTCTGACGCCTGTCTGAAGTTCTGTTTTGAAATAAGTGACAAAAGCTCTTCCCTTAGAACCACCTAATTAGGCTAAAACCACCTATTTAGGACTTTACTTCTGATATGGTGGTATCAGAGCATTGGCGTGGAGGAAGCAGGTAGAGGTAGGTACACATTATCTGCTGGACGTAATGAACATATATCAAAGGTTTGGATTGTTCTGGAATGGCACCTTATGGGTAAGGTAGTTACAACACCTTTGTTCTCTCATCTTTCTTTTTCTGTTGTACTAATCCTGCTGAATCGCTCATCCAGTTAACACTTATTGCTGCCTGCTAAATATGCTGCACGTAACACACACACAGTCAAGCCGTTGCTTGCACCAAGCAGAAAAAGAAATGGGGGTTGCAAGGCTATGGGTGCGCCGCGAGTTTAGGCTTGCCTTGTGTAGGCAGAGCCGCCCTGAATGACCCAAGGTAAGGAGCATTTCTTCATTTGTTTGTGGGAATGACTGTTATTGCCAGTTTGCTATCACGCAGCTTTTGGGGTGCTGCATGTCTCGTGTGCCTGGTTTATTACAACTTGATGCGCTGTGTGCATGTCCTCTGCACTGAGTCGTCTGTGACACCTGGTCAAGCATCCATTCACGCAAAGCCAAGTGTAAGGATTCGCGGGATCTTCGTCTATCGTGCATACCATATAGCACAACTGATAGCGTACATGGACGAAACTGCACTTGAGCAAGGCGCTTTGAGCTGCATTTGCATGTTGCATAAAGCATAAAGCACTTGCTTCTTGTGAAGTAGCTGTCAGGTATTTGACTGGAAGTCTTATCTTTGCAACCTTTTGTGCATACAGGGCCCTGATCGCCATTCGCAAGCTCAGCCCTGACCACCTCATGATGGCCCTGAAACGTGTGTTTGAAAAGTACAATGTGTGGCAGCATGGAACGAATAAGGTGTGTATTTGAAAAGTATGAACGGAAAAAGTGTATTCAAAAGGTACAATGTGTGGCAGCATGGAACGATTAAGGTGTGTATTTGAAAAGTATGAACGAATAAAATGCATTCGAAAGGTACAATGTGTGGCAGCATGGAACAATTGAGGTGTGCGTGCATACATGTCAGCGATAAGCACGATTAAAATCATGAACAGGATGTATAGACCACATCAAATCCTCAGCCGACCTAATTAGAAGCCCGCTGAAGTTCTCTGTCAGATCAATATTTTTTCTGTCAGGTCAAAAATGACTGGAAATGTTGCTCAGAATTGGTCATTGGCTACTGGAATGCACAACGTGGTTAGGTTTGATCGCAAGCATTCTCTTAAGAAGGCACGTCAAAAGGAGAATAAGCACACTTTGACTCACCCGCCCCGCATTACCCCGGAATGACCATGCAGGGTGCAATGGACAAGATACGGTTTAGCAAAATGATGAGGGATGCTAATTTTCCAAAGGAGTCTGGCCCTATGACCTCCACACACACTGATCATATCTTTCACCGTGCCTTGCCCATGGTTGAGGTGCGTTTCTAAGCGCGTGTATGCTGCGTACATTTGTTTCTGTATAAGCTATTTCTTACATGATGAAACTCATTATATTTGGACGCTGCCATATTGCGCAACACCAAGTAAATCTTAAAGAAAAACTGTGCAGGCAGCGTGAAGCACTCCACACATTAATGAAGGACCTACATTACTGTGAACGGCTCTTGCATGAGTTACTGTGATTCCCTTAGTAAAAGCACTTAAAGAAATTTTTATTGACATTTAGCACTTTTTGGCAAGCTGACTCAGGCTCTGGTGCAACAGGAACAAAGGAGAATTGAAAGAAATAAATGATGCCCATTCCCGTGATCATAAGCAAAATGTGTGACAGTATCATTTTGTAACATAACTCGGTTCATAATTAGCATAATACATATTGCCTGGCACATCGAGCATTTAACAGCAATACATATACCAGCCCCCAGACTATGAGGATTCAAGTTTCTGCAATCGTTATGAGGTTTTTGAACCCCAGTTTCCGTTGTTTGTTGAGGTCCGTCAAGTAGGAAGTCGCATATTTTAAATTGCCCTTGTTCACAAAGATAATGCTGTCATTAAGATCCCTTCCGTCCAGGTCCACGAACAGTAGACGATGCTTGCATATCCTAATTCAAAAGCATTAGCAGTGATATGCTGCGTACATAGTTGAAATCTAAATATAACTATATAAAGAAGTTGTATAAAAAGGCACTGCAATAGCCTTTGTCTGATTGATATAATGTTTCATGGTTCATCCATACAGTGTTCTCCATATTCCTTGCCGTATTTATACCATGGCGTTATTAAAGTTTACTCTACACACACAGGTCACCCTCAACTTTGTTCAGTTCCTGACAGCCCTTAGGCACGTGGCAGCTGCTTTGCGCGTCAGCTTGAATGAAGTTATGGAGGTGCTTGTGCTCATAAATGCGCCATTAGATACTTAGCTGTCGGTGCTATAAAGAAAGTGTTGTCCACTTGTATTACTAAGTCACAATGCATTCCAATCCCAAAGGAGGTTACTAGTATTTTGGCTTGTACGGCAGCCGAGGCAGCAACAGGCAGGCAACACCCTTTCTTCTCCCTACAAACTCAATCCTGATGTAATTTCCAATTCATTGTGTTACCACGAATTTTGAGGGTCATGGCCGGTGATTTAAATTGATAGTTACATGGGGGGACCTTCAGCCAGACTGTCCGGCTGATCAACCTGTGACTGGTCCTTGCCAGTCCACAATACATCCATAAGCTCAGACACAAAAGGAAAAGGTTTGTTTTTTTGTTGATAGGGGTAAGGGGTAAGGGTTACACAGCTATATCCGCCAGCGAGGGCAGTTGAGCTATAGCAAAAAAAAAAGGCAGCTTCAAGAAGAGAAGGAGGCCAGACTGAACAAGACACCAGAAAAAGAGACA
>Ga0307968_1005023_pt1 | contig 10651 bp, 8 predicted proteins | sample OrgLakmetagen650_FD_201834 | JGI IMG/M metagenome (GOLD analysis project Ga0307968, IMG submission 201834) | Saline water microbial communities from Organic Lake, Antarctica - #650 | ecosystem: Environmental > Aquatic > Non-marine Saline and Alkaline > Saline | place: Antarctica: Organic Lake... | reverse complement strand
ATAAAGGGTTTGCAAAGGGTTTACATGTATATATAAGGGTTATATATATAAGGGTTATAATAAGGGTTATATATAAGGGTTTATATGTATATATAAGGTTTATATATATATATTATATATATGGGTTGCAAAGGGGGGTAACTAACATCCACATATGTTGGGCTGATAGGTGCATGGTTCTGACCAACCCTTGGTAGGTGAGGGTAGTGTTGGATAGAACCATTGATATGTATATTGTAATAAGTGCACACAGCCAGGAAGAGAAATTTCTAATACATGGCCATATACACTTGACTAACTTAAGGTAAGGCTACATCGCTATTTATACCTCTGGGGGGCATCTGAGCGGAAGCTTGAAAAAGCCTGTAACCAAACCAAAAAGGCGCTAGAAAAAATCGAGGGAAAGGGGCTAGGCACTCAGCCACAAAAGAGGCCACACCATTTTCATCTGGCCGGTTCGACAAAACTCCTCAAACGAGTTGGGCTACCTTCATACTGAGGGAAAAAATTTGACTGACGTAAGGTGCACCTTTGGTCTAAAAATTAGAAACAGAGGCTAGTGAATCACAAGGCACACTCAAGAACACGTAAAGGTTTGTAGTGAATCTCAATGCACACTCAAGAACACGTAAGGTCCGTAGTGAATCTCAAGGCAGGCACACTCAAGAACACGTAAAGGCTTGTAGTAAATCTCAAGGCACACTCAAGATTATGTAAAGATTTGTATTGAATCTCAAGGCACACTCAAGAACACGTAAAGGTTTGTAGTGAATCTCAAGGCACACTCAAGAACACGTAAAGGTTTGTAGTGAATCTCAAGGCACACTCAAGAACGCGTAAGGTCTGTACACGGTGGTTGGCTGCCTGTCACACGCCCAATTGGTGCAGAATGAAACTTTGCTTTCGCATTCAAGCCAGATGACTTGACGAAATGAGTTGAATAAGCATTGCTTATAGAAGTGCCAAAATGCTGAAAGTAGCCGATAGTAGGTCTGTACAAAGAGTTGTAGCACAACCCCCCTTGCTAGGCAAAGGCCTGAGCAAAGTAAATGTCAGCCGACAACGGTACCAGGCATATGACAAGCTTATAATGAAACTTTGCTTTCGCATTCAAGCCAAGGTCTGTACACGGTGGTAGGCTTCCTGTCACACGCCCAACTGGTGCAGTGACGATTTGTATGATTTGGTTTGCTGGTTTTTCAGTTTAGGTCGTTTTGCCTGGTCTCTTTCAATAAGCTGGGGGATTGATTGCTTGATGTGCTGAGTCTACTCACAATTGCTCAGCACATCAAGCAATCCCATGTGCTTGATATGCTGAGCAATTGAGGTAGGTAGCAATTGTATATGTGAGATTGTATTGTGCTGTGACAGTGGTTTAGTTTTAGTTTAGTTTAGTTTGGATTACAAAGGCCTCCAGCCTGGCATGGCTGCTCAACTTATAGGTCCCAACAAACAAATCAATCAAAAAGATGTGCTGTGACAGTGGTTCGCTAAGACATGTGGTTTGTTAAGACATGACAAACATGTGGTTTGCTAAACATGAGGTTTGTTAAGACATGTGGTTTGCTAAGACATGCCAAACATGTGGTTTGCTAAACATGTGGTTTGCTAAGACATGTGGTTTGCTAAACATGTGGTTTGCTAAGACATGTGGTTTGTTAAGACATGCCAAACACGTGATTCGCTAAACATGTGGTTCGCTAAACATGTGGTTTGCTAAGACATGTGGTATGGTGGTGGTACTTGCTAAACATGTGGTTTGCTAAGACGTGCCAAACAAGATCTGCAGGTCGTTGCAGCATCTTCAAGAAGCAACGAGGTATATTAACCGTTGTTGGCAGCCAAACAAGACTTGCAGGTCGTAGCCGCCTCTATAAGAAGTAATGAGAAATGAGATAATTGACTGCACCTGCACACGGTGGTTGGCAGCCAACCTGTGTATGTGTGTATGTGTGTGTGTGAGTGTGTGTGTGGCTAAACAAGACTTGCAAGTCGCTGCAGCCTTTTTAAGGAGTGAATACAAAATGGGGTAACTGGCAGCCAGAGGGGGGAGTATTGAAAAATCAAGAGAATTGGCAGCCAAGCAATGTGTAAAGATTTGCCTTCGATGTGAAGCAGCATAAACTATTAAATTTGTTAAGCAACAACGGTCATTGTCCAATAGAAGGGATCAATGTCCAATAGAAGGGAGGAAACGGAGGAAGAGTACGTCCAGGCGTGCAATCTGGTACTAATTAATTCCTGATGCTAAAATTGATGTCTTTTAGTAAAAATGCATTTAAGTGAAATTTCAATCCATATAATCCATGGAAGGGTAGCTACTCTGAATTCTCGATGCATATAATCCATGGAAGGGTAGCTACTCTGAACTTACCATGGAGGGGTAGCTACTCTGAATTCTCAATGCATACAATCCATGGAAGGGTAGCTACTCTGAGCTCCATATAATCCATGGAAGAGCAGCTACCTTGAACCTCCTAGTGGTTTGTGTCTAGGTCACGCTCTTCGGAATCCCACGTTTTAATTTGCTTGGAGGTGAAAATCACTCCGCACATTATTTGATTTAAGGTTTACAAGAAATACACTAAAGGAAAGGCCTTCAGTCAAAGCATGCGACTGATAGCCTGCTCATAAAAAACAATCAGTTCATGCGGAAAAAAATAGAGCTTGACATTACTTAATTCACGCAATGTTTTGCGCTACAAAGCAGCTTTTACTTCCTCCTGTGTTGCTTGTTAACACAGATGCGGAAATCTCCCTACTTCGCGTACAGCCCGGAAAATAACATTTCGTGCATGACAGTCTTCCGAAACCCGGTGGACCGAGTCGTGTCTTGCTACTACTTCCGATTCAAACCAAAGGCGCAGCTGTCCAAGCTGTCACCGGACGAGTTGGTCAACGTCCTGGTGCATGAGTACTCGCAGTATGGGGAGGGATGCAATAACGAACCTGTGCGAGTGTTGAGTGGGTACGATGTTGAGCATGAACTGAATTCCCCAGACACACCTGCGGGTTGGGACGGCATCGTCAGGGCGAGTGTGCAGCACATGAAGCAGTGTGTGGTGTTTCTGTCTGAGGAGATGCATTCATGTCACACAAGAGTGCTGTTCAAGCACCACTTCCCTTGGCTCAACTTCACTGCCAAACGCGCAAACGTGAACAACGGCAGGCCTAAAAATGCTCCCCTCCCACCAGAGAGCATCCGTGTCATTGAGTCGTTAAACAAGCCAGAGTTGTCATTGTATGCGTTGGCTCAGGAGCAGTATGCCAGTCAAATAAAGGAGCTGGAGAGGCTCGGTCAGTTGAAAGCTTGCCAGCAATCAGCATGAGCCCGAAAGGCTGCGAGCTTGAGAGGAGGTGGGACTCTGGCTGCAAAGAGCATTTATGGAGAGTCTGTTTATTAAATGCATGCTAACTAGCCTAGACTTTGACTGGCTTGAAAAGTTGTGAGCTAAGGACGAGGTGGGGCTCTGGCTAATGTGCGCACTTGTGAAAAGTCTGTTTCTTTTATGCATGCTGACTAGCCTAAAGTTGATTGCTTTAGACAAGGGGGGGGGTCGAGAGAGGGGTTGCTAAGTGTGTGTGATGTACTTCACGGTTTACTTATTATTACCTAAGAAATGAACTTGGCAAAAAACTAGTAATGCACGTATCGCCACTATTGCTTTTCACGTTTTGCATATGATATTATCACAAGACATTAGGGTGTTTCTGAGGAGTAGTCATGGACACTTTTCAAGCAGTTTTTTTGTTCCCCTGACCTTGTTGGTATCTAGTACACGTACAAACCAGAGCTGCTACCAGTGCAAAAAAAGCTGCCCATTCCCCAATGGATGGAAAGACGAAAAAGAAAAAACTTAGCAGGCAGTGAAACCCACTTCCTACATTAGCTAATTAAGGAAAAGGAGCCCAATGGTTGACCTGCCAATTTATACCCCCCGGCTCCATGATGGACCATAACTGGCTATCAACTAAACAAAACAACACAATATATGCCTGACCAAAGGGGATGCTGTGTGGACACTTGTCCTGCCAACAAGCAGAAAAGTCAAAACATCAATAAATTGCTTACGAGACTCACTATTTGAGCACCGCAATAATCTTCACACCAACTTGCCAGGAGAGCCAGGCACTATCCTCTCATGGTGAGCAAGGTAAGTTTTTCCTTGCTGCGTATACCTCAGTGCCACCCAGTGGGGATCTGCGGAAACTTGGCTATCTCTTATACAACAAAAGAGTGACTAAAAGATCAATGGCTGGGGATCAGGAGGGTTGCCGGTTAGACTTGAAACCGTCTCCTGATGAGGGTTGATGATAGAACTGGAATTAGCATGTCTGGTATGGACAGGCGTAATTGAATAAGCATGAGGACGGTGCTTATGTGTGCTTGGAAGCAAGAAGCATGTTTTGTAACTCTTTGCGAATCACGACCCAGATCCTTAAAGCTACTCCACCGTGTGACTGTTGTCAATAGTGCCACCGGCTCCCAGCAGGATGGTGTGCAGGGTAACGAAGGCTCCTTGAAGGATGGAGCAGAGGCCTTTGTGCTGCTCCTGTGGGGCACCCAGCTGGTTCTGCGGTCCAGTGTCCTCACAGTACTTGATGGTGAATGTCACCTTGGGGAATGCTGAGACCTTTGGGTCGGTGCTGTCCGGAGAAGGTGGATCTACTAATGGCTGGCGGTGCTGCTGAAGAGCTCCCAGTCCCCCTCAGTTGCCCCCTACCTCTTCTATAAATACACCCCCCCTCAATTACTACTCTGCTTTTTTGTTTTCATGGAGATGGGAGCAAGCAGTACATCATCTGAACGGCTGGAGATAAATCTATTTTGTCTGAGACGCGGGATGGAAAGAGCCACTTTGGTATAATCCTAGTTTCAGCTGTATCGGGAATTTGAAGATTTTGCATAACCAGCCGTTTGCTGCTACCTGTATTCATGCACACAAAGCAGAATCCTAGGAAGCCTGTCTTGCTGATGGCTTTGAATATCATACTGCATGCTAAGTTGTGTCTCTCAGTGATAATATTTCTTATTTGCGTGTGTTGGCATCCAGAAAGGATATGCAGAGCATTGTCTAGTTGAGGGCAGAGGGGGCAACTTGAAGTTACATTTATTGGGTGCTTACACCATACAGCATGCTTTTGGTTGTACAGGGTTCCTGTTCTATACTTCATAATGAAGCACTTGGTTTTAACAGGGACATGGGATGCTGTTAGGTAAGCATTGCTAGCAGCTCCATTGGCAAAGCCAATTTTGATAAGGGTATCGTAACATTCATGGTAGTTTGCTACGGTGTTGGCAATTCCTAGTTAGCGGAGGGGGCGCATGTGCACTTGCAAGGCGTCATGGTAATTGGATAGGTACCAGGGCCTTGAGGTAGGTGACTGGGCTATGTTTGGTTGATGCTGTAAATTTTTATATTATTTTGTAAGCCAGAAGATGTTGTAGAAGGAATTTCTCTCAGGTCCAGCAGTTTTGATGTAAGTATCCGCAACGTCAGAGTAGGTTATGATTGATTTTCTAGCAAGAGCGTTGGCATACTATGTAATAATAGTATTATTGCCTATAATGCCTGTGTGGGACTTGACTTTGTGGAAATGAATGGGAGATGGTGACTGGTGGATGGCTTTGGCAAGGGACTGGAGGACTTCTCCTTGGATGTGGTGGCAGTGGAGGTTTGGGTGTTTAATTTGGTGCAATGAGGTTAGGCTATCTGTGGCCATATGGGAGTAGGCGTGAATGATTGCGGCTGCTACGTACAGCCCCTAGCTCCGCACGTGAGATGATATTGGTTATACCTCCGTCTCTTGGATTCACGTAAAGGGATATGTCTAGGCAAGGGTGGTATACACCTGATCCTGTGTCTTGCCCTTCTTTGTGTTTTTTAAGACTGCCATCAGTGTAGGTCCAATCCCGCCAATCTTGTACTTTACGGACCAGGTTTGGGCTGGAGCTGTTTTGGGTCGCTTTGTCGGAGCTCTGAGGTGAGTCCAGGATACTTGTTTTATCTTGGGGGCCTTGTTGGGTTTGATCAAGGCGGTTGCTGGGTCGTTTCCTTACTATTTTAAGGCCAGGGGACTTTTTAGTGCTAAGCGCAGAGGGGCAGGGGTCATATGAATGCATTTGATTTCCCACTATGATTCAGGAATTTCTTTGGCAAGCTCTTTTAGCCTGTTTTTGTTGCAAGCACTGAGGCAGTTTTTGCCTTTAGTATTCCGTATGGCAATGATGTGCATATCCCAAGTGTGATTGGGAAGGGGCATCTGTAAATTTTTCCAGAAGGGTACTCATGTATATTGGAGATGGTGTGATGGTATGCAGCCTAAGGAAATGCACGTGCGTGTACAGGAATTTACGGCAGAGCAATGCGTAGGGATTCGTGGACATCCTTATATTCTAGGAGGAAAGGAACATGAAGGTAGCTGTTGCCTCAGTGCTACAGGCAGCAGAGTGAACTGCACGCCTTGTTGCTAAATACATGGTGTTTTCATGGTTAATGGGATGGCAAATAGAGAAACCAGTGAACTTGGAGGAGAAGGCGTTGCAGTTTTCCTCGAAGGCCTTGTTTCTTGGACGTTCACTCCAGTATTGAGGGAGTATTGAGGGAATATTAAGGGAGTTTTGAGGGAGTGGGGTCATGGTCAAGGGGGGATGCCATTTTTTCTTAAGTGGCCAGGCTTTTTTAAAGGCAGTTATAATGTGGGGGGAAGCATCTGTAAATATGAGTTTTTTTATCTTTTGGTTTGTTGTATGCTAGGAGGTAGCAACAACTTATTCTTTGGCTTGTTGTATGCTAGGAGGTAGCAACGATTTATTCTTTGGCTTGTTGTATGCTAGGAGGTAGCAACGACTTATTATCTGGCTTGTTGTATGCTAGGAGGTAGCAACGATTTTGCGTGTCATGAGGCCTATGAGTTTTGATGAAGATGAAGTAGCTTACGATGGGGGGACGTTGTCATGTACGCCGCTGTATTTTGCCTCTTCAAAAGCCCTTTGAATAATGTTGAAGCGCTTGAGGGTAAGCATGCCTTTGCACTTTCCGTCTACATTGTAGATGCAAGCTACTTCAACAGCGTACACTTCTGGAAGAATTGGGTTGTCTATGGGAGTTTCGGTGTCATTTTCTTTGTGCTTCATGAGATCAGCGTCAGTGATCCAGTACTCGCAGCTCCCAGTGGCTACAATGTCTGCTTGAGGGTCGGTGGCCTGGATGTCAAATCTAACTTTGTTGCAAAGCTCGATGTCGTAGGGCCGATAGGAGTTTCATCTTGGTTGGCTGATAGCCCTTGTCTTTGAAGATCATTAAAGTGTATGTCCAGTGCAGGTTGCAGTAGGTTTTGTGCCGTGATATGCTCGTCCTACATATGGAGGCTGCATCTAATACTTCAGCCACAAGAAATTTGCAGTTCTTCTGGCTCCCATGTTGGCCTCCATGAGCCTTTCACCAGCTCTCTTTTGAGAAATCTAAAGGTTCATTCTTTCTTTTCATTTTTACTTAGGTTAACAGAGGCTGGACAGGCGCATGTGTGTGTGTGTGTGTGTGTGTGACGAGCATCTGGTCATTTTGCAGCACGCACAGCATGATGCTCCGAACGGCTTGTACAGACGCAATGGATTCGTAGCACCCTGTTTCCGAGCTTCAGGATCAGTGCCTGTGGTGTTCATTTAAGTTGGTTTCATCCTTGAAAAATATTTCTATACTCAACTTGCACCTTAGCAGATCAAATCATCATCACCTGAATCGGCCACAATTACGGAGTGCACTAGTGGTATGTGTGTGTGGCTGGAGTTGTAAAGCCTTGTATTGCGCACAATGTAAAGTCAGGGGTGGGCGCACGCTTGCATAGTAATTTTGAAAAGAAAGACTCCGCTGGTAGTGGTGACACAGCCAACATGATTATTTAGTATCTATTAGTAATGCAAGCGTTGCCTCCTTGCAACTTGTTGAACGTATAACCGTATTTTCACAACAGGCACAGGGCGCATAGCTAGTGTTATTCTGCCATGCTGTTTGCTGACAACCTCTCTCTGCTGTCCAATGTCCATGACCAGCTGCAGACCATGCTCAACAGGCTTAAAGTTTATGCCCACAAGAAATCTTTGACGGTGAACGCACAAAAATCTGAGGCGATGTGCTTCAGGTCTGACAACCACCTGCCTCCTCTTTATTATGACGGCACGCAACTAGCTATCCTACACCGACACATTCAAATATCTGGGCATGGTGTGTGACAAAAATTTCAATCTGACCACTGCGGCTGATGCGGCACTGAGACCCTTCACGGTTGGCACTTTTAGAGTCAAAACATTTGTACAAGAGAATGTCCTTACCAGCATGCTCACATCTGGCTGCTCCTCAAGACCTATGCAGTTCCTGCTAGCATGTACGCAAGCCAGATCTGATCAACTCTTTTCTTACAACAGGGCAAAGAGATGGACAATCCAATTCAGAAGTGGCTGCTGACAGTGTTAAAAGGAATCCTTGGGGTCAGGGACACTACTCCTTCTTGGTGTGTTATGCGAGAGTGTGGCCTTGAGCCCCTACAGTTCGATTGAACTGAATTGATTCAACTGGTTTTGTGCCACACTGCGTCTTTACAATTCTTTTTTTTTGGTGGGGGTTGTTATTACACGGTCCTCAGCAAGGGCCTGACCCAATGCAACAGCACTACTGCCAAACAAGTTTTACATGCTGACATGCGACTGAGCTCCAGGTCTGATGACTGCTGGTCTTCCCATACTTTTTCAGCCATGACTGGTCTGGTACAAGAGTACATGTTCAAAGAAAAGCTGCGGAATTGTGAACCCATTGACCTCAGTCGTTTTGTTGCGGACCTCAGAGAGAAACACTTAAAGTTTTGGACACCCTATTCTGATGGCTGCCCACGACAGCACAACAGCAAAATTCTCACTTATTAATTATTACAGATGGTGTGCACTGCCCCCCCAAAAGGCCCTGGCTTGTCAGATCGAATCACCATCACTGCAAAGTATAAGACTTAGCACATCACCACTTTCAAGATCCTAGCTCGTTCTCCCTACAGCTTTTCCAAGTACATTTTCCTAGACCTCCCGAGATGTCATTCGCAGTGTTGCCTGTTTCAGACTGTGTGACCACGCCCTTCGCTTTGAAACCGCAATTTGCAACCCCAGGTCCTTCCCTACCTGTGATTTGTGTAGGCTGATGATGATGTCCAGGATTGAACAGCATGCTATTTTCCACTGCACACACCCCCATACAGTGTCCCTTCGCAGGAGATGAGTCCTTATTCTCAGCGGCAAGAGCACACGACGTTTCTACTTTTTTGCACCAGAGCAACAACAGACTTTTTTCTACATGAACTGATTGTTTTTTTGAGTAGGCTAGCAGTCGCACGCTTTGACTAAAGGCCTTGCCTTGTAAACCTTGTTATTCTGCCATGCCTTGGCTTTGTATCATAAAGGCTATATCAATCAGAGCATATGTAGACTGGCTATAGCATTCGACAGCCACAGGTGGGGAGCCCATGCCAAAGTTGTGCACGTCTTCCTTGAGCATAGCTCTAGATAGGAAAGTACCTAGGTAGCTAATGTTATTCGACACAGCACCAGTTGTTTGATGTCACTTCTGTTGGTCTCACAAGTTAGTTTGTACAGCCAGCTGTCGGTCTTTTTAATTGATGCTTTGTTGGGATTTACAGGCTGGAACCTTTGTAAATCATATATGGTAGTCAAGTATGGGGGGCTAGTTTTTTGCAGGCAGGCAGGGAGTTCTCTAGCTCGCTGCCTATGCTTCATTTGCACTTTTTGAAGGGCACGCTAGATAAGACCACTAATTGGGCTGTACTCCAAGAATGTGGACATGAACTGCTGCAGTTCTACTGATTTCGGTCCGCTGTCAAGCTTTTCAATAATATGCTTAATACCAATAGTGACACTTTGCGGAGAGTATTCCAGGCTGCTCTCAATTTACAGCCTCGTTCAAGTGCCTGCTGGACTGCTATATTGCTGAGTGCTTTTCAAGGACTGCGTGGGTGTGAGTTGTATGTACGAGCTGTTCAAACTGGGCATGCTATTACCATGCAAGAGTTTACTGCAGATCTTTTGATTTATTTATATATTGGGACCTATAGGTTGAGTAGCAGCCATGCCAGACTGGAGGCCTTTGTAATCCAAACTAAACCTATCCATGCTCAGTTTCAGTATCAGTTCAGTACCAGTGCAGTAGGTCATACTGACCAGACCAGTAGGTTGTACACACCAGTTTCAGTGGTCTCACAATCGTGTTCAAACTCCAGTTGTCCCTGCGTTTCCAACTTGTCCGACTTATTTGTGTGGGTTTTGCCCTTTTGAAAGATGACTATATTTCAGTAAGCGTCTACTTTGGTGAACCAACGTCTACACTATTTTTGCCTACTTCTTCTCGTTTAACCCTAAAGCTAACCCTAAAGCTAACCCTTGAGAATGATTTCAGATTACATGCCAGGCTACCTACTCGCCATCAGGCACTGAGCAATCAGCTTCGTTCTCGACTAATTTTGCCACCTGACCTTGCTGTTCCTCCTGGCCCTGGTGGCAGGTACAGACAAGATGCTGTTGTTAACCCTCCTGCCGACAACCTCCAGCTACCCCCTCCTGCTACACACTATGAGCTGCCATCTGTTGAGTCCC
>Ga0307968_1005020_pt1 | contig 10656 bp, 9 predicted proteins | sample OrgLakmetagen650_FD_201834 | JGI IMG/M metagenome (GOLD analysis project Ga0307968, IMG submission 201834) | Saline water microbial communities from Organic Lake, Antarctica - #650 | ecosystem: Environmental > Aquatic > Non-marine Saline and Alkaline > Saline | place: Antarctica: Organic Lake... | reverse complement strand
GCCGTGATCATTCCAATGCCTTGCCCATGTGCGAAAGCCTCAAGGCCATACCCAGAACGCCGTGATCATTCCAATGCCTTGCCCATGTGCGAAAGCCTCAAGGCCATACCCAGAACGCCGTGATCATTCCAATGCCTTGCCCATGTGCGAAAGCCTCAAGGCCATACCCAGAACGCCGTGATCATCCCAATGCCTTGCCCATGTGCGAAAGCCTCAAGGCCATACCCAGAACAACGTGATCATTCCAATGCCTTGCCCAAGTGCGAAAGCCTCAAGGCCTTACCCAAAAAGCTGTGAGACGCGCCGTGTTCATGTCCACGGTCTGTGGGTAGTTGAACAAGGTGCCGTATAGAAGTGGCTTCTTTGCGGTGGCCAGCATGCTGCTGCCGTCACGCAACCCACATCCGGCAGGAGGCTGCAGAGAAACGGTGTTGTTACAGGTGAAAGGGTGGGATGCTAAGAAGCACAGGTGATGTGAGGCGACAATTCATTAGTGCAGCTGTCGATCTGTTTGATTGATTTTTTTGTTGGGACCTATAGGTTGAGCAGCCATGCCAGGCTGGAGGCCTTTGTAATCCAAACTAAACTAAGAAGCAGGTGATGTGAGGCGACCAAGCAAGTACAGCATGCTCTACGTTATCGTGATCAGCACGGGGGCGTAACCTGCAACTGTTGCAATGACTGTGGCAGCAGCTTTTATATGTGGCAGCAGCTTATAGATGTTATAGATGGCATATGCTTAGGGTTGGCCAGAATCGTATATCTGCACCGTATATGACCGTATGTATGGTGATTTCCCTGCTAAAAATACCGTATGTACACCGTATATACCTAAAAATGTATGGCTCTGGCCAACCCTACATATGCTGCCTGCTGCCTACTGCATTATTCACAACCAGATAGGGCGGAAGCGTTTCAGGGCAATCCATTGCCATGTCTCTATAAAGTGTGCACAAAATCACAAGGCCAGCCAAGGTAACCAATTCCTTTGCAGGCAAAGCGTTTTAGGGCAATCCATTGCCATGTCTGTAAATTGTGCACAAAATTATAAGGCCGGCCAGGGTGACATAAATACTCTGCAGACGGAAGCATTTTAGGGCAATCCATTGCCATGTCTCTAGAAAGTGTGCACAAAAACATAAGGCCAGCCAGGGTGACCAAATACTTTGCAAGCTGTCAAAGCTTAGCCCATTATGAAATTGGCATTAGTCGCGGCCGGCTTACTACCTGCTGCCATCAAACAACAGATATCGGGGAAAGACCACGCAGAAAGCAAAGGAATGCACCTTCCCAGCTGACGTGCGTGCTGGTTCTATGTGCAAGGGAGTGCACATATTCCCTGCTAAAGTTCGTGCTGGCTCTACGTGCAAGTAAGTGTAGACGTGCATATAAAGAATGCGATGTAGAACAACAGTTGTATAAAGGCATATAAAGGCATATAAAGGCATGTAAAGGCATATAAAGCATATAAAGGCATATAAAGGCATATAAAGAATGCGATGTAGAACAACAGTTGCATAAAGGCAAGCACAGCATTTGGCTCAGCGAGCTTTTCACCGATCATACTGCGCTTTGCAAGATCAGGCACCTCCTCGGAAATTCACTATGAACAAGATGTAGGCATCTTACATGCCAACAGCCTAGGTCAAAATCATATGCTTCCTTGGTGACCAATTGACAAAATGGCAGGTACGAGCATAGACGTGCTATTCTTGCACGCACCCCCTTAAAATCACCTTTGAAACTCGCCAAGCAAGCTGCGCAGAAACAGACAGGAGTGGCCAGAACTGTACATATACACCGTATATGATTGTACACTTGGTGGATTTTCTGCCAAGAATAACGTTCATACTTTGTATACTAATGTATGGTTATGGCCAACCCTACAAATGACACAAACACACACCATGACGCTAAACCCAGCCGCTCGGAGTTTTTCGTCAAGCCGGCCTTGGTGCTCCAAAGTCTGCACGCAAGAGCATGTGCCCGTATGTGTGTGTGTGTGTGTGCGTGTGTGTGTGTGTGTGTGTGTGTGTGTGTGTATGTGTGTGCGTGTGTGAGCATATGTGTTACGTGCGTGTATGTGTGCATGTTTGTGTCACGGGCATGTGTACGTGTATGTGGGTGGGTGAGTGAGCAGGAAATGTGTGTGTGTGTGTGTGTGTGTGATTGCGGGTACGAGTGTGTGCGTGGCAAACAGCTCGGTTACTGTGCAAATCCACAAATTTTGATTATGTGATCATTTTCTGTGAGCACAGAAGTGCACGTCCACATCATCCTAGATACTGTACCCACACAAGTCGTTTTGGCTTGAACGGTGTATATATACAATGTTTATGACCTTACAATTAAAGATGTACCGTTTGAGAACCCGCAAAATATGTAGCGTTTGAGAAACAATAGACATTAACTGCGGCCAAACCTACACACAAGGCTACCATGCATAAGCATGAAAGACGTGCAGGCCCCTGTTGTTCCTGCCCTAGTCCAAAGGAGACGTGCAGGCCCTGACCTAGTTGTATTGGACCTAGTCCAAAGGAGTACCTGTTGTTCCTGACCTGTCCAAAGCAGTACCTGTTGTTCCTGCCCTAGTCCAAAGGAGACGTGCAGGCCCTGACCTAGTTGTTCCTGACCTAGTCCAAAGGAGTACCTGTTGTTTGTACCTGTTGTTCCTGCCCTAGTCCAAAGGAGACGTGCAGGCCCTGACCTAGTTGTTCCTGACCTAGTCCGAAGGAGTACCTATTGTTCGTACCTGTTGTTCCTGACCTAGTCCAAAGGAGACGTGCAGGCCCATGTTGTTCCTGGCCCAGTCCAAAGGAGGGAAGAAGCACTTGCACACTTGTGGCAGACATAGAAATGCGACAAAACCCCGCTGCAGCTCTGTCCTATCTATATCCTATCCTATCTTATACATCCTATCATCTGTCCTATCTATATCCTGTATCCTATATCCTTCTTTAACTATAATCTATCATCTATCATCTACATCATTTATCATTTATATCCATCCTATCCTATACATATCCTATCCTATCAGATACATCCTGTCTGATACATATCCTATCCTATCCTATCTGATACATCCTGTCATTTATGTCCATGCCCACCCAAGGCACGGCACTCACACACACCTGCAACACACAACACACAGCTACGCGACACACACACACAGCTACGCAGCGCAAAACACACCTTGAGCGCATCACAGCCCCCCAGCAGCTCTCCATTCAGGAACACCCAAGGCAAGCGGTTGGTGGCTACAATCACCCTGTAGGCATCTTCCTGCTGGATCAGGCCAGACAGACCAGAGTTGTGGCCGTACTTCTCTTCTAGCGCTTGCAAGACCTGTGATGTGGGTGTTCATGTGTGTTGAGGGTGGGTGGGGGAGGGGTACGCCTGTCTCTCACAGCTTGTACGCGGCAGCAACTTAGCCCAAGTGAATTTGGGCACGGCCAATGACTGCATTACAAGCACAAATGGTTGCTTACCGCGTTGCTGTCTGCAATCTTGGGAAGCTTGTCCAGCCGTACAAATGTGAATGGCACCCCACGAGAGGCCAGAGTGCGCCGGACTTCTTTTGAGAGGCAGCATCGAGACTTGCCGACCTGAAAGTGCAGGAATGCTCGTGTTGTTTTAATAACTGTTGCGTGTTAGTGTTAATGTGTGCTCAAGCGCATGAATCATGTGTCGCGCATGGCGTGCGAGTGTGCCTGCGTGCGCATGCGCGAGCGCGTGTGCGCTTGCGTGTGTGTGTGTGTGTGTGTGTACGTGTGTGTGTGTGTGTGTTTGTGTGTGTGTATGCGCGTGTGTGTGTGTGTGTGTTTGTGCGTCTGTGTGTGTGTATGTATGTGTGTGTGCGCGTGCGTGCGTGTGTGGGTGCGCGTGCGTGTGTGTGTGCGTGTGTGTATGTGTGTATATTTGTGCGTGTGTATATGTGTGCGTGCGTGCGTGTGTGTGTGTGTGCTTGTGTGTGTATGTGTGTGCGTGCGTGCGTGTGTGTGCGTGCACGCATGCGTGTGCATGTGTGTGTGTGTGCGTGTGTATATGTGTGTGTATGTGTGTGAGCGTGTGTGTGTGCGTGTGTGTATGTGTGTGTATGTGTGTGTGTGTGTGTGTGTGTGTGTGAGTGTGTGTGTGTGTGTGTGTGAGCGTGCGTGCGTGCGTGTGCATGCGTGCGTGTGAATGTGTGCGTGCGTGCGTGTGTGCGTGCGTGTGCATGTGTTTGTGTGTGTGCGTGTGTGTGTGTGTGTGTGTGTGTGCGTGTGTGCGTGTGTGTGTGTGTGTGCGTGCGTGCGTGCGTGCGCGCGCGCGTGCGTGCGTGCGTGCGTGTGTGCGTGCGTGCGTGCGCGCGCGCGTGCGTGCGTGCGTGCGTGTGTGCATGCGTGTGTGTGTGTGTGTCAAATCTTTTCAATGTGGCCGCAATTGATACGGTTGCAGCTACAATATCAACATTGCGAAGAGAGAACCTCCGAAACTCTGAGTCCCGCACCACAACAATGTCGGCATTGGCCACCAAGTGCAGTGTCTTCTCCGCATAAGAACCAGCGATGTCGACATCCTCAAGGCCAGAGAGCGCACGAGTTTCCTCGCGAGCTGCTGTTGAAACGGTGATAGCAACTTCTCCCGCACATGGTTCCTTTTCCGCCATTAAAAGTTATATTAGTTTGTTTACAATGGCTCCACAAGAATCTGGCATTGCGTTCCAAAATGTTTGACTTAAATTGAATTATATATGCGAACTTTCGATGTTTTCACCGTCCTCAATGCCTAACACAGTCGGCCACTCTTGTGGATTGCTTTTGGTCGAAAGTTGTAACAGATCTAGTGGGCTAGCTTCTGCGTTGTTCGATGGGACCACCAAAAAAGGTGCAATTAACAGTGGGATGATACTAGTGCTTCGGTGATCTGTATAACAGTGCACTAACTCTCGTCTAATCAACATCCCAAAACCCAGCTCATTATGCCGTCGTTTCTTAAGCTAAGGGACCGGCTTGCTACTCCTGACTTAAAAAGGTCCGTCAGATCTACTTTGTAGACAATGGTGAGCAGGACGGCGGGAATCCACCAAACACAAATGCGCCTCACTCTCCCAAATCGAAGCCACACAGGGCTTGCTGCTGAAGGACGGTAGCTACAGTTGAACTGACCAGGAGTCAAAATTCTGCGTGTACAGAAAATGGCGGGTATCAGCCTGAATCAGTTGGGCAGCGGTGTGGCGCAAAAATCGCAATGTACTCCTTAGAACTCGGCCGCAATCAAGTGCATGGACTTGATGTCCTCAATCTTAAAATTGCAAAGGTATACAGTGTTAATAAATAGCCAACTGCTTAGGATTAGAAGGTGTTCAGGGTTCAGGGGTGTACGCACGATAACTGAAGATGTGTCAAGCAGTAACCTTTCTTATGGCCTGGATACGATTGAAACCTAAATGCTGAGCAAACTTTGTTTGCAATCGATTCCTTAAAACTGCAAAAGACCAGAATTTCAAAAGGAGACTCGTCCATATGGCATGTTCAGCAGTCCAGCCTCGACCACCATAGAATTGACACCATAGACTTGAGTATTTGAAAAGGTCATAATCAGAGTCTGAGCATTTTAATATTTTAATGCTTTAACGCAACGACTAGAGCATATGTGCATTAATTCAAGCCTGAAATTGCGGTGCGCAGAGTTCTTACAAACTACCCTCTCTTTGTGGCATTTCCCACCACCCCTCCTCTTCAATACCCTTTCAATAGTTGCCTTTGAAACTATCCAACAGATATAAGAGCTTAGCGCAGTTCGTTTTTGTTATCCTTTGCATTTTTTGGGAGATCTCCATCCAAATTGCACCCGCCGTAGTAACTCAGTGCATGCAAGCTGGCATTAGTGGGTCTACATTATCCAGTTTGTTTTCATTAAACCTATCCCACGCCGTGTATCAACTGTTTATGAACTGTTCATTTGACAAGTCCACTCACTTGTCTGGATACTGCCGCTGCCTACGGATGCCATCTGCTTCAGGCTCTGTGGCACCGCTTGTTTGGCCTCCTCCAATATCTGCAGGAGGTACCCATAGTTTGATGTGATGAAGCACAGCAAAGCGCTTTGACAATGAGAGAGTGACGCAGGGTTAGGATGAAACACACACACACACATATACACACACACATTTCTCTTTGATCAAATCCCCAGGTGTACACAACAGTCCTATGGAGTGCGTGAAGACAGGCGCAAACGTATATGTAGTAGAGTGTGAAGTCGAGATATTAAAGGTAGCACATCCCAGAAACATGGTAGAGACAGTGCAAACCAGGGATACCTACATGGGGTAGGTACAGGTAGGTACAGGGATATCTACATGGGGTAGGTACAGGGATATCTACATGGGGTAGGTACAGGTAGGTACAGGGATACCTACATGGGGTAAATACAGGCAGGTACAGGGATACCTACATGGGGTAGGTACAGGTAGGTACAGGGATATCTACAGGGTAGGACCGAGTTAGGTTGCAGGTGCTTTGTGTAGCCAAGTGGAACAAAGGTGAACCTGAACATATGGCTGCCAGAAAGCGAGCTGATACCGCAACAGGATTGTTTTATATTTTAAGGAAATCCAAGGAAAACGGCCTCCTGAGTGTTATGCTGCCAGGGGGTGACTTGATAGATGCCAATCGTGGCTTTGCTTGAAAGAAAAGAAAAGAAAAGAACAACTACGCAGGCAGCAAAACACTCCCTGCATCAATAAAGGAAAAGGAGACACATTGGCCCGAAGTGCCGTGAGTCTCCCCCACCAAGAGGAAAAAATAGTGCTTACAGCAATTCATTGTGAGATGTGAAACTAGGTACCTAACCACCAAGGACGAACAGTCAACCCCTATTCTGGAACGCGCGACATTGCTGAAAGCTGACTCCTGTACTCACATCTACAATCGGCCTGGCTAGACGTGCATCGGAGATCCTGCATTGATATAAGCAAAACGATTGGGAAACATACGTTGTTATTCTTTTGACATAAGCTGCTGTGTGTGTGTGTTGTGTGTGTGTGTGTTTGTGTGTGTGTGTGTGTTCAGGTCCAGTAAAACCCTGAGTACGGCAAAGCACGAACTGTTTAACAAGGCAAATAAATGACAAAAAAATATCAGTATGAGTCAGCAGCAGCAGCTTGTATGCAAAAACCAGCTGATACTCATCAGAACGGCTTTCAATGTTTGCCCTTTTCAGCTGCATTTTTCTATGAGTTTGAGCAAAAGAGGGTAACCCTTGCATCTGTCGCGTTACCCTTCATGCAAATGAAAAGTGATGATGCAAAGAGTGATGCATCTGTCTCGTTTGGTCAAGGTTGGGTTTGTGGTTTGTGGAAACGAAGCAAGGCTCTCAAGTACCAAGCACACCGATGGAAGACGGTGCCCCCTTTGCCGGAAAGTTCTACCGGAAATGGGAGCCTAAAGGCGTCACGATATAGAGAGCGTCACGTGAAAAGCGCGATACGCGCAAGAAAATTCACGTGAAAAGCGCATGATCGCAGGCAAAAAGACCCATTTCGAATTTGTTATGAAATTATAAGTGGCTACACCTCTGGTGATAGAAACCGGGCTAAAACTCGCAGCAGGTGTGGAGCGTGTTTCCCCTGTGTCCCTTGTATGAGTGCCTCCCACTCACAGGCTTTCCCCGCACCCTTGCACCAGAATTTGACATTGCAGCATTGTGTTAGAGATTTATAAAGCTTGCATCCTGAAGGAGAGGTCGGTCAAATACGCATTTTTCCTGCCAAAGTGCAAAATAGGCACTGGGACCCACACGGCTCCCCAGAATGCCAGAATTTCCAGCAATTTAAAGGGTTAGGTATACAAATAAAAGTATGTTGCATCCACATGAGGTAGAGGGTGTTTTTACTTGGGTAAAAAGCTCATTGGCACTGATTGAGGGAACGTTGGCATGAGAACGTCCAGATGTATTGCACAACTAGCATAGTACTGCAGGTTTACGTGCATGATTCGAGTAGGAAAAATGGCCCCAGAGTGCAAATGAGGAAGAAAAAACCAGGTGGTTATAACCACTCCCCACATCGATTGAAGGAAAGGGGTCGATTCAGCAAGGAGGTTCAAACGCTTCATACCACAAACGCTCTCACGTAGGAAAGCCTACACCGCACCAAATGAGAAAGATTTACGTGAAGAACGAGTGAGCACATATTTTACACACACAGAAACACTTACGTGAAAAACGAGTAAGCTGCACCTTTTGCCCCTGCTCTTCCTGTGCGACCTATTCGATGAACGTAGTCCTCTGCTGTGTTAGGCATGTCAAAGTTGATCACGCACTTGATGTCCTTTACGTCTGCACAGAAATGCATTGTGTATAGCAAATATGACAGCAGTGAGCCTAACGGTCCCTGCAAGTCTGGTGCATGGGGCAATTGTGAAGCAGGGTGTCATTTAAATTTGCAGGCAAACATGTGTTATGTACTTGACAGCCTTTGTTAAGCCACGAGCTGTGTGCAGCAAAAAGGAACCGACCATGCAGTCGTCTCTCAAATTCAAGTTTTTAAGTACAGAGGAAGTTCATTTACATGATGTGCTCGTTTAAAGTACAGATGAACGTTATTCACATGATATGCTCATAAGTACGTATGAAGTTGTGAAGCGCATGAAGCGCTGAATTTGCTGTCCTAATTTGTTTGCTTGACCAAAACAAGCAGCAGCTGCCAGTTGAAAAGAACCAGTTAAAGTTGCAATATGACCTCACGCATCTGGACATTTTGACCACTACAGGGGTACCGTCCGAAACACCAGTGTCACTAATTTCACAAAGTGAAAGCAAAGTGAGAACAATGTAACCACTCAAACACCAGGCTATCAGCCCTTCCCTTGCCAAACCCAAGGCTACTGATCTGGGAGGTGATTAAAACTTGAGAGCCTGACGCCTGCTTCACAATAATAAGTTTGCACCTATTAGGCGACTTAACGATCTAATCTTTTACTTCTGGTAAGCTACTCAAATAACGAGTCCCAAAATCCTTTTCAAGTCCTGATCCCCAACATGCGCATGAACACTCACCCAGCCCTCTAGCCGCAACATCCGTGGCTATCATGATGGGGTGCTTTGCTGCTTTGAACTCAGCAAGCACCCAATCTCGCTCCACTTGATTTTTGTCACCATGCAAGCCCAGGGCGGGAAAGCCATCCATTCGCAGGCGACGCGTGAGCTACAAGTAGAGTTAACCAAAACCGTATATATACACATATATGACCGTACATTTGATGATTGTAGGGATAACCAGAACCGTATATATACACATACATGACTGTATATTTGATGATTGTAGAGTTAACCAGAACCGTATATATACACGTATATGACTGTGTATTTGATGATTGTAGAGGTAACCAGCGTATATATATACACATATATGACCGTATATTTGATGATTTCCCTGCCAAAAATACCGAATATACACCGGATATATACATGGGTCTGGCCAACCCTAGCTGCGAGTGTTTCATACATGCGTCATGTATGTGCACCATCCCTACTGATTTTTGTACCGTAGAAGTCATGGCCGTGTGTACGGTAAGCAATGACGGTGTGTCTAACCCAGGAAAGCTGACCATCTTTACAGAGGCGTAATAGTTACAGCAAAATTTATCCATATAACAAAGTGTGCATGCGGGCTTCCCACCACTATGAGATAGGCAGCTGCGTCGCATGCACGCATTGCACATATTTAGGGTTGGCCAGAACCATATACATACGGTGTATATACAATAGTTTTGGCAGGGAATCCGCCAAATATACGGTCATATACGGTGTATATATATACTGTTCTGGCCAGCCCTATACACATTTCTTACTCCATACAGCCTGAGACAAAATGGCTAAGGCAGCAGTTTTGGTAGTGCACAATAGCTTTCTCTGACGCAACAGCTTTCTTCAACGCAACAGCTTTCTCTAATGCAACAGCTTTCTCTAACGCAACAGCTTGGTAGTGCAGTACCGCTCACGCAGGTATTATATGAACGGCAGACATGCATATTATACTGTGATGCCCAAAAAATTTTCTCTCTAAGCGCACAGGATAGTCTCTGGTGGGGCTCTGGCTGGTGTGAGCAACACAATTTATAAAGTATTGTATGTAATTTTGTATATTGTTTTCCGTAATCCACATGATTTATCTTAGTACCGCTCAATTATGATTTTAATGCCAACAATTCATTCTTGCATTCCATTGTTTTTCCTAGCAATGACATCCTCCCACCTCAGTTCTCGCTCTCAACACAGGCCCCTCTCACCTCAGGAAAGATGAGGACACTGCAATTAATTCCTACCGTACTCAACCAATCGTTCTATTTCATGCATCCTCCCTCCCCGTGTCCCGCTTAAGTCATCACAGCTCTGCTTGGTTCTAGAAACAAGATGCAGCACCCATTTGCTTTCATACTCAACCTTTCCCCCCGAGCTAACCCATCCTCCCACAGCAAACTCATCCTCCCCCTAGCTAACCCATCTCTTCCCAGCAAACCCATCCTCTCGCTCCTGCTATCCACTTACGTCATCACAGCTCTGCTTGGTTCCAGATGCAAGATGCAGCACCCATTTGCTTTCATACTCAACCTTTCCCCCCTAGCTGACCCATCCTCCCACAGCAAACTCATCCTCCCCCTAGCTAACCCATCT
>Ga0307968_1005018_pt1 | contig 10657 bp, 9 predicted proteins | sample OrgLakmetagen650_FD_201834 | JGI IMG/M metagenome (GOLD analysis project Ga0307968, IMG submission 201834) | Saline water microbial communities from Organic Lake, Antarctica - #650 | ecosystem: Environmental > Aquatic > Non-marine Saline and Alkaline > Saline | place: Antarctica: Organic Lake... | reverse complement strand
CTGCCCCCTCTTTTCACGCACCTGCTTCCTGGAAAGATGCACCCAAACAACGCAACAACGCAACCAGCAAGTGACCATAATACGTCCTCACCGCCCATGCCCAACTCACAAACATCTTCACGCACCTGCTTCCTGAGGGAGTGCTTGGGCGAAGCAACCACGTTTGCCATTGCGGCCTCCACAAAAGCGTGCTTGGACAAACCAGGACCGTCTGAACCCACTCCAAAAAGCCCCTCCGAGCTCCTCTGCAGAGAAGCGTGCAGTACAGTATACATTATAAATATGGAGATCGGTGTGAAATGTGATTATGTGTGTGTAATTGTGTGTGTAATTGTGTGTGCGCGTAATTGTGTGTGTGAGAGTGTGTGGTAGGTATGGTACGTGTGTGTAATTGCGTGTTGGCATGGTGCTGGGAACGCAAGGGCGTGGTGGCTCAGTGTTGTGTGTGGTGGTGGTGGTGACGGTGATAACAGTTGAGAACACCTGTGGCATCACAGCGTCAGTGTAGAGCTGTCGCTGTGCTGGTCCAGTGTTCTAGTGCAATGAGGGCTGAGTGGTCTGTGGGGCACAGCAGGCAATGCATTGCAGATACATAGGGCTGGCTAAAACCACACATACCTGCACATGCATGCTGTGTATACAGCAGTTCTAGTAAGGAAATCACTGCTCATACCGTCATACACGGTGTATATATACGGCTCTAGCTAACCCTTGAAACGCAGGTCAACTTGCGTGTCGAGCGTGTGCTCTGTGGCATCCATTTGCTTGGTTGTTTTCGTACGTCGTTGTCTACACACTGCTTGCGTAGGTTGAGCTATTGAAAAGCGAGATGAGCAGGCTGCCGACGCATGTTCCAATTCCATTGTAACTACCACCCACAGGCCCTACCCACGCACTAGCTTTGAAAGGGTTTTTAAATTGCGCAGCAGGATCGAGCCTTCATGAACTAAAGAACAAAGACTCCAGAGTGAGTAGGCCCACCATACACTGCCGCAGTCGGCGTCAAGCTTGAGACATACAAACAGACTACCCCAAGCTCAATCCTGTTTGAAATTCAGGAGCCCCTGAGCTCACTTTACGCTTTAGCTATCGATGAACTGACAGCCCTGAGCTCAATCCTACCCATTTGACTTTGTGCCTTCCAGCTCTAAACTGCATTCATCAGAAGGAGTATCCTGAAACAAGCCTAGTACCCTGAAACAGGCCTCGGCACATTTCTGTGCAGCATAGCTTCAAGCAAGCAGCCTCCCAAAACTTACCCCATGCAGCGGGGTGCTGGTGCCGTACTCGTCATTCGCGACAATGTTGGATGCAGAGGATTGGTGCTGCACGTTGACAAACTCAGACCCAAATGCAGCAGCCTCGTTGAAGCGCGTGGACGCTGCGACAGCTGCCAGGAAGCCTGCGATAGGAAAGCAAATGACAGGAAAGTGTATGCATGTTCAGGCTTGTGTGTATGTGTGTGTTTGTAGTGTATGGACGTGTGTTTGGTGTGTATGCATGCACGCGTGCATGTTCAGGTCTGTCTGTATGTGTGTGTTTGTGTGTTTAGTGTGTGGACGCGTGTTTGGTGTGTATGCATGCACGTGTGTGTATGTGTGTGTGTGTGTTTGCATAGTAGCTGCACCAGGACCAGCTGTTGAGACAGACATGTGCCGTACACATGCTTCCTCTGTGCTGTGACGTCCTCAGTGGGGAAATATGAGCTGGAAATTCAGCTGACGATCAATTTCCTCGAGAGGCTTGTGTGAGGACTGGAGTGGGATCCTTTTCTAACAGCAAAAAATATGTAGAGCCAAATGCAGGCAAACCGTGTGTGACCTTTATACGCCTGCTTTTACCCTTTACCCCTTATTTAAAAGCTGACAGCGAAAAGTTGGTAGGCAGACCCTCCGCACCCACGTGCTGCTGAATATAGCTTGACCTACTTCCATAAGTGCCCAATAAGCAAGCTCCAGCCACAGAGAGAGGCGCAACATGCCTGCCTACAACAAAACTTTGATCACGGGAAAAAAGATGCAGCACCACAACCACAACATGCATTCAAGGCTTGCCTGCCCACATACCTACTGAACGCATGCTCAGCAAGAAAAACAAAGAGCACTCTAGTACAGAGAAAGGACAGCACCAACATACACACACACACCCACACACATACACATACATACACACACATACACACCCACAAACTACAGCCACCCACAGCTTCACTACCATGCCCCTCTACAGAATAACCCAAGAAGCACTTTTTGGAACAAAGAAATGGAAAGGGGCGGCACCCACACCCACACCCACACCCACACCCACACCCACACCCACACCCACACCCACACACCAGGCACCCCACACCTTCACTACCAGAAATTCCCCAAGGAGCACTTTTTGGAACAGAGAAAAGAAAAGGGGTAGCATACACACACGCACACACACACACAACACACACCTTCACTACCATGCCCCAGGCCTGAGGAGGAGTGTTCCACGCCAGATTCCACACAGGATGTGAAGGCATACGCCTCTGCGATGTCAGCTGGGGTTGAGCCTGTTGCATCTGCAGCACCATGCCAGTACTTCCAAGCAGCCTCGTACTCCTGAGAGCATTGTGCCATCAGGAACAGAAAATGTCTAGGGTTGGCCAGAACCATATATATATACGGTGCATAAACGGCATTTTTGACAGGAAAATCACCGAATATACGGTCATATACGGTGTACATTTATGGTCCTGGCCAACCTACAAATGTCCCTTGCCACGACGGCACAGCTCAAGGGAGGAGGGCATTTCTTAATGAGTCTGATGACTTCATTTGTAATCACAAAGTGGCCCGAAATGACAAAAGCAAACTTATATGCCACACAGCCTTCCGTCCCTCCTCTCGCTGAAAGTACATTTGTTACCCAATGAGCGGTCACTGAAACACGAGAGTCATAAGCGTGAGCCATATGTTGTGCACGTAGGGCTGGCCTGACCAAAAGTGGCTATGTGTATAAAAATTTCCTGCACAAGAGACTGTTCATTCACGGTAAATACATATGCATTGTACGGATTTGGCCAACCCTACATACATGGCACATGGCAGTAGGGTGGTCTGGCCACCACGCCTCATTTGCTATTGAGTAACGCATACACACACATGTACAAACACAGATACACACCACTAGCAACAAATACATGCACACACACGCACACATACACACACGTTACAAACACACACTTACCTGCAGAATCCAGTCTGCTAGTTTGCCTCCTGGTTGCGGCGGCTTGGCAGCTGCACGGACTAGATCAGTGGCTGATCCCACAATCAATGTGTTTGCACTGACGGACGCCTGCAGCATGCTGGCCTTCAGCTCCCCTGTGTGGTTTGTGTGTGTGTGCGTGTGTGTGTGTTGTGTTTGTGTGTGCGTGTTTGTGCACACGCGCGTTATTGTGATTTTGTGTTTATGTATGTATGTGTGTGTGTGCTTGTGTGCATGCATGGGCATGTACTTCAGAGTCCACACAACATTGTACCTACGCTGACAAATGCCTGCTGTCGGCCTGGGCGCTTTCAAAAGCGTGCGTATATTGGTATGCAGCATTGTAATGCATACTTCAAAAGCCTCCCGCTCTTCTGGGCAAGAAAGTGCGCAAGTACATTTGGTGATCAAGGCGGAGCAGGTAAGCCTGATGACCAAATGCACTTGTGGCCAGCGGAGGCAGCCTAGAAAAGCAGGACACTACTCCACATCATCTAGCCCGACCATCATACCTCCATCAAATAGAATGCAACACAGTGAGTATGCAACACAGTGAGTATGCAACACAGCGAGAATGCAACACAGTTATGTTACGTGCTACGTGACATAACAACGTGCCCCTGACGTAGGCAGGCTTTTCAAGTTTACTCCATCACCAATCCCAATCCTGCATTCCTGGTGCTTGTAGTTTGATCACAGATTGTGTTGAGGTTGATTCGAACACAAACTTTTTATGAGGTTAATTCGAACACAGGCAGTTGAGCAACGCCACCACAGGGCTCAACCAACCCCCCACACATCTTCTATACAAAAGGTGCACCACCGCTCACTTTACGTACACCCTTTCCCTGTTCTCCACCGAGCCAATCGCAATGACAGTTCCTTCACATGGCAACACGCCATGTGACCACCTTGTGCATGACTCCCTCCAGCTAGACACAATGGCTGCCGTTGGGAGGGGTGGAGAAACAGCACACAGAGCCTACATGCAGCTTCCCCCTCCGAGCCCAAAATACCACCGATTGATGATTATTTGGTCACATGTTAAGCACTTGCCAAACCCGCTTTGCACAATGTGTTTTCATTGCGCGTGTGCTTCCAGCCATTCTTAGGTATTCAGAAGATACACACACACCATCTACGTAATGATCCACCTCGCATGGCGCTTTCTGTGCAAGCAACTGCACTGATATAATATTGATAAACGTATTATGATACGTCAACTTTTCATGTCCAACCACCTTTCGTGACGTTTTCGCTGGGTACGATGGCTGCCACGTGCAGTGGAGTGATTCCGCTCACAGGGTCCGCTTCTGACCAGTCCCACGGGCACTCAAACTTTATGCCCCAGCCCACCACTGTTGCCACCATGCGCTGGCTGCCCGAGCACACCGCGCGGTGAAGCAGCGTCATGTTGTTACCGCTGGCTGCCTGTGTGTGTGTGTGTCACATGCATGCATACGGTTTTGTGTGTGTGTTTGCGCATGCTTTTGTGCTTGCGTGTGCGTTTTCCTTCCTTGAATACACAAAGTACCAAGTGTTAACATGTATATTGCACAGACATTTGTGTTCTGTGTGTATATGTGTGCATGGTTCTTTTATCTGTATGTTTTTGCTTGCATATTTGTGTGCTTGGGCACACCTCGTCTGGTCCTGGCAATTGCAGTTCCTCTATATGGCGTGAGACAATCACATACGCAAGCACACTTCATTCGAAGCTCGCAATAAGTTCTTAATGGTCTACTGGAAACAATCGCACGTTGCCGCGTGCAGGTGCTACTGCTGATTGCTACCTACCTTTTTGATCCAGCTGCAGCTGCAGCCCAACGACATATGTTTCCCAAAAGCGTGGAGACACACGTTTTTTCTGCAAGCAGAAGCTGCTGCTGATTTCCACCCACCTTTAGACCTGGCTGTCGTCATGGCCTGAGGACACAAGGTTGCCCAGAAGCGTGGAGACCCCCACCCCACCCCCGCAGATGCTGCTACTGGTTCCCACCCACCTGTTTGACCTGGATGTAGTCATGGCCTGAGGACACGAGGTTGCCCAGAAGCGTGGAGACACCCACCCCCCCTGCAGGTGCTGCTGCTGGTTCCTACCCACCTTTTTGACCTGGCTGTAGTCGTATCCCAAGGACATGAGGTCGCCCAGAAGCATGGAAGCCGTGGCCTGCCATGCGCAGCTGCAGCTATGCTCCAGCAGCTGAATGCCCACCTGAGGGCGTGTAAGACGACAAGGATCTGTGGAGAGCGCACGTGGTGAGCTTTGGAATTGTGGTACAAAGCTTCAAAGGCTAGGGCCTTGCATAGATACGAGGCTGCAACAGTAATTTAAGCCTTTGTCCCTTTCCGAACCCCTGAAAGGGTTTATGAGCTGTCCCTCTCTGGCAGCTGTGATCAAGTGTCCTCCCTCAGGTGGTATTGTTGTGCAGTGGCTCCAGGCTGATATCACAGCAACAAATGAGAACTGCCACTTCAATCCACGTGGCCACTTTCTTTGCAGCTTCATACCACACATACATGCATGACTGATTGAGCCCTTTCTACACAGAAGGCGAGGTCAGATTGCAAACACTGGACAATACTGTTAGTTCCCGCCTCAATGATCTGAGTCTGGTATGCAAACTGCCGGCACGTACGCATGCAGCAGGAAGGGAGCCAGCCTAGTACTTTCTTCCATTGTGCTTGTGCCTGCGACAAACAGGCCTTATCATGCCTGCCCCTAACTGCACCTCCATGATCAGAGTCTGGTATGCCTGCTGCTGGCACGCGTGCAGACGGCACAAAGGCAGCCTGATTTCACTTTGTCATGCCTGCCCCTAACCGCACCTCCATGATCTGAGTCTGGTACGCCTGTTGCCGGCATGCGTGCAAAAGGTATGGAGACAGCCTTGCCACCTGGCGTGCCCCTGGTTGCTGAGAGCCCAGCGCGCTGCCTAAGCTGCTGCTGCTTGTACCTCCTCTTTCAAGTCGCACTGCCAGCTGCTGCTGCTGTTGCAACACCTGCTTGACACGTGCACCGCTGCCTCCCTTGCCTCCGCCCTCCTCCCGCAAGCTGCTACTGCTGCTGGTACTGGGGTTTGGCGGCACGCCATCTGACGTGTGCTGCTGCGACGACTGCGCCTGCTGCTGTTGTGGCGGCGGCGGCTGTTGCAGCTGTTGCGGTGACTGTGCTTGCTGCTGTTGCAGCTGCCTACGACCACCCCCGTTGCCACGCTCCTGCGCGCTGCTGTTGCTGGAGCGGCCAAGGCTTTCGTACGAGCCACAATTGAGAAGGCTTCCTAACCCTGCAGAGCCTGCAGAGGGCTGCAGGGCTAGAAGGGCCTCTCCCATGAGGGCCCCATCTCGGCCTTCCAGCACCAGGGGCACTCCTGTGTGGATCAGGGTGAATGAAACAGGCATCTACTCTCCACACAGTGACACACACACCCGCACACAAACACCATCGCAAACATGCTTACACACATGAGCACACGTGAAACACGGCGCACACATACACACACGTACACACACCTGGTGGCTGTGTTTGCCGGATACCCAGCATAAACTCCACCCAGCACCCCAAATCTATCAGCAGGTCCTCAGTCATTCTGTCACTGCTGTCCACGTGACCAGCTGCCAGCCCAGCCGCCTCTGCTGTGGATCCGTGCGTCTCTTGCAGGAGGGCCTGCTCATTGGCGGGGGCCTCCTATGAGATTAAATAGGCAGTGCGACATTTGTTGTTAGGAATTCAATCGGTATACATATACATGCACGTGTGAGCCCCCATTTCGGAGGTGTTGCATAGCAACAGAGCTGCCTTCTTGTTGGCAGGGGCCCCTGGTGTGTGGTCAGGACGGACGTGTGCGTGAGTGTCTACGCGTGTGCGAGTATCCTGACACTGTAGAGGCGCTTGCTCCGGCATCGAGAGCTCTTGAGTCGATTTTTTCACACATCTTTTTGTGGTAGTGCAACAGCAAGGGCGTGATAAGCGATGTGTTTCTGCAAGCGTATGCTTACAAGATACCTAACTACTTTTTGCTTTATTGATTTGCGGTAACCTAAGCAACTTCATAAGGAAACACACCCCTTTTCTAACCCTCCACATTCCCTTTACCTTTCCCCTGCGCACCTCTTACTGCTCCCCCTCCAGCTCATCTTTTATCCAATGCACTTGAGCAAAACATGCACTCCTGCTACACAAAAAGCCTACCCCCCCTGGATTGCAGGGCACAAAGTCTCACACCTTTTGTGGTAAAGCACTTGCACCATGCACATGATTTAACCTCCCACTCAATACTGTTGTTCAATCCCCTTTTAACATATTTGTCATCCAGATGCGATGAGCCTAAACAAACACTCACCACAGTATGCAAACAAGGCTCCCGCCACACACCCACCCACCTTATTATTCAGCTCCCTCACCACCTCTGGGTCGTCCATGACCACCACCTGCTTCCGGCTAGTCAGTAGCTGGCCGTGCCAACATTCCAGCAGAAGCATTCCGGGCTGGTCCACACCCCGGAGTGAGAGGAATGCACTTCCAAAACCTTCTCCTGTCATGTGTATGGGGGGTGGTGTGTGCTTACAGACTAGTGCAGTGCGCGTGGCTCAAGCCTCCGTGGTGGGTATCATGAAAGCGTGGTTTGTGTGTGTGCGTGTGTGTGCGTGTGTGTGTGTGACCTGCTGCTTCCTACTCCCTTGCTACTTCCCACCCTCTCCTTAAATTTCCTTCCCTCGCTGCTTCCCACTCCTCGCTGCTTCCCACTCCCTCATTGCTTCCCACAGAAGCCTCATTGCTTCCCACTACCTTGTAGGTGCCTCTGTTGCCAAGCACAACAAACACAAAACCTGATGGAGCAGCTGAGAGGTGTAGCCATCCACTCACACGTACACACGCATGTATACACAAAAACAAAGATGCACAGGAGCACGTAGGTATGGTACTTGTAATTACAGGTAACCCAGGCAACGTAGACCAGCAAGTCACTGGCACATTGCATTCAAATGATTTAGCAACACGTGCTCACAAGCCATCGGAGAACAAGACTTAAGCAGATTTCAAATTTCAGCAGCACAAGCCCTCGCAAAAAAAGCGTTGACAATTGTGTGCCAGAGGCTTTCAGCTGCACTGCCTGTGTGCCTTGCCTCGTCAATTTCTGTTATCGTGAGTGTCAGTCTGTCATTTCACTGCTGCAAAAAAGAAGACACACATGGCTTACACACATGACTGCACACATAAATTCACACATGACTTGCAACCTGTCACGAGCTTACGTAGAATGTTGTTCATGCACCCCAGGGCCTGCTCGTGAATGCTACAGCGTTGTTAATAGAGTACAAGGCAGCGTGCATGCCAACAAGCTTATGCTGGTCACACACAAATAACAGCCTGATGTACGTTTGTTACGGTGCATTAGACAAAACAGAAGGCGGTGCAAAAGTAAACGAGCCTCTGTTGGTCACCCACCTGTGGCCTCATTATTCAGCTGCTGCTGCTGCTGCTGTGAGAAGGGGGCTCGGTGGCTGTCACTATGAGCCTCAGGGGGGGGGAGGACCTCAGAGGGCAGGCTTCGACCGTGGAAGCGTGCGGTGATGCGTACTTGGGGAGTGAGTAGGTTGGGGCCCAGCAGCTGGACGATTTGCGGTGCAAAGGTGGGAGGAGCAGAGGCAGCCCCACTTCCGATTGTCCTGCGGTGTGTATGTGTGTGTATATGTGTGAATGTGAATGTGAGTGTGAGTGTTTGTGTGTGTGTGTGAGTGTGTGTGAGTGTAAATGTTTATGTAAATGTGTGTGTTGTGCATGTGTGACATGTGCGCAATTAGTCAGCGTTTCCGAGAGAGACAGAATGTTTGTGTGCATCTGTGTGCATGGTAATTACGTATTTCCATATCATTAGATAGCAAGGTAGAAAGACAGAAAGATATGAGGGATAGGGGTTCATTGGAAGGTCAAGCAAGTTTGCGCATTGTTCAAATACACATCAAAACAAGCAGCAGAGAAAAAAACCCATTATGGAAATATTTAATGCAAGCTGTAACAAGATGAAAACGGGCGTGCGTTGCTAAGCTTCTTGTGTGTGGCACCAGCGTTTGTGGTCACGCACACACACACACACACACACACACACATTCATACACACACACGCTCCTACGGGGTTGAAATGTGAAAGGCGGCCCTCTCCGCTACATTTCCTTATAATTAACCACTGCACAAAGAGGCTCAGCATCATCTGTCTTTCTTGAAAGATGTGCGCAGCCTGCCGCACAAGTTGTTTATCAGAGATATGTCCTGGCAGCGCCGACCATACCTGGAGGAAGGCAGAGGAGGTGTGGGAGACAGCAGCAGGCATGCAGGGATGACTTCGACGATCTTGGGAAGGAGGTCAGGCAGGCCATCTTGGGCATGGCCTTGAGGCAGCTCCCGTGTGCCCCACTGCTGGGACTGCTGGTTCCAGGATGTCACAAACGCACGACCGCAGGCCTGTGCGTCCGTGTGTGTGCAGGTGTGTGTGTGCCATGTCTGTGTGTGTGTCTGTATTGCATGCTTCTTGTTTCTGTGTAGGTATGCACGAGGGCATCCTATTGCATTTGAAGCTCACGATAATACACACACACATCCACACACACATCCACACACAAGCAAACACGTAACACGAAACCAATTTTTGTCACCACAATTTTTCCCATGCCTGCTAGCTCATCATCACTAGCCTACGTCATCAGCTGATGTACGTGCTAACGCTTCCCCCCAGTAGTTACACGGACCTGCACAAGCACCTCAGCTCCTTTAGGGGGCTGCAAGTACAGCCAGTGCACCCAGTCTAGACTCCCGGATGGGTCCTGAGCTTGTTCCCCTGGGCTCTTAATGGAGCGCCTCCCCCGAATTGGCCCTGTATACATGACAGCGCCAACAACAGGGTTCCTTGGGAAAAATGAAACGCAGGGAGGTGGGGATTCCCTCATGAATATAGGGACGGAGCAAACCAACAAGCCTGTTAGTTTGAATGCGTATGTGTTTATGTGTGTGCTTTGGGTGTTGTATGTTTGTGTGTTTATGTGTGTGCGTGTGTGTGTGTGTGTGTGCGTGTGTGTTTGTGTGAGTGTCTGTGCTCCACATGTGCCTAGTTGTGAAAGGTTGTATATGTGCTTGTATGCATATGTGTATGTGTTTGTTTGTTTGTTTGTTTGTTTGTATGTATTTGTGTGTGTGTGTGTGTGGTGTTGTGTGATTGCGTATGAATGTGCGCGTGTGTTTGTGTGTGCATATGTGTGTATTTGTGTGTGTGTGTGTTTGTGTGTGTGTGTGTGTGTGTGTGTGTGTGTGTGTGCGCGTGTGTGTTTGTGTGTGTGTGTGTGTGTGTGTGTGTGTGTGTGTGTGTGTGCGCGTGTGTGTTTGTGTGTGTGTGTGTGTGTGTGTGAACGTGAGCGTGAGCGTGGA
>Ga0307968_1005017_pt1 | contig 10658 bp, 12 predicted proteins | sample OrgLakmetagen650_FD_201834 | JGI IMG/M metagenome (GOLD analysis project Ga0307968, IMG submission 201834) | Saline water microbial communities from Organic Lake, Antarctica - #650 | ecosystem: Environmental > Aquatic > Non-marine Saline and Alkaline > Saline | place: Antarctica: Organic Lake... | reverse complement strand
CATATCATTGGGGGCTGGAGAGATCTTGACATTTTGACACCACATGAAGCTCACCATTCCAGCAGAATTATGAGGACATATCACACACATTTCGGTGTACCTTTGGGGAATACTTCTGGATGGTGGAATGACAGAAAAAGAAAGCAAAAGCCTGTGTTGCCTCTCTACCTTCGCTTGGACATTCCCAGCAATTTCAGCCGCACTTTCTTACCTTCGCCTTTCTGGCCACAGCTTTCTGGTCCAAAGAATGCGTCATGACAGGAATAGAAGGCCTTATGAGCTCAGGATCTGACAGATGTGACTGGCACACTATTCAGGATGAGGAACACATTTTGTTGGACTGTCTGCATGAACATCTAGTCAGACTTCGCACACAGCAAGCAACAGCTTATCTTCCCACCTCAGTTTGAGGATGGCCCAGCTCGTTTGAGGACCTTTATGAACCAACCTGATATTTTTGGTGTTGCCTCTTTTGTAGCTAAGTGCCTAGCCCTGTTCCTTTGAAATTCTAGCGTTTTTTGGTTTGGTTACAGGCTTTTTTCCAAGCTTCCGCTCAGATACCCACCAGAGGCATATATAACGATGTAACCTTACCTTGCCTAATCTGCAACCTCTGTACAAAGGGGGTCATGTGCTTGGGTATGGGGACGTGCGTTTGCCACATATTGAAAGTAGATTATAACAAGCACGTTTGTTATAATCAATTCTAGCAACATGGTCATCAACAAAACGAACATCTAGCTCGGAAGTAGTTTTTGTTAACTTGCTCCAATCACGTCATACATCTGGTTGAAAGTAAATACTGTGTACAAACTTCCTTTACCCAAGAAACGGAAAAGGGACAAGATAAGCTGCTGATGCCTCGCTTTTTCAAAACTCATAAGGCAAAGAAAAATCGAACAAGAAGAAGCCTCGCCCAAGAAAAGATACGGGCATCAAACAAAAGGGAGATTGATGTATATTTAGGCAGGGAGAAAGAGAAAAGAAAGAAAATAATTATTGCCCTTGATCTCAGCATTGTAATTATTTTATTGGAAGGCACAAGTTGCAATCGACACAAGCTCTAGAATTATTTCAGCAGCAGAAAGCCCCAGTATTCCATTTAATGAGTAGTATCTGTTGTGTGAGGAGGATAGCGTATTTGCCCAAAAGCACGTTGACATGCTGTGAATGCTCTTCACTCCCGCTCCTCACGTCACGCAGCCGTCCTATGTCCTGGCCATTCTTTGCAGCCTCTGCATAAGGGTGCCCTCTGCCACATGCGCGTGCATGCACGCTCATGCTTCACTGCATGGCAATGCGCACTGCCACATGTTGTAGCATGCCACAGATTCTGTGCTCGTGCTATGATTCACACCTCGTGCACGCTTAAGGGATTAACCCTAAACCCTAACCCAATTTTTCAAAAGCCGGATACTAAAGCAGGGATGACTTTGGCTATGACTTGCAGAGGAAAGCAATTAGCGAGCAGGTAATAATCGAGTGCATGCAGTTCCATGCCATGCTCGTTGACTGTGCTTGAATACATCGTGAAAGCAACCAACCAAAAATGTGTATGACTTCTGGTCCAACTGCAGCTCATGGAACAGCACCAAAGTTATGTACCGACACATTATGTGCCACATACAATGTCACATGAACATAGCCCCACCTGCACAACCTCATCAGCCGAGGGCCTCAACCGCGGCTCAATCACAAGGCATTCTTGAATCAGAGCCTGCAGACCAGGGACTTCTGGCGTGGCACACACCTGTGGAGGCCGCTTCTCTACAACCAGCTGCGTGTGCGCACCCATGCAAAGTATGTATGCTGCATTTGTTATCATTCCTTGCTTGGGGATAGAGGTGCATGCAGCGGGCGAAAGGGCCTGACAGCATGCAAAAGGCGTGAGGCAAGGGGAGAAGGAAAGGGCTCAAAGCAACGGAGCTCATGCATTCCCCCTTTTGTGGTTACGACTACGAAGGTCATGTATGCCTGCAAGCACTATGCATTGGTCCATTAATGCACTCAACAGCTTCAAGCATTGCACACCTGAATGATAATGCCGGAAATGCTCTGCCCACGCTCCCAAGGAGCAACCACATCTGCAGCCACAATCTGAGCAAGCGTTGCTCCAAGCGCCCAGATGTCAGTCGGAAACCCAAACTTGTGCTTGTCTCCTGGCTGGGCTGTGTGCTTCTCTGGAGCCCTGTGTGTGTGTGTGTGTATGTGTGTGTGTGCGTGTTTGTATGTTTGTGTGTGTGTATGTGTGTGCGTGTGTGTGTATGTGTGTGTGTGCGTGTGTGTATGTGTGTTTATATGTGTAGGTGTGTGTCAGTGTATGCATGTTTGTGCCACTTGCTGGCATTGTGTAGTTCCTATGCAATCAAGGGCAATGAATGGCCTGTGAAGCATGACAGACCAATAAGCTATTTTCAGTCAGACACATGCATATGTCTGCCTGCCTTGTACAAGCGTTTTGTGTCAAATTAAAGCGAGCATCATACTGCACGGTCTTGCGATCAATACGCTACAGAGTTTTCAGCCTCTGCCTATGCCAAACAACTGGCATGCAGGTCAGAATCTCAGCGGATATGGCGGCAGACATGTGGGTACTGTATTATTCCTTATGGCAACAGCCTACAGATAAATTGACTTACATGAAGATACTGTATTATTCCTTATGGCATCAGCCTACAGATGAAATGACTTACATGTAGGTCAGCGTCCCAGCGACCATGGTAGCAGACACATGGGTGTTGTTGTCTGCCATGGGCCTTGACAATCCTGCATGCGTGAGCGGCGTGACGCTAGCGGTTTACATACAGCCAGCTCATTGCATAGAGCGTAATTCAAACGGCTTTTACTGTTCCATTTCAACACTTTGCAGTTCCACTCTTTCAGCTGCACAAACAGGCACTAATCCAGCTGCGCATACAAGCACAGGTTGTGAGCAATGCAAGGCCAGGCCCATTTCCAGCACTACTGCTACCAAATCTCAACAGAAGCCAGTAACAGACCAGGCCTGCAACCTAGGACCTTATTTTATGTCAATTATTGCTTTTTGCAGTCGTAGAAGGTTGACTCAATCCGTTGGCTTATGCCCTTAGTGTGGGAATTGGAACCACTGCCAAGGACATATCATTTCTGAGGAATAATGCGCGAGCCAAAATAGACAAGAAAAACTATGCAGCACTGTCAAATGCAAGAGGGCAGGTCCCCTTCAGGCTGTTAGCTACAGCTTTCTGCTCAGTGCATACATACAACTTGGTTACAGAAAGCAGGCAGGCGGCGGGCGCTCTGCTTCTAGCACGCGTGCAGCATTTGCGCTTTAATATATGCGTTAGTGCATGGCAATCAAGTGTTCTGCTACTTGCCTTGTGGGAAAGTGTGATTCGATGTGATCTTGCTGTGATGTCGTGGTGCTGATGCAGATTCTTTTTCTCTCAATGTGTTGGATAGTATGAAGGGGCAGAAAGCACTCATATCAATCTCCACATCGGCTGGATGTGGTAACCACACATGCCCATACACTATAAATAGGACCCACACACTATACAGCTCCTGGTTCTTCTATGGGGCACGTGCCCTAGGACGAAATAAGAAGCGTACCCCTCTTGGCTCTCTGATAGCCACATCTGTCAATACATGCAACAAACAAAGAGGCACCGGATACAGGCATGTCAAGATGCACCAACAAAATGATAATAACGGTGAAATAATACTGTCATGATATGCTTGTATCATTCAAGCAGTTTGAAATTTGTCAAGGGAGGCAAATGACCCCTAACTGAGCATGTTGCTCTTAAGGGTTCTCAGAGTGTGGGTGCCAAATATAGGCAGTCTTTAAGCTCGGCTGCTCTGGGATGGTCGTGACAGTGCCGAGCTTGAAGACTTTACCATTTATCTGGCACACATATTTAATCAATTGCGGCTGAACCCCATTTCTTGCGGCCGTATTTTCATAACTCGTAACTCATAACATCCACTGCACCAAATTTGGTGATATTCCAGATTTAGTGATATTCCAAGTCCTTGCAGCGAATAAATTCCATTGATACAGAGAGTGAAAATAACAAGTGGCGTATGCCAAACTCCAGTTTTTGCACTCCATTATGAGCACCATCATTATGAATCTGTGTGTGGGTATAACATTTGGAGCTTGCCAATTGGGGCGCACATGCTGAAACTGCTGTGGCGTGAGCCCCATTGTTTTGCCAGACCTGGATAGGTTATGACGCTTTACAGATCACCCATTCCACTAAATTCAGTGACACTTGGTGGTCTAGAGTCCTTAAACATATACACATCATTGCCAAAAAAGATGCAGCAAAAAAACCAAGTGGTTGGTGAGGCGTACACATTATTATCAGTGTTGTGCACATACGGCGTCATTTAAAAATGGCAACGTAAATAATGATTGTAGATAACGGCGTTACCGTCACTAAACTCTGACGATTGACGGCGTAATTTACTATTTTCACCGTCAATTTGACATAAATTACACCGTCAGCGTCAGATACCATTGACGCCGTCAAGCGTCAGGTGCACAACACTGATTATTATGCAATTTCCTGTAGTAACGCCCACCTGGGTATTGGTGCATTAAACGTGCGTCAAGTCCTATCAATCTGTACACAGAGCGACTTTTACTTATTTGATCACATGCTCTAGTAGAAGTTAGAAGAAGTTACAAGCAGTGAAGTAGAAGTTAGAAGTTAGAAGAAGTGAAGTAGAAGTCAGTAGAAAGCTGAACCAAGCTCAATTTGATCAAGAGGGTAAGAGAAATTGTCCCTTGGAAATTGAAAAGGAACATGTAAGAAAAATCGTCCTTTGAATATTGAAAAAAAATCACACAATTTCTCACTCCAGCCCCCCCATCAGGAAATTATGCTGGCATTTAAAGACAAAACACATATTACATGCAACGTACCAAAATCAGCAAGAACGGCGTGGCCGTCGTCATCGATCAGCACGTTTGTCGCCTGTACATGTGTGTGTGTGTGCGTGTGTGCGTGCGTGTATGTGTGTGTGCGTGAGTGCGTGCGTGTATGTGTGTGTGTATATGTGTGTATGTGTGCGTGTATGTGTGTGTGCGTGCGCGTGTGTGCGTGTGTGTGTGTATGTGTGTGTGCGTGTGTGCGTGCGTGTATGTGTGTGTGTGTGTGTGTGTGTGTGTGTGTGTGTGTGTGCGTGTGTGCGTGCGTGTGTGTGTGTGCGTGTGTGTATTCCAACCAAGTCAGGACACGTCCAAAATGTCGATCTTCCTCATGTACAACTCAACACGCCTTTCTTCATCTTTATTATTTGTAGCTTTTTAGTAAATTGTAGTTATCAATATACTGACTGGGCTGACGTGACCAAACACAGCAAAGCAACACACACACAAATGTACCTTGATGTCGTCATTCAGGATGCGGTTGGTGTGCAGCTCTTGCACTCCCTTGGCGATGTCCAGGCAAAGCTGCAGCACTTGTGGCGCCGGCAGTGCGTCGTAGACTGTGTGTTTGTGTAAAGCAGAGGGGCACAGGATCAGATCCATCGGTTGTTGCTGTTTGGAAATTGCAAGGACTGAAAAAGTGTGTCTCCTATCTGTGGTGTCCATGAATGAATTGCCATGAAAGTGTGGTGAGTCGTGAGTCGCTCATCCAAACAACATCGCTCATCCAAACAACAGAAACTCTGACACCGTGTCGCTTCCGTGCTTGCCTTGATCTTCAATCAGCGCGTGCAGGGTACCCTTGCCGTAGTACTTCATGACCAAGCACAGCGAGCCGTCTTGCAGGGCGCTGTACCTGAGAGTGCGCCGGAAGCCATTCACCATATGTGTAGGTTGGCCAGAGCCGTATGTATACACCGTAAACGACCGTATATCTGGTGCTTTCCCTGCCAAAATTACTGTATGTACACCGTATATATACATATGGCCAACCCTACATATGTGCGCTCAAGTGGCTTGGGATTTATGAATTCAAGCAATGTCAGTATAAGCGGCGTGCTATCCTTAGGGACCAGGTACGTTAGAGAAGGGGTGTGCCAGGATCGTGCCTGAGTGTGCTGCTCCTGTGGTCTGCAAAATAGGTCTACCACGAGCAAATCTGACAACGTATGTCGAGCGTGACTGAGGAAGTGTGTTATTGCGATGTGCCAACAGTATACACAGCCAACCAGGTAGGAAGTGTGCAGAAACACCCACACACACACACACATGTGCACACCCATGCACGCACACACACGTACACACACACGCTCACACACACATGCATGCATGCAACATGCACACACACACACACGCATGCATGCATGCAACAGGCACACACACACACGCACACACACACACGCACACACACACGCACACACACACACACACACACACACACACACACACACACACACACACACAATCCTTACCCTTGATAGTGTAGCATGTGCGGGCGGGCACAACAGTTTGAAAAAAGGTAGGAAGCATGCGAGGAAACACATTCAAATCTTACACGTGGCAGTGCAGCATGAGAATGGAAGGCAGCATTGAGGTAATAAGCGTGCAGGGAAGAACACATTAAAACCTTACTCGTCGCAGAGCAGCACGTGCGGAAATGGCAGAACTGAAACAGGAAATAGACCGGACTGGGCATATAACATATAACACGTGCCTTCTTACCCGTGGCATTGCAGCACGTGCGGGCAGCAGCGAGAGGCTTGAATGGTGCCGATGACCTCAAACGTGAACTCGGTGCGCTGCATCTCTGTGGGGTTGACGAGCGACAGCTTCTTGATAGCGACCTAAGACACAATATGTGTGCAGGAAGCTGTTGGTCTTAGAGGCACAAATAGTGTTGCTGTGCACACTGGTCTTAGAGGCACATATGTCACTGTGCACTCTGGTCCTGTTCCTGTGCACTCTGGTCCTGTCGATGTGCACTCTGGTCTTAGAAGCACTCATGTTGCTATCCATTCTCTCTGGTCCTGTCAATGTGCACTCTGGTCTTAGAGGCACAAATGTCACTGTGCACTCTGGCCCTGTTCCTGTGCACTCTTGTCCTGTCAATCTGCACTCTGGTCTTAGAAGCACTCATGTTGCTATTTATTCTCTCTGGTCCTGTCAATGTGCACTCTGGTCTTAGAGGCACAAATGTTACGATGCATTCTCTCTGGTCCTGGGTATATTGGGTATATGGCAGCTGTTCAGGACGGTCAAATCAGTGACCCCTACATGATTTGTTACAAGGTTGCTTGCATCCCACCTTCTGCCAATCTTTCTGGCCCGGCAGCTTCATCATGCCGTCCAGGACCAATCCGAAACCGCCTTCCCCTATTTTCTGGCCCTCTCTCAAGCATGAGGGGTGAATGCGGCAGTCATCCAAAGGAGTAGGACTCCTTGGAGGGGCAGAGACCTGAAAAGCACACAAGTAGGGAAAGAAGGGAACGGGGGGAGCATTTTTGTGATTTTGTCAATGAAGGATTTTTCCATGAGCAGCAAGGATCAGGGCAGATACGGGACTGGCTTATGGTCGTGTCTGAGATGTGGTCACTGGGCACACGTTCTGACGAAAAGTGATAACTGGGCATGTTCTGAAGACAAAATGCCTGGCCTTAATAACAAAGGAAAGCAAGCTACGCAAATACCCACACTTACACCCACAGCAACACCCACACCGACACACACGCCTGCGCACACACGCGCATGCGTGAGCGCACGCACACACAGACACACACACAAACACACACACATAGGCATTCACAAACATACAAACCCACACATGCATTTGCATTTACATACGAACGCAGAAGCTTACGCACGCGCACCCCCCCCCCAAACACCCCACCCACACCCATGCACCCCCCCACCCCACACATACAGGCACACACATATCTCACCCGTGCTTTCAGGGCCGCAAGCTCTTCCTGCATGGCTCTGACCTGCTCTGCTAAGGCGGCTTGATTCCCCTGCTCCTTCTCTGCCTGCTCCTTCACCCGTTGCTGCTCCTAAATTTAATACAAATAAAGGGGGAATATATGTGTTTTTGTTTTCTATATAGCTCACTCAATGCACCAGAGCTCATCCTTCTGAAGCTTGGCAAAACATGGCCGGATGCTCACCTTGTGCGAGGTAAGTGGGGTTAGTTACAGTGTGTGTCCCCTCGTCAAATGCAACACCAAACATGGCCTCTGCTAGTTGTTGCAAAGAAATAAGCTGGACCTCTGCTCAACTTTTGGCTTATTAAGGAATAGTCTGGCACCTGATAGGAAGGCAGGACAGCCTGAACAAGGAGGTAAAACATCACCTGGCCTCTGACAGCATTGGCATCGCATTGATGCAGAGCTTTGCTCAACTTTGCGCTGTCCTCATAACACTCCAGACAGTCACAACAATGGTGTACGTTGAATTCCAGCGTAAGCTCTACTTATAGATGGCATATAGATGGCACAGTACCTTAAGCCAATTAAGGATACGCACGAGCGCAATTCGGCCTAAGCTTTAGCAACAGCTACTGAAGAAACAGTCTGTTTTTTTTTTGGCTCGTACCATTTTGATAGCAGGAACGTTGCTATCCTTGCTATCCTCGTAGTGTGTATAGGTAGGGTTGGCCAGAACCGTATATATACACTGTATATGACCGTATATTTGGTGAATTACATGCCAAAAATACCGTTTATACACCGTATATGTATGGTTCTGGCCAACCCTATGTATAGGCAATATCCTGGATATGGACAAAAATCAGGACAGCCTGAACGAGGATGTGCAACGTTACCTGGCCTCTAAAAGTAGTTGTTAAAAAATGACTGCGTGGAAGGGTGTTTAAAAAAGCTCAAAGATTGATGAGGCGGCAGCAGGGTGTAGCGCCCCTACCATGTTGGGGGAAAGGGAGGTCACGGGTGTTTTGTTGTGCTGCATGTGCGCGCTCTTTGAATGTGTACACATAGGCAAAAACAGCATGGCTCTCTTCTATGTATTGTGTTAAAAAATGGGTAAGCAAAACTATTAAACAGCAAACGCACTCACTTCTGAAACATAAACAAAAGCCCCGACATATAAACTACAAACCAAGCCCGCACCTGTGACTGCTTCCCAGCCAGCTGCTTCTCCATGTAGGCCTTGAGCGCAGCGTTGTCTTTCTTGACCAACCAAAGGGGTGTGTTCCCTTTCTGCACGCATTACATATAAGCATATAAACAGGCAAAGCTATTGTTCAAGGCCAGGAAGAAGAGGGACAGTAATGGTGTGCGTCTGCTGATGTAAAACTGGAGTGCCCCTCCACCAAGCCAGGCACCTCGCCTTAGACTTGGCGTGCAGGTTGGCACCCCTTTCATCAGTCGAAAAAAAAGTTCCGTTCAAAGGTGACCTTGGTTCAAAAACAAATTACCTATCCAATGAATGTCTCAGGTCACGGAATGGTGGAGTGGGTGCAGAGACATGCTTGCGCAAAGTTAAGTGGCAGGGGGGTGGTTTTTTCACGGGGGCGACCGTATTTGAAAAGTTGATATACAATTCTGGCCAACCCTACAAAAGAGCCGTGCTCCTGACTGCATGCGTGGCATATAAACGGCTCCTTTGGTCAAAGCTGGGAAGAAGGGACAGATAAGGTGTGCACCTGCTGATGTAAAACCATAGTGCCCCTCCACCAAGCCAGGCTCCTCACCTTGGTCTTGGCGTGCAGGTTGGCACCTCTTTCACACAGCAGCTGGACCACGCTCAGGTGTCCCTGTTGGCAAGCGGCCATCAAGGGCGTGCCGCCCTCCTGCATTGGCACAAAGATAAAAACAAGACAAATATGCTTGCATTTAGGGTTTAGCAAGTTTGCTCTTAACACATGTTTCCCGGTGAGTCTTCCCTGAAGCGTGGAAAACCCATGCACCCCGCAGTAATTTTTTAGGTTTTGGGGCGTGTAGCATTTTAAGTCTTAAACAGGGTGCTTTAGCCCAAAAAGTGTGTAGCGCAAGCCTTTCCCAAAAAAAGGGACTCGTTATACAAAGTAATTCTAATACAGATGGAAAAGGGCTTTGCATTGGAAACTTTTCGAATTTTGCACCCAAATTGCAAGTTCTGGAGTGTTTTATAGGGGGTGATACCAAAAGGGCAACAGAGCGAGCTTGCTGGGACTCGAACCCATGTCTCTGGGTGACCAGCCAAAAGAAAAAAGCGAAACAGAGTACTCGCCAAAATTTTCTTGTCGCACACACAGGGTACCTCACAACGCTTTAGTGTGGCGCTTAAAACACCCAAAAAAGTGACACAAAATACTTAAAAGCGTCGCTCTTATGAAAACCCTGCCCCCCTCCCCCGTGCAACCACCCACCAACAAAGACCCATAAGCCTTCAAGCAAACCAACACCCACACCCAAACCTATGCCCACACCCAGCCACACCCACCCACACAAATAAATTCACAGACACACACACCAATAAACACACGTGCGCGCACACACACACACAGAAACACACAAATGCAAACACCACACACCTACACACACACACCTACACACACACACACACACACACACACCACGCACGCACAAACATGCATGCACACACATATACACACTCAAACACATGCACATACAATAATGCATGCACATACACATGCACGCAACCATAGAAACACTCTCAAACTCTTACACAAACACACACATACACAAAACAAAGCACTTACACACACACACACACGCAAAAACAC
>Ga0307968_1005015_pt1 | contig 10659 bp, 10 predicted proteins | sample OrgLakmetagen650_FD_201834 | JGI IMG/M metagenome (GOLD analysis project Ga0307968, IMG submission 201834) | Saline water microbial communities from Organic Lake, Antarctica - #650 | ecosystem: Environmental > Aquatic > Non-marine Saline and Alkaline > Saline | place: Antarctica: Organic Lake... | reverse complement strand
GTGTGTGTGTGTGTGTGTGTGTGTGTGTGTGTGCGTGCGTGTGTGTGCGCGTGTTTTCGTGCGTGTGTGCGTGCGTGTGTGCGTGTGTGCGTGTGTGTGTATATGTGTATGTACCTGTGGTGTGGAGTTCCTGCTTTTTGAGTGCCATTCACATTATTTGTGAGATTCATGATGTATTTTGATCAGCTTCACATTCGCCAAAAATTTTAATATTTTAGCAATAATGTTGCTCAACAAGGCGTCTGTGTGCTCAAGGACCGTGTACTGCCAGAAGTCCCCCCGGGCTCCTCGTGTCTCCTGCTGCAGGAGTGCAAAGAAGAATGACACAGTTACTGAGCAGCCTGCTGTGGAGCAGAATGGTTTGAACAGGAGGTGTGTGGCCACTGTGTTCTCTATTCCTGATCCACTCAGGTGGATGCAGTTCATGCTTGCAACACCGTGTACACGCCTACCTCCTATTCCCGTGTGACAGCACATACCAACACACATACACACACACATTCTCACTCACACTCACGCACGCACACACACACACACACACACACACACACACACGCACACGCACACGCACACGCACACGCACGCACACACACACACACACACTCTCTCTCTCTCTCTCTCTCTCTTTCTCTCCTCTCTCTTTCTAACGTACACACACATACACACACAAAAATAAACACACACACAAACACACACATTCACAGAGAGTTTGTGCTACGAAGTGTGAACGTGGGTGTTCTGGCTAGCTTGTTCACCATTGGGGCAACACCAAGGCCCAATGGCCTTGGGATCCAGGTAAGCTGCCCATGCTGGGTGCAATAGTTCGTCATGGGACAGAGCTGGAAGAATGTAAGTACGCTTGCCCCCATTTTATCCTTGTGCCTGATTGGGGTTGAAGTTGTGTGAACTTGCTGCAAACTGTTTGCAAGTTTGCTTAATCTACTGCTTATTTGTGATCGCAAAATCGCTAAGCCAAGGTAATTTGCTTCAAACTTGATGATGCGGGGTGGGGAGGATTGTCCTCCTACTCTGTAGTGCCTAGTTCATCAGACTATGGATGTGCTTCAAACCCAATATTTCGCGCGTAATTTGGATGCTCAAGGACTACGGAGGTGGCGTGAAGACCCTTGCCCTGTGTCCTTCCACGCCCAACTGCATCGCGACCAGCGAGGAGACCAACGACCCAGACCACTTTGTGCCCCCTTGGTGAGAGAGAGGGGTGCAATGTGAAAATGGTGCCTTTTCCTGTTTTTTTTATGGTTGTTCTCTTGAGGATCAGCGAAGTGATCATTCAAAGTGATCGTTCAGGAAAAGCGCAGTGCTTTGTGCAAGCACGACACCCATAAACGCTCAAAGCGGTTTAGACTGCAGTTACACCATCTGGCTTGCCTGCGCTCTCCTACTTTGAAACACCATTTTTTTTTTGCCCAGGACAATACAACACCCAGGCTCGGCACAGGAGTGGCTTAAGCGGCCCAGCCCCAGTGGAGCAGGCATGCTCATCGCAATGATGTTGCAGTTTGCAATCACAACCAGTGAATGGGGTCGCATTTTTTGTTTGAACCCTCGGAACGATGCTCTACTTGCACAGGACGTACAACCCCCAGGATGGGCGTGGCATGAAGGGCCCAGTCCCAGTAGAGCAAGCAATGCAGGAGCTTGTGGACGTGGTCAAGACGCTGAAGCCGGATGGCTTTGAGGCCAACATTGTCAAGCAGGACAAGGACTACTTGTATGTGGAGTACCAGTCCCCCACTTTCGGGGTACGTTGTCTCCTTCTGACCCTGAAATTTAAAATGCTGCTGTTCTTTCTTTACTTTTAAGTAGGCGCTTCATAAGTATTCGTGGCGGTCCAGAGTGTGAGAGCTGATAGAACTGTATGCAAAAAGCAAGGGGTGGCTAATTTCACAAACTACTTCATAAAGTAAAATCATCTGGTCAAGTTTCCATTTAAAACTGTACCAGGTGTTTAGATGTTCCTTTTTCCTCAGCAAAAGCTGGGAGCACGCTCAGACCGCAAGGGTTTCCTCATTGTAACCGCAGGCACCCAAAAGTAGCAGTTATATTAAAGTGCATTGATTACCCACAATATTGGTGTGGACACAAGGTGGTGACAGTTGCATCCTGCTCTGTGTAGGAATTGAGTGTTCACCACTCTCTGTGCACTTTACTCCAACATCCTGTGTCCCTTTCTTTCATTTGTGCCTACCATCTTTTCTTTGTCCATGCCGCTCAGTTCATTGATGATGTGGAGTTCTGGCTTCGCCCAGACAACGCCCGCGTTGAATACAGGAGTGCTTCCAGGATCGGAGAATCAGATGGTGAGTGGCTCCAAAACAGGTCGCTGACCATTCTGGCCAACTTTGCCGTTAGCATCAGCCACACCACTGCAGCATCTATGGGCAGCAAGGCACACACACAGGCGTGCACACGCGCGCACACACACGCTCAAACATACACTCACACGCATGCACTCACACGCATGCGCACGTGCATGCGCACACACATATAAACACAGGCGTGCACACACACATACACACATACACATGCACACGCACAAACACACAGGCACACGTGCACGCACACATACACACGCACAAACACACAGGCACACACACGCACACACACAAACACACACACACACACAAGTGTGCACGCATACACGCGCACACACGCACACACGCACACACGCACACACACATGCATATGTACGCTCACCTCGCGTGCGTGATGGGCTTCGCCAATTCTTCAGCGTCGCTAGCGTCGCTCCCACACTTTTCTAGTGTTACTTTAGAGAAGAAAATGCATTTGTTCTAACGATCGTAGGAAGCCGAGTCTTTTCTTTTTTTGTCAGTGACTGTGTTGATGGCCCCAAAGCTAAAATGTCTTTGCCCCTTCCACACATCTATTGCACAGTCTTAACCTTGTGGGCAATATGCAAGCAATATGCAAGCTGAATGTGCGTATTGGCGGAGCGGCCCAGCATCCTTCTATCAAAGTTTTACAAACTCATGAATGATGAATGCAGGCAACATCAACCGCAAGCGAATTCGTGCCATTCGCTCGGAATTGGAGAAGAAGGGCTGGAGATCCACCGGGTTTTAAAAGAATTCTGAATAAGTAAGGCTTGCTTTAGGTGTCCGGACATCTTTCTATCGTTTGCCATTTTTCCTTTCGTTTGATGTTTCAACGGCACAACGGAATTGGAACGTTTGCAATCCCTTGGTGAAAGGATTTTGGACGCAGTTTGTAAACGCTTTCCGAGAGGGATCATGGACGTAAAGATTTATGCGCTTTAAATGAACGTTTATGTAAATAAGAGTGCACAGCGAGCACTAACACGCAATGTAAAAAGATGAAACATAGTCAAATTACACGATAAAATAATGCTGTGCTTTAGTAAAGAACAGGTTTTGATGAGGAGCCTGTAATCAAAGGGATCAATCGGGGAAGTAACCGTGCATATGTTCTGCAGCAGTTAAGGTCAATCAGACACCAATCGCAGACACATGCGCATTCCCCTCGTTGGAAATGGCAAAATCCCCATTATACACACCCATGCATTTCCCACCTTGGATGTGGCTGCAAAGGGACGGTCTTGTGTTCCATATTCCTTGATATGCTGACAGAGTCGACCAGCCATAAAGAGTGTGTAGCATCAGTCCCTTTGGAACTCGCCGATCTATCTGTCCTCCATGCCTGACACACTTTCGCTCCTGTTGCCGTCACACTGCTCAAGATACTTTCTACGCCGCTGCATGCTGCGTGCGAGTCAGGGAAAAAAGGGGAGACAAACAGAATGATTGCTTTGTGTTCAGATTTGGTCGCTCCTTAAAACCCACGTGCAATACTTGTATCCTCATCCGCGCTATATTTTAAATAATGTGAATGCTGCCACTCCAGATGAAGCACAGGGGCCGCGGAGCCTCGCAAAGCTGCTTATTGCAAAAAGGGAGGGCACTGGAAACCAGTGTCAGAGATGCAGGGTTTCAAGATGTGCCCGAATTGCCGGCAATTGCACCACAGTGTGATGGGACGGTGTTTGGCGAAACGCCATGCCAATAAGCAGCGCGCTGAATAGGACTTTCCAAACTAATATCTGCATTACTAATAGGGAACGCAACAACAACTGTGAACTATCGGGGAGTCTGATCCACTTATGTATTACAACACTTTTGCTTGAGCAGCCCTGGGTTGTGCAACTTTGCCTGTCTGACATACTAATTTTGCTTGAGCGGCCCTAGAGAGTCATGCGGTTGCAAATGCTGTATGCAATGGGTTGTGCAGGCCTGCAACTTGCTGAATTCTCCCCGGCCAGTGATCCTGCACTCTAATGTGGCGCTCCCTTCCTCCCCTTGGGTTATAAATTCTGGTGTTCAATTAACACGCCTGATCTGCTTGTTGTGGCTCTCCATCAGGCTCTTTTATTGTCTCAGGTTTTTGCCTTTTCATCATTCATTCATCATCTCTTACTCATTTTCCTTAGAGAACAATATGGCACTGGCTGAGCGAGACCATGGTTTGCAAAGCTGAGAGCAGCAGGCTGTAGGTGGCCCTCTATGAGCATGCGTGTGGTGAGCATTTGCACAGGCAGATCAAATTTCGATCAACTTGTCGTAAGTTGCAAGCAAGCAAGCAAGCACGCACACACACACACACACACACACACACACACACACAAACACACATTTGCATACACGCATCACAAATCATACGCAGCTGCATTGATATAGGAGACGCTCTTGGTGCGATACAAAAAAATGGTGAGGAAAGTGCAAGCCCTGAACCCAAATCGCGACCAGCTCATGCGAGGGTCCCATCAATGGCACCTTCGTTAGGCCTATGCAAAGTAGAGTCCATGGGAAGGAAGGCTCCCCCTGGTGAGCTCGTGTGTGGGAGTGTGTATGTGGGAGTGTGTGTGTATGTGTGTGTGTGTGCGTGTGTGTGTGTGTGTGTGTGTGAAAGCGTATATGTGTGTCTGTGTCTGTATGTGAGTCTAAGTGTGTGAGCATGCTTGTGAAAGTAACCGTGTGTGTGTCTTTTACATGTGCATACGTGCGTACTATGTTTGTACTGCTGCAGCTCTAACACTGCACCGATTTTTTTGTGTGCCGCCTGCGGCTGCAGTCAATCACATCACTGATGCCCTTTCAGGGATGCCCCGTTAAACTTCACAGCAGTCACATTTATTTTGTACGGAAACGGAAACGGCTGTGACTGCTCTGGTGACTGATACACATCATAATTTCCCAATGCATACAAACATGCATGTAAACACACATAAACAAACGCGCACTTGCGTTCAAACACGCATACACACACTTACTTTCTGCACAGGCTTAACATGGAGTGACAGCCGGAGATCCCTGGCTGTTCTGGTAAAACGAGAGGAGGCGCAGAGCCGGGCTAGCAAGGTGTGAGATAAATAATTCTGAAGCGATACAAAGTAAGTGACGGCGCCCTTATTCTTACCCAGCAAATTTCAAAGTCCTTTGCGGGGTGGGACCTCAGGGGCGTTTTTGAGTTTGGTACATAATGGGCGCATGATGCTCGCACAGGTAAGCATACCTGACCATGCTTGGCTGTTATAGGTGGTAGGCCTCTTGCTCGTGTGATCAGCAGTGGCTAGTATGGGTGGTAGGGATCTGGCTATTGTGAGCAGTGGTGGCTATTTTAGGTGGCAGACCTCTAACTATTGTGAGCAGTGGTGTGTGAATCTTTTTGCCTCGTTGAAAGGCAATGGTTGCAGTTTTAATTCTGGTCTTTTTTTACGCACGCTGATTGATACTAAATGCCCCCAGATCACTATGCTGTATCTAGATCACTCCAGACAGGCTCAAAGCGCTGTCCTGGGTCCAAGTACTTACCCAAAAGTCTATTTGGATTCAATTTGTTTGGGTGCAAGTACTTATCCAAAAGTTTTACCCAAAAGTCTATTTGGATTCAATTTGTTTGGGTGCAAGTACTTATCCAAAAGTTTTTAGGCCAAGACTAATTTTTCATAAATTTCTTACTGGTAGGCCACCACTAGATCTTGCTTACTCAGAAATAAAAAGTTAGATTTTGGTTGTTCTGGCCCCTCAGGCCAATTTTGGCTTCAATAGAGTTGAAAAGACGGAGCACAGCATCTGACCAGTCATCCAATTTTTACACTCCACTTCTTTTGCCATGGAATTCGTTTGTTGCAAGCACAAAGCAAGCTTTGTGAGCAAGGGGACTTTTGTGCCAAAGTGAGGTCCATGTTGTGATCGAATTATTTCATCTCCAAATATCCTACATATTTTCAACACCATAGCTGTAGGCGTAGCTTTTGGGTTTGCAGGCCCTTTCTGGGGAGGGTCCCATCTGCGGTACTTTCACTTGACAATGCTTGCCTCGACTGCTGGACACTTTATCGTTACAACTGGAGCGTAGCGTGCATGAGCACGCCCATTTCTGTTATGTGCTTGTGACTGTGATAGGCAGCGGCAGGAGCAGACTGTCGTTGAGGCAGTGTGTTGTGCCAAGGGAATACATACTGCATTGACAATGACAATGAAAGGAGGTTGGTCTTTGTGGCAGTGTGCTATGCCGAGAGAATACAGGATGCATTGCCAATGATTACAAAAGGAAAGGGGAAAGCCTGCAGTGTCCAAGTGAGGCCTTTGGTTTGCTAGGTTTGTATGTTTCCACAGAACTGAAACACGCCTCAGATGGTGCTTTAAAAACTTGCCAGCCACTTTGAAGCATGAAAGCCAACCCGTTCTATGAGTTACTCAAGCACTTTTGAAATGTCCACAGGGTGATTCTCTAACACACAGCCAGCGCCTAGAGGAGCGCCTGGATCGCCTCAACTTGTCTTTGAGATGGAGGGGGACGGGATTTGCCACTTCAGATCCATAAGCCACGAGCTCTTCGGGACGCCAGGTGAATGCATTGGGGTTAGGCGTGCATGTGTGTGTGCATCACTAGGTGATTGGGCCAAGAAGTATCCTGGAAAGCCACGTTCTAATAAAACACATGTGCACATAGGTAGGAATGCCAAAACCCAATGAGCAGGAATGCTGGTTTGTCATTGCACTGCTGCACGTAAGGGGGAGAAATATGCAGGCAATATAGACCACTCCTCACATTCAATAAGGAGAGGGAGCCGCATTGTTGCAAAGTAACTCCACCACAATAAAGAAATAAAACAATGGGGATCAGGAGAATTGCAGGCTTGACCTGAAACCGGCTCCTGATGAGAGTTGGTAATGGTACTGGAAAGGGTGCGTCTGGTACGGACAAGTTTAGCAAAATAGCGACAGAGTGCACATGGAGCTTGGAGGCTAGCTTCTTTACTCAGTGAGAATTAAGACCCAGCTCCTTAAAAGGCTCCAGTGTATGATTGTTGTAAATGGTGCCACCCATTCCCAAGAGTGATATATACAGAGTAATGAAGGCTTTTTGAAGAAGGGTGCAGATATCTTTGTGCTGTTTATGTGCGGCGTGGAGCTGGTTCTTAAGCCTAGTGTCCTCACACCTTAGCACCCTCTAGGGTCTTTGCTTTGCGTATTGTGTTTACTGGAATGAGTTGCAACTAATGGCAGGTAGACCAGAAAGTGTGGCTTTTTGCTTTGATCTCATGCTTTTATCACTGACGCCTGCATGCCTTTCTTTGCAAACACAGCTGTTTCTCACATTCTTGCAACTCAGAGCATCACGACAAAGTGCAGAGACGAGTGATAGCTCACATCAATGCAAACAAAGAGGAATTCAGCTGTTTCTTGGGTGCGGTTGCTTTTTCTGCCTAAAACTCGTCACACAAACAACGAACCTGCAAGCTGTGTCCATTCAGAGACAGAGATCTCATATGCTATATACTTCAATGTTCGCTTTCATTTATTATTTCACCTGGGACTTGAAGCAATTGTGTGATTCCTCACTTCTACCCTGCACACAGGTGAAGAATTTGATGATTATGTGAATGCAATGGTATGTGAACATTAAAGAGTTGGGCGCAGCAGTAAATTGGGAGGAGCATACAACGCACATACACAAAGATACACACACATGCGCAAGAGCAGCGTGCACATAGTTGTTTTGGAATGCGTTTCACAGTGCTTGTTATTTTTTTCGTGGATTTTATCGCTCTCTCTCTCTCTCACTCTCTCTCTCTCTCTCACACTCTCTCTCTCTCTCTCACACTCTCTCTCGCTCTCGCTCTCTCTCGCTCTCTCTCTCTCTCTCTCGCTCTCTCTCTCTCTCTCGCTCTCCCTCTCTTTTAAGGTTGTGCCGCCTTAAGTACGCTGCCACAACAGCTACCTTCTCATCACTTTTTAAGGCGCAGAATCGATGCTGGGGGAATGAGCTGACGCTGCGCGCAGCTTGCGAGGCTTATGGCGTCATGGTACATGTAGTTTCCTCTGAAGAGACAAATTGGTTCCTTACCTACCGGCCAACCGAGGTTAAGAACAGCTTTGAAGTGGTAAGTCAGTGTGATCTGTACCAGGGTTACAGTTAGGGCTCAGGCTTAATCCCTGGTACAGTACTTTAAGGCAAGGAAGTAGACCTCAGCTCCAGTCAGGATTATTTCATGCCATTCCACCACTCAAATTGTGTACATCAGTCACATTTGGCAGTAAGGAGAGGAATTTCCAGACTGCATTGTTCTTCAAGGGAAAGGAGTGTATACAGCACCTGTGCTTGTAGAGTTCAGAGTTTACTAACAGTCTCTAAACCCAACCCACAGAGTTTTTACTGGTCAATAGATTGATGCAGTAGGTAAAACAAATGTATTACAGAATGCATCAGCTGTTGAGGCCTGCTGCATTCAAGACAGGTCTGTGAACCAGCAATAATGACCATTGTCACCCGTAACCCTTTCCCCTGAGTTCTCTGCAGTTCATCACGTAATTGCGCCCGTTCACTACAACGCAATCCGACGAAAGCCGGCCCTGAAAACGCTGCACTGAACCCTTGAAAATAGGTGTGAATTGTTCCAGGTAGACCCATCTCCCACGGTCTAAAGTCAGAGATTGGTTTGCAATCCTACATGGCTTGGAAGATGGAGAGGCTCGTAAGCAACAGTGCAGTGTTTTTAACAAATAGTTTGCGCTCTTTTGATTCTTTGTCTTTACACACTAGTCTTTCCTACACTTGCTTTTGATGTCACAGCTTCAAGTGCATGAGCAGCGGTAGAAGCGGAGTCAGTGAAAACAGCGAGGATGGTCAGTGACAGGGACGAAATTGATGTAACTTGGTGTTGTCAGTGTTTGCTTACTCCTGCAGTGTTGATTGGGTCGTTGAATAAGCAGAAGGCAAAAGCTTTCTGTGAGAATAAACAAAGGTGGTTGGTTTGCATTTACATAATATTTTCTGTGTGCTTCCTCAAACCCTTGACAGTTGTTTTATGCTTCAGTATTTCAGCTCAGGGACACATACTAGGTATGCTGGAGTTTCAATGCTATGGATGTGCCACTGAAAAGAAAAAACTCCCCGGACTGCCTTTCAAATTGGGCGCGTATTTTTTAACATGCTGTTTTCCATTTGCAGCAACGTACTCCTTTATCCAGCTGTAAAGATTAACAAAATTCATGGCCAAGATGAGGTGAAAAAATATCTTGGAAGGCAGTTTTTATTCTAGATGTACGAAGTGCCAGAGGGGGATAACGGAGGCCCAGAAGGACAAGTTATAATATGCTCTTTGGCTCATGTGTACCTCAATTGGCTAGCTTCACGTATTGTGAATCTGTCTATGGATGTACAATTGGGAGCTAGCTTATTGGCATGCACGTACTTAATTTGCTGTGGCGAGAGAAGCCCAATACTTGCTGTCAAATCTTCATAACAGGTCAGATCCTACTGCCCTGAATTTAGTGGTATTTTGGAGTCCTTGCAATGAATATAGACTATTGCAAAATAATGTAGTAAAACGACACACTGGTAACCAGGGTGAGACGTCCAAATTTTTCTGTTATTCCCCATGGAAAGCACCTACATAGGGTAAACTATATTGTACCCTAGGGGCCTGCTTGTGCGTTTTGTTCTGTCGATCCGTTCACACAGTGACTAAAGTAAATATGATCACATTTTGTTCCATCTACTTCCAGCTTTAGTTTGGATTATTGGTTTAAATTTGATGAAGTGGTGTGAGTAGTTGCCCTTTAAATGTTAAAAAGGCTGTGTAAGGACACCACAAAGGTATCTGCACCATCCTTCAAGGAGCCTTCATTACCCTCCACACAATCCTTTTGGGAGGGGGTGACAATTCACAACAACCACATACGGAGGGAGCCTTTAAAGAAAAACGACGCAGGCAGTGAAAACCACTTTCCATATTAAATAAGGAAAAGGAGACACTTTGGAGATGGCCGGGGATCGTAAAAATCCTCTATCGCAAAGAAAAAGAAATAGTGTAATGGGAATAGGATGGATTAAATAAGGACAAGGAGATATGTGTGCAACAGTGTGAACAAGGCAGGTCAGATGTTAGTTGATCTGGCTGCTGCAACGAGTATGGCGATTGCAACTGGACGTGTCGTTGGAGATGATGGGCAACCCTCATTTACTGGGAATTATGGCGATAAAAAGAGCCGGCCTGATCACGTGCTGCTGTCTCCGGCTTTGTACAAACTTGTGTGTTCGTTTAAGATGTGGGATACGTGTGCTTCTGATCATGCGGCTTTGAGTACAGAGTTC
>Ga0307968_1005014_pt1 | contig 10661 bp, 10 predicted proteins | sample OrgLakmetagen650_FD_201834 | JGI IMG/M metagenome (GOLD analysis project Ga0307968, IMG submission 201834) | Saline water microbial communities from Organic Lake, Antarctica - #650 | ecosystem: Environmental > Aquatic > Non-marine Saline and Alkaline > Saline | place: Antarctica: Organic Lake... | reverse complement strand
TGCTGTTTAAAGGGGTTGCTGTCCCACTACGTGCTTGTGTGATGCTGCTGTAAAGCTGCTGTGCGCCTGCTGCTGCCCCGAACCCGATTCGCTGTTTGCCTGAGATGGTTCGGCCCCCCCGCCCAGCAGGGGGCAAGTAAAAATGTGTCTAGGTAGCAAGAAGAAAATGATTAAAAATTGGATATTACAACTACTGCTGGAAGGACCTCAGACCATCAATAAGCCACAGCACGCACTGCGTGCGTTTCACATACTCTCTGGTTGCAAACACACTAAAATGAGGAATATGATAATAAAACAGGGATATGATTCCTTTCATTGCAAAATCCACTAGTTTGGCTGTCCTACTCTTTTTTGCCATCCCATGCGTTGTTGACTCGACCACAGAAGTTAATCCGTTTTTTTATCCCAGCCTTTTCAGGATACCTTGTTTAACCTCGTGTACCGCTCACGCACACTTGGCTCAACAAACTACGCTGCAGTAGTGGCAGTGGCAGTGGCAAGTGCAAAGCAAAGGATGTCTCTGAAATACGTGCGTTGGTAGTTTGATGCACTGCTGAGGCACATGGCAAAATGTTGCAGCCGGAGCAGCTGCAAGAACAGCAATTTGCAATCGCAGCAGCGGCAGTGTTAGAACGCTGCAGTGTGGATCCACAGAGTGCAATACTTGAGGTGCTAGGTGCTAGTAAAGAGCCTGTTGTGGATGGTCTGACACAATATTATATCTTCAAACAGAAGCTGCTAAACTGTGAACCCATTGATCTGTCACAGCAAATCACCATGCATCACTGCAAATTATAAGACTAAGCACAACAACTAATGCGGCTGTACTGTGGCTGCGACTGGAAGGTTAGAGTTGGCGGTCAGAGATACAGAAGAAGCTTAAGAATGCTGTGATGAGGAGTGCTGGAGATCCGTGCTCAGTATGCATGTGTACACAGAGTGCTCGGCAGGCCAGAGAAGTATAAAGCAGTTCTGGTTGGAAGAAAGTTGGGAGGAGTGCCTCAGTTGCATGCAGAGGACTTGCAGAAAGAACTGGGGGGGGGACTGGATTGTGAGGGGAAAGACATGCTTACATCTGTGTTTCTTGGTTGGTGCATTGGTGCATTTATCTCTGGAGCCACTCCTGTTTTGCTGCAATCTTGCACTTAACAAGCGTATCTCTCGTAACACGGTGCAGACAGCTTAGGATGTCGAGTTTGTGACTGTTGCTTGTTTATTGGTTTCTTAAAGGCTTGTTGCAAACGGAATGCCTGCTCACAGCACTGGTTTTCCAACATCTGCCTTGCATGTCTGATTCTTTTTGTGGTCTTTTTGAGTGCGGGTTAGGCAAGTTTCCCCGCTGCGTTAAAACTTAAGAGAGATTTCCACTTGTTTTCATTAAACACTGAACTTTCATGTTAAATGGGGGGGTTGATTGTATGTGTGTTGTAGCGCATACTTGCAATCCATGCTTAAGCAGGTACCATGATTCGTCGTGACAGCTGTCATGCTAAATCAGTGGCATGGATGATTGTGCCATTTTCCCCCGGGATTTATAATGTGAGCAACGGTTTGATGGTTATTTGGAATGCAACAAGGTATGCACTGCATTATAATTATACACAAGCAAGCACAGTCAAGGTTGGGTCTGGGTGCTACGGCGCGCAACCCCCCTGACCCACATTATTTCTTTTTTATTGTTTGCCTAAGTTAATACCCTCCCTTAATCATGCTGGCGGTGTTATCACTACCAGCGGAGTCTTTACTTTTCTTTTCTTTGCTTTGGTTGTTTGGCCAGCTTAGATGGTCCTCTTGTATCATCAATCTCACTCTTTCTCAGTCTGCTCCTCGGTGCGTTGCTTGAGCCGTCGCTTCCTTCTCGCGAGGAGAGGGAGGAGATGTTAAACACACCTCTATGGGATTTCTTAAAGAGATGGTTTAAGCCAGGTTCAAGTCTCTCTCGAGCAAAGGCTAGGAACTAAACTATTGACTGGCAGTACTCCTTCAATTCTCTCCTTTTCTCTGCTGTTTCTCAAATCCAGCTTGCTTTAACACACTGACGTATACCATATATATCACACACACTCTAGTCAGCTGCCGCACCTTTCCTCCCCAGGGCTGGGAAGTTGACTCGACCACCTGGCTGAGCATTAGGAATTGAGTAGTTTACTGAGCTAATTGAATACCGCAATATCAAAACCAGAAATCTGAATAAACTGGCTTCCCCAGCTCTTTGAACGAGACTAGGCAAAACAACCTCAACTGAAAAACCAACCAGCCAAATCACACAAACTGTCACTGTCACCAATTGGGTGTGACAGATCTCAGCCGTTTTGTCGTAAACCTCAGGGAGACACACTTGAAGTACTGGACACCTAATTCTGAAACCCAGCTTATTGAACGAGACTGGGCAAAGTAACCTCAAGAACTGAAAAACCAACTAACCAAATCACACGAATTGTTACTGCCAACAATTGGGCGTGACAACTTTGGTGGGGGAGACTCACGGCACTTCGGGCCAACGTGTCTCCTTTCCCTTTAATTGATGGAGGGAGTGTCTCCTTTGCTTCCCTTTAATTGATGGAGGGAGTGTCTCCTTTCCCTTTAATTGATGGAGGGAGTGTTTTGCTGCCTGTGTAGTTTTTTTCTTTCCAAAATACATGTTTCTCAACCTGCCTCGTTATGTCATCCGTAGTACAGCTCGTTTCTGACTTCGTGTTCACACACTACGTACATGACATACGTATACGTTTTGAGACAGTGACATGGAATCAAATCAACTCCCCCACCTGTGACCTATGTGATACTGATGATGTCCAAGATGAGCAGCATGTCCTTTTCCACTACGCCAATCCCCACGTGATTTCTCTCCGCAGGACATATGTGTCCCCCAACAGGAGCCCACATTGTGTTTAATTTCCTGAGCCAGAACAAGAACAAGCTTTATTTTTCCTCCATGCAGCAACTAATTGCTTTTTATGAGCAGGATAGCAGTCACACTTCTTGACTGAAGGCCTTTTTATTTGTAAAACCTTGTAAAGAGGAGGCCTAAGCTGAGTACTGAGGTGCAGGAGTTGCACAGCAAGCCTGCCTGCTCTTAGCTTACCAGAAAGCTCAGAAAAGTACGCATTGTAACCAGCCAGTATGCGTTGACATCATGATTCACAAAGGGAAGCAATGCCTGCTAAGGTTGTTGGGTAAGACGCACTGACTGACGGCCTCTGTAACCTCTGGAAGACACAACAAATATAATTTGTCACTTGCTGACAGTCTGATGATTGGTTATCAATTATCTGATCTGACTACATACAAGCAATGACATGAAAGCAATTCAACAGGTCAAATTATACCCCCTGAAATAGTCACACGATGAAGATCAGGGAAATTGTACCAATGCTAAACAGTAGTAAAGATGTATGGTGAAGAAGGCGGACACAGATTGTCTTGATACCTTTGAGCATGTAGTACCGTACAAGCAGTCAGAAAATTCTAGCGATAGTGGTTATGCAACCAGCATGTTCATGGCCAACAAATTGTCACCAACAAAGTCTTCCCCCCGGGCTAGCTATTTCCATCGACTCCCTGTGCTGCAGGTATTAAGGAGTGGCAAGGCTTGAAATCCATCGGCTCTTGCCCCACTGGAGTAGATTGCTGCTGCGTGGCTTGATGGCACATTGGCAGAGTGGACTGGTGCTGCGAGCGTCCTTGCTGCTGCTGTCCCTGTTCCTGCTGCTGCTGCTGCTGTTGTACACTCCCTCTACTTCTCTCTGCCTCCAACTGTGTTGCCCTTTGGTCTGCCGTGTCCAGAATCTTTTGAAAGGTGCTCAGAAACTCCTCAAGGACAACTCGCTCTTGGGCCTCAAACAAGACCTGGAAAAGTTCAATTGACAAGGATGCCAGCTGCATTAAGGAGAAGCTCTAAACAAGGCGTGTACACACAGTGAAGGATCAAGGATGGACAGGCAGGTAAATACTCGACTTTCAGAAGTGCTTTCTTTTGCTCAGCAAGATGTAAGGCGTGCGTCAGCCAGAATCGCTCAGGGCTATAACAGAACGTGCCTTTGGAACTCAGATACCATGAGTTATGAGCTTGCAACCCTTGTTAGTTTTCTGAGTGATCATGGCGACCAAACTTAAACGCCAACACGTCCCAATGCACTTATTTGTGTTGTACAGCAGCTTAAACCCAGCACTCCCGTCCAGTGGCTGCAAACTTGCCAGTACTGATTCATACTCACCAGCTGTGAGCACCTGTACAACGCTTGTCCACACGTGGAACTTCCAAGTAGTAGAAACTACTTGGTTTTCAAGCGTACAACAGGCTACAGCGAGCATGCCCGAGCATGCGCTGCAAAATGCAACAGAATCCAACTCCTCCATCTCACTCGGTCCTCAATTTTGAGATATTATACACCACAAGCATATCACGCACCTGTTGTTCCAGGGCCTGCTCACCCCAATCTGCAGAAGGTTGTTCTTGCTGCTGCAGCTGCTGCAGCTGCCGTTGCTCTTCATCCCTCGCAACAATCACAAGCAAATTGCACAGCTGCTCTACGAAGCTTGACTGGAGCAGGCTGTTGAGAGCCTGTGCAAGGAGTTAGTGCGTATGCATGAAGCAAGGTCAAAAGCACAAAGTGTTTGCAAACCAAAAAGGGGCAGCACAGAAAGGCAGACACGCGTGCAGGTCAAAAGCAATGCAGCATCAAGGACACGTACCAAGATAAAAGTTGGCCTTGGTACTGCCAAACTCACACCACGAATAAAGAAAACCACCAAATAAATTGTGTATCAGCACCTTGTGGAAAGCAGGCCAGCGTAAGGTCCTTGGCACGCTCACCCTCCCCCCCGGCCTGTCAGCAGCATCAGGGACAGCGGCAGCAGAAGTGGTGGCAGCAGTGGCAGCGGCAGCAACAGGGGCAGTAGTGTCAGAGGTAGTAATAGGAGGTGCAAGGGGCCTGCCTGATGGGGGGGGTGCTCGGATGGGTTGCAGGACTGGCAGCTGCGCGTGCCCGGCCTCTTGTGCAGTAGGAGGGGGCACACTTTGCCCTGGGAAAGAATGGGGAGGAGGGGCTATGTGCGTCAGCTGCAAGGGGATGTTAAAGGGGGGTGCGCTCCCCCCAGCCTCGGCTGCAGCAGGAATTGGGAGGGAAGCAAAGGGGAGGAATGGTGCCCCTTGACTGCCAAAAATAATTTCCAGCAGGGTTTGGATGCTCTGGATATCCTGGAGCGAGGGGGGGGCAAGGGCGGGGTCGGGAGGGTAGCCTGCGGTACGTGCTCGCTTGGCAAGAGGGCTGCTGGAGTGGGTTGGTCCTTGAGAATTGTTCCCGGCTATGATCCTGCTGGCAGCTCCGCCTCCTACCAACCTGTATTCGTGTATGTTGGTGTGTGCAATTATGAGTGTGGATGTGTGTGTGTGTGTCGGTGTGTTATGTGTGTGTCGGTGATTCTTAAAGTGTGTGAGTATGTAAGTATTTATGTATGTGTGTGTGTGCGGTTTGCATGTGTCAGTGCATGTGTGTGGTGCATATGTGTGTGTACAAGTCTATGGTGTGCACGTGTATTGTGTGTATACGCATGCACGTGCATGCCTTTTCTTGCTTTACTGCTCTGCCTTCAAGCTTGCCATTGAAAAGACGCATGCCAGTTTTCTCACTGCGAACTGTGCTGAAATAATAGCACGCAATCAGAAGCAAGCATTGGCCGTAAGCAACAATTTTAATATCTGATCTTATTAATGCTTTCTGTTGCAATACATCCTCACCCGTTAAACATGGGCTGCGTATTGAGGCTCGTAATGACTTGGCTTCGCTGCTCTGATCCCTGGGAAATTTGCACGTATAGTTGCACATATAATTGTCTCTACAAGGGTATTGCACAAGTTCATCCAAACTTCGAGCTATGACCCTCTTACCTCATAGTTCTTGCACTCCACGCACTTGCAAGCATCTGAGAACATGAACAATGAATGGAAACTTGCTTTAGATAATTTGCCATGTCAGAGATTTGCTCCTTTTTTGCCACCTGTGCCAACACTTTACAGACGAATGGTTTGTTAAATCAGAATGCAGTCTTTTGACTTAAGACCTCATGTTGCATGTTGAATTCCAGGCAAGTTCAATTCTGAGCTAGCAGCTAGCAAACATTATGAATCATAATTTATGATCACGTTTCCCGCTTTAAATTCAGTGTCAATATACGAGACCCAAGGGAAGTTTAATGAAAGTCACGGGCAGGCTTCTTTCAGTTTCTTTTCACAGGTAGGTCTAAGCGCATTTAGACTGATCAATCATTGTAACGAGCTGTGTGAGGCCCTCACCTGAGCAAAACACTCCTGCTTGAAAGCACTCACAGTACTTTTTAAGACACGCACTCTGCGCGCACAAATGGGTACATAATAAATAATTAGCCTGTCGGATTGCAGTTCTTGATTGCTACGCAGGGCTATACAAGGCACACGGTGAGAAGCGGAAGGGCACGGTAAAGGAAAAGTCCAGATTGCACACTCACGATTGGCGCATTTTGTGCCCATGAGGGCCGTGTAGCGCTGCGTGAGAGGCGAGTGTCCTAAATGACAGCAGGCCCACCTTTTTACAGTTGCACCCTTTGGAGTGCTTGCCCAAGGCGTCAACAGGGGGTTCATCAACCTCAAGTGCCTGGTTGGCCTGTGTGTGTATGTGAGCGTGTGTGTGCGTGTGTGTGTGTGAGTGTGTGTATGTGTGTGTGTGTGTGTGAGCATGTGTTGTGTGTGCGTTTCCATGTATGTGTGCGTATGCGCAGACGTGTCCAGAGCCGTCACAGCTTTTAAACGGTAGCTAGAGCATAATATGCTTATTTCTATTACTTCCTTTGCTTGAAAAGAGAACACATCACGCAGAACTTGGACAGAAACCTGAAATACTTTCAATGACAGGCTGTTTGCTGACCCACTAAGGATGATTGTTAATTATCCTTAGTGGGTCCTTGTAAGTGGTTGACGAGGAAAAAAGGGCTTTTACAATTGAGCACACCTTAATTTTGGGCCGAAAAGCGTTTGGGTTGCGCTCAAGGGTTGTTTCTACCGCTGACTGCCTTTTTGGCTCATTTTCGTGGTTGTTCAAGCAGTCCTTGCAGCTGCAGGCCTCTTCACAGTATTGCCCACTTGAGAAGCAGTCACAGTACCTGTAAGCCAAAGCAAAGACATAGGCCAGCGCATTGCAGAATATGAAAGGATAAAAAGACCTGGAAGCTGCGATTGTTGTTTCACACACGAGGATGATGCTTAAACCAGTTGCACCAGACACCTTTTCACAAGGTTTACGCAGGAAACTTCAGCAAATGGCATGCGCTGAAAACAAATTTTATTTTAATTGACTTTGCCTCTTGTAAACTAATGTGGACATGTGCGTGTATGTGTGTGTGTGTGACTGTGTGACTGTGTGTGTGTGTGTGTGTGTGTGCGTGTGTGTGTGTGTGTAACTGTGTGTGTGACTGTGTGTGTGTGCGGCTGTGTATGTATGTATGTGTGTGTGTGACTGTGATAGAACGTATATGTGTGTGTGTGACAGTGTGTGTGACTGTATGCGTGTGTGTATCTGTGTGCGTGTGCGTGTGTGTGTGAGTGTGTGTGTGACTGTGTATGTATGTGTGTGACTGTGTGTGTGTGTGTGTGCGTGTGTGTGTGTGTGACTGTGTGTGTGTGACTGTGTGTGTGACTGTGTGTGTGTGTGTGCGCGTGTGGGTGCATGTCAACTAAATGCATCACACTCACAGCTTTAGGCAGCGAGAATTTTTGCAGTTGCACGGGGCCATTGACCTTGACATAAATTAAATTAGGAGTCGGGAAGGAAATTCTTGGGATGGGTAGGAAATCCGAGGAGGCCTCCTTCCTTTCTTTAGCCGGAGAAAGTCCTCAATTTGAATCGCTCGAAATGTGTGCACACCCTTGAATAAACCGTCACTAAGTTTTTTAAACTTCCCTGTGGACCGCTTTCAATCTTCCAGGTGAGCGAGGATGAGCGAGAATGAGCGAGGAACACTATACCCTCACTGCATGCTTCATCTCTGAGTTTGCCAAATAAAAAATATGTCAATAATTAATTCGCAGCATCCTGCCCACCGTTGCTCATCTCTTGCAAGGCAGCATACTCCGTATTGCTAAGACCTCTATAGTACACCGACAAGCCGTATTTTGCAAGCAGGCGCTCTGACCCATTCTTGTCAAATGGCTTTCCTGGCGGGAGAATTGGTGGTAGCAGGGAGGCGTCGCTAGGGCCGACCTCCTCATCAGGTTCACTATGAGTCGATCCAGCAGAGCCAAGGGTCATGGCGTTGTCTGGGCCTTGCAGACTGAAGAGAATTCCCTGGTAGAACTCTGTGTCATCTGTGTAACAAGACAACAGAGAATCGCGTTCATCAATTCTTGCTAAAAAACTAGTCTTGTGATCTCCTTCAAGGCGGCAAGGACAACAAGGGATAAAATAAATAGGGAGGTTCTGCATGTCTGGGTCCACTACTTTAAAATGCAATCACATTGACCAAATGCCTCTTCAATAAGTGTGACGGCCACGGCGTCAATGGACATGTCACTGATCAGCAGCAGCTTTGAGCATCGCCCAACTCCCGGCCATGGTCAGATATTGCAATCCTAACACTTCCTGTTCACTAATGCAACCAGAAGAAAGTGCAGCTTAGACTATTTGCAACCCACCATCATGAGAGGTCAACGAATATGCCCCATGCAACCGCAACCCATGCTTGGTGGTCTGTGGATGCACCCACTTAGCGTAGTACCTGCAGACAGTGCATCCGGACAGGAATTGACATTTGTTGACAACTGATGCAGTGGCAATCAGCTCGTTGCAGATCCTCCAGGCAGTATTTAATGAAGGACAAAAATTCCACCTTCATTTCATGATCACAGGTCAATAAGCAGTAATTCTTGAACATGCATTCACAGATGCATGGCTAACGTCAAGGCAACATAACTTTTAAATGGTTGCACGATGACAAGTGTGCTTGTAATTAAAAACATGGCTTCCTGATCACTTCCAGCAAAAAGCGAGCCTGTTTCAAGTCCCATTAAAAGGACAGTCCAAAGTATGAAATGAAGGGACGGCTGCACTCCCAAGCAGTTTTCATGTGTACTCCTCTAAGGACAATGTGTAATGGTCCAAAATTAAGACCAAGAGAGTCGTAAGAGCTTGAAGAAACAATGGAAACACTTCCATCCGTTTAACCTACCTCATGTGCCGTAATGTGCTCCTTGAGAATTTCTTCAGCGTCGCATCAAACTGGCTCGCCACGTTGTAGCCTGTTCAATGTATTTACATGTCACAAACTTATTGTAAGCCAACTGCGTGCGAGGCCTGCTGACACAGTACATACAGCTAAGTGTGGCAGGTGAGATACCAGAGAAAAGCTTGCAGGTCCAGGCGCACTGGAAAACATCTGCAGGAAACATGCGCCTGGTAGCTTGTTTAAAAAGCGGAAAGCCAATGACAACAGGGAGAAAGACCTGCCTCTTGTCAAAGCGCCACAGCGATCAGCAGCCTCCTGACCTGTGAGTTGAGAGCAGGATTACGTACAGGTAGTGAGGAATGTTGACCACAGCGGAAACATGCCAAGGATTTGAACGGTACATTATAAGAACACTTACCCAACCACACTCTTGTGTACGCGTACCGAATGAATTCAAGGCCGACCTGGAAACAGAAAGGTAGGAAATCAATAAAACATTGCCCAAAGGCAAAAATGCTTGAGCACCAAGTTAACATACCCAAAGTGCCCTTGGGTTGCCTGCAATTGATCATTGCACAGAAAAAGGAATTTGTTTGATCCTTCCTTTTTGAGGGAGCTTGTATTCTTCAGAGTATTAAGCTGCAACTTGCCTGTCACGCGGTGCCTGGACCCATAGTCATAAACTATACAGCTTTTGCCCAACGCAAGGGAGATTAGCAAATTGGCGTCCACGTCACGTATCAGCGCCTCCCATTTTTGCTGCTCACATGCTGTAGATTGAATCCGCACAAAGCTACATACAAATGTTTCACAGAAGGGCAGAAAAGGGTGAGGGGCAGAAAATGGACAGAAATACAGATACACCAAAGCTTTTTTTATCCATGCCGTCACGCACCTGTACTGTAGATTCAAGTCATGCAACATGTACAGAGCCTCCACACCATTGGTAAGGTTCCTGCACGTGCCAAAGATGCATTTATCGTCCTCCAGCATAAACCGCAAGGTACGCACAAGCGTGGGCACGTACACAAAGTGCTTGCACTGTGGTAAAGGAGGTAGAGGCAGAAGGGGTGGGGTGCTTTTTTGCTTTGGTGATTTCCTCCTTGCCACACCAGGAGCATCAAGCTCGGGAGGGGCTAGGATTTGATCAAGGCATTCTTCGTCAGTATCTACGATCAAGCTTTCTCCTCCTGTAGGATCTGCTGCTTTTAGAATATTGCACTTTGAAGGCAAGTTGTGCACCTGTTCATACATGTGTGTGTGCGTGTGTGTGTGTGTGTGTGTGTGTGTGTGTATGTGTGGTGTGTGTGCGTGCGTGCGTGCGTGTATGTGTGTATGTGTGTGTGTGTGTGTGTGTGTGTGTGTGTGTGTGTGTGCGTGTGTGTGTGTGAGTGAGTGTGTGTGAGTGTGTGTGTGTGTGTGTATGTGTGTGTGTGCGTGTGTGTGTGTCTGTGTGTGTGTGT
>Ga0307968_1005013_pt1 | contig 10662 bp, 10 predicted proteins | sample OrgLakmetagen650_FD_201834 | JGI IMG/M metagenome (GOLD analysis project Ga0307968, IMG submission 201834) | Saline water microbial communities from Organic Lake, Antarctica - #650 | ecosystem: Environmental > Aquatic > Non-marine Saline and Alkaline > Saline | place: Antarctica: Organic Lake... | reverse complement strand
TGGGCCGGAGGCCCGAAATTCTGACGTGTGTGCCAGGAAAATATCTTTTGGAGGCCTCCTGTTTGGCGCCATATATTTCCTTTCTATACCTTCTTTCGCTCTCACCTTTTCCAGCTCCTCAATCTTCCCCTGCATTGACACTTGCAGCTTGGCGTACTCAGTCTTGAGCTTGTCAAGCTCTTTATTTAGCTTGAGTGACTCGCCCCCTGCGTTGCTGCTGCCGCCCTCAGAGGCGCTAGACTTGCTGGGAGGGGCTGCAGTCTGTATCAGCAAAGGAGCAATTAAGGAAATGAGTCAGCAGGTACAACAAGAAATGAGTCAGCAAGGAGCAGTCAGCAGGTGTGTGTATGTGTCTGTGAGTGTGTGTGTTTGTGTGTGCGCGTGTGTATGTGCGGATAGGATCGATTCTTGTTACATTTAGAATGTTACATTTAGAAGTTTTAATTGAAGAGCAAGGTTACAGAGTGGCTTCGCTACGAATAAACTTAGTTAGACTGAATTAGGTGGCATGGATAGCAATAGGTCCTGGGGGCACGTTTAAACTGACCAGTGTGACCAATATTGAAGTGAAGATTGCCTTTGTACAGATGACAATGAGGAGAAAAGAAGGCCTTGACTTGTTGCTAAGCATAGATATCTGGACGCTTTATATTTGCAAATTTGCAACTAGTCCACAGCTGTCGAACCCAGTTTTGAATCACATACATATATACATTCTTATATCCCCACCTCAATAAAGCAGCCTCCACACCGTGATCTCACCTTGCCACTAGGGTTTGAGGAGGGCTTGTTGGGCTGTGCCACCTCCTCTGCAGGTTCCTGCTCAGTTTGCTGTTGGGATATTTCGGCTCTCTGAGACAGCTGCGCCTGTGTGTGAATTTGGAGTTTTGACATGCACGTGTTTGCCGTGATAAATCTGTGTGTTTGTGTTTGTGCAATGCGGGCATGTTTGTGTCTGTGCTGAGTAGCAAAGCCAGAGGAAGGAGATGCAAGATATTACCTGTTAAAACAATGTTAAGGCAATTGCCTGTAGGCACAAATTTCCACAATTTCACAGCAGCAGCAGCAGCAGCAGAAGAGTAAAAAGTGATGCGTCTCTTAACGCTTTCCAGTAAAAGTGTGTGCGTATGTATGATGGAAATTGATCGACATGGCAACTTAAAAAGGCTACCTCTGCGTCTTGAAACTTGGCTGCCAGCTCTGCATAGTCAGCTTTTGAGACTTCGAGGTCAGCCATTGCCTTGGAAGACTGCATTGAAATTTGTATGGTAACATTCGTTTGAAAAGAGAAGAAAACACACATCTCGATACCCATCATCACAAATTTGAAATGCAAACTTTCCTCTAATATGCTCTGCATAAGAAGCACAAGATCTGGAGAGTCCAGCTGTTGATTGTAATACAGTAGCAATTTGAAGTTGCGAACCTCAAGTCTAGCATTGACTAATGCAGAGCTAGGTGGCAAGAATTGCAAGCTTTGCAACAGTATGAAACTCATTCACTTGACCTACCTTCGTAATCACAGTAGTTTAAGAAAACGACAGATTGGCTTTACATGATCCAAACTTTATTCACGTTGCCTTCAAAGTACTCAACCAAGATTTGTACAGCACAAGGCAAGGATGGATGCTCTGAACGCTGTTCTCACACCTGTGATTCGTAAAACTCGGCCTTGGAGGCAACTACATCAAGCTGGGTCCTCAGCTCATTCATTTCAGTCTTGGCCTGTGCAACATTGGCCTCACCTGAAGTGGCAAACATTATTCACGAATGTGCTCACCTAATTTAGAAATATGCTCTTGCACAATACATTATTCACAAATGTGCTCAACGAATGTGCATTCATTATTCACGAATGTGCAATCATTATTCACGAATGTGCATTCATTATTCACAAATGTGCTCAACTAATGTGCATTCATTATTCACAAATGTGCTCTTGCACAATACATTATTCCAAATGTGCTCAACTAATTTAAAAACATGCTCTTGCACAATACATTATTCCAAATGTGCTCAACTAATTTAAAGACATGCTCGTGCACAATACAAAGCCTGCTTACTTGCTGTTTGATTAAGCAAGCACCGTAAAGGGTACACTAACATTATCAAGCGTGTACACCAAGCTCAGACTGTTCACTTTTGGAACAGTCAAACAAAATCTCAAGCATCCCAACTAAGCTGACATCCATAACGGCAGTTTTGGTCAGCTTCAAAGTAGTTCTTGGCAGCAGTGCAGATACATTTCTTGCTCTGATTCACATCATGTCTTTGGTTTACATAATGTCTGATTCTCATCATGCCTGATTTACATCTTGTCTCTGAGTCACATCATGTCTGGTTCACATCATACCAGGAACATTGTGCTGCGCTTTGGACGCGACGCATGCGTCACATTGTTTGGGATGCACACAGTATCCGCACTCAGCATTTGCACAGCACACCTCGACAGCAGCAGCACACAGCATCATCAACGCGCAAACCAAAGGTTCAGCATTCAGCATCATGTTGCAGCACTCAAGATCAGCATACCTCAACAATATTTGTGCATGGTATCAGCAATCATTCACTCAAGACCACCGGTAGTCAGAATCTGTGGGTTTACTGTGGTAAGCGGCAAGGAGTGCCGCGTTGAGCTGCACAAATAAAATTATTCACTTAGTCATGTGATACAAACCTCAGCACTTTCCAGCTGCTCAAACACACACTTACACACACGCACACATGCATACACGCAAGCCCACACACACACACACACACATTATCACACACACACTCTCTCTCACACACACACACATACATACACACGCACACAATATGGACCAAAGCCTGCAGCAGGGGCAATAGGAACTCACGCAATGCCTCCTGCCCAGCTGCTGGCTTGACAGCCTCCTGAGGCACAGGAGACTCCTGCTTCCCAGGGCCCGCCCGTTGAGCAGAGATGACCTGTTTCTGGGCCACCTCGTACTTGATACTCATCCCTGCCAGCCTGGGAGAGGAGGCAAGCAAGCATGAATTGGGACACAATAAGCAAAGTATTGGGTTACAATAATTCTAGTATTAGGATCGATAAGTAGAGTATTGGGAGACAGTAAGTGGAGTATTGGGATACAGTAATATGAATTGGGATGCATTGAGTAGAGTATTGGAGGAAGGTGTTAGCAAGCATCCCAGGGTCCGCACGTTGAGCAGAGATGACCTGTTTTTGGGCCACCTCAAACTTGATCAGAGATGACCAATTTTGGGGCACCTCATCCCTGCCGGACTGGTGGTTATTTTTATTGAAAAAAGGAATGCTTTTAAGAAGGACGTTGCAATGCAAGCGCTGCAAAATGAAACTAAAGGGGTGATGTGCCATGGCAGCCACACTTTAACAGTGTCACACCTCAACACCTGCTCCCGCGCGTTCCCGCGCAAGAACGAGGGCAAAACAAGACACATTGTGAAGTACGTGTGTAGGAAGGAAATACGTTGGGTGCCAGTTACAATGTAACAACGCACTCTCTAATGCCTAGAACCAGCAGCTATCCTAGCAACATATTGCAAATTGTAACACGCAGGTGGCAGCTTGAGCATCACCCTAAAAACCCACAAAAACAATGGCACCAATTTCCAGTGCTGCTTGACGCCATTCGCATCTCTGCCCTCAGCCCCGATTACATCAATGCCTCGTTGATCACTCAATCATGAGTTTGAGGAGGTGCTCTGGACAAACACAGTAGTAGCAAGCCTAGCTGCTGCTTCACGCCACTCATTGTAGTAGCAAGCCTAGCTACTGCTTCACGCCACTCACAGCTCCAAACTTAGCCCCGCCGCACTTGTGATCCTGGCACTTATTCAGAGTGGGAACTCAGAGGGTGCTTCAGCAAACATAATTTGAGGCACTACACTCACTGCTGCTTGGCGTCATTCAACTCTGACTTTAGCTTCTTCCCTTTCTCTCGCAAGTCTTTAAGCTCCGCCATATCAGACGCGGCCTCTTTCTCCCAAGCCACCCGCATCTGCACGCAGAGATGCAAACACGTCCACAGCTGATGTTTAAAGGAGTTTGGATATCTTCACCTCACCTAGTTTGTGACACATCCCCTTCTCCTGTTCACATCTGCACGCAGTGATTGAGGCAAAATGTCTACAATTCATGTTGAAAGAGTTGCGACTTTTTCTGCTTGCCCAGTTTTTCTGCTGAGGTCAGGCTCTGTTCTCATGCTACACGCATATGTGCACACAGGGACAAACGCGCCTAAACTTAGTTTGGAAAGGGTGGAGACGTGGAGACATGCTTTGCTTATTCCTTGCCCAAACCAGCCCCTTTCCCGTGCCACGAGCACGCGTACGCCACCTTCATGTGTACATACATGCCCAAAGCACACAATAAACCATCATCCTTCCCCTGTTCCTCACACACCAAATCTGTAAATAGGTTTCTTTCCCTAGGTGTAAGACAATCTCAGGCCATTGTAAGCGAGGGTACCAGTAGAGGAGACGACACATTAATAGGCTCAGACACATACAAAATATCTACTTAAACCGAGTCTAGTCCCACGAATACGCTGTTCGTGGGGCTTCCATGGTACGGCACTTAAACGGCTCCTTTTCCTTCACTAAGTAGACTGACGTAAGAAGCAAAGGAGTCGCCTTGCGTAGATTATCGTATTAATAAATACCTCCTTCTGGTTCACACGTACACACACATACACATACACACACAAACATACACACACACACATACACACATACACATACACACACACAATTACACAGATACACACACATCAAGCAGCAACAGCCCTTTCTATGGAATCCTTCCAAGCTGCAATGAGATGCTGGGCCCCTCCCCTCCCAAGAACTCGCGCACACCATGCTCCAGTTGGTAACGATAACTGTTGCTCTGGGATCTTCTGCTGTGCCCATACTAAAGTATCCTCTCTGTTACCCCCTCCATCCCAGTAAACAACTCACACCAAGCATGTGTGTATAAAATTAGCACTACGCTTACACAGGCCTGAGATTTTTACCCACGCTAATCAAGGCACACCAGTCACTGCACAGGTCATTTGGCACCGGCTGCAATGTCAGCACACACCGTGTTAAACCGCAGCTCCACCTCGTCCTGCACTGTGGCATTCCAGTACGCACGCAGCGATGCACCCACGCCAACACCTCCAGCTTTGGCCATCTTCTTCTCCTCCTCAAGCTGCTCAGCGTCAATGTGCTCATCGTCGCCTATGCCTAGACCCCTGTGCATGTTCATCACGCAGATAAGGATTATGTGCTATTGCACACGTGTGTGTGTGTGTGTGTGCGTGAGTGTGCTATTAATTATAATGATTCGCTGCAGTGAGTGACATAATGGGTTTAGGGGGGGTGTGTGCTAAAGCACCAAGTATTGAGGGGTTCTTCTTGCTCTATCTCAGAATTTGGGGGCGCAACTGCCTGAGTGAGATCGGACATTGACAGCTTGTACGCAAACATGTTAATCAAGCGCCAAGTATTTCACTTCCCTGCCTAAAACTGCCACAGATACCACAAAAAAATACAGTTAGCACCTATGAATGGCCTTTTCCAGGTTTCGAAGCTTGAGGATGCACACAATATTGATGTACCGTACCGTACGTGCGTGTACTCCCCTCCCTCCCCCCAAATATTTTACAAGAATTTGCTCACCGCCACCCCCCAAAAGCGTTAGCTAATGGCGATGATATTCTTTGCGCACGATAATGAGTTGTCTAAAGGTGCAGTTGCAGCCCGCATTGCACCTGATATTCAGTAGCCTGATCGGCACCAAGCGTTTCTCCCCAAAATATTTCTCAACGTTTACGAAGGTCAAAGTGACTGGTCTACCCTGCCATCTGAGACTGGATCCTTCCAACACGCACTTCCATTATTTCTGAGCACCCAAAAGAAAAAACTGGTTAATGACAACACATCCCCTTTTTTCATTTATCAATTGCAAGCCCACAACATGCTGTCCCCCCCTACGCCCCCTACCGGGTCCTGCCAATGCACCTCTTTCCCTCAAAGTAGTTAACCCAAGACCAAACGTACAGGGTGACTCACTGAGCACTAAACATTCCTTCCTATACATTCCTTTTGCTCTTACCAAAACCCAACACACCTTTTTCCTCTGAGTACTTGGCTGAACACCAACTGCAAGACTGGATGACCCACTTATCCCTTTACACTCCACACGCTTATTACCCCTTAACCCTACCCCCTCCCAAACCCGGCTGACGCACCTCTTTTTGAGGACGCCAGTGGTCCAGTTTGCCAGGGTTTTCATCACCTCTGTTCGCTGAAGGAGGCGCTTGTGCAGCTCAGGCACCGTCTCTGCATCTACAGCACGGTGCTGCATTAGGAACTCCTCCCGCTCAGCCCTGTGTGTGTGCGTGTGTTGCGTGCATGTGTATGTGTACACGTGTGTGTGCGTGTGTGTTTGTGCAGCTCAGGCACCATATCTGCATCTGCAGCACGGTGCTGCATTAAGAACTCCTCCCAATCGGCCCTGTGTGTGTGCGTGTGTTGCGTGCGTGTGTATGTGTGTACACATTTGTGTGCGTGCGTGTTTGTGCAGCTCAGGCACCGTATCTGCATCTACAGCACGGTGCTGCATTAGAAACCCCTCCCGCTCAGCCCTGTGTGTGTTGCGTGCGTGTGTGTATGTGTGTAACGTTTGTGTGCACATGTACGCGTGTGTGCAATTGTGGGTACAAGTGTGTGAGTGAGCGTGTGCAAACTTGCATGCATACATTTGTGCTTGCGTGCATATGTGTGTATATATACATGCAAATATTTGTGTAAATGTTTGTTTGTGTGTGTTTGTGTGCACATTTGTGTGTAAGAGGGGGTAACGAAAATAACGATTTGAAACCTTACAAAAATGCGAGCAAGATATTAATATGCTGATAACCTTCAAGGCAATTGCGTAATTTTTAAAGGAATTGCGTATTTTTGAAGGTATTCCATGTAATAAGAGTCCATTACAAAAAGGTAGGAAACAAGATTTATGGCAGGCCCAGTATAAGTTGAGTAACTGGCGAGCATCAAAAGTTCAAGTTAAAGTGCTTCACACTTTAAACTGCACAACATCAGGGATATCCGTTAACAAATCTAGCCGGAATTAGCTCCTTTAGGTAGCCGTGAGTAAAGGCACACTTACTTTAGCGCCTCTGGGCTGAGTACAGCCTGATTGGTGTTGTCGCCTTCAATCATCTGCAGGCTCGTGCACAACGAGTGGGTACTAAGATGGGGGTAGATTAGGGGAAGGGGGTAATTGTGGAGCAACAACAATCCTGACGTCCTTGCCAGTCAACCACCACAAACATATACTGCCAGTGTAAACGACACTTGTCTCCTCAGTCATTCAAGTACTTTAAGAGGCAGACTTGTTCATCATAATATGGTTGGCCAGAAGCATTTCACACTCCAAGTGCGTCACCTTCACAGATTAATATATTGCCCATTTCGTTTTGAATCAAAGACGCAGACAATACATTTTAGAACGAGGACGTATGCAACAAGCATTTTAGGTCACAGGCGCCGTCACCGTGCCCTAGTTCAACAGCACAGCCAATACATCATATTCCAAGTATACAGTATCAGCACTTTACCTAGTTCAAGCGCGTAGGCAGTATATTTTAGGTCAAGGGCGCAGTGTGTTTTATCTTCACACAGAAATCTTCAGACAGAAAAGACAAATCTTCAGACAGAAAAGACATTGCAGAAGGTGTGAGTAAATTTCTGGGATGCATGGAATGCGACCCTGAAAGGAGTGGTGCAAACAGTGCGTCCTGGATGAGGCATTGGCAACCCAGAAGAAGTGAGGGAGTTTTTGGGATGGCAGTACACTAGAGAGACGAAGGCGTTTCTGTTAGTCCATGACAGAACACCCAGCAGGATTTCCATTCCAGACAATTTAAATGAAACCTCACGATTAAAGTACTAACACTTTAAATTCCCTTGCTGCCAGCCCCCAAACACCAAAAAAAGGACAGAAGCGTGGCACAAACATGTACTACGCTAGTCAGTGCAAACTTAAAAGGCACATACATACAAACAGCTCCTGTGCCTTTGAAATACATGTCTGGACAAAAGCGAACAAAAACTTTTGAAGTGCGATACGGTAAGTTTCAAAAATGTCTAGGGGCAAGTACACGCTGTGCACTTTGAGCTTCCTCTGACCAGTATGACACAGCATGCATGCCACAAACCAATGCAAATATGTGTGTTGTCAACTCTATAACAATTACCTGAAGGATGGTCAAGCGTGAACCGTCTACACCTCGCTGGACTTCACCTGAATTGTATAAATAAGAACAAACAAATGAAAAACGGACGAATGAATTAAGGCTAGATGGAATCAAATGTTGAGGTTAGTACGGTGAAAAATGGGCATTGAGGGTGCTGTGGCAATTGTGGCATTGAGGAAAATGAGTGTCTGAAACCTGACATGTAGAGAGAAGGACTTTGACAATTGAGAGGATCCAAGGCATTGAGGGTGTTGAGGCTAGGATTGTACAGAGTATTGAAAATGAATCACGCCATGCACAGAGACAATAATTTGCTAGACACTGAGTGTGAACTTTTGTTCCATTGCCATGAGCCATGAGCCATGAGCCATGAGCCATGAGCCATGAGCCATGAGCAATGAGTTACAATGCCATGAGCCACGAGTACACCTTTCCTGTAATAATGTACACAAAGCAACAGGGATCTGGAGAGCACCTATGCTTTTCTTGGCCAACTGTGCTTGCTCCAGGGTGCGTTCTGCAACTTTCCAGCGCCTTGAAAGTCAGCTTAGTTTGACTACCATAACATTTATTCATCAGTTTCGTTTCTCACCGGTCCCATCATCGTCCACGTAGAGTACAGACTTCCTGCAAATGAGCAAACGGCAGCACAGAAAATACTACACACACAATGGTCTTTTTGGGGGTGGGACCGTAACCATTCATGAGTGTGTGTGTGTGTATGTGTGTGTGCGTGTGTGTGTATGTGTGTGTGCTACAGCTGGAAACCAAGCTGCACAAGCTATTGGAAGAGTGACCGAAACAAGCAGTAGGCGTGGAGGTCCTCCATACTTTTAAATGCGTTACAGGTCCCAAACTAGAAGTGGTCTCACATTGATGCCTAAGACCCATATTACGTTAAAGCGTGTGCGTGCTTTGAAGCAAGACCGCACGTTGTAGAAATTGAACAGAAGAGGCATTTTCTTTAAGCAGCCGAGTTAATAAGGGCTGGCAGGAGGACAAACATGCACATGCTGCGCGTCTACAGGACCATTAGTGGGTTAAACGAGACACATTTTTAACCTGCTTGTTATTTTTGGCACAAGCATACAGTTCTTACTAACTCTGGACTCATTGCTAGGTTTAACTATGTTGAGTGCTCAGCTAACTTCAATGTTTCTTCCTTTCTTCATAATTCATGTTCCACCTAGCTTGATTTATCTTAAAGCATTTCGATCAACCCAATCCACTGCGGAGCTCATGAACCCAGAACAAAAGTGCCAAAGGCATATTATATATACCCACTTGTCAGCTGCACCGGACTCAGGCAAGAGCATGGACTGCTGCCTGTCAAAGACCTTGCGAGGAGGGGGTGCGGTCGGAGCAGCATGCTTTTTGCGGCCCCCCTTGACAAGGGATGGGCGCAGAGCAGCGTTCCTTGCAGCTGCAGTTATGACAGATCAACAGTGCAGTTATGACAGATTAACAGTGCAGTTATGACAGATCAACAGTGCAGTTATGACAGATCAACAGTGTGGTTATGACAGATCAACAGTGCAGTTATGACAGATCAACAGTGCAGATATGACAGATCAACAGTGCAGTTATGACAGATCAACAGTGCAGTTATGACAGATCAACAGTGCAGTTATGACCGATCAACAGTGCAGTTATGACCGATCAACAGTGCAGTTATGACAGATCAACAGTGCAGTTATGACAGATCAACAGTGCAGTTATGACAGATCAACAGTGCAGTTATGACAGATCAACAGTGTTTGGAGGGTTGAGAGGGTCATTCCCATGATTATCAGGTCGTCCTGAAGTGATGAGCGTTCTGAGGCCGTGCTTTACAAGGGATGGGTGTACAGCAGCGTCCCTTGCAGCTGCAGTTGTAGCAGTACTGCAAAGCTAGTTCAAGATGAGCAATGAATTTGCTTGCAACTGGGAGTAAACTGGCTCGTTTTTGCCAATGCACTGCCACCTATAATTGGGACTACAAGCAGCATGGGCGCAGGAAAAGATGCCGGTCCACTCCATCCAAACCCCTACCTGCTGAGACCACAGGCTTTAGAGACCCTGTTTGGGCAGGAATTGACTGGCTACCGTCTGGTGGTGTTGCTAAGGGCAAGTTGACGACATCCTCTGCAAATGCTACTGCTCCTTCCACGGGTAGACTTGAGCAAGGGAGTGGAGTGGAAGATGGGTTGGTTTCAGCTGAGGGCTTTGGATTGGAGGAAGCAGGGGAGGGGGAAGGGGGGGGGGGAGGTGCAGGCTGGTGGATTCCTGTTGATGTGTGCGTTGGTACACGGGTGTAAATTTGTGTGTCTATGTGTTTGTGTATGTGTGTCTATGTCTGTGTGTGTATGTATATGTGTGTGAGAGAGAGAGAGAGAGAGAGAGAGAGAGAGAGAGAGAGAGAGAGAGAGGGAGAGAG
>Ga0307968_1005004_pt1 | contig 10670 bp, 11 predicted proteins | sample OrgLakmetagen650_FD_201834 | JGI IMG/M metagenome (GOLD analysis project Ga0307968, IMG submission 201834) | Saline water microbial communities from Organic Lake, Antarctica - #650 | ecosystem: Environmental > Aquatic > Non-marine Saline and Alkaline > Saline | place: Antarctica: Organic Lake... | reverse complement strand
AGAATGATGCAGATACCTGATGCAGGCCTCACACCACTACCTAACACCACTACTTGACACCACTACCTGACACCACTACCTGATGCAGGCCTGATGCAGGCCTGATGCAGATACCTGATGCAGAATGATGCAGATACCTGATGCAGGCCTCACACCACAACTTAACACCACTACCTGACACCACTACCTGCAGGCCTGACACCGCAATTTACACTTCTCGAAAGAATTCCGCCTGATCCCCACCGGCTTCCCTAAACCTCCCCTCAACCTTCTGCCTGATCCCCACCGGCTTCCCTCAACCTTCCGCCATTCGTTCCGCCGTGCATGGACTCACCTTCAGTATGTGCCTGACTACCACTGGGTCTGACACCACAATGAACGCTTTAGGCCCAAACGCCAGCTTGTACACTCCCCCGTAGTCAATGAACCTGTGGGCGCACATGCATGATTTAAAGCGCCAGTCAAAAAGTTTGCACATCAACATGCAACACGGCGGGCGTTAAAAAAATCTGATATTCAATATTGAAAAGAGGACAGCCGCCTACAACACTATCACTTACTTCAAACGTCATATAGACTGAGCTGACATAACCAACGTCCTTAAGGCAGGTACTTAAACACTCTGATGCCCATCCACAAGGAAAAGGACAGCCTGTCCATTGACTGCAGCAATCCACCAATGGCAGCACTAACGCTGGGCTCAAAGATCAAGCCTACAAGCCTCTTGATAAGGTGGACAAGGACGTAAAGAACGCTTTGTTTTAATACATAGAACCCACTAAAATTGCCATTTACTGTGTTCGTATGGTTCTAGTCAACCGACACCAGCCATCGGTACAAGGCTTTGAACAAGGGGTGCATTCAGCACACATGTACACACACCGCACAGTTTCTATCGGCATAAGGCTTTGGAAAGGTGCTTTCACCGCACATGTACACATCACACACACCATTACGGGTATATAAGGCTTTGAACAAGAGTGCATTCACCGCACATACACACTCCGCACAGGTACTATCGGTACAAGGCTTTGAATGAGGTTCAATCACGCACATATTCACACAACACACACCATTACGGGTATATAAGGCTTTGAACAAGTGTGCATTCACCGCACATACACACTCCGCACAATTTCTATCGGCACAAGGCTTTGAATGAGGTTCAATCACGCACATATTCACAAAACACACCTTTCTGGGTACAAGGCTTTGAATGAGGTGCATTCACGCGCATGCACACACCCCGCACACGTACCATTGGTACAAAGCTTTGAATGAGGTTCAATCACGCACATATTCACACAGGATACTATGGGTACAAGGCTTTGAATGAGGTGCACTCACGCGCATGCACACACCCCGCACACGTACCATTGGTACAAAGCTTTGAACGAGGTTCAATCACGCACATATTCACACATGATACTATGGGTACAAGGCTTTGAATGAGGTGCATTCACGCGCATGCACACACCCCGCACACGTACCATTGGTACAAGGCTTTGAACAAGGGTTGGTCACCGGCAAGGTCCGAGAGCTCACCCTCCGAAACTGGGATGTTTTTGCCCCCGACGTCAGGTTGAAAGTAGCCTTGGCTGACCTCAGTGAGCAAGCGGCTCAGGCCATCGTTTAGGTTTCCTGTGTGCGTGGTTGTAACGTACTAGGCTTGTATTCGTTGTAGTCGTAACATATAACATACGAAAGTTTTCCGACAGGTGCCACTTCTGTTCTTTACACGGTGCAGATACTAGACACAAAACGATTGTGCAGTGGCACCACGCAGTGTGTGTGGTGGGTTGCCATGGCAGTGCTGATGTGGCACTGCGCATTGTGCTGTGGCACTGCGCAATGTGATGCTGCGGCTCTGTGCATTGTGTTACAGTGGCACTTTAGGTGCAGCGTGTTGCAGCTCAGGCTGAGCAACAGAAGGGATGTGGGCACCAGCCTATTCAAAGGAATGATAGGCACATTTGGAAAGTTTTAAGCAGAATAAAGAACTTGATTGCATACATGCATGCGTGTTCTTGATGAATACGTTTATTTAAACTTGAAGCTAGACTGTTTTCACCCTGTCTTCACAAATGTTATTGGGTTGCTTCTTTCAGTTACATGTGTATGTGTATCATCATCACAGCGCGCTCATGCTTACTCGTGTATGTATATGTGCTAGTGATGTGCGTCTGCTGTGATTTGTTTACCTACACAACAGTGTGTGTAAAGTGTGCATGTGTGTGCATTTGTTTGTGTGTGTGCGTGTAGGGGTGTGTGTATGTGTGTGTGTGTACGCGCGCCTGTGTGTGTGTGTGCATGTGTGTATGTGTGTACGTGCAATCACACGTGTGTGGTCACACGCATGCAAAAAGCTCATTACCTTTTAGCTACTAACAAGCACGAAAATGTACCGCCGTATAAAACACACACCTTTTCCTAGGTACAGTGCGTATGCCATGGCTGCAAGGCCAGGCGCAAAGAACAGGCCCACACCAATCAGGTCTGTAGCTGAGGCTGCTGCAGCCACAGACGCGCGGCGGGCATGCTGAGGGAGAAGCAGTGCCTTGCTGTTACGTGGTGCTACACGCAGCCCAGAAGAAGATTGAAGCTTTGTGTGGCGACCTTGTGTGAGACGAGAGGAAAAGCAAAATGAGATGTGCCTGTCAGGCGTGCTGTGGTTTGTCATTCTTAATGCGCACACACCTTGGTGTCCTGCTGATGACCTGAATCTGGGCGGCTGTGGAGCAGGTGGCGTATGCCCAGGAGCTGCATGGCACACACGCAAATTTTGGGCCTGTTGTGTCAGCATGCTTCTTCTTTTATTTTGTCAGTCTAGTCTTCATTGTATTATTTAGTAGGTATTAATTTAGCATGAAAACGCATTTCCTCTCCATTCCTTCATGTCCTTGGTGGCAGCCAATGTGTTGGGAGGTTGTAGTGCACACCAGCTGGCATACAGCATTGAATGATCTTGTTTCTCTGTGCTCTGTGCAGGGAAGATCTATCTGCTGTTGGACGACGTGCAAGACCGCCGTTCTCTCTTGCATGTATGCAAAGAGCTGCACGAGTGTGACGGTATCACACAGGTAATCGTGTGGGCTGTGCATTTAGAACCAGAAGTAGTATTACGCGGCAGCGGCGTTTGCATTTGCGTGTTTACTTATGCCGAGGCTTATGGACATGCTCCTGCAGATGCACATCTCACCTTTGCCTCTCTTCTCTTCCCTCCAGCACATCAGCAAGCTCTCAGTCGATAGCCCCAGGCCTACGTCGTACGAAAGCGAGGATGAGCTCAGTGAGGCGCAGACACACGAAATTGCTTCCGATGCAGTGCTTGCATTGTCCACTTTCCCGTCCGTGGGAAAGCTGAAATGCTTAGAGCTAAAGGTACGTCTTGAGCAGCTCTGCTTCATTGCTGCTCTCAAAACGAAATTGCTGATAACATTTATGTTTGATCTAGACAACGCCCTCATCAATTTTCATCAATGTGATGCAGGACTATGGAAGTCAAACTCTTGCGGTGTTCACAGCATTTAGCATGAGCTCCAGGGCAAGGGATGTTTTGAGAGACGTGCACACATTGATTCTTTCGGTAAGATTTTGTTGCAGCAGAGCAGTCAAGACACATTAGTGGTTGTGTTCCTGTCCTCTCGAGAGCCATGCTTGTCTTGCGTCCTGGCATTAAACAGTGTTTTTTACAAATAGGGCAGAGACTGCCCCCCCCAAATCGGCATGTTTTACAAAAGTTCTCAGAGCGTGGGCCCCCAGACTGGCTAAAAGTTTACACACGGCACTTCAGGGTCCCAGAATCTATATGGTTTGGTGAAGTTTTGGGTTAGGAGCCTATGTCGAGTCTCAGCCCGGGAGGTGCCGTGTGTGGGCCTGGGGAGGAGGGCTGGACCCCCCAAATACAAAAATTTGCTCTACATCATCACACATCGCACCCCAGGGTCCCAGAGTTTATCTGACACGGTGAAGTTTTTGGTTAGGAGCCTTTGTCGAATTTCAGCCTGTGGGGTGGCCTGGGCGAGCTTGGGGAGGCCTGTGTGACGTGGGGTGGGAAGGAGACAACGCTAGGGGCTCACGCCCTCACCAGGGGAACTTTTTGCCAAAAAACACAGGGTTGTTCAGTTCGTTTATTTGGGAGCAAGGGTTCAATAAAATTCGTGAAAGTTCTAGAACCCTCGAACTGTTTGAGAGGTTTTATGTGCAATTTTGGGAAACGGGCCCTTGGGCTCCTCCCCCCACCTTCAAATCTTCCCAATTACTTGTGTATGTTTATATATAATTATAGGAGGAAGAAAGGGGCCGGAATGGGACCATGTCCATCATTGTAGAGCAGGCAAAAGAGAACCTTGAGGTGCAAGTGCCGCGTTGTACAAATCCAAGCAGTTCAGAAATGCGCGACAAGATTGGCCATAATGCCTAAGGATTGCCTGGCCTGATACAGATTACAGGTCGTATTTCATATACAAATCATTGAACATGTTACTTTTACTGCAAGGAAAGAGTCGGACTGAACTGGGGGGGCTGCTGTCACTTGCAATTTTGACAGACGCATGCTCTCTTAGAAATTCAACTCTTAAAATTTTGCCGAACTTTGACCGAACTCCGAACGGCACTTTTCAAATTCGTTAAAATGCGTGAAAGTTTGCGAACCCAAACTTTTGGCCGAACCTTAAGCTGAACAATCCCGGAAAAACATCATTGCAAATTTTATAGTTGGCGAACATGCGAATCATTGTGCTTTTCACTAGTCAGAGCACCCATGTTCAGATGCCCTACTTTTATATTTTGTCCTGTATAAGCTCCAATTTGACGAGTAGTGTGAGATATGGACCTTGGACTTGGATGCTAAAAATTGCATTTTTGGGCACGTGCTCAGTTGCCCCACTCTGTGTGTAAAAGGGTGCCTCAAAATTGAAAGACGGGACCTTAAACAAAGTGAGATGTTCGTACGTTTGCTGAATGCATGCAGTGAGGCTAAAAAATCAAACGCGTTGGCTTGTCAGTGGTGTGTAAGTCCTCCGACACGCGCCTCTCAACATGCAGGGCGGTTACGCTGCCACAGACACCGAAGCTGTTCCTCTCGCTCTCATGATCAGCTTCTTTCTCCCCGAGGTTTGTAATGTATGTCTTGTTCACTGAAGTTGAACATAATTATGTAGTGAGGTGTGCCATCCGCCACTTTTGAACCTCTATTCGAAATATCTTTGAACCTCACAACATAAGAATGTTAAACTTTTTTGTGTAATTGCATGCAGCTGGGGCATCTGAAGATGAAATATGGCAAGAAGAGGGTTAGGCCAACGATCGCCTCGTCCTTCTTCTCTGCTTGTGGCCTCACCTCGACCAGTAAGCTGCAGACTTTGTCTCTAGAGGGCATCATCCTAACAAGTGTCCCCCGCCTATTTGAGTCTCTCGGAGAGATGCGTTTGACTGAGGTGAGATTGGAGGAAATATCAGAGCTGGATCAACAAGAATCTGAAGGCTTGCCGCTGGTCTGGGATCTTGCGCCCTTAGCCTGCTTGCAGACATTGCAGAAACTCAGGATCGTTCAGGGTGAAAATTGCCGAATATCCAGCTTGGATGTGGTCCTGCAATCTTGTACGCAGCTTTCAATGCTTGATTTGAATTGCACTAACATGCTTGAGCCTTTGCGTGCCGGCAGTGCTTCAGTGAAATGCATCAAGCTGGGATCAAAGCCACTGTACGAGTATGCAGAACAGATTTCCATGTCATTGTTCCCGTGCCTGTAATCGGTTGAAATTTTAAGTGCACGGATTTTTAAAGGTGAAGCTTCTGTGACTGTTGAAGAATCAGAGCAGTTCTTGGAGCGATTTCGGGTAGCTGCACACGAAATAAAGTCTTGGCCAGTAACTGCTTGGGAAAGTATGTATTTTCAAGGGCTAGGCGGAGGTACACATGCTGCTCAGGATGATTTCGTTTCAGGTCTTCTGCAAGCACTGGAACCTCTTTCTGGTTCACAGGCAGCCCAATGCCTTGAATCGCTCATCCTCTTTGGGGAACCGCAGCATCAATTTTTCCCTTCAAGTGCTGTGAGCATGCTTGCGTCCCTCTTTCATAAAGTGAAAGAGGTAACTCTTTTCCATCCGCTCGTACATGCCAACTCCGTGCTGCATGTGCTTAAATCCTTACCTTGTCTGGAGATATTGAACATATTAAGTGCTCCAGGAGGGGAAGGGTTGGGGGCAGGTATTGTTGCAGCAGGCGTGCTTGCTCTGTATTCCCACCAGGCTCCTTGCTTGCACATTAGGGTGCGAGGCAGCTCAGGCCTTGGTTGCGAGGCAGCCTGGGCGGCCTTCTGTGATGTTTATTCTGGTGCTGGAATTTGCGTTGTCAACCTGCGTGAGAATTAGAGAGTTTTAGATTTGGATTTACCTTCAGCCAGACTGCTCGGATGATGGGCCTGTGACTCCTTGCCATGACCTAGACTATGATGATTAGTCGAAGAGGGCATATGCAGTGTCACTCTGGCATGGTGTTTTTTAGGACTGAGGTGGAGGATTTATCAAGTCACTTATTTCTGATGTGCTATTCAGCTGCCACAACTGGACTATTGTTTGTCTGTCAAATGCCCTGAAACATGAGCATAGGACTCATGAATAAAGCTAATCGCATCAAGCACATGCTGTTGTGCAGAGCATAGAGCTCTGTTCTATTTGCCAATTCAGACAAGCTCGTAGCTGTCGTTTGTTTCTCATTTCTCATTTGTTTCTAATTAATGCAATGATAATTTGGCCGTCAAGTTGCTTCCTTTTATTTTTGTGCCTCCTCATGAATGATGTCCTCAGTATGTATGCACGTAAGCAACGTAAAATGCTTGTCACACCCAGATAGTGGCAGCATGCAGCAATGGTTACAATGATTTCGGTGGGGGTGACCTTCAGCCAGGTTGTTTGGCTGATCGGCTGCTGACTGGTCTCGGCCAGCCACAAATAAATTCATAAGCTCAGAAAGAAAGAGAGAAAGTCTAGTGTTCTGCTGAGAAAGGAGTTTATGAGCAAATTATTTGTTCACCTGTTGCAGCAAAAAGGGTTGGGGTCCGCTGAAAAGTCCTCAAAAAAGGGAGTAAAGAAAAATAAAAGAAAAGAAAAACCCCGCCCGCAGGCAGTGAAAGGGCACTCCCCACATTAATTAAGGAAAAGGAGCCACTTTGGTACCGAGTACCGTACAGCTCCTCCAACGCGAAATAAATCCATAAGCTCAGATGGAAAGGGTAAGGGTTACACAGCTATATCCGCCAGCGAGGGCAGTTGAGCTATAGCATAAAAAAGCTCAGATGGAAAGAGAGCAAGTCTAGTGTTCTGCTGAGAAAGGAGCTTAAGAACAAGTTGGTTGTTGACCTGTTGCATTAAAAAGGGTTGGGCTCTGAAAAGCCCTTCAAAAAAATAATAAGGAGAATTGTTTCCTCAGCTCACAACCCCGATGGTCCTGGCAAAGAAAAAGAGCATGCACCTCGTTCTGAACATGTTCATCTTCACCAGGACATTGGTCACACGCGCGAGAACCGTCTTCAAGCCGCGCTGCTGCCTCAATTTTGAAAGTATGTACACGCAAGTGGAGTTTACTGACAATGCGCATAATATGTTTGGACAGATCAAGATGAAGATACAGTGGTACAATAGTCGGCATACGCTCATTCCTAGAATAAGGGATGGCAAACCAAGCATGATAAGTGGCCAGTTTGTTGTTGTGTGTGTTGGGATCCACCAATACAGCGTCTTTCCAAACACCTCTCATCCTATGCTTCAAATCTGCAGTAAACTCTTGCATGGGAATAGCACGTCCAATTTGAACAGCTCGTACATACAACTCACGCCCACGCAGTCCTTGAAAAGCGCTCAGCAATTTAGCTGTCCAGCAGGCACTTGAACGAGGCTGTAATTTAAGATCAGCCTGGACTATCCTCCGCAAAGTGTCACTATTGGTATTAAGCATACTATTGAAAGCTTGAAACCTGACCGAAACCAGTAAAATTATAATGGTTCATATCCACATTCTTGGAGTACAGTCCAATTAGTGGTAGACTGCTTCACACCTAACGTGCCCTTCAGAAAATGCAAATGAAGCGTAGACAGTGAGCTAGAGAACTCCCTGCCTAAACCCTCAAAACCAGTACCCCATACTTGACTACCATACATGCCAGCAGGAATAACCTACGTCTTAACCAGCCACAAAGAAGTGTGCGGCCTGTCTGCCAAAGCGTGTTCATGCACAAATCTACGTATCTTATACTAGGCAGAGGCAAGAAAAGGACGGGACACACGTTCAGCAGACTTAGCCATGTTCAAGGTCCTGTAGAAAATCATGCCCAGATGCACAAAATAATCTTTGTGATGAAGGGTGACACCGCCAACATCAAAAACAGGAACGTTTTCACCCGTGGAATAAGTGCACAACCTCGGACTTGGAAGTGTTAATATTTAGAAGTTTATTCCTGGCGTACACAGCCAACTCGCTCAGCATGATTTGCATATCACGGGGCTCATTAGTCAGCAAAGTCAGATCATCTGCATATAACATGTGTGAGACGTGCACACCCGCGGTTTTGTTGACAGCCTTTGATATCCCCTCAGCAATGTCATCAATATTGTTAATGTAAGGGATAAAAGCAGGGGGGACAGCAGGGGGCAACCTTGTTTTACCCCACAAGTCGGATGCACACGAGCAGTCTTATCACCATCCTTCAAGACACACTCATCACAATTGTACATGTCTTGAATCATAGACAACAAAGGCGCAGGCATGCGAGTACGTCTAAGGTGTTTCCATAGTGCATCCCTTGGAATGGTGTCATAGGCTTGCTTAAAATTAATGAAAGCAGCGTGCAACCTAGGCGACCCATTGGGTTTAATTGTTCGTGCAGCATGTTGTAATTGCCGAAGAATTTAGAACTATTTTATTATTTGCCATAGTGCACCAGCGCTGTCTGTTGCGATATGGGTGTGGTTATTTATTAAGGCAGCGGCAATCTCCGCTAGCTCGGCCCTGTTGATGCTTGTCCCTCCAGGATTTACTGTGGTGACTTTGTTGGATGAGGGTGGTGGACTCCAGCTCCAATTGAATGAGATCCATTTTCTTTGTTAATACTTAATACAACTCCCATCTGTGATGGCCCATTCTTTCCAGTCAGGGGCCTTAAGTTTTAGCAAGCACTTTTGTTGTTCATGATGGGAGGAAACCTGGCTGTGGAATGTATTGCTTATGTCGCCAATATTCACATTGATAACTTTGTTCCTTCAGTCTTTGGGGAGCCTACACATTTTTGTCATTCTTGGCAGCATACTTTCAATTGGTGGTTTATGAAAAGTTATGGTGCCTGCATTTTTTAAATTCCAGATTGCCGCTGGTGATAGGTCTTGTTTTATTTCTCCTCAACCAAGATGGGTTGTTTTTATATACAAACTGCTCCCTGGCAGCTTTGTTCCAGACTACTAAGACGCGTATGTTCCATGTTGCTTCTGGCAGGGGTGGTGTTTTGCTTTGTTGGTAAAAGAGTGGCATGTAGCACACTTTCTTCTTTGGGATATATCCAAGAATAGTGCAAACATCCTTGTCGTCAGTGCAGGTTTTGTGCAAAGCGTTGGTGCTGTTTTCCATCCAGTTTGAGAGCTGCAGGAAGGTAGCGGTTGCCTCTTGGTTATTCAAGGCTGATGCAGTTGCATGTTGCACTACTTTGAGCATGTGTTTATTGTCATACATTGGGTGGCAGATGGAAAATCCAGTGAACTGTGTGGATAACGCTGTATAAGTAGATGTGCTGAGTCTTACACTCTGCAGTGACGGTAATTTGATCCGACAACGCATCTATTCTGGAACCTCTCTCGGGTGGGCTGTCCATAATTCTTGAAGCTTTTGGGTAAAGTCTATAATTGAGACCACTACTTCCTTTTGTGACTAGGGCATGGTTGCAAAAGACTGTCATACAGTTTATGGGTAGAGCCCAATAACGTGAGCATCATGCATTTTGGCATTGTTGCCTATCATTGAAATTTAAGGGGGTCCAAGAATTGAAAGCAATACAAAATCCCTGAAACAAATAAAGGGGTCATCCAGGTGTAGTATGATGCATCTGACATCCTTTATCATATTGAGAGCTTCAGGCCATGTCTACATAATGGCTTGCTGCACTTAAAAAAAGAAAAGAAAAGGAAAGACTTCGCTGTCAGATCAAATCACGGTCTTTGCAAAGTATAAGACTCAGCACATCTACTGATATGGTTGCGCCTTCGGACCAAGAAAGGCCTCCAAGGTGGAAAAACCATCCAGCAGAGGAGTGAGTTCTTTGCATCGCTGGTCCCTAATACTTCTACCAGTTCTCTGGCTCATGCCCTTGTGCGCTCTCTGCACACATGTATGTGTGTCTACTACTCTGTGTCTACTCAGCTTTGGGTCGCCGCCACACTGCTGCTCCTTCCCGGAGCTGGGACCCATGACTCAGATAGACATCTCGGCCTCAATGTGGTTACATATAAACATCGCTATACGAACAAACAAATAAAATCGGAGACCTTACACGGCACAGGGTCTCTTGAGGATCCCCTCTAATGGTACCTCTTAGAGTTCACATGTTGTCAATTGATTACCAAAACTATCAAATCCAGAAGATTGTCATAGCAAATCACTGTCACTGCAAATTATAAGACTCAGCA
>Ga0307968_1004996_pt1 | contig 10679 bp, 7 predicted proteins | sample OrgLakmetagen650_FD_201834 | JGI IMG/M metagenome (GOLD analysis project Ga0307968, IMG submission 201834) | Saline water microbial communities from Organic Lake, Antarctica - #650 | ecosystem: Environmental > Aquatic > Non-marine Saline and Alkaline > Saline | place: Antarctica: Organic Lake... | reverse complement strand
CCCCCCCAACCTCTTTCCTGACCCCCCACACTAATAAATAGGGTGTCAATCAGCTCAGAATTAAAGCAACTATCTGTCTGCACAGCTCCATGCCAAATAATGTAACACCTGACAAGCTATAGGGCAAAAACTGATATGCACACACTCTTGCCTGACCACCTGTTTAGTGCACAAATCCAGCCAAAACCTTTGCCAAAGCAACTTTCCCCTTCATTCATGCAACTTATGTATATGCAATACGTGAGCTGCAAGTTTGGAATTAATTGCTGGTATTTTGCCTGAGCACACCCCCGCGGCCTACTTGGGGGCGTTCTGTGCATTTCTGTGACCAGGCACCCAGACCCCCCCCGTAAATAAATCACCCAACAAGGGCGTCAATCAAACGGGCTCAAGCTGAGGAAACAAAAACATACAATATTTTGTGAAAGTGGCTCAGTAAAATTTTGGAGCACCCCCTCAAAATTACCCGACCCCCCCCGAGCGACCCCCTCAAAATCGACTCATTCATATTCCAACCAATAGCTCTCAACGTCAAGATTCCGAATATGTGATTTATATTTCAACTGACAAGTGACGCCAACAAATTATGATACTTACAGGCTCCTGGGCACAGTAAGAAATATCGTATTGGTGGTGGTGACCAAATTAGTCTTTCTCACAAACGCTGTGCCCAACCACACCTACAGCCGCGTTTGTGCGTGTACACACACACACACACACACACAAACACACACACACGCGCGCACACACACACACATACACACGCGCACACACACATACTCACACAAACTCACTCCCACCTATAAGTCCCTTCACACCAGTCCCCTTGCCCACCCCACCCCGCCCACACACAAACATACCTACTCTCATCCACAAATCCACTCACCCCCACCCCCACTACCAGGCTTTCACCCACCCAACCATTAACCACAAACCCACCTGGTGCACATTGGCAGTCATGTCACTCGAATCTGGCATTCCAAACTCGCTGCGGTCCAAGTACACCACAGTTACTGGTACCTGTGCAGTACATGGAGTAGGTGTCAACGCACTCAGGTTTGGCCACTCAATACACAATGCATGCCAGCATAGACAGCAACTTGTATCGGTACCTGTGCAAGACGTGGTATAGGTGTCAACGTGCACACATATTTAGCCACACAATGCACAATGCATGCACGCATAGACAGCTGATCGTACCAGTGCCGAATGTGCAATTGTAAGATATGACACGGCACAGAGCACATGGTACGAAGAATTACACAGAGATAACATCACAGGTGAAAATGTACAACACGCACAAACGTACTTACACAAACACACTCATACATACATACACTCACGCACACACACACACACACACACACGCACACACACACAAAGCACCTGTAGAGCGTCCGTGAGGGCCACTATGTGGATATTGTCACTCTCCTCAGCCATTGGTTCCTGCAATGACGAGGTGTGTCTGGTTTGTTTTGACACAGTAAATAAAGTTGGCCAGAACTGTGCGAGCACACCGTGTATGACCGTATGTATTGTAGTCCCTGCTAGGCATATCAAGTACTTGTTTTTTATACGTATTAATAATGATGCTGGCGAACCATGACTTAAATGACCAGGATGTGTGTATACATCAGGCTTGTCGAGATACGCCGTACTTCGGCTTTCTTGACCGTAATCACGGTACCGTACTGTAGTATGCCATACAATATGGTGCAAGTATGGTCAGTTTAAGTTTACGGTGTCTGACCGTACAGTACGGTGCCACCGTACACCGTGCCACTGTGCCACCGTACACCGTACACCAAGACACCGTAATTTGGCCGTTTGCCTCCAATTTGGGCCCAAAACACTTCTTTTCTTTTTGCAACTATTACTTATGAATACAAAATAACACCAGGAAACAAGTAATGCGTTTGACTTTGAGTTTCCATGCAAGCCACTGCTGGGCCCTTCCCCCGAGCTGATGCAGCCCCAATCCAGCCTCAGGGTCGTTCAGGGAAGCATTGTGTGGCGTCAGCACATAAGAGGAGCATGCTGGAGGTGAAAATGGGAGGTGCTGGGGCGGTTAGGCCTTTCTGAGGCCATTCTTGCACTGGCAGTGCCAGCTTGGCACCATGCCGTACACCGTACCGTATTGTACCCGTAATTACAGTAAAAAATGGTGTGACATTTACGGTAGTACGCCGTAATTTAACAAGTACGGTGCGTACCGTATTTTACCGTAAGTATGGTAAAGTATGGTGTGACAATTACGGTAGTACGCTGTATTACAATATTACAACAAGTACGGTCCGTATTGTACAACAAACCATAATCGTACCGTACCATACAAATCGACAAGCCTGGTATACATGTAAGGTTGGCCAGAACCATATATATACGGTGTAAATACGGTATTTTTGGCAGGGAAATCACCAAATATACGGTCATATACGGTGTATATATACGGTTCTGGCCAACCCTATATACATGCTTACCGAGAACAGAAATATATTAATATAAAGCGCCAGCGCAGGGTCTGCACCACTTACCCAAATATAATGAAAAAGGAACAAAGCGACAAAGCTAGAACGCATGATAAAGAAAAGCCAGGAAATGATCCGTGAGGCTGAGGAAATAGTATGACGCATAAAGAAGAGAAACACTGATGAAGAGCAAGGGCAGCAGAGTGACACGCCGCTTTGCTGCCCTACAAGGCACAGGACCAAGGAAGGTGCGCAGTGCGGTTGTTCAGGCGTGTTGTTCACCTACGCCTGACTTGTTCACCTACGCCTGAACAACACTGTGCGCACTCTCAGCATTCTCCTAACACGTCTGCTCTTCCTTGCCAGAACTCATCTTAGGGGTTACCCAAGCTAGTCCAAGAAGGGTATAAGGGTGTCCAATCTTGAGAGCTATCTGAGCTAGTCTGCAAATGTTCCAACACACTCTCACCACCGAGCGGGCACAATTTTCCATGGCGCTATTTTACATTTACTCTTACTTTACACTTTTGCCACATCGTTCCTGTTGCTATGGTGTGTCTTGAATATGGAGATGTAACACAACAAAAGCCTCTAGGGTAGATTTACAGCGGGTGATCTTTGAAAGAAGCTAGGCAGCAAAAAGTGGGGTTCACGCTGCAGTCGATCAAGTATGTTGCCCATACAACATGCACTTTTCAAGCTCAGTTGCTGCGGATCGCACATGTCAGTGCTGAACCTAGAAACTGCAATTGAGGAAATGTGACCTTGGAGCATGCAATGAATATACCCACTCAGGGCCTCAGACACAGCACAGCACTTTCTGTGGAACTTCACCAGCGTAAAAATACCACGCAGGGCAGTGTAAATGACTGTGTATGATCCCCTGGTACCCACTTCCAGCATCAACAGGATGTTGCAGATTGCATATGGAATGATGTGTATGTGATGCTTGTAAGATTTTTGTTACAAGCCATTCAATGATGCATGTATCTGGGCAGCTTGTTTCTGAGTTCTTGAAATTTACGGTCATGCACTGCGTGCACAAACAAACCCAGCCATTTCCGATTAGGGACTTGTCACCATCTAGGTATCCTTAGTGGGTTCCCTTGGTAAAGGAGGAGCCTTACGGCACCCAGTACCTTAGTGACTACCTTGCCTTCATCTTTGCCATAGTGGTTTTCACTGTCAATGTCTGTGGTGGGGCTTCTTGACTAATGTGAGCACTAGCTGGGTGTCTTTGCTGCATGCACGCTGGCCTTCATTAACATTTGACGATTTACCAAGCTTATATTCAAGCATATGTGAAAGTTCACTGCATGATTTTGGATGAAATGCAAAAACATGGTCGTAACTGCCTGTGAAATCATCCATGAACTCACCACATGTTTCTGGGTAAAGGCAGCCACGCTCACAGGGGGGTCGTCAAACATACCCTGCACCGTATTTAAGACCACATACGCACGCGTGGGCACACCCCTTATGAAACATATGCCAGCATCCAGTGGTAGAACTCTTGATGAATAGGGTTGGCTGAATCCATGATTTATGGTGTGTGGACCGTATTCATTGGCAGACATTACTCAACAATACAGTCATGCATGGTGCATATACACTCCTTGCAAACCCATCCACAGAGTTCTGCAGCAGAGCAGCATACTGAAGAATGGTTGGCGACCATGCAAGGGCACACGAGAAATAATGCAGGCAATGCATGCCGTGATGAACCTGTCAGTCTTTCTTGTTTTCTGGCTTCTTTAAGGTTCAGCCGTCACACAAAACAATTTCTGCATGCACACACCCAGGTTGATGTAGACATGCATAGCACATCACTGCATATTTCTACGTATGCTCCCTCTGACATACACACACACATACATGCACACAACATACGCAGGAACGAGGTCGTGTAAAGGTTTTAGAGGTACACTGATATGCATCCCACCTACTACTAGTGGTACACTGATATGCATCCCACCTACTACTAGAGATACGCTGATGTGCATCCCACTAGTGGTACACTAATATGCATCCCATCTACTACTAGAGGTACGCTGATGTGCATCCCACTAGTGGTACACTGCTATGCATCCCACCTACTACTAGAGGTACGCTGATGTGCATCCCACTAGTGGTACACTAATATGCATCCCACCTACTACTAGAGGTACGCTGATGTGCATCCCACTAGTGGTACACTAATATGCATCCCATCTACTACTAGAGGTACGCTGATGTGCATCCCACTAGTGGTACACTAATATGCATCCCACCTACTACTAGTGGTTCACTGATATGCATCCCACCTACTACTAGAGGTACACTATTATGCTTCCCACCTACTAGTAGTGGTGTACAAAGCAAGATGAAAGGCAAGTTGAGTTTAGGTTACAAAGGCATTCAACCTGCGATGGCTGCGCAACCTATTGGGCGCAGCAACAACCTCAAAACAAACCAAGGGAGACGCTACTGCAAAATGCCAACCCTGCAAACACGAGAGGTAGAATTACGCACCAAGATGAAAGGTAAGAAGTGGGCCTCTCTCCGCTGGATTTCAGCACTAGTGATGAGGCGCATCAGGAACACCAGCGTGTTTGAGATCATGTCGTCCTGTGGCGCACGTATGTTCAAGCCTGATTTATTATTCAACGCCCTTCCATAATCTGCTCTTGGCCAGCAATCTAGTTCTACTTCCCGCTTTTGTCCCTATTGGGCCGAAATTTCATGGTTCAAACCAAACCCATTTGCAATTTGCACGAAGTACTATATAGTTGTGTGTTCCTGTCCTCCTGCTCATACCGCACTTTGCCTAAGGAGTTTGAGCTGCTGGTTTCAGCAAATTAGCCCACAAACTGGAGCTGCTTGTAATGAGTACAGGATTGTAGTACAAGATGCAGATGTAGTAAAAGATGCAGAATGTAGTACACGATGCTAAATGTAATACAAGATGCAGATGAAAGACAAGATGCAGAATGTAATACAAGATGCAGATGTAGGACAAGATGCAGAATGTGATGAGCACTTTCCCTCCTGCTATAGACAGATCTGCTGGTTTAAGCGTGGTCAGCCGAACTATCCCTCAACACCCCTGCTTTGTATGCTGTTGTGAGGGCACCTTAACTGCACCGCTGTTTACCTAGGGTCCAAAAGTACATATATTACAATGGGTGGTTCATAAGCATACATGTACACCATACATAATCTATGGTATAGTACACCATGCATAACCTATACAACACCATTCATAACCTATGGTACACCATACATAACCTATAATACACCTTTTATAACCTATGGTACCATAGTACACCATACATAACCTATGGTATAGTACACCATGCATAACCTATAGAACACAATTCATAACCTATGGTACACCATACATATCCTATAATCTATCATACACCTTTTATAACCTATGTTACCATAGTACACCATGCATATACACATAAACACCATGCATAAACACCATACATAACCTATGGTACACCTTTCATAACCTAAAGTACCATACATACCTATGGAATGTGTGTATGTGTGTGTATGTACGGTGCTTTTCCTTGTAAGACATTTTAAATAAGTATACAAAAGGTTTTTGGCTAATTCTCAAAAAAGCATGGAGATTGATAGCAAATACACAGAAATTTCATATCTAGCTGCACTGTTGCCCCCCATCCAGTTTAACCCCCCTGTCGCATATCTTTCTACGTGCCTCTTGGCTCAGAGCTGTATAGACCTTCCCTAGTCCCTTTTCTTGTCTCACGCATTTTATGTGTAGGCACCCTATACCACCACAATTCCCCTCTTTTGCCTCAACATTTTTTGTGGGGACTTGTGCTGATCTTAAGTAGCCATTTTCCTGGCGAGGCTAATTGTGCTTACCATCCTCCCATGTTCTATGAGGGCGCGCGCGCGCGCGAGAGAGAGAGAGGAGAGAGAGAGAGAGAGAGAGGGAGAGAGGGAGAGGGAGAGAGAGAGAGAGAGAGAGGGAGAGAGGGAGAGAGAGAGAGAGACCTGGTGCCAGCTCGCAAGGGCCCTTCGACGCGGAAAGCAAGATATTGAATTTGTTTCGCTTACTCATACTCATAGTAACCTCTTTTAAAACATCATTGCATTCCACCAAACAACAACCATGTCATGTGTCATGTGTGATCGCTTGTGTTTTTATTAATTTCTCTGCACAAAACGAAACAACGGCACCAAATCTCACCAAAAAAGCGCCCACGAGGGCCTCCTCCCCGATATTGCCATGCAAGATGCCGTTGACCTGTATTGCATACCGTGCATATGTGTAAGGAGCTTAAGACAAGTAAAAGGAGCAGTGTAGGTCTACTTAACAAGGAAGGATTAGGAAGGACAAGTAAAAGGAACAGTGTAGGATTGGGCAGGACTAGGAAGGAGTGGGAAGGACTAGAAAGACCTAAGAAGAAGGAGCAAAAGACAAGCAAAAGGACTTGTTTAAAAGACTAACAAGGAAGGACTAGGATGGACTGGGAGGGACTGGGAAGGATTGGGAAGGACTAAGAAGAAGGAGCAAACGACAAGTAAAAGGATCAGTTTAAAGGAAGGACTAGGATGGACTAGGAAGGACTAGGAGGACTGGGAAGGACTAGGAAGGCCTAAGAAGAAGAAGAAGAAGAAGCAAAAGGCAAGTAAAAGGACCAGTTTAAAGGACTAACAAGGAAGGACTAGAATGGACTAGGAGGACTGGGAAGGACTGGGAAGGACTAGGAAGGCCTAAGAAGAAGAAGCAAAAGGCAAGTAAAAGGATCAGTTTAAAGGACTAACAAGGAAGGACTAGGATGGACTAGGATGGACTAGGAGGACTGGGAAGGACTAGGAAGGACTGCACTTGCTACGTTATGCACATGCTACGTTATGCACATGCTTATGGTATAGTAGTAGTAATTGACCTGTACGTGCGCAACAGAAGAAGAAAGCGGGAGGTTTGTGTATATGAAGCGTTGACTGCACATTTACTTTTATCGTTAGGATTGGAAGTCAACAAAGTCATATGTATGACCGTGCTGGTGCCCTTGCCAAACGTGCACCTACCTAATTAACCTACTTTGCTGCATGCAACACCTGCTGCATGCTGCAATATTGCTTCCTTTGCCTGCTGCGCCCACCTCCATCACCCACCTGTTGCTCTTGCCTGCTGCGTTTTCCTGCTGCAGCATTGCATGCATAGCCTGCCTCTCTTTCCTGCGCTGCAAGCATGACCTACTTCTCTTGCCTGCTGCGTCTACCTCCTTCATCCACCTGCTGCTGTTGCCTGCTGCGATTGCCTGCTGCAGAATTGCATGCATATCCTGCTTCTCTTGCCTGCAGCAAACAGCATGCATAAACTGCTTCTCTTGCCTGCTGCTATCTCCCTCACCCACCTGTTGCTATTACCTGCTGCGTTTACCTGCTGGATGACCTGCCGCATTCCTTGCTTTACCTGCTGCAAGAGGAGCTCCATGGCGTCTTCAAACACGAGTTCCTGGAAGCCCACGTCCACAAGCTTTTTCCTCCAGCTCTGTATGCACGTCAGGATCCTGCAAGAGGGAAAAATCCAGCTTTAAGTGACAGGATCGCCTAGCAGTCGCACGTTTTGACCGATGACTTTATCTGTAAGCTCGGTAAACTCTGTTACCTCTGTGACAGGAAAATAATTCAAGTGAAACGATCGGCGCGAGCAGGGCCTACCGGCTTCGTGTCTTGCTCCAGCTTTAGGTGCACATTGGGTTTGTTGTGAGGCATGGAAGGGATTGAGGGTAGTTATCTCGTCTTGAAATCAATACATTCGGGAGCCTACTCTTTGTACCCCATTATATGAACACATCTTGACAAATGATGCATTGTATGAAAACATCTTGATAAATGATACATTGTATGATTACATCTTGATGGATGATACATTATGAAAATACATCTTGATGAATGATACACCCGGAAGCCCACTTTTTGTAGCCCATTACGCTTCCATGAGGAACACTGTTTTAAGGATGATCCTTTTTGCGATGAGGATAATTTGTTCTGTGATACGTCTGCGACCTTCCTCTCTTTACTGACGAGATTCTGGCTGTTTCATGGTCATGTTCTTGGAATGTTTCATGGTCATGTTCTTGGAATGTTCCATGGTCATGTTCTTGGAATGTTTCATGGTCATGTTCTTGGAATGTTTCATGGTCATGTTCTTGGAATGTTCCATGGTCATGTTCTTGGAATGTTTCATGGTCATGTTCTTGGAATGTTTCATGGTCGTGTTCTTGGAATGTTCCACGGTCATGTTCTTTGAATGTTTCATGGTCATGTTCTTGCAGGCAGACATACATTTTGACTGGAAGACTTTTGTGACCTTTTCCTATTTGTGGATGGAGAGCACTTCTTGCTACCTGCTAGGTTCTGCAGTTTATTTTACAAGGTAAAGAGGATCTACTGTGCCTGCTTCACTCTGTCTTGTCTGCCGTGTGGAGGAGGTTTTCCAGTTCATGCTACCCACCAGGTTATGCAATTAAGGTAAAGAGGATCCACTGTGCCTGCTTCACTCTGTCTTGTCCGCCGTGTGGAGGAGGTTTTCCAGTTCATGCTACCCACCAGGTTATGCAATTAAGGTAAAGAGGATCCACTGTGCCTGTTTCACTCTGTCTTGTCCGCCGTGTGGAGGAGGTTTTCCAGTTCATGCTACCTACCAGGTTATGCAATTAAGGTAAAGAGGATCCACTGTGCCTGTTTCACTCTGTCTTGTCCGCCGTGTGGAGGAGGTTTTCCAGTTCATGCTACCTACCAGGTTATGCAATTAAGGTAAATGCTACCTACCAGGTTATGCAATTAAGGTAAAGAGGATCCACTGTGCCTGCTTCACTCTGTCTTGTCTGCCGTGTGGAGGAGGTTTTCCAGTTCATGCTACCTACCAGGTTATGCAATTAAGGTAAAGAGAACCCACTTGCCTGCTACACTCTGTCTTGTCCGCTGTGTGGAGGAGGTTCTCCAGGTACGAGAAGATGAAGGCCCTGAAGAAGCAGTTCCCATCCCCCCTGGTGCCTGAAGGGCAATAACCGACCAAAAAGTGAGATCAGGCTGAGGAAGGAAAAGCACGACGAAACTACGCAGGCAGAGCAAGACCAGTTTTTACACTGAGTAAATAATTCAATACTCAGGGCATTAGCAGAAGAGGGATCCCTGTCTGATGTCTGGAGCTCCTGGTGAAGGCTTCAGAGGTGACCCCCAAAAATTCCTCAGGCTTACATCAATTATAGGGTTGGCCATAACCGTATACATACACCGTTTATGACCGTACATTTGGCAATTCCCCGCCAAAAATACTGTATGTACACTGCATATAAAAACACATATATACGGTTCTGGCCGACCCTAAACACTTGTAATGCGTGTGAGACAAGTGAGTAGATGAGTTGCCTCTGTGACCGGCACCGAGAATTGCCTCTATAATTTATACGCAAAAAAATTGATTAGGGTTTTCCAGGACTGCACAAACACAGTACATGCGTAAACACAGTACATGCGTCTGCGCTCAGAATATGTCCGTTCATTTGGGGGGTTAGCCCGCCAACAGCACTGTAGACACACCATGAGGATTTGCCAAAACCATATATATATGACCGAATATTCGGCGGTTTCCATGCCAAAATTACCGTATATACACCACACTGTATACATAGTTCTGGCCAACCCTACACACCATATATTCATGAACAGATACAGCATTTTACTGCTCATCCAATTGTGTCACATTCCTAGGCGTTGTAGAATTTGACGAGGTCAGCGAGAAAATCAAATTTCTTTGATTTGGAACAAAAATGTGTGTGTGTGTGTGTGTGTGTGTGTTTGTGTGATCGTGAATGACCGTACATAGCTTTAGATGTGTGAAATGCATGTGTGAGGACGTGTGCGATTCTATAAAATGTGAGCGGCCGATGATAACCTCTACACACACTGTTTGCACATTAACGCATTAATGTGCTGAGTCTCAAACTTTATCGTTACAGAGGTTTGTTCTGACGGCTGTACCAGTGCATAACTTCCTTTGCACACTGACATACACACACATGCATACACACACACGCGCGCGCACACACACACACACACACACACACACACACACACACACACACACACACACACACACACAAGTGCTGTGTATGCAGGGCTCCTGCTGTTGCGAAATCTTGCCAATATTATTACTGTGCGTGGAGTGTGTGTATGTGT
>Ga0307968_1004995_pt1 | contig 10680 bp, 17 predicted proteins | sample OrgLakmetagen650_FD_201834 | JGI IMG/M metagenome (GOLD analysis project Ga0307968, IMG submission 201834) | Saline water microbial communities from Organic Lake, Antarctica - #650 | ecosystem: Environmental > Aquatic > Non-marine Saline and Alkaline > Saline | place: Antarctica: Organic Lake... | reverse complement strand
GTGTGTGTGTGTGTGTGTGAGTGTGTGTGCGTGCGTGTGTGTGTATGTGTGTGTGTGTGTGTTTGTGTGTGTGTGTGTGTGTGTGTGTGTGTGTGTGTGTGTGTGAGCGTGCATTGAGCGTGCTTTTTTGTGGTGTGGGTGTGTCTGTGGATTGAGGTTTTTGACACACTTTACGTAGCCACAGAACATTAAAGGCTCCTACCGTGAAAGTAACAGGGGTCTGGCATTTAGTTGCTGCGGGACACACGCGTTCTTGCAAATTGAGCTTGAGGCAAGGCTACGGTTAAGGAGCATCGCGAAAATCAGATATTATTAATGTTTAATTAATTATTTTGTGGTTCTTTCTGCGTCGGAGAAGATTTGGCCTATTTGTATTTTTTGTATTACCTTCCATTCGTTTGAAAATGCAAATGTCTTTGGAATTGACTCAAGGATCCACTCCCGCATTGAGTCATCGATCAAATGTGCTGCTGTGGAGGCCTCCGTTGCTGTCGACGACGCCAGTCAGGTTGAGTCGCACACACAGACGACACAGTGGCCCGTGCAAGGCTACGCCTGCCAGAGATGATGAGCCAAGGGTATGACATGCATTCACACATACACACACACACTCTCTCTCTCTCTCTTTCTCACACACACATACACACACACTCTCTCTCTCTCACATACACACACATACACACACACACACCCACACACACACTACACGCGCACACACACACACACACACACACACACACACACACACACACACACACACAAACACACACACACATACACACACACACACGCACACACATACACACACATACGCATACACACACACTAACCCACACATACACGCACACATACATACATAAGCGTACACAAGCATACGCACACAAAAACACGCACGTGTGCTCACACACACACAAACACACAAGGACACACATACGCGCACACACATTCTCTCACACATGCACACACACACATACACACACACACGCGCGCACGTACTTTCACTGACCCTGCAGGGAGACACTGAGCTACAAGACCAGCTTGTTGACCAGATACAGATTGGCATTGCCAAAGCAAAGGTCAAGGAAGACCTACTGAATGATTTGGAGGAGCGCAAGGAGGGCCTAAGGAAGATCGGAAATGATGTGAGTACTGTGGGATGTGTGTGTGTGTGTATGTGTGTGTGCGTGCGCGTGCGCGTGCGTGTGTGTGTGCACGTGTGCGTGTGTGTATGTGTGTGTGTGCGCGCATGTGTGTGTACATGCGGTCATCCTTTATGCAACCAAGCGGTGGGTGGTTTGAGTCAAATTCGTTGGTCAAGTAAAGCGAATGTCAATGATATGGGTTCAACTTTGCTGTTGGACACAGGGCCGACCCTGCTGGTTCTGGTAGCGCTGTAAGTTCTTTGCGTACTCCTTAACAAAGTCAACAGTTGGAAGAGAGGCTGAAGGCAGACATACTTTCTCACACAAACGCACACACACATTTAGACACGCGCGCACACTCGCAATGCACAACACACTCATAAGACGCGCGCACACCAACACGACGCACATGTGCACACGCACGCAAACAACTCACAACGCATAACGCACGCCACCACGCTTTTGTCCCACAGTTGACGGAGCAGTTGGAAGAGAGGCTGAAGCTGGACACAGCACGCATGAACCTAGCCAGCAACTCCTCACTGGTGAGAGTACCTTCCACGCACACAAGGAGGCTGCGTTATACATGTATATGCATGAATTGAGCCGGCAACCTCTCACTGGTCAGAGGAATCTACACACATGTACACACATGTACACACACACACGCTGCGTAAATGTACGTGAATTTGAGCATTCACGTACACGTGCACTTGCAAACAGTTGTATGCACACAGCTGTATGCACACAGTTGTATGCACACAGCTGTATACACACAGTTGTATACACACAGTTGTATGCACACAGTTGTATGCACACAGTTGTATGCACACAGTTGTATGCACACAGTTGTATGCACACAGATGTATACACACAGTTGTATGCACACAGTTGTATGAACCTAGTCAGCGATGTACCTAATTCCCTGCTGCGAGGTTATAACCTAGTTCACTGCGATGAGAGTTTGACATTACACAGGACTGCACTCAGCAACACGCACACACACACATACAGACACAAGCGCACACACACACACACATACACATACACACACATGCACTCACACACACAAACACATGCACTTATACTCACCACAATTTACATTGACTTGGAAGCTCATAAGTACCCGACAGGTACATGCACGCACCAGTGTTTTTTTAAGGATTTGGGAAAACCTTGATTTCATATCACCCCCAAAACTGGGGATATGAGAAAGTGGGTTCTCATATCGATTTTACTCTGCTGCCCCAGCCCGCATATGGTGAATGGTGTAAGTGAACTGAATTGAATCTCAAGGTTCAAAAGTTTTGCATCAACTCAATAAGGTTGGTCTGGAATTGTAAGGGGAAATCCGTCTCCAATACTGTTCTTCCAACTGAGTCCTTTGTCTATAACCAATCGCACGGTGTTTCTTAGCACTGAGCCACTCCAAAATGGCCTGTGGATATGGAAAGGACTCCACGCTGAATGCTGAGCTCTTAAACCCCCGTGCGCAGCTCGTCAAGTGCTGTGCTTGTAGCCTGTTGCGCTGTGGGTTACGGATGTACTTGAGGGTGCTAAACATGCGCTCATCCTCAACTGACCCTGGAAGCATTACCATCACCAGCTCTGCTAGCTTAACCCACTCCCCAAACCGGTCTCGTGCCCCTAAGCGTGTGGCTTCCCCCCAAAACTCCTTGGCAGAGAGAGGGCAAGGGGGGAGGGACTGTGCAGGTTCTGGCTCGCTATCAGACTCGTCGCTGGAGGGTTCTGCAGGGTTTGCATCTTCCGCTGCTGCTGCTGCTCGCCTTTGCTGCCATGCAGATCTCTCTGAAATGGGTGGAGGTGGAGGGGGGACAGGGTTTGTAGGGTTTGCACAATTGAACGATGTAAGAAAACAGAGCAAGAACTGCATCACCGCGTGTTTCAAGCGTACATGAACCTGCCAACCATCATTGAAGCTTCACTGACCTGCATTGTGGTGCCAGTGCGTGTCTGAAACGCTGGGTGCCTTGATGAACTTCAAAAACGCCTCCTCTGCACACACACAACAGTGATGGGGCGCCCCTGCTGCAGCGTCTTGAACACGCAAGCAAACTGGTTGTGCAGCTTGGGGTCTGCTGCACGCTGAACTGCTGTATAATCTGCACCCTTGTTCAACTGCTCTTGCCAGCCTGCCCGGGCTTGCTGCTTCTTCAAACATGCTGCTGCCTTGTCTTTGTGGGATTTGCTGATCTCATGGGACGCACTGTTCTGAGTTTTGCACTGAAAAATGGCTGGGCAGATGCTGCAGTGAACTTGGAACCAGTTCTTTTCGTCCACCCCCCCATCACTCAGCCAATCCTTCGCTGGGGCTGTCCCTCAGGGGCTGGATGCTCAAGCCACTGAGCTTGGAACTTGTTTGTGGGCCCATGGGCCCTTAAGTACTTCCCATCACTTTTCCCCCTGGCAACTCTGGCCTTGTTTGGTGGGGAGTTTTCGCTCACTTCAACAAGATCATTAAATAAGGGCCACAGAGCCTTTTTACACAGGGGCTCATCAACACCCCCAAAAGCTTGATTTCATACCAATTTTAAATGTCGGAAACCCATGTTTTCATATCGATCGATATGGATATCGCACTAAAAACAACACTGGCACGCACGCACACATACACATGCACACGCACAAACACACAAAATACTTCTCACACACACACATACACACACACACATTGCTGTGTGCACCTGCGTGTCCAGGCTGATACCATGGAAGAGTTCAGGCAGCTTGAAGAAGATGTGCAGAAGATACGAGACGAGTTGCAGGCGAGTGTGTGTGCGTGCGTGTGTGTGTGGTGTGTGGTGTGTGTGCAGTGTGTGTGCGTTTGTGTGTATGTGTGTGCGTGGCTGGTTGAGACAGCATAGAAGTGTGTGCATGCATAATTTGTGTGGGTGCAACTTCAAGCAGATAACTTGTTGTGTGTGCACGTGCTAATGTGTGCGTTATGTGTGTGCGTGTGAGCGTGCCGCTTGCAGCGCAACATTGCTCGGCTTTGTCTTACAGAGTTTCAAGGCAGTCATCTAGCATGAGTGAGCGTGAGTGTAGCATAATGGGTGTGTGTGTATGCGTGTGTGTATGCGTGTGTGTGTTTGTGTGCATGTGTGTGCGTGTGTGTATGTGTGTGCGCGTGTATGATGGTGGGTGCAGATAGGGTTTGTGTAAGCGTTTGTGCGCGTGTATGTGCAGGCTGACAAGCGCGACCTGGCTGCTTTTGAAAAGCGCAGTGCGGAGGAGCGCAGCAGGGGTTTGTTCTTTAAGGGTCTGTATTCTGTGAAGGAGGAGGAGGAGCAGCAGAAAGGGGAAGCGCAGGAAGGAGGCCGCAAGTGGCAGGATCTTGAGGTATGTGTGTGTGTGTGCTTTAGTACTGTACATCGTGAAGGTGGAGGAGGAGGAGGAGGAGCAGAATGGGGAAGCGCAAGAAGGAGGCCGCAAGTGGCAGGATCTTGCAGTGTGTGCGTGTGTGTCTGCGTGTGTGTGCGCTTGCATTGGAATTATGCATTGGGAACGAGGAGTTATAGAGGAGTTATGGAGGAGTTATGGGGCACCGCTTATTCGAGGCCAGAAGTAGTAGGATAATTACGTGTGTGTGTTTGTACTTGAGTGTGGGTGTAGGTGTGGGGTGTGGGTGTGGGTGTGGGTGTGGGTGTGGGTGTGGGTGTGGGGTGGGGGTGGGTTGATGCGGCTTTCTTATGTATATTTGGTTTGTATGGACATGTACGTGAAGAGCATGCAGACGTTTGTGTATAAGTGAAGAGCATGTAGACGTGTGTGTATGTGAAGAGCATGTAGACGTGTGTAAGTGAAGAGCATACAGACGTGTGTGTGTGAAGAGCATGCAGACGTGTTTGTGTAAGTGAAGAGCATGCAGATGTGTGTATGTGAAGAGCATGCAGACGTGTGTGTATGTGAAGAGCATGCAGACGTGCGTGTGTAAGTGAAGAGCATGCAGACGTGTGTGTAAGTGAAGAGCATGCAGACGTGTGTGTATGTGAAGAGCATGCAGACGTGTGTGTGTAAGTGAAGAGCATGCAGACGTGTGTGTATGTGAAGAGCATGCAGTTCTTTGCAACCTCCACTGCGCTCTCACACATTCAAAGCCCTCTCCTGAAAATACTCCAGTAAACACGTGCGGATGGACTTGGTCTCTCCTCTCCCCTAAACGCACAGGCCCTCCTCACACACACACACACATGCATGCATGCACGCATGCGCAACTCACACACACACACACACACACACACACACACACACACACACACACAACAGCATACACACGCGCCCCACGACACGCTTACACACAAGCAAGCACAACAAGCACAACACACGTGCACATACACATACACACACACTCACACACAAATACACACACTGACCCCTCCAGGCCGACGAGCGGCGGTCACTCCTCATTGACAACATCAAAGAGCCCGCACGCTTAGAAGCGCAACACACGCACACATACACACACACACACTCACACTCTCACACACACACTGTCCCTGCCAGGCTGACGAGCGGCGGGCACTCCTCATTGACAACATCAAAAGAGCCCGCACGCTTAGAAGCGCAACGCACGCACACATACACACACACTCACACTCTCACACACATACACTGTCCCTGCCAGGCTGACGAGCGGCGGGCACTCCTCATTGACATCATCAAAGAGCCCGCACGCTTAGAAGCGCAACACACGCACACATACACACACACACTCACACTCTCACACACACTGACCCTTCCAGGCTGACGAGCGGCGGGCACTCCTCATTGACAACATCAAAGAGCCCGCTCGCTTAGAGCTCAGGAGCCCGCTACGCCTGGCCTTGTTCACTTACCTCTCGGTGGTGCTGGCATGGGTTATAGGAGAGGGTGCGAGTCAAAAGTGGATGTCCAGCACCATGTACACACACCACCCTGCCATGTCATCTCACGCGCATGGCCCCCGCGCCAGGGCGCTGGATTACACAGTGCTTTTGGTGGTGTACGGCGCAGTGGTCATTTATGTGTGCATGCGCCTTGCGAATTACGTGATGAGGAAGAGCCCTGAGTTGGGCATCTAGGTGTGACTGGAGGGGCCCTGTCCTGTGTGCTTGCGTGCGTGTGCGTGCGTGTGTGTGTTTGTGTGCGTGTGTGTGTTTGTGTGTGTTCATGTTGATGACACTCTCTCTCTCTTCTTTCTCTCTCTCTCTCTCTCTCTCTCTCTCTCTCTCTCTCTCACACACACACACACACTCTCTCACACACACACACTCTCTCTCACACACTCTCTCTTTCTCTCTCTCTCTCTCTCTCTCTCTCTCTCTCTCTCTCTCTCTCTCTCTTTCTATTTCTATTTCTATTTCTCTCTCTGAGTGGGCCAGCTCCAAATGTATGTACAACTGACGGTGTGTGTGTTCGTGTGTGTGTCTCTGTGTGTGCCTGTACTCCACTGTGCACCTTTCTCCTGTGCACCGAATTCCTTGACATTCCTTCATCACAAATGAGTAGGGTTAGCCGGAGCCGTATTTACACTCCGTACATGATTGTATGATTGGTGATCTCCCTGTAAAAAACACCGTACATACACCGTATATTATAGGGTTGGCCAGAGCCGTATATATACACCGTATATTTGGTGATTTCCCTGCCAAAAATACCGTATATACACCGTATATACACCGTATATATACAGGTTCTGGCCTACCCTACGTACATATACACAGTTCTGGCCAACCTTACATATATGCATGCATGTGCGGTTCTGGCCGACCCCCGTCGTAGGTGGTCCGGCTGCTCGGCGACTCGAAAACACTTGCTTTCTTTATAATCAGTGATTCCGCCCCCCCCCCTCTTTCTGCACCAAAGGTGCAGCTATGGTGGCACCGTGCTCAGAGTGCTTGTGCAGCCCTTGTCAATCTGTGTGTATATGTGTGTATGTGTGTGTGTGTGAGAGAGAGAGAGAGAGAGAGAGAGAGAGAGAGAGAAAATGGTGTGTTGATGTGTGTGTTTGTATATGTACGTGTTGATGTGTGTGATGACTCTGCCCCCCCCCCCTTTGCTTGCATTTAAGGTGCTTGCATTTAAGGTGCAGAGACCTCACTTAATCATGCCCCCCTTCCCTAACCATGCCGGCTGCGTGACATGTATGCATGCTTCCGTGTGTGTGTGCGTGCTTGTGTGTGCATGTGTAGGTGTGTGTGTGTGTCATTACTACCAGCAGCGTGTGTCCTCTTCCTCTCATACTACGCCACATCACTATATCACACTAGCCCCCTCCCTTGGTTGCGCTGACTGTGTCATTACTTCCAGCAGCGTGTGTCCTCTCCCTCTCACATTACCTGGGGCCTTACGTCATTATTATTACGTTGCGTCACTATATCGCACTAGCCCCCTCCCTTAATCATGCTGGCTGTGTCATCACTACCAGCAGCGTGTCTCCTCTTCCTCTCATATTACGTCAACATCACTATATTGCACTAGCCCCCTCCCTTAATCATGCTGGCTGTGTCATCACTACCAGCAGCGTGTCTCCTCTTCCTCTCATATTACGTCAACATCACTATGTCGCGCTAGCCCCCTCCCTTAATCATGCTGGCTGTGTCATCACCACATTCCCAGCAGTGTGTGTGTGTGTGTGTCCTCTTCTTTTTCAAACGTATCTTTAAATGACCCTGCTCGACCCTGCAGCTGCTCTATGCCTCGACACAGCTGTGTGCTTGCAACAACCGTAGGGTTGGCCAAGATTGTATATATTTTACACCGCATACGACCGTATATTTGGTGGTTTCCCTGACCCAAATACCGTACATACACCGTATACATACCTATAGGGTTCTGGCCAAACCTAATCGTTTGTGATCAGTGACTCCGCCCCCCCCCTCCCTGCACCACATTCAGACATATCTTTGGGTGACCCGGACCTGAGGAGAGACGCGCTGTACGGGGTGCTCCTTGGGGTGTTGGGATTCAATGCGTGGAACGAGCGCACTGCGCTGGTGAAGCAGAATGGGGTTGTGGAGCGGTTGAGGGCGGAGGAGGAGGCGGCGGTGCAGGGGGGGGAAGAAGCGCAGCCTGGGCAGAAGCAAGAGCAGAACGGTGGTGGAGACAAGCAGTAGGAGTGTGGGGACGTGTGTAGCGAGAGCAGAAGTGTGATGGAGATGAGACGTATGGAGTGTGGGAAAAGTGTGATGGAGATGAGACTTATGGAGTGTGGGGACGTGTGTAGCAAGAGCAGAAGTGTGATGGAGATGATACGTATGGAGTGTGGGGACGTGTGTAGCAAGAGCAGAAGTGTGATGGAGATGATACGTATGGAGTGTGGGGACGTGTGTAGCAAGAGCAGAAGTGTGATGGAGATGAGACGTATGGAGTGTGGGGAGGTTTGTTGGGGGCAGAGCAGGTGGTGAGGAAGGGAGAGTTCTTGCCTTGAGGCGAAGGGGGGTTGCGAAAGTGCAGCAAAGGCAGGAGGGGGGGCGGAGGCAAGGAGTAGGGAACGTATGTGACTGTTGGGGGCAGAGCAGGTGAATGCAGAGTAGGTGAATGCAGGAGTGTATCACAAAATAGAGAGGGAATTGTGATATTGATAGGGGAGCAGGAGCAGCAGCAGCAGGTGCAGTAGCAGGTGCAAGAGACAAAACGTGTAAAGTTCACTGTAATCAGCCTTTAGCTTTCGGACACCATTGCTTCTGATAAGAATGCTTGGCTTTTGTGGTGCAGAGCGCTGCTACCCGGTACGCTGCCCATTTTTAACTCCCCTTGTCACGCCCAATTGGTGGTAGTCATAAATTGTTTAACGGTCAGTTGGATTTTTAATTGACGTGCTGAGTCTTGCACTCAGATGTAACACCAGGGATTCGATCTGACATCCTGTCTAATTTATCATTGTTAGTACTTTATTTTATTATAAGCTGTTTCACTCGATGCTTTAGAGAGCCTGTCTATTTTAGCCAGTCATGGAAATTGACTTTTACAGGGTTTACAGAGTTTACAGATAAAGCCATCAGTCAAAATTTGCGACTGCTAGGCTGCGTAAGTAAAACTTGTTAAAATGGTACAGCTGTTGTTGCAGCACCAGACTTGTAGCACCTGCAGAAAAAAATCGGAAAGGGAAAAAAAGCACAACGCTGTTTGTGGCATTACAGCACTGAATAAAACCAGTAAACACAATCAAGCATCTGCCAGAAATAACCGTATCAGATCAAAGAGGGGAAATCATCATCTGTGTTTTGGGCACATACAAGCATAGACTGTCGCACTGAGGATACCAAGAATGAGGGAGGCAAATATGATCATAAAACTCAAGTGTGAAGAGCAGCACATGCACAACGAGAGGGTCTGAAACATTAAATGATCTGGTTCGTCATTCTTTGCTGCGGACCCTGCAGCTAGATGAACTCTGAACCAGCACTTGCCTGACTACAACTGTAAATTCGTGTATAAAGAGCGAAATTGGATTTGATATAAAACTTTTAGCAGCACTTCCCGTTGTTTGTCTTTTAACACCTCCCCTGGGTGTGGGTGTGGGTGTGGGTGTGGGTGTTAAGCACAATTAAAACCAAGAAGGATTTGTTCAATTAAAACAGCGTATTTTTACTTATATCTGCCTTGGAACCAACAGCAAAAGAAAAAGAAAAAAAGGGGGGGGAACTACGCAGGCAGTGAAAATCCACTCCCCACATTAATTAAGGAAAAGGAGTCACTTTGGTACCGAGTACCGTAAAGCTCCTCCACCGCAAAAAGGAAAGGAAAAATCAGTGGGGATCAAGTGGGTTGCAGGCTTGGCCTGAAATCAGCTCCTCCTGATGAGAGTTGATCACAGAACTGGAAAGGGCACGTCTGGTATGGACAAGTTTAGCAGCAAAGTGCACAAAGTGCACATGGAGCTTGGAGGCAAGCTTCTTAACTCTTTGAGAATCAAGACCCAGTTCCTTGAAAGGCTTTAGGGTGTGAGTGTTGTAGATGGTGCCACCCACACTCAAAAGGATGATGTGGAGAGTAACGGAGGCTCCTTGGAGAATGTTGCAAAGGTCTTTGTGCTGTTCCTTTGCGGCATTCAGCTGGTTCTGAGTTATGGTGTCCTCACAGCAATTAATCTCGACAAGGTGGATGTCACGCCGAGGTTTGCTGAGGTCTTTAGGTCGGTGCTGTCTGGGGTTGGTGGCTCTACTGGTGGCTGGCGATGCTGCTGAGATGCTCCCAGTCTCCCTCAATTGCCCCCTGCCACTCCGAAGAACCCACCCCTCTACATTAGTTTGTTGTTTTTGTGTTTTTGCAGTGTTGGGAGTAACCAGCACAAAATCTGGACGGCTGGAGGTAAATCTGTCTTTATCTTGGAAGCGGGGTGGGAAGAGCCATTTGGGAAACAATTCTACTTTCAGCTGTTTCAGGAATCTGGAAATTTTGCATGGTCATCTGTTCGTTGCTGCCTATATCTTTGGAGACAATGCATGATCCTAAGGAGCCTGTTTTGCTGATAGCCTTAAAGATCATGCGGCATGCTAAGTTGTGTCTTTCGGTGATCATGTTCCTTATTTGCGTGTGT
>Ga0307968_1004994_pt1 | contig 10681 bp, 16 predicted proteins | sample OrgLakmetagen650_FD_201834 | JGI IMG/M metagenome (GOLD analysis project Ga0307968, IMG submission 201834) | Saline water microbial communities from Organic Lake, Antarctica - #650 | ecosystem: Environmental > Aquatic > Non-marine Saline and Alkaline > Saline | place: Antarctica: Organic Lake... | reverse complement strand
CCACCCCCATCCCCACCCCCACCCCACCCACCAGGTTCCTGATGGAGTTCCCCCATCCTTGTCCTCCAGAGGGGCTGTTCCTGTCGTTTCCTCTGTCCACGACGCTGCCACTGGCGCCAGAGGGGCTGCTACGAACAGAGCCGTTGCTGGGCAAGCGCTCCATGTGGGCGGCATTAACACTGCCACCACCCATGCCACTGTGGGTGTGAGTGTATATTTGTGTGTGTGTGTGTGCGCAATTGCGTGTTCATGGGTGTATGCAGCGTTGAGCAAGCGCTCTATGTGGGCAGCATTAGCACTGCCACGAATCATGCCACTGTGTGTGTGAGTTAGTGTGAGTGTATGTGTGTTTATGAGTGTATGTGTGTAGGAGGGCCGCACGGGCAGCGTTGAGCAAGCGCTCTGTGCGGGCAGCATTAGCACAGCCACCACCCATGCCACTGTGGGTGTGAGTGTGTTTATGAGTGTATAGGAGGGTTGCACAAGCAGCGTTGAGCAAGCACTCTATGTGGGCAGCATTAGCACTGCCACGAATCATGCCACTGTGTGTGTAAGTGTGAGTGTGTGTCTGAGTGTTTATGAGTGTATGTGTGAGGGAGGGTCGCACGGGCAGCGTTGAGCAAGCGCTCTGTGTGGGCAGTATAAGCACAGCCACCACCCATGCCACTGTGGGGGTGTGTGTGAGTATTGAGTGTATGTCTGTGTGTTTATGAGTGCAAGTGTGTGGGAGGGTCGCACAGGCAGCGTTGAGCAAGCGCTCTGTGTGGGCAGCATTAGCACTGCCACAAGTCATGCCACCGTGTGCGTGTGTGTATGTGTGTGTGAGAGGCATCAGGTATGTAAGGCAGGCACGCATACAAGCGCACACGCGTTTACAAGGCAAGATATCAGCAACGTCACAAATACAGAAGCACAAACCCAATCAATCACAGCAGTAAAGGAGCAGGGGGTTGTGTGTTAACTGCAGTTGCACAAACAAGCATATGCATACACGCAGACAACACGCGCACATACACACGCACGCACGCACATGCACACTGGTGCACATATACACAAAAGCACACACACTCACACCCATACCCACATCCATGCACTCATACACACAGACGCACCCACCCACCCACACATCCACGCCCACACACCCACCCACACACAAAATTACACAGGCGTACTTGTTAAAGGTAGCGGAGGCCCCTCCCCCTGTGTTCATCCCTTGGGATGGCAGAGATTGCGTCACGCCCCCTGAGGAGTCCATCAAGGACGAGGCGGTGATGGTGCGCTGGACACCTGCATGTGATGTAACAAAATACGTGTACCTAGTTGTGTAGTGAGTGCCAAGGGTTGTGGTGGTGGTGCGCGTGTAGCAAGTGCCAAGGGTTGTGGTGGTGCGCGTGTAGCAAGTGCCAAGGGTTGTGGTGGTGGTGCACGTGTAGCAAGTGCCAAGAGTTGTGGTGGTGCGCGTGTGGCAAGTGCCAAGGGTTGTGGTGGTGGTGCGCTAGAAGCCTGTATGTGATGTGAGATGATCAAGAGTTTTCTTGTGTGGAGCATGAGGGAGCGTAGTGTAGGGGCGCTGGACTACTCTTGTGTATGGTATGGCATGTGAACACTGAGAACTGAGTGGTACGTGCAGATGTGGATTTGAGCTGAAAAAAATCTGTTTGAGCAATACTTAGCAGGGCTAAGGAGTTGAAACAAGTGTAAGATCGGCAAGGGGTTTGGATGCTTTGTTGAAGATTGACAACCACAGTACCGTGCTGTCATTGACGAGGGAGGGGTTGAAGCCAAGAAGTATTGTTTATGGCTTAGGACTTACCATCAATGACAAGGGAGGGGTTGGAGCTAACACAATTCAAAAGAGAGGCAAGGATGTATTGTTAATGGCTAAGGACATACCATCAATGACAAGGGAGGGGTTGGAGCTAACACAATTCAAAAGAGAGGCAAGGATGCATTGTCGACGATTTCTGACGCACCGTCAATGACAAGGGAGGGATTGGAGCGAGACAGGTCACCCTCAAATGCACTCTGGGCCGATCTCAGGCCAAGTGATTTCTCGACAGTGTCTCCTCCGTGGTTGCTGGAGTCAAGGCCTGTGGAGGGACGTGTGTGCGAGTGTGTGTGCGTGTGTTTGTGTGTGGGTGTGTGGGTGCCTGTGTGTGTGGATGTGTGTGAATGAGTGTGTGTTGTGTTTGTGTGTCTGTGCGTGCGCGCGGTTGTGTGTGTGCGCGCAGGTGTGTAGGTGGAAGGGGTGGCGGATGGTGCACTATGTAGGATAGCATGCATGCAGGCAGCCAAAAGCAACCATGTATGTGACTGAGTACTTAGGTGTCCCTGCCAAAAGCATTTTACGTGGTGCACCATTAATTAAGTTTATGCCAGGACCGTATATATGCATCGTGCTTGCCGTACATTCAGAGGCTTTTGTTTGCCAGAGACATTATGCGTTTATTTGTGCAATTAGGTTTGGCCAAAACAAAGGCTTTTGTGGCAGGGGCGCATTCAAGCAAACGGTCACCTACGGAGCATACACGTATGGCTTCGGCCATCTGTGGCCAAACCTGTCACTAAATCCAGATGTCGTCAGTGTGTGGGTTCCAATCCACTTGCATCTTTGATAGAGCTTGCACCACACACTGAAGCCTGGTCTAAGCTCACGCCTCCGTGAAACGTCAGCATACTACTTCCCAGAAGACACACGTCAGCCGTATCCACCGAAAAACGCTGCCACCAATTTTCTGACATCCCATTTCATCGTTAAAGCGCCCTTTCATCTTTAAACTGTCGATAGCCTTATCCTCTGAAAAACGCAGACACCAGTTTTCTGACACACTCCAGCCACCTAAATCGCTAGCACCCTCCTCCCACCTGAGACCCTTTCCAGCATGGGCGTCTGACACTGGGACTGTGTGTCTCCCGGTCGGACCATGAGAGGGTCTAAGGCGTCAATGCTTGCAAGCAGCATGCCACGCGTACTGTGTGCTCTGAGCAGCCCTGTGTGTGCGTGTGTGCGTGTGTATATGTGTGTGTGCGCAGTGTGTATGTCTGCTTGTGTGTGCTTGTGCGTGTGTGTGAGTGCGTGTGCATGCGTGTGTGTGCGTGTGTACGTCTGCCTGTGTGTGCTTGTGCGTGTGTGTGTGAGTGTGTGTGCATGCGTGTGTGTATGCGTGTGTATGTCTGCCTGTGTGTGCTTGTGCGTGTGTGTGAGTGCGTGTGCCATGGAGGCACGTTCTGAGAAGGCATTACTGAAAAGGCGGGTTTGAAAACAATAACACAGACACAAACTCACACACAAACACACGTGCCCTTACACTGAGTGTTGTACTCACTGCCATGTTGGTTTCATAAGCAGTGCCTGTTTAGCTAAAACAACTGAAGGCAGCCGCAAATGTAGTACCCCATACAAAGGATTGAAATGTATATACTGCCATCTTGATTACTTTAGCAGTGCCTGGTGGTGTAGTTGGAGGGCAGGGGTATGGCACGGAAATGAGGCGGCACACCAACTGACTGTCTGAGTTCCAAACAGCAAGCAAACTGCTGAGTTCAGTTCAGTGGGTTACACTCAAGCTCCAGTTTCTGGAGTGAAGCAAAGTGACATCGCACGCATCCCTCTTGCTCCTCATATGTGTTCCTCTCAAGTTGCTCCATCTTTTCATTTCTTCTCAGTTGTAGTTTGATTGTTCTGCTTTCTTCTGTGTAGCCTGGGCAGTAGTGAGGACCATGCATGGCCTCTCCGCAGTTGTGACAGGTCCTTGTCAATGATCCACCGCCATCTCACGATGCAAACCAAATAGAACTCTGCTTACCAGCAATGCCGTCAGGCCCTGTGATGTTGTTGAAGGACAGGGGCACAGGTGCGCCCGCAGCCGCTGCCACGCTGCCATCATCCTCATGCACCTGCACAACACAGCGCAGCACAGCACAGCATACCACTGATTTGGACCGTGCCTTGTACATACTGTTTGTTACCATGACGTACGTGCCTCCAACCCAGCAACCTGCCCATTCTCCCTTTTACATAAGGCTGTCCCCATGAACGGCCCTCCCCTTTGCAAGCCAAAACAGTCCCATTTTTTGGTTTTGTTTTTGTTTTTGTGTTTTTGTGTTTTTTGTTGTTTGTGTTTTTGTTGAACCTTCGAGTCATTATATCTCTGTAACCCCTGAACCGTTTTGAACCTGAGGCATGCGTCGGACAGCTAATTGTTTTCTTTACATGTCTACAAAGAAAGAAAGCAGGCAAAAAGACCCATTGGGAAAATTTGAAATTCTGTCACGGTAATAAAATAGACATAATTAAAATTTAATATATTCTTTGTTTTGGTCCGCAACTCTGGCGTAAAAGTTAGGGTGTGAAATGGGGCCGAGACAGCTCCTGCCAAAGTTGCTTGCATGTTATGCTAGACAGATTAAAAACCAAAACTCACCCAGGCCACCGATTGGCCACGTTAAAATATTATTACATCCTTTGTTTTGGTCCGCAACGCGGAGAGCAAACACCGGGCTGAAACTCGCAGCAGGTGTGGATCGACAGATTTTTTATGTCTTTTCCCCCTGTGTCCCTTGTGTGAGTGCCTCCCACTCGCCGGCTTTCCCAGTACCCCTGCCCCAAATTCGATCTTGCAGCATTGTTAAACAACATCTATAATGCTTATATCCTGAAGTAGAGGTCGATCGGGGCAACTTCAGAAATGCACATTTTCCCTGCCAAAATGGGTGCAAAATTCGCACCGGGCCCCACAGAACCCCAGGATGCCAAATTTCCAGCAAATGTCAATTGCTTAGATATAATATCAAGTACCTTGCAATCAGATGAGGTATAGGGGGCTTTGAATTGGGTGGAGAGCTAAGTGAGACTGGTTAGGGGGGTTTGTTCATGGGGACAGCCATAGTACACCCCCACTCACACACAAGTTAACCCTTGCATGCACGCACACAAGCAACTCCCCCCTAACACACATACACAGGTACACACATTTTAGATGCATACATTGCTAAACAAAATGTGTGTGTATGCGTGTGTATATATGTTTGTGTGTGTGTGTGTGTGTGTGTGTGTGTGTGTGTGTGTGTGTAAGAGGTGTCAGTGGACAGAAGTGACCGATGAGCCCTGAGCAATGCAATCGTACTCGAAGGAAGGAAAGACGTACTTGCAAGTTGATTTCATAGGCCAAGTGGTCGATGGTGTGCTGAGGGCTAATGCGCGCAAGGTACAGTGCAATACGCTTGGCCACACCAAAGTACTCTGTCAGCGATGACGACTCCTGTGTGTGTTTGTGTGTGTGTGCGTGTGTGTGTGTGTGTGTGTGTGTGTGTGTGTGTGTGTGTGAATACAATAATGGCGATGGTGGTGGCGGACAATGCTGTGTGTAACCCATTAAGAACAATGGTGATGCGTGTGCGTGTTTGCAAATGTGTGTGTGTGTGTGTGTGTGTGTGTGTGCGAGATTGTGGTGAGTCTGAATAATTGGCTGGTGGTGTAATATCATATATCATGACTCGAGAACAGCAACTATGCCAGCGGAATGAACTCCTGTGTTTGGGGGAGTGCTAAAGAGGTGACAGGTGAAATCATGTGTAGACAGAAAGGTAAGTCAGGGGCCCTTAAAGAGTCCATTGCTCATACACACCTTATGAAAGGAACCCTTTCCCTCTGCTGCCTTCACACACACACACACGCACACACACACACTCTCACACACACACACACACACACTCACACACACACACACAAACACAAACACACAGACACACACACCCACACACATACACCTACAAACAGACACACTGGCGTTTATCCTACCTGTGCAGACCGCACACACAAGGTTATCATCCACACGCATGCACACGATACATTTGCCCACGCACACAGTGTATTTGCCCACGCACAGTGAATATTAATATGCACACACGCATGATGGCCACCAGCCTATACCTGCAGTGCGGCATACACGCCCAAGGATGTCAGGAAGTCCAAGATGGGGATGATGTTACGCTTGCTGGCTGCATGTGTGTGTATGTGTGTACATGTATGTGTACCGTGGCATGGAGTGTGTTATTGTGTATGTTACGTGTGCGTGTGTTTGTGTGTGTGTGTGTGTGTGTGTGTGCGCGCGCATGAGCACAAAAGTGACAAACATATGTGGCTTAATCAAGTGCACATGCGCACAAATACACACATGCGCGCACACACACACACATACACAAACACACACACACATGTCTGTACCTGCCAGTGTGGATCAAAGGCACTCAAATGCACATACGCACAACTACTTTGACACACACATACACACAACTACACACATACACACACATGTCCGTACCTGCCAGTGTGGACCAAAGGCGCTCAATCTCAAAGGGAAAGGCAGGACCATGACGTTGGGTGACATAGTACATAGACTTGAGGAGACGCTCACACCAGCTTCCCTGTGTGTACATGCGTTCGGTTGTACGTGTGTGCGCGTGTGCACTTGTGTGTGTGTGTTGTGTGTGTGCGTGTGTGTGAGCATGTGTGCAAGTATGGGCATGCATGGGCAGACACGTAAGCAAAACACAAGAGTACTGCACACGCACACGCACGCACACCCACACACCCACACGCACACTCATACACACACATGCATACGCACACACACATGCACACACAAACACAAACACACGCACACCTTCCAGTGTGGGCTGATGACCAGGTTCTCCATCCACGGTGCCAAACAGATGAGGACAGGGTGCTGGATGGTAGAGTCCCAGCATTCCAGAGCGCGTGTCATCATTTCCTCACACAGCGCCTCACTCAGCTCTAAGTGGTCCCTGCGTGTGTGTTTGTGTGTGTATGCTTGTGTTTGTGTGTGTATGCTTGTAATTGTGTGTGTGTGTATGCTTGTGTTTGTGTGTGTGTGTGTGTGTGTGTGCGTGTGTGTGTGTGTGTGTGTGTGTGTGTGTGTGCGCGCGCACGTGCGTGTGTGTACGTTCAATTTCTGTTGCCAAGTGGTTGCCAACAAATAAGAGGCCAGTCCAATCTTTCCCCCCCAAGAGACACCCCCCATACTGTCTTGTAGGTTGCCCAGCATCACACATACACAGACACATTTATACACACACGCACACATTTATACACACACAGACAAGCAGACGAACGCACCTGGCGAGTTTACACGATAGCTGGTACTGGAACTGCTGGTAGCTGTCTTGCAGGTTGCCCAGCACCACCACAGCATCGCCCCCTCCACCCCCAAACTCAGAAAAGTCTGAAGACGAGCTCCCCTCGTGCACACTGCCACCCCCATCAGCCGCTCTGCCTTCACAACCTGTGTGAATGTACGAATGTTTATGTGCGTACGTACACGTGCAAGTTGCGTGTGTGTGCATTTTGGTAACCTAGTTTTTTACAAGTTGCGCAGAGTTGGGTCCGTAGATGCTCTCACTCCACAAGCCCTGCTGAAATTACAGATTCTGCGCCGCCAGTACTTTACACATCGCGCTGTGTTGGGTCTGTAGATGCTCTCACGCCACAAGCCCTGCTGAAATTACAGATTCTGCGCCGCCAGTACTTTACACATCGCGCTGTGTTGGGTCTGTAGATGCTCTCACGCCACAAGCCCTGCTGAAATTACAGATTCTGCCCCGACCAGTACTTTACACATCGCGCTGTGTTGGGTCTGTAGATGCTCTCACGCCACAAGCCCTGCTGAAATTACAGATTCTGCGCCGCCAGTACTTTACACATCGCGCTGTGTTGGCTCTGTAGATGCTCACGCCACAAGCCCTGCCGAAATGACAGATTCTGCCCCGACCAGTAATTTGCACATCACGCTGTGTTGGGTCCGTAGATGCTCACGCCACAAGCCCTGCCGCAATTACAGATTCTGCCCCGACCAGTACTTTACACATCGCGCTGTGTTGGCTCTGTAGATGCTCTCACGCCACAAGCCCTGCTGCAATTAAAGATTCTGCCCTGAACAGTGCACCCTGTTTTGCCTCAAAAGCATATGGCAAGTGCAACAACAGGCCTCAGAGAGAAGCAATAGACACACATACACACACAAACACACACAATTACACACACACACTTACAAACATCTGCTGCACCTCCTTTGCCGCTCTCTCCTCTCCCTCTGTATCGCCCAAGCCTCCCCTGAAACCATCCACGTCCCACAAGTCCTGGCCTACCCCCAATGAAAGCACAGGCACCGATCACACAGCTCAACATCCTCACCTTCTCCATCGCCCTCTCTCCCTTCTTCATCCTCCAGGCCTCCCATGCTGCTCATTCTATTGGGGGGCTCCGGTTTGCCTCCGGTGTTCACTCCCCACTCCCGTTGGCTCAGCACGTGCAGCATGTGCAGTGAGTCCTCTCGCACCTGGGAAACGAAACGCAATGAGACTCACGCGCATGACACCATGAGAATGTAAGCAACTCAGCTCGCAGCTCTTTCTTCACACGCACGGTGAGTCCTGATTGCGCGGAACACGACGGTCGCTTTGTACAACATACGTGCAAGCATCAATGAAGTAAATGCCGCAAAAAAAGTAGCTACTAAGCCGCCTAAAAAATGCCGCAAAAAAAGCTGCTACTAAGTTTGCTGCTAAAAAAGTAGAATGAAGCATCCTTTCAAACAAGCAATTTTCAATGAAGTAAAAGCATCTGTGTCACACTGCTTCACGGTGGAGGATCAAAGACAAGGTGTGACGTGCAGGGGGTGATGCGTGCGAAACAATTGACGCTTCGAACAAAGCAACGAAAAAGCAATCCCACGCCTCGTCCATCACGTTTGTACAGATCAAGGACAGCATCACGTGTTTTGTATGTGTGTGTATGTTTGTGTGTATGTGTGCGTGTGTGTGTGTGCGTGTGTGTGTGTGTGTATGTGTGTGTGTGTGTGTGTGTGTGTGAAACAGCGTCCACCATACTTGTACAGACCAGGGACAACATCACGTGGAGAAGTGGTAATGCATGCAAACCGGTTGGCATTTCAAACTCGACAAAATAATAGCAGTACTCACATCCCGCGCCTCGTCCACCATTTTGTAGAGGATCAAGGACAGCATCACGTGGGGGGCGATGCGCACGCTGGTCTGCGTGGCGTACACCTCACAAATGACCTGCAGGCAGCATGCACACAGGATGTGGTTGGCAGGCCGCACTGTCCACCTTTTTTCTTCACCACCTGAGCGTTGCTAAAAACATGGAGGGCGATGTGCATGCCGGTGTGCATGACTTGCAAACAAACACAGGTAGTGTCTGGCAGGCAGGCCGCACTGTCCTCCATTTTTGCTATTTCACCCGTGCTCTTCGACCAAAAAGCACAATCATCTCAGGAGCATGACGAGATGTGTGTCAACCGTGCATTTTGATAAGATCCTCTGCCAAAACGCTGCACAGCACTGCGCATGCTGCTGGCGAGCCGACATCGACAAAACACATACTTGTGCAAGATGCCACTATGCTAGCCGAAAAATGTTCCCCTCCTTTCACCCACCTGAAAAAAGCTTGAAGCCACCACCCTGTTGGCGTCGTAGCACTTGTCTAGGCAGGTGGCAAACATGTCAAGGTTGGCCTGTGAAGTGTGTGTGTATGTGCGTGTGTGTGTGTGAGCATGTGTGTGCACTAGTAAATTTGTGTGGATAAGCTGGCATGGCAGTTCAATCTTCAGCAAGATTGCACGCACTGGTACACATGTGAGATGAATTGTGCAAACACACACACGCAGTGCTTGTCAGCTTGCCGTAGAGGGTAAAGCCCATTGGTTGTACTTAGCCCATACATGCTAACATCTCACAAGAAACAGGAAAACATGGCATGCCTAACCGCTAAAGTTCTCTATTTTGTTTGCATCGTAAGATGGCAGCAAATCATTTACAAGGGGAAATGTGGCATAGCTGGACACTGCAGGCCTTCCCTCTGTGATATCCCTCTCCGCACAAAAATATATGAACGTTAAAGCACCCAACTTTTTCATACACTCATGCTCACAATTAGCAGGTTGTGCATTGCTGCGCATGCCACCCACCACACCTGCTGACATACACACACGTGCACACATCCACACTGCACATAGACAGTACATGTAGCAGGTTGTGCAGCGCTGTAAGTGCATATCTAACAACCACCACACAAAAAGTACACAGACATACACACTCCCCCCACTTCCCCTCACACACATACGCACACACATAGACACATACGCTCACATGTAGCAGGTTGTGCAGTGCTGTAGGTGCATCTCTAAAACCCGCCACACACAAGTGCACACAGACAAACACAATCCGCCCCTCCCACTCACACACGTACGCTACACACACACGCACACACACGCACACACACGCACACACACACGCACACACACGCACACACACACACGCACACAAACACACACACTCACACACACAAGAGATACACACACTCACATGTAGCAGGTTGTGCAGTGCCGTGCGTGCCACCTCCTGCCGCTCTGGGCCAGCCACCTTTCCATGGCCGCCCGCACCGTTAGATGCTGCGTGGCCTGAGCTGGTGGTGGCGAGGGTGGACCATGGGGCGGTGTGACCACCTCCCTGTGTGTGTTGTTGTGTTTGTATGTATGTATGTATGTATGTATGTATGTATGTATGTATGTATGTATGTATGTATGTATGTATGTATGTATGTATGTATGTATGTATGTATGTATGTATGTATGTATGTATG
>Ga0307968_1004993_pt1 | contig 10681 bp, 15 predicted proteins | sample OrgLakmetagen650_FD_201834 | JGI IMG/M metagenome (GOLD analysis project Ga0307968, IMG submission 201834) | Saline water microbial communities from Organic Lake, Antarctica - #650 | ecosystem: Environmental > Aquatic > Non-marine Saline and Alkaline > Saline | place: Antarctica: Organic Lake... | reverse complement strand
ACACCCACCCACACCCACACCCACCAAAGTACCTTGCACCCGCGCAGGCACAAAGGGTTAACAGCCGCATCGTGTAATACACACACAGTAAGCATAGAGAGCTCTAGAAAAGCAACTTACGCTCGCGCAGACACAAAGGATTACACAGGCACGTTGTATGACACACACATACACACCCATACTCACAACCACACCCATACTCACAACCACACCCACACCCACCAAAGTACCTTGCACCCGCGCAGGCACAAAGGGTTAACAGCCGCATCGTGTAATACACACACGGTAAGCATCGAGAGCTCTGAAACAGCAACTTGCGCTCGCGCAGACACAAAGGATTACACAGGCAGGTTGTTACACAGTAACCATGACAAGTTTTTAAAAGTACCTGCGCTCACGCAGACACAAAGGGTTACACAGGCATAATGTATGACACACACAGTAACCACTCGAGAGCTCTAAAAAAGCAACTTGCGCTCGCGCAGACACAAAGGATTACACAGGCACATTGTATGACACACACAAAAAGCGCTCGCAGAGATACAAAGGACTACACAGACACGCTGTAACACAAACATACACACCCGCTCACACTCACACCCAACACTCACACTCACACGCACACCCACACCCACACTTACACTCACACCCACTCACACGCACACACACAAACCTGTGCAGCACTCTTTCGAGGTGCCCTAGGCTTCTTTGGCTTGCCGCCCTCTTCTTCCTCACCCTCCTCTCCGTCTCCGCCACCACCTTTGTCAGCCCTGCAGTGTATACATGCGTGTGTATGTGTGTGTGTGCGTGTTTGAGTGTGAGTGTGTACATGTGTGTGTACATGTGTGTGTGTTTGTGTGTGTGTGTTTGAGTGTGAGTGTGGACATGTGTGTGTTTGAGTTTGAGTGTGGACATGTGTGTGTGTGTGTGTACATGTGTGTGTGTGTTTTGTGTGTGTGTGTGTGTGAATGTGAGTGTGGACATGTGTGTGTGTGTGTTTGAGTTTGAGTGTGGACATGTGTGTGTGCGTGTGCGTGTGTGTGTTTGTGTGAGTGTGTGAGTGTGTTTGTGTGTGTGTGTGTGTGTGTGTGTGTGTGTGTGTGTGTGTGTGTGTGTGTGTGTGTGTGGACATGTGTGTGTGTGTGTTTGTGAGTGGGCATGTGTGTGCTTGTGTGAGCTTCTACTGTGCCATTTCTTGCCTTTCTTTCACTTCAGAACAGCAAAAGCACCAAAATCCTCTGTAAAATGAAAATTTCAAATCCTCCCTCATGTCCTAGCCTCCTTCACTTTCACTTTGGATCTTTAAGACAGGCGACATACTTTGAGATCTCTTTTTGTGCCCTCACCTTTTTCGCTTTGGCTTTGCCTCTGTGGCCTCCCCCAGATCCGGAGCTGACGCAACCTTGTCCTTGAGGAAATCCGTGTTCTGATCCAAGCCCACAAAGTGCTTCCTGTGTGTGCACGCACGCACACACATGTGTGTATGCAGGCATGTGTTCATGCGTGCTTGTGTGTGTATGTGGTTCTAAATTAGGCTGTGTTCTCTTAGGGCATCCATTTTTTTCCACACCCATGAAGTGCTTCCTTAGCATTTCAAAAGTGCATTTATGTGATTCTATGACTATATTTTTTATACGTGCCACCCAGCCTGTCACCCATACTGGCTGACTTCCGGCAAATCATGAGCGGTGTGATGTGGCTTGTTCTGACTGAGGCATTGCTTGGCCCTAGCAGTCGCACGTTTTGACTGATGGCTTTATCTGTAACTCTGTAACTCTGTAGCATGTAACTCTGACCAAGGCATTGCTTGGATGTGCATTTGATGCGCTTGTCTGTAATTAAACCGGCAGAGCGTTTGAAAGTCCACTGGCACTTATAGCCCACAGGTGGCACGCGCTGTCTTGCTATTGCTTGACTGTGCATTCAAAGAGCTCGTCTTCACGTAAAACAGCAAAACATTCCCATGTCCATTGGCACTCAAAACCCACAGGTGGCTCGCGCTGGCCGTCTGTCTTGCTATTGCTTGACTGTGCATTTAAAAAGCTTCATGTAAAACAGAAGAGCATTCCTAATTCATCAAATCTTACAGGTGGATCGTGGTGGCCTTCTTGACATGCACGATTGCCCTATCAGAGTTGGCCGTCTTTGCATGCACGATTGCCCTATCAGAGTTGGCCGTCTTGGCATGCACGATTGCTCTATCAGAGTTGACCGTCTTTGCATGCACGATTGCCCTATCAGAGTTGGCCGTCTTTGCATGCACGATTGCCCTATCAGAGTTGGCCGTCTTGGCACGCACGATTGCCCTATCAGAGTTGGCCGTCTTTGCATGCACGATTGCCATATCAGAGTTAACCGTCTTGGCATACACGATTGCCCTATCAGAGTTGGCCGTCTTGGCATGCACGATTGCCCTATCAGAGTTGGCCGTCTTGGCATGCACGATTGCCATATCAGAGTTGGCCGTCTTGGCATGCACGATTGCCCTATCAGAGTTGGTCGTCTTGGCATGCACGATGTGCCGTCACACAGCTCAAGCGCTAGAATAATTGACTTACCATGCAGATGAGACCGCCTCAAAGGTAGAATGCAAAAACGCTTAAGTTACTGCCTTGCCATGCAGATGAGACCGCCTCATAGGTAAAATGCATTTACGCTAGAAAGCAGTCTACTGATCGTGCAATAGAGACCGCCTCATAGGTGAAATGTGAAATACATGGGATTTGCCAGAACCGTATGTATACAGTGTTGTGCCAGTACGGTGTTATACGGTACGGTATGGTTATACGGTGTAAAATAGTATTTATACAATTCCGGACCATACATACGGTAAAGTACGGCACGGTGTACGGTATAGTGCAAAAGGCTGGAAATTAATTGGCATTTTTTGCAGCAAAGGGTCATTTCGGCTCATATTTACACAATACAAATGTTGTGATTCACATTATCCAATGTTGAGCTGAAATGCTTTGTTACAGAGGAAAAGCACACAAAAACAATTAGGGTGAGAAAGCAAAATACGCAGTTCTGACCCGGAATTGAACTCTGGATTTCTTCTTTCCCTGCAAAAAGTCAAAAATACGGTCAACCGTAATAGCACGGTTTGGACCGTATTTTTCCTTCGACCGTATAATACGGTCTTGGAATCTATTGTACCGTAACCGTATCGTAAATACGGTCTAAAAATGGAAATACGGCGTAGAAGCACAACGGCGTAGAAGCACAACGGCGTAGAAGCAAAACACTTAATACTGTATGTATATGCTGCGTACATGACCATATATTTGGTGATTTCTTTGCCAAAATTTACCGTATACCGTAAATGCATTTTTATATTATGTAATGCAACGTATATACATGGTTATGGCCAGCCCTAGCAGTACAGTACTCACAGGTGGCTCGTGCTGACTGTTTTGGCATTGCGTGACTGCGCCACATCACACGTGCCCTCCACCAGCTTCTTCAGAAACAGCTCCATGGCGCGTGCTGCGTAGGACATGTGTAGGGTTGGCCAGAACCGTATATATACACCATATATGACCGTATACATGGTGAATTCCCTGCCAAAAATACCGTATACACACCGACGGTGTGACACCGTCTATATATGCTTCAGGCCAACCCTAGACATGTGCAAAGGGGCATGGTGGTGCGTGGAAGTGTGTACAAACACAACACACATACTCACACGCGTGCTCACACACACACACACGCACATAAACATACACAACACACACATGTGTTCATGCGTTTGTATGTGTGGATGCATGCGTTGTGACATTGTGTGTGTGTGTTTGTGTGTGTGTGTGTGTGTGTGTGTGTGTGTGTGTGTGTGTGTGAACACTAGCATGTGCATGCAAGTGTGGAGGAGTACGATTGTGCGTTGCGTACAGAAACTGCACGCACAACGGCAGGCAGTGGTTATATCGCCTAGGCAGACAGTGTCACTGAGCAGGTGTAGTTTAGCAGGTGTAACACAATAGAGCAGGTGTGTCAGTTTAGCGGTTGTAGTCTAGCAGGTGTAACACTAGAGCAGGCGTGTCACATGAGCAGGTGTGTCAGTTTAGCAGCTGTAGTTAAGCAGGTGTAGTTTAGCAGGTGTAACACTAGAGCAGGCGTGTCACATGAGCAGGTGTGTCAGTTTAGCAGCTGTAGTTTAGCAGGTGTAGTTTAGCAGGTGTAACACTAGAGCAGTTGTGTCACTTGAGCAGGTGTGTCAGTTTAGCAGCTGTTGTTTAGCAGGTGTAGTTTAGCAGGTGTGTCACTTGAGCAGGTGAATTGAAGCAGGTGTGTCACTTGAGCAGGTGAGTCTCTTGAGCAGGTGTGTCAGTTTAGCAGCTGTAGTTTAGCAGGTGTAGTTTAGCAGGTGCAACACTAGAGCAGGCATGTCACATGAGCAGGTGTGTCAGTTAAGCAGCTGTAGTTTAGCAGGTGTAGTTTAGCAGGTGCAACACTAGAGCAGGCATGTCACATGAGCAGGTGTGTCAGTTTAGCAGCTGTAGTTTAGCAGGTGTAGTTTAGCAGGTGTGTCACTTGAGCAGGTGTGCTACTTTAGCAGGTGTGTCACTTGAGCAGGTGAATTGAAGCAGGTGTCACTTGAGCAGGTGTGCTACTTTAGCAGGTGTGTCAGTTTAGCAGGTGAATTGAAGCAGGTGTTAATTAGTAGGTGTAACACTAGAGCAGATGTACTAGAGCAGAGAGCAGATGTACATGAGCAGGTGTGTCACTTGAGCAGACGTCCTTGTGCAACATATCCAGAGGCACTAGGTGCACAAAAGCAATAAGCACGATATGAGCGAGCTTGAGAATGCCTAAGAGTTGGCTGGCAGAGAGCAGCCAGCAGTCAAGCAGCCAGAAATCCTGGCTGGCAAGGTCATCCCCCCTTCTGTAACCATCGTGCAATATCCTAGAAGCAGTTTAGGAGGTAAAGCGTAGTCTGCCTTAGCACTGGACACTGAAAGTGTGAATATCTTTCGTTGTGTTTGTTACTGTTTGTGGGTGTATGTGTGGAGGAAGTCGTTTCTCTAGCCCTTGCAATATGCATGTCACTAGCTTGTACTGCGTAGATCACGACCTGCCGACGAGCCATCACTGAAACCTCTTTAGATGCGTGCACAATTCTATACAAGGGAATGGTAGTGATCAAGTACACAACACATGCGTGCAATGAGGACGATGCTTGTCCTTGACTCTTTTAATGGTGCTCAAACGTTGCCAGCATGTCACAGAGCACACACACACACACATGTAGGGTTGGCCAGAACCGTATATATACTTATATATACACCGTATATTTGGTGATTTATAAAGCCTAATACACCGTATATATATGGTTTTGGCCGACCCTACACACATGCATCACATAACACAAAAGCACATAAGGTCCTCACCCAGCAGTGTCGGTGTAGCCTGGGCAATTTTCCCCACATCCTCATCAGCCTGCATCAGCTTCTTAATCCGTGCAGCCAAAGGGCACGGTTTCCTCGCCTGCCGCATTGTGGGCTTAACCTGCAGTTCATACATGTGTGTGTGTGTGTGTGCGTGTGTGTGTGTGTGTGTGTGTGCACGTGTGTGTGTGCACGTGTGTGTGTGTGTGTGTGTGTGTGCACGTGTGTGTGTGTGTGTGTGTGTGTGTGTGTGTGTGTGTGTGTGTGTGTGTGTGTGTGTGTGTGTGTGTGTGTGTGTGTGTGTGTGTGTGTGTGTGAACATGCTAGCTTGCGTACGCTTGTGTGTTTCTGTGTGTGTGCTTTCTTGTGTGTATGTGTGTGTGTGTGTGTGTGTGTGTGCACGCGCGCGTGCGTGTGTGTGTGTGGCAAGTTAATGTGTACACGTGAGTGCGTGCGTGCGCACTTGCGTGTAAATGTGTCTGTGCGTGCGTGCACACTTTGTGTGTGTGTATGCGTGTGTGTGTGTGCGTACGTACATGTATGTACATGGAATCTCACCTCCTTCTCATCGCTGGCATTTGCATTTTCTTCAGCGGCCTCCTGCTTGACCTCCTCCTCATCCTTTACCTCTAGCTTGGGCTTCCTTTTGGAGCCTTTTGGGGGCATGGGTCTGTGCGGGAAGAAGCACACGGAGCAACCTGGGAAATTAAGGAAAATGTTTGACCAACGAATTAAAAATTATTTTGAATAGTACTGCGATTTGGCGCCTGCCAAAATGCTTTCCCTCCTAGCACGATGTGCTCGTGGGGTATCCCAAAGGCAGGCAGTTGAGCAGGTGTGTGAGGCATGCATGTGTGCAGATGTAGAGTTGAGCAAGGAGCACAACAATAGGATGTCCGGGGAGAGAGAGATACCCAGCGCGCGCTCACGTGCTCCTTTCTGTCCTCCACGCACACGCAGACCGCGATCCGTACCTTTGCAGCCAAGGCAGCACCCTCCCCTGCTGCCCAAGCAGCACCCAAGAGTGCTTCAAATGAGCCTCAACTAGTGAGTGCTCATTGCCATCAATGCGCTGTGCAAACATTTGGGCGTTTTGGGAACTCCCGATGGATGCGCACAATGCACAGCCCTTTGTCTTTGAACAAAAGTTAACACATAAACACGCATCTGCAGACATCCTTCCCTGCTCATGAACACTCAAGCATACACAAACACCAATACACACGTTCGCAGCCCCCAGCTCCCCTCCAGTTAAGCGGAACTTCAGCCAGCATCGCCACCCTTACGTGGCAGATTGCTGCCAAGGAGAACATGATGGAGCAGGTGCAGGACGAGCTGCAGCAGGTGGGCTGGGGGAGTGGGGGAACAGGGGGAGAGAGGAGAGTGTTCATTCTGTTTTATCACTGCCCGACGCAAAACCGTCTCGAGTGTTTTCGCCTTCCTCTCTTTTTCCTTCCGCAGCTGTCCTACGCCCTGACCAACATGCCCGAGCTGCGCATGATCGCCACAGACCCCTTCGTGCCCTCCATCGTGCGGAAGAAGGTGATGCAAGCCGTGCTCCAGGACAGCGCCAGTGTTAAGGTCTCAGCAGTCAGCAAGAGGCTCCTTGGTGAGTGGGGGAGGGTGAGAGGAGGAGGAGGGGGAGGAAATTGCTCTCACACACACACACACACACACACACACACACACACACACACACGCACGCGCACGCACACACACACACACACACGCACACACACACACAAGTATGCACACAGGTGCACACGCATCTGCAAACGCATGAAACACACACATACAACATACAACATACACATACACACACATTACACATACACACACATGCATGCGCACACATTACACAAACGCACATACACAAAATATATGCAAACACGCATACAACACACACAGAGTCCTTGGCTGATGAGAACGCTCTTACAGCTGTGCCCACTGTGTCCGGAATTTTCGATGATCTGGTGCTGGCCCATAAGAAGGAGGTGTACGTGACCATTGTCACCGCACAGGTGTGTGTACATGTGTGCCTTTATTTTACCCTACACTGTAAACTTGTACGACTCGCTGATGCCTAAGTCAGGCCTAAGCAGTAGTCTGAACCATATCAGTGTGTTCCTATTTATGAGACAGATTAAAGCCTTAAATGGTAAGCTTAGGACGCAAAACTCTAAAACTAAACAGGCTGACCAGGATACTTGATCACTTGGGTCTGTTTGTTGTACAGGCGACAAAGATGCAGGTCTCTCTCTTTGACCGAGCAAATGGCCAAGCAGCGGTTTTGTCAACATCCACTTCTTTTTCTCAAGGACTTGTTGTTTAGTGGCAAAAACAGGCCGAACACACACCATCACCGGCGTTGAGTACACACCTGGTTTCGCAAATTGACACACCTCCCTGATGATTGCACGCTCTCTCCTTATAGATAGCTTTCACCTCCTTTCGCCAAATGCGTACACCTTATTTCAACTGCACGCACCTTTCAATTGCACTACGTAGCCCCTGGACAAGATGGAGCAGACAGAGATCCAAAAGCAGGCCGAGAAGTTTGTGGAGGCTGGCTTCAAGCTGGTCACAAAAACCAAGGTGAGGAGGTGGTGGCTGGGCGTTATTGTACTGACTCCTAAAAAAGTGTTACGTGGATATATATCGCACAAAGCACGAATATGGCATCTGTCGGATTACCCTTTTTAGCAATGTTTCAAAAAAGTGCACGCATGCTCCCTGCATCCCTGGATCCAGATGGCTGTGCTTTGTGTGGACTTGGTTGTGCTTATTGTGGACTTTATCGTGCTTGGAATTGGTTGTGCTTTGTGTGGACTTGGTTATGCTTTGTGTGGACTTGGTTGTGCTTGGAAATGGTTGTGCTTTGTGTGGACTTGGTTGTGCTTGGACTTGGTTGTGCTTTGTGTGCACTTGGTTGTGCTTGGACTTGGTTGTGCTTTGTGTGGACTTGGTTGTGCTTGGAATTGGTTATGCTTTGTGTGGACTTGGTTAGTTTGAGGGGATTTTGTGTTGGGGCTACCAGGCTGAAAGTGAGGAGAAGTATGGGGACTCGTTCCAGTTTGGCAGGCACACAACGCCATGCTGACGCACCGTTTCTGGTGGTGCAGGTTGCCAAGGCACGATCGAAAGCCTGGCTGCAAGTGTTTCATTTTGTACGATAGAACATTATGTTAGCACAGCATGAACAGTGTGTGTCTGATTGTATTGCGATAGTCTTTGTAGGAGAGGCCAGACTTGTGATTATGGAATGGGATGGTGCGTATGGTGCGTCCCCAGGCTGAGATGAACGTGCCTGCTGACAGAGCTTGCAGAATTTGCTTGCTGTTGTTGCATTGCGCATCAAGTGCAAAGTATTTAGCTTTGGGCCAAGGCAGGATGTATACTTGCAAGTACAGGGTGTACTGGCAGGACAGGGTGTACTTGCAAGGACAGGGTGTACTTGCAAGGACAGGGTGTACATGCAGGACAGGGTGTACATGCAGGACAGGGTGTACTGGCAGGACAGGGTGTACATGCAGGACAGGGTGTACTTACAAGGACAGGGTGTGCTTGCAAGGACAGGGTAAGCTTGCAAGGACAGGGTGTACTGGCAGGACAGGGTGTACTTGCAAGGACAGGGTGTACTTGCAAGGACAGGGTGTACTTGCAGGACAGGGTGTACTTGCGAGGTAGGGTGTATTTGCAAAGACAGGGTGTACATGCAAGGACAGGGTACTGGCAGGACAGGGTGTAATTGCAAGTACAGGGTGTACTTGCAAGGACTGGGTGTACTTGCAGGACAGGGTGTACTTGCAGGACAGGGTGTACTTGCGAGGTAGGGTGTACTTGCAAAGACAGGGTGTACTGGCAAGGACAGGGTGTACTTGCGAGGTAGGGTGCACTTGCAGGACAGGGTGTACTTGCAGGACAGGGTGTACATGCAGGACAGGGTGTACTTGCAGGACAGGGTGTACTGGCAGGACAGGGTGTACTTGCGAGGTAGGGTGTACTTGCAGGACAGGGTGTATATGCAGGACAGTGTGTACTTGCGAGGTCAGGTTTGTGACTTGTAATGGTGACCTATGGTCCTGATCCTTGTCAGGGTCAAGGATGTGGATAGTTTGAGAGTTGCGGATTCCAGGCATTCAAGCATTTTCTACATTTTTTGCGTACGCACGGTGAAGCAAAGATACATAAGGTACACCGTGAAAGAGCAGCAAAAATACCCACACAAGGAAACACCATGGATACTGGTCAGCCAATCCTACTCACATATTTTGACGTCTGGGGACAGAGGGGGAGCAGATGCAACGGGCGTTCCTGAGTGTTAGGGGACTGGAATAGAAAGGAATGTTGCTTGGCATACTCTTGTTCATTTGTTTCGCTCCACAGTGCTTTGCTTTTCCCCTACTCCTCCTCATGCTCGTCATTCTCGTTGCATCATCGATGCCAGCATTTCTTTTCCCCTCAGAAAATGTGTTTACCACCACCGGCATGAGACATAAGACACACGCAGTTGGACCGCAACTCTGCCTGGCTCTCCAACGCAAACTCTTTTCAACTCTTTGGTGCCGCAGGTGGATAAGAAGCTGCAGGGTGGCTTTGTGCTAGAGTTTGAGGACCGCCTGGTCGATGTGTCCACCGCAAAGAAGCAGAGCGAGTTCAATGCCATGGTTGCCAAGATGGAAGCCGACTTGTCGTAGCGGCTATGTTTTGAGCATTGTATGGGTGTCGCCGTGCCAACATAGAGCACCACTTCCTCACAGGCACAGGGCAAACATTGTAGATTATTAGAGTGTGTGCAGGCTGAATGTGATCAGCAGCCGAGTCTTTCATGAGAAAATCAAGGCTGAAAGTCAGTCCATGGTCACTTTTCACCATTGATTGCCCCTGAGTTCTTGGGCTGCAATGCTGCAATACATACCTTATGGGTTCACGATGGTTGCACTTTGTGTGGTGTGCCGTGGTGTAGGAAGGCACAATGGCTGAGTGTCACTGGGTGTAGGGCTTGTACTTTCTGGTTGCTAGCGATGAGCAAGGGCTGCCTCCGTTTTCAAGCAGCTTGAATGACATCCGGCCGTTCTTTTCCAACATTAGCTTATTTTCTCTATCTTTCTTGACTTCAAGCTTTAAGCAAGTATTCAGTACACCCACTAGGTCAGGTTAATGAAGAGTAAGGGTAAGGGTAAGGGTTACACAGCTATATCCGCCAGCGAGGGCAGTTGAGCTATAGCAAAAAAAAGGCAGCTTCAAGAAGAGAAAGAGGCCAGACTGAACAAGACACCAGAAAAAGAAGCTAG
>Ga0307968_1004991_pt1 | contig 10684 bp, 19 predicted proteins | sample OrgLakmetagen650_FD_201834 | JGI IMG/M metagenome (GOLD analysis project Ga0307968, IMG submission 201834) | Saline water microbial communities from Organic Lake, Antarctica - #650 | ecosystem: Environmental > Aquatic > Non-marine Saline and Alkaline > Saline | place: Antarctica: Organic Lake... | reverse complement strand
CCTCCCCCTTCCCTACCTGTGCGTGGTCCATGATGCCATCCCCATTCACGTCTGCGTGCAGCTCACCAGGAGGCAGACTCAGCTTACAGATGGGGCGGCCTGTGTATGCAGTGTGTATGTGTGTGTGCGCATGCGTGTGTGTGTGTGCGTGTGTGTGTGTGTGTGCGTGTGTGTGTACCACTGTGTATGCGTTGTCGACGCAGCAGCAAAAACTAAGTGTGAGCAAGCTCATGTGCGGTGGTGGGGCACTTTTTAGAGAGAATGGCATACAGATGGGGCGGCCTGCGTATGCGATGTCGACGCAGCGGAAAAAAGAAAGTGTGAGCAAGCTCATGTGCGGTGGTGGGGCACTTTTTAGAGAGAATGGCATACAGATGGGGCGGCCTGCGTATGCGATGTCGACGCAGCAGCAAAAACAGAGTGTGAGCAAGGTCATGTGCGGTGGTGGGGCACTTCTTAGAGAGAATGGCATACAGATGCGGCGGCCTGTATATGCGATGTCGACACAGCAGCAAAAACAGAGTGTGAGCAAGCTCATGTGCGGCTATGGGGCACTTAGGGTTTTCAGGTTAAAAACTTAGGGGTTATACTTAGAGAGAATAGCTTACAATGGGGCAGCCTACGTTGTGTGTGTTGAAGACGTGTGTAGAGTAACTGCTGTGGAATGAAATCCCACTATGGAGTGAACAAGTGTGCTGCAGAACGTGCAATCATGGGTGTGGTTGGGAAGCAGAGCAAGTATGGCGTGCAAGTGGGGCAGAGTGTGTTTAGGATCAGCGACAGAGACCTGTCAAGTGCTGCAGGTACACGTGCAATCATAGGTGCGGTTGGGAAGCAGAGCGAGTGGCTTGCAAGTGGGGCGGAGTGTGTCTTAGATCAGCGACAGATACCTGTCAAGTGCTGCAGGTATACGTGCAATCATAGGTGCGGTTGGGAAGCAGAGCAAGTATGGCTTGCGAGTGGGGCGGAGTGTGTCTAAGATCAGCGACAGAGACCTGTCAAGTGCTGCAGGTACACACGTGCAATCATGGGTGTGGTTGAGAAGCAAAGCAAGTGTGGCTTGCAAGTGGGGCAGAGTGTGTCTAAGATCAGCGGCAGAGACCTGTCAAGTGCTGCAGGTCTACGTGCAATCATAGGTGCGGTTGGGAAGCAGAGCGAGCGTGGCTTGCAAGTGGGGCAGAGTGTGTCTAAGATCAGCGACAGAGACCTATCAAGTGCTGCAGGTACACGTGCAATCATGGGTGTGGTTGGGAAGCAGAGCGAGTATGGCTTGCAAGTGGGGCAGAGTGTGTCTAAGATCAGCGACAGAGACCTGTCTAGTGTTGCAGGTACAGAAACAAGTCTGTTGTGTTTGGTTGAGGTAAAGGGGGGTTCAAATTAGGTATAAGCGCAGTGGCATTGTTAAGAGGGGGAGGCTTTGGCATGGGGCAAATTGCTGCCACTGTTAAGAGGGGGAGGCTTTGGCATGGGGCAGATTGCAGTCCAGTAGCAAACACATATAGGGTTGCAATTACAAAGGCTCTGGCATGGGGGCGGATTGCAGTCCAGTGGAAAATACAGATAGGGTTGCAATCTCATAGGGTTGGCCAGAAACCTATGTATACAGTGTATGTACATTATGTCTGGAAGGAAATCACCAAGTAAACGGCCATATACGGTGTGCAAATACATCCTGGCCGACCCTACAAATACAGCGATCTAATTGTTAAATGTTGGGCAGATAATTATTAACCAGCAGGTGCGTAAGAGCGGGAAAACATTGCCAAGGAATCTCAAAACTGTGAACAGCTACACTTGGCCTCTGGACGCTCTCTTTTGCACCTGAGCAAGGCACACACACACGTCTGCACACACACATATGACACCCAATTGCACACCTGATCTCCCAAACACACACACACACACACACGCACACGCACACACACACACGCACACACACACTCACACACACACACGTCTGCACACACACATACCAATGACACCCAATTGCACACCTGTTCTCCCAAACTCACACACACACACTCACACACACACGCACGCACGCGCGCACACACACACACACATACGCTCTCACCTGAGAAGAGGTGCACTGCTTCAATGCCCCCCTCCAAGAAGGCCACCAGGGCATTGGGGGCAGAGGCAGAAGCGTGGCGTGCAGCGCGGTGGTGGAGAGAGTGCTGCGAATGGTGCCGACCTCCTGTGTGGTGTGGTTTGAGAGTGTGTGGATCCTTGTAATACAATAAATAGTGGCGGGCAGCGTGGTGGTGGTGGGAGTGCTGCGAATGGTGCCGACCTCTTGTGTGGTGTGGTTTGAGAGTGTGTGGATCCTTATAATACAAGAAAAAAGTGGCGGGCAGCGTGGTGGGGGTGGGAGTGCTGCGAATGGTGCCGACCTCCTGTGTGGTGTGGTTTGAGAGTGTGTGGATCCTTGTAATACAAGATAAAGTGGCGGGAAGCGTGGTGAGAGTGCTGCAAATGATGCCGGCCTCTTGTGTGGTGTGGTTTGAGAGTGTGTGTGGCATGTTTTGAGAGTCTCTGTGTGTGTGTGTGTGTTTTTGGTTCCTTATAATACAAGAAAAAGTATGGTCATGCTCCCAAAAGGAAGAAGCAGTCACACACGGAAAAATAAAAAGGAGTCAGACCACTCCAACAATGAGAAAAAATGCCACCACTCCAACAATGAAAGACACCACTCCAACAATGAGAAAAACACCACCACTCCAACAATGAGAAAAACACCACCACTCCAACAATGAAGAACACCACTCCAACAATGAGAAAAACACCACCACTCCAAACACCACCACTTTAACAATGAAAAAACACCACCACTCCAACAATGAGAAAAACACCACCACTCCAACAATGAAAGACACCACTCCAACAATGAGAAAAACACCACCACTCCAACAATGAAGAACACCACTCCAACAATGAGAAAAACACCACCACCCCAACAATGAGAAAAACACCACCACTCCAACAATTAAGGACACCACTCCAACAATGAGAAAAACGCCATCACTCCAAACACCATCATTCCAACAATGGAGAACACCACTCCAACAATGAGAATAACACCACCACTCCAACAATGAAAAACACCACTCCAACAAGGAGAAAAACACCACCACTCCAACAATGAGAAAAACACCAGCCACAATAGCCAGAGCCACAAACCGTGCAGATCCCGTTGGATAGAATCGCCTGTACCAAAAATCACACATTGAGCATAAGCCACACTAACAAGATCTCCAAATCGTGCAATCAAATCACCTGTGCCAAATACAGAGTCCCACAGTCCACGCACAAAAGGCACCGCCCCTCCTGCATGGGCGCCATGCTTGCCTGCAGCCTGCATGTGTGTGTGCGTGTGTGTGTGTGCGTGTGCGTGTGTGTGTGTGTGTGCGCGCGCGTGTACTAACATGAACACCTTGAGTACCTCCTCCTCCTGCACGGAACGCAAAGACACACACACACATAGACATATACATATACCCACACAAAGGGTACCTGACGGCCATGCGGTGCAGCATCATAGGGGGAGTGTGTATTTGGGTTGATCTGGTGGCCAACTGAAGCAGTAGCACGAGCACCTGTGTGTGTTAAAATATGTGTGTGTGTGTGTGCATGTGTTTGTGCATGTGTGTGTGTTGTGTGTGTTTTGTGTGTGTGTTTGTGTGTGTGTGTGTGATAAGGATCATTGTATCAATGTAATGAGGTACGAGGTACGTAGTTTGACTTCTTTTGCAAAATAAGTTCTAAAGGAATGATCCTAGTAGCTTCTACCCAGCTTTCTTACCTTTGTGTGTGCGTGCTGCGTCAGCCAGGCTAGCCTTTTGTGCTCCACGCCCCTCCCTGCACACGCATACACACACACACGCACGTACACACGTGGAGAAGGGAACAGCTTTTGTGTATTGTCTCATACAACGCTCCTGCCTGCACACACACACACACACAAACACACGTACATATACACATACATTCACTCCTGCACTCCACATTCCTTCCTGCGCGCACACACACGCACACGCACACACACACACACACACACACACACAAACACACACACAAATACATGCACGCCTGCACTCCACTTTCCTTCCTGCACACACACACATGCACACACACACACACAAACGCATGCACGTACACAGGAAAAGAATGGAACAGCTAATGCGTATGTCTCATACAACGCTCCTGCCTGCACCCTCACACACGCGCATACACACATACACACACACGCTTGCACGTACACACCCACAGAGGGAAGGGTATAGCTTACGCGTACGTCCACATAAGGCTCAAACAGTTACGACCTCCAAGCGCATATTGCGTGCAAACAGATCCATGTACGCCAACGCGTGGGGTAGCATGCACACAAATCAATAAATTCACAAGCACAACATGCCCCTGTTCAACATGCCCCTGTTCAACATGCCTCTGCTCATTATGCCCCTGCTCAACATGCCCCTGCTCAATATGCCCCTGCTCAACATGCCCCTGTTCAACATGCCCCTGCTCAACATGCCCCTGTTAACAAAAGCACAACATGCCCCTGTTCAACACGCCCCTGCTCAACATGCCCCTGTTCAACATGCCCCTGTTCACAAAAGCACAACATACCCCTGCTCAACATGCCCCTGTTCAACATGCCCCTGCTCAACATGCCCCTATTAACAAAAGCACAACATGCCCCTGTTCAACATGCCCCTGTTAACAAAAGCACAACATGCCCCTGTTCAACATGCCCCTGCTCAACATGCCCCTGTTAACAACAGCACAACGTGCCCCTGTTCAACATGCCCCTGTTAACAAAAGCACAACATGCCCCTGCTCAATATGCCCCTGCTCAACATGCCCTGTTCACAAAAGCACAACATGCCCCTGCTCACCTGTGTTTCACAAAGTGGGCGACCTCCAAGCGCGTGTCGTGGGTGGACGCCCACGCATGGGGCAGAACGTGCAGCAGGCTCTCTGTGGGAATGAGAAGAGGTCAAAGGTAAAGGCATAAAGTTGAAGGCGAATGTGGCAGTACGTGCAACAGGCTCTCTGTGGATATAAGGGGTCAAAGTTGGAGGCAGTTGGGGCAGTGTGTGCAGCAGGCTTTGCGTGGATATGAGAAGAGGTCAGAGGTCAAGGCAAATGTGGCAGAACGTGCAGCAGGCTCTCTGTGGATATGAGAAGAGGTCAAGGGTCAAGGCAGAAAGTTGAAGGCGAATGTGGTAGCACGTGCAGCAGGCTTTGCGTGGATATGAGAAGAGGTCAGAGGTCAAGGCAAATGGGGCAATACGTGCAGCAGGCTTTGCGTGGATATAAGAAGTCAAGGGTCAAGGCAGAAAGTTAAAGGCAAATGTGGCAGTACGTGCAACAGGCTCTCTGTGGATAATAGGGGTCAAAGTTGGAGGCGTCTGAATGAGGAGCATGCATTGAGGAGACCCTCCGGCAAATGCCCCTGTGTGCTACTACCTATGCTCAGTCAAGCAGCAATACCGCCATTGCCCCTGTGTGCTGCTACCTATGTCTATCAAGCAGCAATAAATGCAAGGGGAAAAAGAGAGAGGCACGCAACGAATAAGATACCACTGAGCACTGGCTACACACACACACACACAAACGTAGCATACGTAGACGCACGCACACACATATACGCACACACTAGATCACACACACACTAATAACATACATAGACGTACACATGCACACATGTAACATACATAGACGTACACACGCACAAACACACATACGCACACTAGATTACACACAAAAACACTCATACGCACACACTAGCTCACACACACACACTCATAACATACACAGATGCACGAACAAGCACACACACACTAGATCACACACACACACACACACATACACTCATAACATACAAAGACGCACGAACAAACACACACACTAGATCACACACACACTCATAACATACGTAAACGCACGCACGCACACACACATGCACACGCTAGAGCATGCACAACACACGTGCCAGCACATGCAGCACCGCACCACACAATCTCCCAGGCACTCAAACACGCAAAGTGAGTGAGATGCAGACACACAACACACATATATATACTCACATAGAGACACATATAGAGGCACAAACACACACACATATATGCAGGTACCTACAAACCTCGAAAGCCACGGCAGGAGGCTTATGTGGCACACACATATAGAGACACAAACACACACACACATATACTCACATAGAGACATATATAGAGGCACATATAGAGACACATATAGAGATAAACACACACACACACGCACACACACACACACACGTATTTACTCACATACATACAGTACAAGGACACACATGACACATGACCTGCGCTTGCAGCCACACACACACACCTCGAAAGTCACGGCAGGAGGCTTCCCCAAAGTGGCGGCCCTCCACCTCCTCAGCCTCAAGCCTGTGTGTGTGTGTGTGTGTGTGTGTGCGCGTGTCTGTGCGTGTGTGTGTACGGGTTTGTGACTGAACGTGTGTGTTCATATAGACGTGTGTGCACATGTGTGTGTGCATGTGTGTGGGTTTGTAACTGAGCGTGTGTATGCGTTCCAACAATGTGGGTGTGCGCTTCCAAGGAGACGCCAGTGCCTGATCTACAGACCTATTTACACCAGGCAGGTTTTGGTAAACACTCCTGTGCACACCCTAGGATGTGAAACACCACACACACACACACACACACACACACACTCACACACACACACACACACGCACACACACAAACTCACACCCACACCCACACCCACACCCACACCCACACCCACACCCACACCCACACCCACACACCCACACACCCACACACTCACCCACACACACACACACACACACACACAAACACACACACACACCTGTGATCATGCTGCGGCCTGATCTGAGATGCCAGATCTGGCAGATCCTTATGGAAGTCCTCGCTGCTGTGGTGCCATCGCTCTTCTCCTGACCCCCCTGCCTAAAAATTGCAGCAAAGTGAGGAGGTTTTTGTAGGAGTTTGATGCAGGTGTGATGCTCAGCTGAGAGGTGGATAGAAAGCATGAAAGCACGTGTTTCTAATTATAACAAACGTACTGTGTGTGTATGTGTGTGTGTGTGTGTGTGTGTGTGTGTGTGCGTGTGTGTGTGTGTGTGTGTGTGAGTGTGTGTGTGAGTGTGTGTGTGTGTGTGTGTGTTTGTGTGTGTGTGAATGTGTGTGTGTATGTGTGTATGTGTGTGTGCAGGTGTGATGCTCAGCTGAGAGGTGGACATAAAGCATTAAAACATGTGTTCCTAATTCATAAGGCACATACACAAACGTACTGTGTGTGTATGTGTGTGTATATGTGTGTGTGTGAGTGCGTGTGTGTATGTGTGTGTGTGTGTGTGTGAAGGGGGGGGGTTGTGCGTGAGTGTGTGTTTGTTTGTCTGTGTGTGTGAATGTATGTGTGTGAAAATGAGGATGGGTAACGACGTTGATGACAAAATCGTAGCAAACAAAACGCATCAGGCTGATAGCCACTTCTGCTTGTGAGTGTAATTGCTGCAGATACTAATTGATGCGCTCACAACACGTACAGACACATACACACACACATACACACACACATACACACACAGAGTACGTTTGTGTGCAGACAGCACGTACGGACAGCACGTACGGACAGCACGTACAAACAGCACGGACAAATAACAGGTACAAACCGCACGTGCAAACAACACGTACAAACAAAACATGCAGACAGCACGTACAAACACAGCACGTGCAGACAGCACGTACAAACAGCACGCACAGACAGCACGTACAAACACAGCACGTACAAACAACACGTACAAACAACACATACAGACAGCACGTACTAACAGCACGTACAGACAGCACATAAAGACAGCACGTACAGACAGCACGTACAGACAGCACGTACAAACAGCACGTACAGACAGCACATAAAGACAGCACGTACAAACAGCACGTACAGACAGCATATAAAGACAGCACGTACAGACAGCACATAAAGACAGCACGTACAGACAGCACGTACAGACAGCACGTACAGACAGCACGTACAAACAGCACGTACAAACAACACGTACAGACAGCACATAAAGACAGCACGTACAGACAGCACGTACAAACAGTACAACATAAACAAACAGCACGTACAAACACAGCACGTACAAACGCACCTTTTCCGGGAAAGGGAACTGCGCACTGTAAGCACAACATAGGGGCACTCACACAATCAAATGCTCACACACACATACACACGCACACACACACACACACATAGAAATACACATACACACATTTAATCCTACAATCATGCACCCACGCCCACTCCCAATATTATGCACACAGCCAAATACACACATGAACACACACAGAATTGCACGCATATGTTGCACGCACTCACAGAAACACACACACACACACACACATGTGCACTTACACACATGTACATATCACGCACGCATGCACACACACGCACAGATACACATGCACACACGCACACGCACACGCACACACACACGCACACGCACACGCACACGCACACGCACACGCACACACACAACACACAAACACACACACATACACATACACACACAAACACACACACATACACTTACACAAACACACACATACACTTACACAAACACACACACACAAACACATACACTTACACAAACACACACACACATACACACACGCACACACATTCAACCCTACAATCACGCACCCACGCCCACACCTAATATTACGCACACAGCCAAACACACACATAAAAACATACAGATTTGCACGCATATGTTGCACGCATATGTTGCACGCATTCACAGAAACACACACACGTGCACTTACACACATGAACATATCTCGCACGCATGCACACACACGCACAGACACACACACGCACACACAAATACAAGCATGCACACATGCAAACACATTCATATCACGCATGCATGCACACACACTCACAGGCACACATGCGCACACACACACACACACACACATACCAGCGCGTAGTAAGAAAAGTGCCGAGAGGCATCCAAGCCTGCCTCCCCTGCCCCCCCCTCTTTGGACAACACATCTTTTAGTGTATCGTCTTCACCTGTGCGTACGTTGGAGTGCATACACAATAAGAGACACTCTGGTGATACACAAAAATATATAAAAATACATCAATTATATGCTATGCCCTTCGTCATCAGCAGGTTGATATTCTGAACAGTGAGCAAAAAGGTGCATTGACAGGGATTTCATCATCGAGCATGGTCCTCTCAGAGGGGGTTATTTGCGGCCCAAAATGGGTATACTTTTTGCATGCTCCTAGGGCAGGTGGCTCTAATTTGCAGGTTTCAAGCTCAGCTCTGCTATCAAAGCAGTTGAGCTTGAAATCCGCAAGTTAGGGCCACCTGCCTCAGCAGCCGCGGCGTGAACCTTACATTTTGAGCAGCCATATGCTGTATCTGACCAGCCAGCGCACCAAACCTGGTAATTCTTAGTATTTTGAAGTCCTTATAATAAATAAAGATCATTGCAAGAGAAATGGGGCAAAAAGACTAAGTAGTTGGCGAGATGTGCAAATCAATGTGCCATTCCCCCTGGAAAGCACCCATCTAAGGTACAGGTGCACGACATGTGCTCTTAGCCCTGTCATTCTGTACGCAGGGCGACTTTTGATTAATTGATGTGTGAGTAGTTGCACCTTTCATGCAAAAAGGAGCGTGTTTTGGCTTTTGCCCAGATAACCCCCTCTGTGACACTCTGAACAGAGCAAAAAGGTGCATTGACAGGGGTTTCATCATTGAGCATGATATTCTGAATAGAGCAAAAGATGCAGGAGGGTAATCCCTTCTCTCCTTGGCAACGGTTGCCGGGTTTGGCATCGTTGCCATGCAGCTGCGGTCCCCGTCCAGCAGCCCCAACACCCACCAGCAGCCCGCCCAAAGTACTTATCCCTCGGTCCCTGAACAGCCTGCCTCCAGATTTTTGCTGACTTGTGCAAACACAACACAACTCATTCCCTCTCTTCTCATCCTCCAGCATCAAGCCAAGGGACGCAAGCAAGTCCCCAGCCCCCAAAAGGAGGGCAGTAGCGAGGGTGAGCTTTTGATTTGGGCCATCCCTGGGCTCTGCCTGCAGCTCTGCCTTCTCCTGGTCAGGGGTCTAAAAAAGATCTTTATAGAATGGCAGGGATAAGTCATACGGACTCCTGAGATGTCCCATACGGTATAATACGCTATTAATACGCAATACGCGTATAATACGAAAACGTATTTATGCTATTTTGGGGGGTACTCGTGGGCTTGCACCAACCACCCTCCAACCACCACGAATTGTTCCCCCAGCCTTCAGAACATTATAATGCCTCCTGGTAAAGACCCTGAGTGGCATCGTGTTGTTGTTATGGGACAGAAGGGGCGAATTTACGAGATGCCAGATGGCAGATGCCAGAATTTCGAGATTTCAGCAGCGGTGCCCCCCGCATCCGCGACCACTTCATAAGGCAGAATCCCAGCGTAGGTGTAGCAGCATGCAAAGCTGACCCGGAAGGAATCCTCAGGGCGTAGTCGCAGCGCTCGCTAGCAATGGGAGAAATTGCCGACGCTAGCGCTCAGAGGGAGGAGCATGCAGGAAAAGAGAGGCACCTGCACAGGACTACAGCAAGCACATCAGCA